>Ga0070741_10006569_pt1 | contig 24867 bp, 21 predicted proteins | sample Coa_R1_4_FD_66440 | JGI IMG/M metagenome (GOLD analysis project Ga0070741, IMG submission 66440) | Surface soil microbial communities from Centralia Pennsylvania, which are recovering from an underground coalmine fire - Coalmine... | ecosystem: Environmental > Terrestrial > Soil > Unclassified ... | reverse complement strand
GGTGACGCGATGCCCGAGCCGGATCCGCGCGAGCAGCAGGAGCGATACGAGAAGCAGATCCACGAGCTCCAGACCCAGGTGCGGTTCCTCGAGGACGAGGTCGCGCTCCTCCGGCGCCGGCTGACGAACGCTCCCCGCCAGGTCAAGATCCTCGAGGACAAGCTGCTCGAGACCAAGGCCGACCTCTCGCGTGCGCTCGCGCAGAACGAGAAGCTCGCGGCCACGCTGAAGAGCGAGCGAGACAAGATCGAGGCGCTTCGCGAGGAGGTGGAGAAGCTCAGCCAGCCGCCCGCGTCCTTCGGGGTGTACCTCTCGACCAACCGGGACGGCTCGGTCGACGTCTTCACGTCCGGGCGCAAGATGCGCGTGAACGTCGCCCCCGAGCTCGACCCGTCGCGGTTTCGGCGCGGCGCCGAGGTGATCCTGAACGAGGCGCTGAACGTGGTCGAGGTCCTGGAGCCCGACCGCAGCGGCGAGGTCATGAAGGTGAAGGACCGGTTGGGCGAGGACCGGGTCATCGTGTTCGGGCACGGCGATGAGGAGCTCGTCGCCACGCTCGCCGGCCCTCTCCGCGACGAGCCGATTCGCGCCGGCGACCCCCTGCTCGTCGACCCGCGGTCGAACGTCGCGATCGAGCGGCTCCCAAAGGAGGAAGTCGAGGAGCTCGTCCTGGAGGAGGTTCCCGACGTCTCGTACGACGACATCGGGGGTCTCGAGAGCCAGATCGAAGCCATCCGCGACGCCGTCGAGCTCCCGTTCCTGTACTCGGAGCTGTTCCACGAGCACCAGCTCGACCCGCCCAAGGGGGTGCTCCTCTACGGGCCGCCGGGCTGCGGGAAGACCCTCATCGCCAAGGCGGTCGCCAAGTCCCTTGCCGACAAGGTGCGCGAGCGCACCGGCCGCCCGGACGCCCACTCGTACTTCCTGAACATCAAAGGGCCCGAGCTCCTGAACAAGTACGTGGGCGAGACCGAGCGGCAGATCCGGCAGATTTTCCAGCGCGCCAAGGAGCGTTCGGAGGAGGGCCTGCCGGTGATCGTGTTCTTCGACGAGATGGACTCGATCTTCCGCACTCGGGGCTCCGGCATCTCCTCCGACGTCGAGAACACCATCGTGCCGCAGCTGCTGTCGGAACTGGACGGCGTCGAGACGCTGAAGAACGTCATCGTGATCGGCGCGTCCAACCGAGAGGATCTCATCGACCCGGCGATCCTGCGCCCAGGGCGGCTCGACGTGAAGATCAAGATCGAGCGGCCGGATGCCCCGCAAGCGGTCGACATCATGGGCAAGTACCTCAACGCGTCCGTGCCGATCCACCCCGACGAGGTCAGGCGCGCGGGCGACGTTGCGACCGCGGTGCAGCGGATGATCCAGACGACGGTCGAGCGAATGTACGCCACCTCCGACGAGAACCGGTTCCTCGAGGTCACCTACGCGTCCGGGGACAAGGAGGTCCTGTACTTCAAGGACTTCAACTCCGGCGCCATGATCGAGAACATCGTCCGCCGGGCGAAGAAGGAGGCCATCAAGCGCTTCCTGTCGACGGGGGAGAAGGGCATCAGGACCGACGATCTGCTGCAGGCGATCCGCGACGAGTTCAAGGAGAACGAGGACCTGCCGAACACGACCAACCCCGACGACTGGGCCCGCATCTCCGGAAAGAAGGGGGAACGGATCGTGTACGTGCGCACGCTGCTCGGAGACGGGGGCGAGGAAGGAAGGCAGGTCGAGCGCATCTCGGCGGGCCAGTACCTGTAGAGTTCCTGGATGGCCATTCCCAAGGTCGTCGGCACCGAGACCGAGTACGGTATCTCGGCGGTGGGGTCGCCGGAGTTCAATCCGGTGCTCTCGTCGTCGCTTCTCATCAGCACCTACGCGGGATCGCTCCGGCGGATCCGCTGGGACTACGAGCAGGAGTCTCCGCTCCGTGACGCGCGCGGGTTCGAGCCCGTCCAGATCCGTGAACCCAGCGAGGAGGACCTCGGTCTCGCGAATGTGATCCTGCCGAACGGCGCCCGCTACTACGTGGACCACGCGCATCCCGAATACTCCACGCCCGAGTGCGCCAGCGCGCGCGAGCTGGTCGTGCACGACAAGGCTGGTGAGCGGGTTCTCGAACGGTCGCTGGAGGAGCTGCAGCGGGTCCTCCCGCCCGGCCAGCGCATCGCGATCTACAAGAACAACAGCGACGGCAAGGGCAACTCCTACGGCACGCACGAGAACTACCTGCTCGCTCGGGCCACGCCGTTCGCCAGCATCGTGCGCGATCTCACCCCGTTCCTGGTGTCTCGACAGGTGTTCACGGGAGCCGGCAAGCTCGGGGGCGAAGCGTCCTGGGACGACCGCGACCGGCGCCGCTTCCAGCTCACCCAACGGGCCGACTTCTTCGAGGCCGAGGTCGGCCTCGAGACCACCCTCAAGCGACCCATCATCAACACGCGGGACGAGCCGCACGCGGACCCGGAGAAGTACCGGAGGCTCCACGTGATCATCGGCGATGCGAACATGATGGAGGTAGCCACGTTCCTGAAGGTGGGAACCGCATCGATCGTCCTGAAGATGATCGAGGACGAGTACCTGCCGGACCTCTCGCTCGCCAATCCGGTGGCCGCGCTCCACGAGATCTCCCGCGACATCACCTGTACGACCGAGGTCCGGCTTGCCGACGGGCGCCGGCTGTCCGCGGTTCAGATGCAGTGGGAATACCTGGAACGCGCGAAGAAGTACGTCGATCAGGAAGATCCCTCGCCGGAACACCGGATGATCGTGGACCGCTGGGAGACGGTGCTCGCGGCGCTGGAGGAGGATCCGCTCTCCCTCCATCGCGAGCTCGACTGGGTCGCCAAGTACCGGCTGATCGAGGCGTACCGCGAACGGGACGGACTGGACTGGTCCGACCACAAGCTCCGGCTGGTGGACCTCCAGTACCACGACGTCCGCCGGGACCGCGGCCTGTACCACCGCCTCGCGGCCGCGGGCAAGGTCGAGCGGATCGTCACCGACGAAGAGATCGAGCGAGCCGTCATGACACCTCCCGACGACACGCGGGCGTACTTCCGCGGCCGATGCGTCGCCTCCTTCCCCGACGCTATCGCGGCCGCGTCCTGGGACTCGATCATCTTCGACACGGGCGGGGATGTCCTGCAGCGCATCCCGATGCGCGAGCCGCTCCGCGGGACGCGAGCCCACGTCGGTGAGCTCCTCGAGCGTGCTCCGGACGCCGCGACCCTCGTGGAGCTGCTTCGTTCCTGAGCGCCCCGAGCGAGGATGCTCGCCCGCGGGCACGAGTCCGTTCCGGCCCACGACTACAATGTCCGGACGAGGCGAGACGGGAAGGAGCACACACCGTGCCGCAGGAGCAGGAGCAAAGGCGAGCCCAGCGGCGCTCGGGCGGCGAAGGAGCCGGCGAGGACGAGGCCGGGCAGGTCCGTTCCACTCCCAGGGGCGAGAAGCTCAAGGAGGAGATGGACGAGATCCTGGACGAGATCGACTCCGTCCTCGAGGAGAACGCCGAGGAGTTCGTGAAGAGCTACGTCCAGAAGGGCGGTCAGTGAGAGACGACGAGCTCCTGCCGCCGCTGGCGGCGGGTCGGCTGATCGGGGCCGACCCGAGCTTCATCGACCTCGTGGCGCGCGTTCGGCCCGAGCTCGTACGGCCTGCGGTTCCCTCCGGCGCGGTCGGCGGCGTCGCGGCGCCGCACGGGACGACCGTTCTCGGCCTGAAGTTCGCCGAGGGCGTCGTGTTCGCCGGCGACCGGAGAGCCACCGAGGGCTTCACGATCGCCGACGACAAGATGGAGAAGGTGTTCGCGGCCGACGACCTCTCCGTGATCGCGATCGCCGGGGTGGCCGGCCAAGCCGTGGAGATCGTGAAGCTGTTCCAGCTCGAGCTCGAGCACTACGAGAAGATCACCGGTGATCGGCTCTCGCTCGAGGGCAAGGCCAACCGTCTCGCCCAGATGATCCGCGGGAACTTCCCGCTCGCGCTGCAAGGCCTGGTCGTGGTGCCCCTGTTCGGCGGCTACGACGAACGGCGGGCCGAGGGCCGGATCTTCTACTACGACGCGACCGGCGGCCGGTGGGAAGAGGACGATTACCACGCGACGGGCTCCGGTGGTCGCCCCGCCACCAGCTCGCTCAAGAAGCGGTGGCGGGCCGGGTTGGCCAGGGACGAAGCCCTTGCGGTCGCGGTCGAGGCGCTCGTCGACGCGGCGGAGGAGGACGCGGCCACCGGCGGGCCGGACCCCGTCCGGGGCATCTTCCCGACGGTCCTGGTCGTCACCGCCGATGGCGTCGCCGAGGTATCCGATGACGACGTGCGGGCGGCACACGCCGCGGTTGCCGGGAGGCGGCCCTGATGTCGTTCATGCCCTACGTCCCGCCCGAGCAGCTCATGAAGGACCGCTCGGATTTCGCCCACAAGGGGATCGCCCGGGGCAAGTCCGTGGTGGCGATCGAGTACGCGGACGGCCTGCTGTTTCTGGCCGAGAACCCGAGCAGCACGCTCCACAAGATCTCTGAGATCTACGACCGGATCGCCTTCGCCGGCGTCGGCCGGTACAGCGAGTTCGAGGACCTGCGGATCGCCGGCGTCCGGCTGGCGGACCTACGGGGGTACTCGTACGGGCGGGAGGACGTGCGCGCGAAGGACATCGCCAACGCCTTCTCGCAGGCCCTGGCCACGATCTTCACCCAGCAAATGAAGCCGTACGAGGTGGAGATCTTGGTCGGGGAGGTGTCCGCCGACCACGGACGCAACGAGCTGTACCACATCCTGTTCGATGGGACCGTGAACGATGAGCAGGGGTTCGTGGGCATCGGAGGGCACGCGGAAGCCCTATCGCAGGCGCTCGGCGAGTCCTACACGGAGAGCTGGGACCTCGCCGCCTCCGTCCGCGCGGCCGTCAAGGCACTGTCCACGGCCGAGGGGCGCCCGATCGAGCCGGAAGCGATCGAGGCCGGCGTCCTCGAGCGAAGCCGCCCGCAGCGCCGGAAGTTCCGTCGGCTGAGCGACGAGGAGGTCTCGCGCATCCTGGCGGAGTGAGCGCCCCGTTCGCGCCCGCCGCGCCTACACTCGTTCGCGTGGAGCGTCGGATCTTCGGGCTCGAGAACGAGTACGGCGTGACCTGCACCTTTCGCGGCCAGCGCAGGCTCTCACCCGACGAGGTCGCCCGGTATCTGTTCCGCCGTGTGGTGCACTGGGGACGCTCGTCGAACGTCTTCCTGGAGAACGGCGCCCGGTTGTACCTGGACGTCGGCTCCCACCCCGAGTACGCGACCCCCGAGTGCGACCAGATCCCCGAGCTCGTCGCCCACGACAAGGCGGGGGAGCGCATCCTGGAGGCCCTGCTCGCCGCGGCCGAGGTCCGGTTGCACGAGGAGGGGATCAGCGGCCAGATCTTTCTGTTCAAGAACAACACGGACTCGGCCGGCAACTCCTACGGGTGTCACGAGAACTATCTCGTGGCGCGTCAGGGCGAGTTCGCGCGCATGGCCGACCTCCTCATCCCCTTCTTCGTGACCCGGCAGGTCTACTGCGGGGCGGGGAAGGTTCTGTACGGTCCGCGCGGCGCTCAGTTCTGCATCGCGCAGCGCGCCGAGCACATCTGGGAGGGGGTGTCCTCCGCCACTACCCGGTCCCGGCCGATCATCAACACCCGGGACGAGCCCCATGCGGACGCGGAACGGTTCCGCCGGCTCCACGTGATCGTGGGCGACTCGAACATGAACGAATGGACCACCTGGATGAAGGTGGGAATCACCGACCTCGTCCTGCGCATGCTCGAAGGAAACGCCGTGATGCGGGACCTGACCCTCGAGAATCCGATCCGCGCGATCCGCGAGATCTCGCACGACGTCACCTGTCGCAAGCGCATCCGGCTGGCCAACGGCCGAGAGCTCACGGCCGTCGAGATCCAGGAGGAATACTACGAGCGCACGGCCAGGTTCCTCGAACGGCGCGGGGCCGACACACAGTCCTCGCAGCTCCTTCTCGAGTGGCGCGGAGCCCTCGACGCTCTGGCCGCCGGCGAGCCCGAGCGTCTCGTTCGGAAGGTCGACTGGGTGGCCAAGCAGCTCCTGATCGAGCGCTACCGGGCCAAGCACCAACTTCCACTCTCCTCGCCGAAGGTCGCGCTGCTCGACCTCGCCTACCACGACGTCAATCGGAGCCGGGGCCTCTACTACCTCATGGAGCGGGCGTCCCGCGTCGAGCGCGTCGTCACCGAGAAGGACGTGTCGCGCGCGATGCGGGAGCCCCCGCAGACAACACGCGCGAAGCTCCGTGGCGATTTCATCCGCCAGGCCAAGCAGAAGCGCCGTGACTACACGGTGGACTGGGTGCACCTCAAGCTGAACGACCAGGCCCAGCGGACGGTGCTCTGCAAGGACCCGTTCCGGGCCGTGGACGAGCGCGTCGAGGCCCTCATCGCGCACATGTGAGCGGGGGTCACGAGCGATAGCGGCGCGACCCGGCGGCCATGCGCCCCGCAAGCACTCCCGCCGCGCCCGCCGCGAGGAAGAAGGCCGGATCCTCCCCGGGCGTGCGGCCCATCGACCGAACGACCACCCCGCGTTCGGCCAACAGCTCGAGCGCGGGCCGGCCGTCGACCTCGATGAGCTGGTGGCGATCTTCGAGCTTGCGCCCCCGCAGGCGATCCCAGACGGCGTCGCGCTCGCGATCGTTCTCGAGCACCGGTATCGCAACGTTCATCCCCTCGTTGCAAACGTCCCCGAGAATGGTCAACGAGTGATGCGAGACCACCCTGTGCCGGTCGCGCGGGTCGGCGAACGAGACTCGGAGCGCGGCCACGGGTCGCCCCCCCAGCGCCGCCGCGGCGTTCAGGGCATGGCCGCTCCCCAGCGCGGTAACCCCCCATGTCGTGTCGGTGCCGAGGTTGCCGGGACCGTCCGAGACCACGATCACCTCGGCGTCGAGCACCTCCTTGGCCGCGAGGAGCCCCGTCCACATCGTGACCGCTTCCAGCTCGCCTCCGAACGCCTGTCCGCACGTCACGAACCCGTCGAGGAGGCCCGCCTCGCGCAGCCTCGGCACCAGCCTCGAGAACGCCCCGGCCAGGGCCGCCCCGTCGGTCATGACGTACACCACCCGGGCCCCACCGGAGGCCTTGGCGCCTGCCGCCACCGGCCCGACCATCGAGTGCAGCGGGGCGCAGACCACCGGCGTGCCTTCGAGGCCGCGGGAGGATTCGATCGCCTCGCGATGGGTCTCCTCCACGGCCCGAACCGCGACCTGCGAGGGGGTGTATCGGAGCTTCATGATCCTGCCGGGGTGGCCGAGCTCGACGTCCCGCCCGTCCTCCACGCCCATCACGAGGTCGAAACCGCCCGTGCCCAGGCCGAGGTGCCCGGCGGTCGTGTTCAGGATGACCGTGTCGCCGACCGCCACGGGGCCGGTCAGGTCGGGATAGGCGATGGCCTCGCAAGCGATCCCATCGGTGTCCACGAGCACGGAGATCTCGATGGCTCCGGGCCGCCTCTCGCCGAGCCCGACCACGCGCCCGCGTCGCACGCGGACCTTCCCGGTGGCGGCGTCGTCGACCATGGCGTGAGTATGATCCCGCACGGATGCACCCGCTCGAACGCCTGGTGGACCTCGTCGCGCTGCTCCTGGAATCGCCGCGACCACTGACGTTCGACCAGATCCGATCGCACATGGAGGAGGCCTACGGGCAGGACGACCTCGCCTCCGCCAAGCGCATGTTCGAGCGCGACAAGGACATCCTCCGGGACGTCGGCGTCCCGATCGAGGTCGTCTCCACCGACGTGTGGGACGTCGAGCAGGGTTACGTCATCCGCAAGCAGGAGTATTACCTTCCCGAGATCGAGTTCACGCCGGAAGAGATCTCCGCGCTCCTGGTCGCGGCTCATTCCGGCGGGCAGGACGACGCCGCCGAGTACGCCGTCCGTAAGCTCCTGTCCGGGGCCGAAGGCGGGCTGCTGGGCGCCGGCGCCCCGGTTCCCATCGCCGCGGAGGCCGGCGCCGTGGACGCGCGGCTCACGGCGGCCGCCGAGGCCATCGCCGACCGCTCCAGCGTGCGGTTCGGCTACCGAACGGCCAGGGGCGAGGAGTCGGAGCGCCACGTCGATCCGTGGGGTCTGGTGTTCCGCGGTGGGCACTGGTACCTGGTCGGCCTCGATCGCGAACGCCGGGACGTTCGGGCGTTCCGGTTCTCGCGGATCGTGAGCGATCTCACGGTGGCCGGCGAAGCGAGCGCTCCCCCCAGTGACTTCCATGCCTCCGAGCACGTCCAGGCGGGGCCGTTCGGACCCGGAGAGGCCCACCAACGGGCGGTGGTGGCCTTCTCCCCGGAGGTCGCCTGGTGGGCGACCTCCGGGGTCGCGGGCGCCCAAACGCTCCGGACCCGACCCGACGGCTGGGTGGAGGTCTCGCTACCTGCCGCGCCGGGAGACGGGGTCGCCGCTTGGGTGCTCTCGTTCGGACCCGAGGCCGAGGTGCTCGAGCCCGAGAGCCTGCGCGCGGAGGTGCTCAGGCGGTTGGAGGCCGTCCTTGGCCGGGCGTGAGGGCGGGCGCAGTCCGCGAACCCCCCGAGCGTCGGAGCGCCTGCGACGCCTGCTGGTCGTGGTGCCCTACCTCGTTCGCCACCCGGGGACCGAGCTCGCCGAGCTCGCCCGCCTGTTCGACGTCTCGGAAGAGGAGCTGACCTCGGACCTGAACCTGCTGTTCGTGTCGGGCCTGCCCCCATACGGCCCCGGCGACCTGATAGCGGTCGACATCGAGGACGGCCGGGTGTGGATCGACATGGCCGACTACTTCGAGCGCCCGCTGCGCCTGACGCGCGCGGAGGCGCTCGCCCTGTACCTGCGCGGAACGGCGCTCGCGGCGACGCCCGGCCTGCATGAGGCAACGGCGCTCACGTCGGCTCTGCGAAAGCTGGGGGAGAAGCTCGGGCCGCAGACCCTCGGCGAGCTCGCGGAACGGGTCGAGGCGGCCGAGAGCGGTCGACCTGCCGAGACGCTCGACGTGATTCGCGATGCCGTGCAACGCCATGAGCGCCTTTCGATCGAGTACTACGCGACCTCGTCCGCCGAGAGAACCGTGCGCGAGATCGACCCGGAGGAGGTCTTCCTCGCGATCGGCAATTGGTACGTGGTCGCCTGGGACCACCGCTCCGACGAGGAGCGCCTGTTCCGGGCCGACCGAATCAGACGAGCGCGCCCGACCGGCGTGCACTTCTCGCCTCGAGGTCTCGCCGGCGCCGGACGGCCGCTGTATTCGCCGAGCCCTCGCGACGTGCCGGTTCGCCTCCTGTTGCAGCCGAGCGCGAGGTGGGTGGCCGAGTACTACGAGGTGGACCAGGCGCTCGAACGGCCGGAGGGAACCCTCGAGGTCGTGCTGCCGGCAAGCCGCTTGGAGTGGGTGACCCGGCTCGTGCTGCGCCTGTCGGGCGAGGCCGAGGTGCTCGGCCCGCCGGAGCTGAAAGACCGGGTCAGAGACCTCGCGAGCCGGACCGCAAAACGGTACGAACGGAGTAGTCCGCTCAACGTAGAGACGACTAAACCGCCCCGAGACCGCGACCGATACAGGTCGTGACATGACCACCATCCGGACGACCTGCCCCCGCTGTGGGGAAGTGGACATGGGCCCCGAGTCGATCCTCCTGTCGGTGATGCAGGGTGGACGCGAGGGCACCTACCGGTTCACCTGCCCGACATGCTCCAACGCGGTCGAGAAGCGGGCCGACCGCAAGATCGTGGCCCTCCTGGTGTCGGCCGGTGTGGACGTGGCCAGGCGCGAGGACGTCGAGCCCCGAACCGAGCCCCTCTTCGACGAGCAGGACGAGCGACCCGACCCGCGCGGGCCGCTGGCCGACGCCCCGGCACTCACGATCGACGACCTCATCGACTTCCACTTCCGCCTCCAGAACGACGACGCGATCCAGGAGTTCCTGGCGAGTCAGCGCTGAACCGGCGGTTCGGCTAGCATCCTGGGTTGGTGTCCGCGCCGTTCATCATCTGGCTCTGCCTCGGGCTCGTGACCACGCTCGCCATCCTTGCGGTCCTGATTGCCCTGGCCCGCCACGTCGTGGTGCTGGTGCGCAGCCTGGGACGCTTCCAGCGGGAGATCCGACCGATCGCGGACGAGATCGCGGCCGCCGCTACGCGGACGTCTTCCGACCGCGCCACGCTGTCACGGCGCCGGGAACCCGGCGGAAGCGCCTGAGCCCGGGGTAGAATCGCCCGGGACCAGGTCCCTCTCGTCATGTTCAACATCGGTCCGCTCGAGCTCATGGTCATCCTCATCGTGGCCCTCCTCGTGGTCGGCCCCCGACGCCTGCCCGAGGTCGGACGCTCGATCGGGAGGGGGTTGCGCGAGTTCCGCCGCGCCCAGGAAGAGGTGCAGCGGACGCTGGAGCTGACGCTCGCCGAGCCCGAACCCGACCGGTCGGACTCGGAGCCCGCCCGGAGCGAAACGGGTGAGGCTCCAAGCGGCGACGCCGGCGGTTCGACGGGCGACGGCGGAGTGCCCGCCTCCGCGGGACGCGATGAGAAGGACGAGGCCGCGTTCGGGCCGCGCGAGGTGGCTGCCACTCTCGGTCAGGGGATCGCCGAGTTGCGACGAGTCCGCGAGGAGCTGCAGCGGACCTTCCGAGTCGACCTGGACGACGAGCCACCGACCCGGCCGAGGACTCCCGCGTCGGAGCCGTCCGCCCCGGCGCCCGAGAACCGGTCGGGCGCCGGGGCGGACGGCGAGACGGGGTAAGGACCCGGCCGCCGAATCCCGAGCATGCCGCTGATCCCGCAACGCTTCCGGCGCCGTCGACGGCGCGACCCCGAGGCGACGATGACGCTCGTGGAGCACCTGGAGGAGCTCCGCACGCGCCTGTTCGTGTCACTCGGAGCGATCGGCGTCGCCTCGATCGCCGGCTGGTTCCTCTACGGCGCCGTCCTCCACCTGCTCCGAACACCGTATTGCCAGACTCTTCGTAGCCTCCCGAAGGCGAACCGCCCCTCGACCGGGTGCGCCTTCGTGTTCACGGGGGTCCTGGACCCGGTGGTCATCAAGCTGAAGGTCGTCGTCTTCCTCGGCCTGCTCATCGCGCTTCCGGTCGTGCTGTACGAGCTGTGGGCATTCATCGTCCCGGGGCTCACCAAGCGCGAGCGACGGATGGCGATCCCCTTCATCGCCTCCTCGGTGGTGCTCTTCGCGGCCGGGGCCACCCTCGCCTACTACACCCTGCCGAAGGGGCTCAACTTCCTGCTGGGGTTCGCCGGTTCCGGGTTCGTGCCGCTCCTCACCGGCGATCGCTTCCTGGGCTTCGTCATGTTGCTGGCGCTCGCGTTCGGAGTGTCGTTCGAGTTCCCGATCGTGCTGATCTTCCTCTCGATGGTGGGCGTGGTCTCGAGCCGCAAGCTCCGTGACTGGCGCCGAGGGGCCATCCTGTTCATCGCGATCTTTGCCGCGGTGATCACGCCGTCGTCGGACCCGTACACCATGACGGCGATGATGGTGCCGATGATCCTGTTCTACGAGGGCGCTATCATCGTGGCCCGCGTGCTCGGCCGATAGCCGCGCACGCGAAGGAGGGGGCATGGCGATCAAGGGCAAGAGCAGGTCGCGAGCGCGGCGGGCGGTCACGCCCGGCCCGCGGCCCACGTACGTTCCCGTCAAGCGTCCGCTGCTCGCCAGACGGGGCGTTCAGGTGACGGCGCTGGTCGTCGTCCTCGCCGTCGCGACCGCCGGCATCGTGTACGGGCTCGCCCGCGAGCGTACGAGGCAGCGTGACGAGGCCCTGCATCGCCGCATGCGCGTCGCGGCGACGACGTATCAGGTGAGCGTCGACGGAGCGCTCGCCAACGCCGGGCAGCCGCTCCCGCCGAGCGGGTTCAACGCGTTCCCCTCCCTCAAGACCGACATCGATGGCTTGCGCAAGGGCAACGTCACGCCGACCACCGCCGCCAAGGACGCGAAGCAGGTTATCGCCAACGCCAAGACGGCCGCGGCGACCATGGACAAGGTCAGTCCGGCGACGATCTTCGGGGGCAAGGGGTTCGACCTCGCGTTCGTGAACTACGCGATCAACTCGCAGAGCAAGCTCACAAGCGCCCTGAAGCTGTTCGAGCAGGTGGGCGAGCTCCTGCAGATGGCCGCCCGGGCGGACGGCACACAGCGGACGGCGCTGCTCGATCGCGCCTCCGCGGTGCTCGACGTGGCGAGCACGCTTTTCAGCGACGGCTACAACGACTACGTGAACCTGAAGAACACGGCCGGCATCTTCACGCCGACCGCCATCGGCGGGAGCGGAGCCGCCGGGTCCGGCGGGTGAGCGACGGGCTCCTGCTCCTCCACGCGTTCCCGCTGGACGCGCGCATGTGGGACCGCCAGGTCTCGAGCTTCTCACCGATCCTGCCGACCGTCGCGCCCAACCTTCCGGGCTTCGGCGGGACGGCGCTCGCGGGCCCCGTGATGACCATGGCGGCGGCGGCGGCACGCGCCCTCGAGGCGCTGGACCGCGCCGGTCTCGACCGCGCGGTTGTGTGCGGCCTTTCCATGGGCGGGTACGTCGCGCTCGAGCTCTGGCGGCGGGCGCCGGAGCGATTCGCCGGAATCGTTTTGGCCAACACGCGAGCGACGCCTGACTCCGAGGAGGGCGCGGCCGCGCGTCGAGCCCTCGCCGACCGGCTCCGTCGGGAGGGCAAGCGCTTCCTCGTCGAGCAGCCTCCCGCGCTGCTGTCCGAGGCGGCGAGCGCCGACCTGCGTCGGTGGGTCGCGGACGTCATCGCCGACCAGCCGGCCGAAGCGATCGCCGCAGCGTCACTCGGGATGGCGGAGCGCCCCGATTCGACCCCCGACCTCTCGAGGATCGACGTCCCCGCCCTCGTCATCACGTCGACCGCCGACGCTCTCATCCCTTCGGAGCTCTCCGCCCAGATGGCGGATCGAATCCCCGACTGTCGGCTCGCGACGATCCCGGACGCAGGGCATCTGTCCAACCTCGAGGCACCGGACGAGTTCGACCGGCTCCTGCGCACGCACCTCGACCGCTGCGGTCTCCGGTAGCCGGGCCGCGCCGGTGGTCGCCGGTGCCGCCCGTACACTGGCTCCGTGACCACCCCCGAACGGTTCGCTCAACGCTATCCCTTCGCGCTCGACGCATTCCAACTCGAGGCGATCGACGCGCTCGCCGCCGGCGAGTCCGTGCTCGTGGCGGCTCCGACCGGCGCGGGCAAGACCGTCGTCGCCGAGTTCGCGGTGGAGCGCGCGCTCGAGCGGGGCGGCAAGTGCTTCTACACCACGCCGCTCAAGGCTCTCTCGAATCAGAAGTTCGGCGATCTGGTCGCCAGGTACGGAGCCGCCAAGGTCGGTCTGCTCACCGGCGACAACTCGATCAACTCCGAGGCCCCGGTCGTGGTCATGACCACGGAGGTGCTGAGGAACATGCTCTACGAGCAGAGCCCGACCCTGCTCGGGCTCATGTCGGTCGTCCTCGACGAGGTCCATTACCTGCAGGACCCCTACCGAGGGGCCGTCTGGGAGGAGGTGCTCATCCACCTGCCGCTCTCGGTATCGGTGGTGTGCCTGTCGGCCACGATCTCCAACGCCGAGGAGTTCGGGGAGTGGATCGGCACGCTCCGCGGGACCACCCGGGTCGTGATCGAGGAGAGACGCCCCGTACCGCTCGAGCACCATTACCTGGTCGGCCGCGACCTCCACCCGATGCACATCGAGCAGGATGGGGACCTGGTACCGAATCCCTACATCGTCTCGCTCGACCGCGAGGAGCTCCGCATCCGGAGCTTCCGTCGGCGTGGGTCGGGAGCGTCCCAGCACCAGCGGATCGCCAGGCCTCGAGAGGGTCACCGACGCGTGTACGTCCCCCGCCGGGAGGAGGTGGTCGAGGTTCTCTCCGAGCACGGGATGCTCCCCGCCATCTACTTCGTGTTCTCGCGCGCCGGATGCGACCGCAGCGTCGAGTGGCTCATGGCCAGCGGCACCAGGCTCACCACGGCCGAGGAGGCACAGCGGATCCGCGAGTTCGCCGAGCTCCGCGTCGCCTGGATGGATGAGGAGGACCTCCGTACGCTGGCGTTCCCAGATTTCGTCGAGGCGCTCGCCGCCGGGATCGCCGCTCATCACGCCGGGATGCTCCCGGTGTTCAAGGAAACGGTGGAGGAGATGTTCGAGGCGGGGTTGGTCAAGGTCGTGTTCGCCACCGAGACCCTGTCCCTCGGCATCAACATGCCGGCCAAGACGGTCGTGATCGAGGACCTTTGGAAGTTCCAGGGCGAACGGCACGAGCTGCTGACGCCGGGGGAGTACACCCAGCTCACGGGACGCGCCGGCAGGAGAGGGATCGACGAGCTGGGGCACGCGGTGGTCGTCTTTCAGCGGCAGGTGCCGTTCGAGAGGGTGGCCTCCCTCGCGAGCACTCGCACCTACGAGCTCACGTCGTCGTTCCGTCCCTCGTACAACATGGCAGTCAACCTGGTCCGCAACTACACCAGGGAGCAGGCGCACCACTTGCTGAACGCCTCGTTCGCTCAGTTCCTGGCCGACCGGGGCGTGGTGGCACTCGAGCGCCAGCTCGAGCGGGACCGAGCGTACCTGGCCGGCTATCGGGACCAACTCCGATGTCACCTCGGCGACTTCGCCGAGTACTGGCGTCTGCGCGAGCAGGCCGACCGGGTCCGTGAGGAGGCTCGCCGCGGCGGTGAGCGGATGCGCGCCGAGGCGGTCCGCGAGGCGCTCGGGGGGCTCCGGCCCGGTGACGTGATCTTCGTACCTCGGGCCCGACGGCGAGGGCTCGCCGTGGTCCTCTCGACTCGCGAGGGCCGGCCGACCGTGCTCGCGCAGGACCGCAAGCTCTTCCGGCTCTCGCCCCGTGACTTCGAGGACCTGCCCGCCGTGCTGTCCAGAATCGCTCTGCCGCGAACCGGAAGCGCTCGAAGCGCTCGGTTCCGGCGGGACGTGGCCGCGCGGCTCGTGGCTCTGGACGTGCGGCCCCCGAAGCCCTCCCGTACGCGCCTCGACGCACGCGCCGAGCGAGAGGCCGCCCGCCTCGAGCGGCTCGCGGAGACGCACCCGTGCCACGCGTGCCCCGAGCGCGCGACCCACGAGCGATGGGCCGTCCGCGCCAGCCGACTCGAGCAGCAGATCCGAGGGGTCGAGCGCCGAATCCGGACCCGAACCGAGACACTGGCTCGTCAGTTCGAGCGGGTGCTCGGCGTGCTCGAGGATCTCGGATACGTCCGGGGCTTCTCGATCGAGGCGAAGGGCCTCGTGCTCGCGCGCATCTATGGGGACGGCGATCTCCTGGTGGCCGAGGCGCTTGCCGAAGGGATCCTCGACGGCCTCTCGCCGGCGGAGACCGCGGCGGTCGTCTCGACCTTCGTCTACGAGTCGCGGGAGCGGGTTTCGCGCCAGGGTGAGATGCCCACCTCCGAGAGCGCCGAGCGATATCGGCGACTGATCGGCCTGTATCGACGGATCCGTCGATCCGAGGACGCGCACCACGTGGAGCTCTGTCGCGAGCTCGAGGCCGGATTCGCCACTCCCGTGTTCCATTGGGCGGAGGGCAAGCCGCTGGAGGACGTGCTGGCCGAGACCGAGCTCGCACCGGGCGACTTCGTGCGTACCTGCAAGCAGCTGCTCGATCTCCTCCGTCAGATCGCCGAGGTCGCACCGCGAGAGACCGCGAACCTCGCCGGCCGTGCAGCCGACGCCGTCAACAGGGGGGTCGTGGCCTACACGGGCGTCTGACGCGGGCCCGGGTAGGATGCTCCCGCCATGGCGAGCCCGTTCGGAGAGCTCACGGTGATCGTGAATCCGCACGCCGGGAAGCGGCGGGTCGGAGCGGAGATCCCAGAGCTCGAGCGGACGCTTCGGGCCCGCGGGCTCGCCTACCGGCTGCTCCGAACCGAAGGCCCGGGAGACGCCACGCGGTTCGCGCGAGAGGCGCTGCACGACGGAAGCCGGTTCCTCGTGGCGGTCGGGGGCGACGGAACCGTCCACGAGGTGGTGAACGGCATGTTCGAGGACGGGAGGCCTCTTTCGCCGGACGCCGTTCTCGGCGTGGTCGCCGCCGGGTCGGGCTGCGACCTCGTGCGCACGTTCGGACTGCCCGGCGATGTCACGAGGTCCTGTCAGCACCTCCTCGGGGACAATACCTACCCGCTCGATGTGGGCAAGCTGACGTACACGGACGCCGACGGCCGAGCGACCGCTCGCTACTTTGCCAACGTCGCGGAGACGGGCCTCGGCGCGGCGGTGGCCGCGAGAGCCGACCGCCTCCCCGCGTCGTTCGGGCAGTCGAAGTACTTCTTCGCGTTCTGGCTGAGCCTCCCACGCTTCCGGCTCGCGCACGTGCGCCTGCAGGCCGACCGACGAAGCTACGAGGGCCCCGCGCTCATGGTCATCGTCGGGAACTGCCAGTACTACGGGGGCGGGATGAGGATCTCCCCCCGGTCCTACCCGGGGGACGGAGTCCTGGACGTGCTGGTCTTCAAGGGCCCCAAGTCCGACTCGTTCACGATGCTTCCGAAGGTCTATCGCGGCGAGCACGTGCCACACGACCACATCGAGGAGTTTCGCGTACGGCGCTCGCTCACCGTAGAGGCGGACCGACCGCTCCCGGTCGAAGCGGACGGCGAGGTGCTCGGCACCACTCCCGTGACGTTCGAGATCGTCCCCCAGGCCATCCGGATGAAGCTGTGACCGCCCACCCGTACACGTCCCGTCTGCGCCAAGCCGCCCAGGCCGCCGAGGAGGCAGGCCTCGCCGGTCTGGCCGTCACGCCGAGCGCGGACCTGGTCTACTTGACCGGATACGCCCCGCCGCCGCTCGAGCGGCTCACGTTGCTCGTCGTTGGGGTCGGCCGCGATCCCGTGATGCTCGTCCCCGCCCTCGAGCGACCAGCGGCCGCGTCCTGCCCGGTTGGAGACCGGCTCGAGATCGTGGGCTGGACCGACGGGGAGGATCCATATGAGCGGGCGGCCACGCTCCTCGGGTCGGGCCGGTTCGCGATCACCGACTCCGCCTGGGCCTCTCACCTGCTCGGCCTCCAACGCACGGCCGGTGGATGTTCGTTCGTGCCGACGAGCGCGGCCGTTCCCCTCCTTCGGGCCGTCAAGGACGCCGGGGAGCTCGAGCTGCTACGTCGGGTCGCTCACGCCGCCGATCGGGCGTTCGTCGATGTGCTCGCCCTCAGGTTCGAAGGAAGGAGCGAGCGCGAGCTGGCCGAGGAGCTCGCGGCGGCCCTCACGCGCCACGGTCACGACGAGGTCGGCTTCACGATCGTGGGATCCGGGCCCAACGGGGCCTCGCCGCACCACGAGCCCGGCGCCCGACCCATCGAGGCCGGCGAGGCCGTGGTCCTGGATTTCGGAGGGCGGATGAACGGGTACTGCTCGGACATCACCCGTACGGTCGTCGTGGGGGAGCCGGACGCTCAGGTCCGGGAGATCTACGAGGTGGTGCGGGCCGCTCAGCAGGCCGCTTTCGAGGCCGTGGCCCCGGACGTGCCGGCCGAACGAGTGGACGCGGCCGCCCGAGCCGTGATCGCCGCGGCCGGCTACGGGGATCAGTTCATCCATCGGACGGGGCACGGGATCGGGCTCGAGGTGCACGAACCCCCCTACATCGTTGCCGGGAACGCGATGCCGCTCCGGTCGGGCATGACGTTCTCGATCGAGCCCGGCATCTACCTCTCCGGAAGGTTCGGGGTGAGGATCGAGGACATCGTGGCCGTGACCGACGGGGGGGCGGTTCGGCTCAACGAGGCGACGCGGGAGCTCCGGGCCGTCTCCTGAGACCCTATCCGGCCGGAGACCCCATCCGGCCGGAGACCCCATCCGCACCGGGCCTCAGCGCCGAGGGCGGACCTTCGTGCCCTCGGGAGTGTCCATGACCTCGAGGTCCATGGCCTGCAGCCGCCTGCGGATCTCGTCGGCGGCCGTCCAGTCCCTTGCCGATCGTGCCTCGTCTCGACGGCGCACGAGCTCCAACACGTCCTGGCCGGGCTCCCAGCGCTCCCGCGCGAGCCGCTCGAGGTCGAGTCCGAGGACGGCGTCCCACGAGGCGAGCAGTGCGTACCGCTCACCTGGGGCCAGGTCGGCCGCCCCCGCCGTCTCGTTCAGCACGACCAGGGCCTGCGGCATATCCAGGTCGTCGGCGACCGCCGCGCGGAACCGGCGATCCAGCGCGGCGCCCGCAGGGGAGAGCCGTTCGGGACGGGGAGCGTCGGCCCACTCCGCCATCCGCCGCCGGAGATCCGCCAGCCGACGGTTCTGACCCTCGAGCGTCTCCCAGCTGAAGTCCATCTCGCTTCGATACCGGGTCCCGAAGCACAGCAGGCGGTAGGCGAGAGGATCGATGCCCTGGTCGGCGAGGTCCGTGACCCGCTTGATGTTCCGAGCCGACTTGGCCATCTTCTGGCCGCCCATCTGCAGGAACCCCCCGTGGACCCAGATCGAGACGACCGGATGCCCAACGGCGCCCTCGGACTGCGCGATCTCGTCCTCGTGGTGTGGGAACTTGTTGTCGTTGCCGCCGGTGTGGATGTCGAATCGTTCCCCCAGGTGCTTCATCGACATCGCCGAGCACTCGATGTGCCACCCGGGGAAGCCCTCGCCCCACGGGCTCGGCCACTTCAGCAGGCGGTTGGGCCCCGCCTTCTTCCACAGCGCGAAGTCCTCCGGGTGGCGCTTGTTCGGATCGGTGGCGACCTCCTGCCGGTGACCTGCCCGAAGCTGGTCGAGGGTGTTCCCCGAGAGCTTCCCGTACTCCGGAAAGGTTGTGACGTCGTAGTAGACGGTACCGTCGACCTCGTAGGCGTGGCCCCGCTCCAGAAGTCGCTCGATGAGCGCGATCATCTCCTCGATGTGCTGCGTCGCCCTCGGGTAGAGATCCGCTCGCTCGATCCCCACCAGATCGGCATCGTGCAGGAACGCGTCCGTGTACTTCTGCGCGATCTCGGCGGCCGACAGGCCCTCGTCGGCCTCCGCAAGCTCCATCTTGTCGCGACCCGAGTCGGATACCTCGTCCGTCATGTGCCCGACGTCGGTGATGTTCATCACCCAGCGAACCTCGTAGCCCTCGAACCGCAGCGCGCGCCGGATGAGGTCCCCGAGCATGAACGACCGCATGTTCCCGATGTGGATGTAGCGGTACACGGTGGGACCGCACGAGTAGATCTTGACGGTCCGGCCGTCGACCGGAACCACCTCGTGGACCTCACGGGTGAGTGAGTCGTACAGGCGCATCGGCATGCAAGGATACCCGGTGCCACCTCCACGCTCGTCCGCGCCCGTCGCCGACGGCAGAGGGCGCGGCCGGGGCTCGGCTCTACGCGCGGTCCGGGCGCGGCGGGGGCTCGGGGCTCGCCCCCGGCCGACCGCCGTTGCCATACCCTCCCACGGCGCCCGGGCGCCCTCCGGGGCCGAGGAGGACCCCCTGACCGTCCTCGTGGCCGTTGCCCGCCGGCACGGCAACCGGCACCTCCAACGGCTCGCGCTCGCCGAGCTTTGCCATCAGGGCCTCGATCTCGTCCCCGATCAGCTCCTCGCGCTCGAGGAGAGCGTCGCGGACGCCCTCCACCACGTGGCGCTTTCTCAGCAGCAGAGCCCGTACGCGAGCTCGACACTCGCTCAGGATCGCGTCGACCTCCTTGCGCCGCTCGGCGTCCGAGAGGACGGCCGCCACCGGGTCGGCCTCCACCATCGAGAGGGCGGCCCCGGCCGAGATCAGGCTCTTGCCCATTCCGTACAGCCCGACGTAGGCGGCGGCGTTGCGGGTCGCGTTGACCAGGTCCGACGAGGGTCCCGAGGTCGTCTGCCCGAACCAGATCTCCTCGGCGACCAGCCCGGCGAGCGCCACCTGCATCCGCGCGAGGAGCTGCCGTTGGGTTCGCAGGAACATCTCCTCGACCTCCTGCGTGGAGACCAGGCCGAGCGCGCCCTCGCGCTTCTGGATCGTGATCACCTGGATCTGCAGCTCTCCGCGCTCGAGGGTGTACGACGCCACGGCGTGGGCGGCCTCGTGGATCGCCACCATCTCCTTCTCGCGCTGCGAGTACTTGACCGGCTGCTTGAGCCCGATCTCCTCCGACAGCTTGGCCTGCCACAGGTCGTCCCACCTCAAGGCGTCGCGTCCGTCCTGGAGGGCGAAGAGCAGGGCCTCGTTCACGATGTTCTTGAGCATGGCGGGGGAGTACCCGACGGTCATGCGCGCGAGCTTCGCGTAGTCGATCGGCTCGTGGCGGACCTTGGCCAGATAGTATCGGCAGATGTCCTCCCGGCCTTCCGCGTCCGGGAGCCCGACGTGGATCTTGCGGTCGAAGCGTCCCGGCCTGAGCAACGCGGGATCGAGCGTCGCCGCGCGGTTCGTCGCCCCAATGACGAGGATGTTGTAGAAGGGCACCTTCGGCTTGGCGCGGAACAGGATTCGCCGGACGTGCCGCCAGACCCCGCGTGGAACCGTGAACCCGTCCATTTGCACGAGGAGCTCGTTGATGACCCCCAGGCCGGCCCCACCGAACCCGCCCGGCGTCACCACGAACCGATGCGTGTGAGAGGCATCGACGGGGACCGAGCGATCCGACACCGTACCGCGACTGCCGACGGCGTCGATCTCGTCGATGAAGATGACGGCCCCCCCGTACGTGTCCGACATCGTGCGCGCCTTCTTGAACAGGCGACGGACCTTGAGGTTGCCGATGCCGAGAAACATGTTCGCGAACCCCGATCCGGTCGCGAACAGGAACGGCACGCCCGATGCCCCCGCGATGGCCTTGGCCATGAGCGTCTTGCCCGTGCCCGGGGGGCCTTCGAACAGGATTCCGTGGGGCGGGTAACCGCCCATCTGCTTGAAGTCCTTGAAGCCCTCGAAGACCCGCAGGACCTCCTTGGTCGCCTCCACGGCCGCCGGCTGCCCGCGCACGTCGTCGAAGGTGGTGTCGTACTCGTTCGGGTAGATGACGTAGTCGTTTCCGCGCGCGAGGAACCAGAACATCGCGACGAACTGCAGGACGATGAAGGCCATCAGCACGATCGCCGTGAGGGCGATCTGCCGGGTCGAGGACAGGGTGGCGCCGGGGTGTCGCAGGGCGTCCGTGGGGTGGATGCCCAGGAACAGGTAGGCGATCAGCAGGTAGGCCAGAAGGATCGCGGCCGCCCGCTTCGCCCAGCGCCCGTACCGTCGATACTGCTCCATGGTTTGCTCCCCGGAACGACGGGCGCCCGGGGGGACTGCCCGGGCACGTTTCGACGAGTGTACGCCACGAGGAGCGAAAACTGGAGCGCGTGCCTCGCGAGATCCCTCGGCGGCGAGGGCGCGATGGATCGGCGGCGCGGCCGGTCGCAGACCCCTACGGCCGCAGCGGGCGACCTTCGAACGGGATCGAGAGCACGACCGTCGTGCGCGTCTGGACGCCGCCCTTCTCCCGCAGCCTGCGGATCAGGTCCTCCAGACCCTCCGTCGTCCTGGTCCGAACCTTGAGCACGTAGTTCGCCTCGCCGGCGACGCTGAAGCAGTCCTCGACCTCGGGAAACTCCTCGACGCGCTCGGGCAGGTCGTCGGGCTGCATCGGGTCCAGTGGCGTGACGGCGATGAGCGCCGTCACCGTGAGCCCGATGGCCTCCGGGTCGAGCACGGCCCGGTAGGCCCGGATCACCCCGGATTGCTCGAGCTTTCGCACGCGGTCGTGCACAGAGGAGGGCGAGAGGCCGACCCGCCGGCCGATGTCCGCATAGGTCGCCCTGGCGTCCTCTTGCAGGGCCGCGATGATCTCCAGGTCGCGCGCGTCGAGCACCATCCGCATCATACGTTGGGTACCCGGGGGGAGGTCACCGAGCGGATGGGGGACCCCTGGGGGCGACGGCGAAACCCCCGGTCCGGGCGATTGCCGCCGACGGTGCCGCTCGGGTACAAACCGCGGCGCGCGGGTCTTCGCGCCGGCCCCACCTCTCCCGGGCCGAAAGGGGCGAGGTGGTGAATGCTCGAGCGCGGCTCCGCGGCGCGCGACTCCGCGGCCGAACGACACGATGTCGTTGTCCTGGATGAGCCGGCGTCCGCACGGTTCGTCGCGGCCGTGCTGCCGCTGATCCCGCACGTCGAGCGCCACCTCCGACCCGGTGTGGTGGCCAACCGCGTCGTCTCGACCGCATCCGGCGTCATCCGCCTCGAGCCCTGGCGCGTGGCCCGCGCGCGCCTGAGACGCGAGCTCCGTGCCCTCGGCGAGCGGGCCGGGTTCCTGCTCGTGGCGGACGTCCGAGCCTGTTATCCGTCGATCCGACCGGAGGTGGTGCGACGGCGCCTGGAGGCTCTGGGCTGCTCGCCGGGTCACGTGAGGCCGCTGACGGAGGTCTTGGAGGCGATCGAGCGCTCGGGAGTCCGCGGGCTGCCGATCGGCCCCGATCCATCGGCGGTGCTCGCGAACGCCGTGCTGGCCGCGGCCGACGAAGCCCTCGTCGACGCGGGGGCGAGCCACGTGCGATGGGTCGACGACTTCTTCGTGTTCACCCGGGACCGAAGGAGCGGACGGGCGGCGCTCGCGGCGCTCGAGCGAGCTCTCGATCCCCTCGGACTGAACCTCGCTCCGCACAAGACGCGGTTGCTCGAGGGCCGAGCGGAGATCCAGGCCGGGCTGGGTTCGCCGGGCGGATCGGCGATCGGCCGCGGCTATGATCCCGCCGACGATGCTCACGCTCTACCGGGCGACCCGGATCCGCACGCTCTCGTATCCACCCACGGGGGAGTGGCTGCTCGTCGATGGGCGACACGTCCAGCGGGTCGGATCGGGTGAGCCTCCCGGGGCCGATCGCATCGTCGACCTGCCGGGCGCGACGATCCTGCCCGGATTCATCGACTCCCACGTCCACCTCACGGGCACCGGTGAGCACCACCGAGTGCCGGCGGTCCCCCGCGCGCGCTCCGCGAGCGAGCTGCTCGAGCTGCTGCGGGCTCTAGCACAGGAGGGCACGGGCCCGATCCTGGTTCACGGCTGGGACGAGTCCAAGTGGGATCGCCCGGAGCTCCCTGCGCTGGAGCAGCTCGACGCGCTGACCGACCGGCCGCTGGCCGCCGTACGGGTGGACGGGCACCTCACGCTCGCGAATACCCGGGGCCTGGAGCTCTCGGGAGCTCTCGATGCGAGCGAGGGCGTGGCCAGGGACCAGCACGGCAGGCCGACGGGCACCGTGACGGGGGTGGCGAACGGGCGGCTCCGTCGCTGGTTCCAGCAGCACCTGTCCGACCGCGACATCGAGGAGCTCCAGCTCGAGGCGGCAAGCCTCGCGGTCGCCCACGGGATCACCTGCGTCCACGAGATGTCGATGCCCTCCGAGCGAGGACTCCGAGATCTCGAGATCTTGCTGCGGCATCGGGCGCGTCTTCCGGTGGACGTCGTCACCTACCTGGCGACCACCGACATCGCCCAGGTCATGGATCTCGGCCTGCCCAGAATCGGGGGAGACCTGCCGGTCGATGGATCCATCGGGGCCCGCACCGCCTGGGTCTCCGAACCGTTCGCGGATCGCAGGGGGAGCGGGGTCTCCTACTTCGCGGACGACGACCTCGTCCAGCTGTTCCACGACGCTCACCTCGCCGGCCTGCAGGTGGGGGTGCACGCGATCGGCGATGCGGCGATCGATCAGGTGGTCAGGGCCTGGGAGCGGGTCTACCGTTCGCTCGACACGCGCGGACGCCGGCACTTCCGCGCCCGCCGCCACCGGGTGGAGCATTTCGAGATGCCGACCTCGGATCTCATCGAGCGAGCAGCGGCCCTCGGCCTCGCCATCTCGGTCCAGCCCGCCTTTGACGCCGAGTGGGGCGCCCGAGGAGGCCTGTACGAGGTGGGGCTGGGCTGGGACCGCGCGGAGGCCATGAACCCGTTCCGCAGCTTGCTCGACCGGGGCCTCGAGGTTGGGGCGGGGTCCGACTCGCCGATCACGCCGATCGACCCCCTGGCCGGGATCACGGCCTTCGAGCGGCATCACGATCCGGCTCAGCGGCTATCTCGTGAGCAGGCGATCCGCGCCTACACGATCGGCAGCGCGAGGCTCGCCCATTTGGAGGACAAGAAGGGCACGCTCGAGCCGGGCCGGCACGCGGATTTTGCGGCTTTCGAGCGCGACCCGATGGACGCGCAGCCGCTCGACGGTCTCCGGCCCATCCTCACCGTGTCGCTCGGCCGCGAGGTGTTCGCGGTCTGAGCGAACCGGCCGGCCGAGGGACCAGCAGGTTTGACACGTCCCGGAGGCCGGCCCTACAGTGAGCGCGGCGTCGTCGCTTCGGTGGCGGCGCCCGAGGACCCAAGAGGCTGAGTAGAGAACGCGGCGCCCCGGCGCCGCGGCCCCAAAGGTCTCTTGGGTCCTCTCGTTGTCCCTTTCCCTCTCGTTGTCCCTTTCCCTCCCGAAGTCCCCTGCAGAAGCCCTCGAGCGCGAAGCTCCCACCCACAAGCCCTCGAGCGCGCCCGGCCGAACGTCACGGGGAACAAGGGACTCCCATCCCGCGTTTGGTACCCGGAAGGCCCTGTCCGGGTTGCACCGCGGAAGTACAATCCCCCGGCCGGAGTGAGGGACCATGGAAGACATCGAAGACCACATCGACGACGAAGATCTCGACGAGGAGCAGCCCGAGGACCTCGACGTCGAGGAGCCGCCGACCGCTGCAGCCGGCGAGGCGGATGACGTCGAGTCGATCGAGGACCTCATCGTCAAGAAGGAAGGGCGGGACGACGAGGACGAGGACTCGATCCTCAGCCTGACGCGCGAGGAGCGCCTGGAGCCGCTGGCGGTGAAGGTGGTGCCGCCCCAGCCCACCGAGTTCATATGCAAGAAGTGCTACCTGGTGAAGCACCGCAGCCAGCTCAAGGACAAGGCGCGCATGCTC
>Ga0070741_10006568_pt1 | contig 24868 bp, 28 predicted proteins | sample Coa_R1_4_FD_66440 | JGI IMG/M metagenome (GOLD analysis project Ga0070741, IMG submission 66440) | Surface soil microbial communities from Centralia Pennsylvania, which are recovering from an underground coalmine fire - Coalmine... | ecosystem: Environmental > Terrestrial > Soil > Unclassified ... | reverse complement strand
GCCGTCGTCACTGCGGCATGATGACCACCGCTACACCGTCCCCGTCCGGGAAACCGGGGGAACTCCAGGACCGGTCCAGTCGAAGCTGATCCACACCTGACTGACCACAGCCCACGCCAGCACGAGGCCCAGTAGAAACCCCACCAGGTCGATCGCAAGCCCCCGTGCTCGCACGCTCCCCATCATGCCCCATCCGTTTCGGGCAACAAGGTCGGGATCGGGTGGAACCCCAAGGAGCTGGCTCGGCCGTAGGACCGCTCCGGCCACGGGACGTCCGAGCGATCCGGAGACACGACGCTTCCGGCTTGATTCCGCGGAATCACCGACCCGCTCAGAAACGGCACATCGCAGTGCCCGGAAGGCGATCCAGGAGGCAGGAGATGCCGCAGGCTGGGTCGAAACTCCGACGGTTGGGAACGAAAGGGACGAATCGTGCGGGCGGCGTGGGTTTCGATTGGGCTGATCGTCGTGCCGCTTGTCGCTGGCTCCGCCGGGGCGGGTCCCACGCTTCCGGAAGCCACCCGCATCTACAGCGTGACCGCCAGCTTCGATGGCGGCACCCAGGTCTTCGCCTTCGGTGGGGAGACTCTTGACGGCCGGTGGCTCGATGGCGAAGTGCGTGTCATCTCCGGCGAGCATGAGCTGTCGGCCCCTCTGCGACGCGGGCAGCTGCTCATCGACCTAGCTGCTTCGACAGCCAGGCTCCAGGTGACAGTCGCGGGCTGCGCCATCCGAGGCGACTTCACTGCGGCCGGCCTCCCTGAGCCGCGGCTGGTCCCCGCTGTGCCTTTCGCAGTCGGGGTTGAAGTCAGCCGTGCTCAACTCGTCGGGCGGGTTGACGTCTGCGGCAAGGCGCTGGGAAAGGTTCGCGATGGTCAGATCAAATCAGCGGAGGGGCCCCAGTTCCTCGGATAGCTATTGCGCCGCGACGGCCCCGGGAGGGGCCCACCCTGGTCGCTCTCCAACGGACGGTTTCGCTGTAGATCGGCCACGAGCTCAGAGCGGGTCTGGGCACTTCCTCTCGGCGCATCGAACGACGCGACCCATCCGCTCATGCCGGGAGCCGCACGCCGGAGTCGAGCGACCAACCCGTCCGCCAACGGCACTTCAAGAGCGGCAGCCGGTCCCATGCGAGAGGTTGACTGGCGCGCTAAGAGCGCCCCAGGTCCAATCGCGGTAAGGCATCATGGCCGTGTGCCTTGGGAACCCGACGACGAGCGACGGGTACGACTCTTCCTCGTCGTCGCCGTGATCCTGGGGGTCGTCCTTCCCGTGCTCTGGGCCTTCGGGATCGACCTCGCGCTCCCGCTCGCTTTGGCCGCCATGGTCGCCGGCTCCCCGTTCGCGGTCAAGATCGCCTTCAAGGAAAACGGGGCCACTCCAACCGCCTGGTGGGGACAGCTCCCCGCTCGGGTTCGTCAGACGATTACGGAACACCCCGGCTGGCGCGGCCGCCTGACGATGGTCGCTGAGGCGCCCGCGGCCGCCCTAGCTCTCGTCTGGTTTGGCATCGGGACTCTCCTCCTCCTGGGCTGGCGCCGCCTGCGCGGCGGATAACTGTGTCGGCGGCCGGACGACCCGTCCGGGAGCGGCACATCCCTCGCTTCGCGTAGGCGCCTAGACGGAAGCCCGCCGGGCCGCTTACCCGCATCCGTCCGGGTAGCAGGCCACGTTGGCGGAGATGGCGTTCCCGGCGGTGTCGAGGGCGTCGTAGTGCTTCGGCCCGCCGAAGGGATGGTCGGTCCAGTAGACGAATGCCTGGCGTGCTACGGGGACGGTGGCGACACCGTCCGATGTGGTGAACCGGATCGAGCGGATCCGGGGGTCGGTGACGCCGACGAGGTAGCCGTAACGCAGCTCGGGCTGCACGAGACCGGTCGTGACTACGGTCGCAATGTCCGCGACGCAAGGGGCAGTGGCCAGCACGGTGTCACCGGCGCGAAGCCGGACGCATACCTGGCCGCCTGCACCGGCCCTGCTCTCGAGCGTCCAGTGGGTCTCGCGGAAGGTGCCCGTCGCGGCCACGGCCCAGTCCGCTTCCAGCGGCCCGTCTTCGGGCGCTGACGTCCCGACGACCGCCGGCATCGTTCCGTGGCCGGTCCTCGAACAGGCCTCTCCGAGCAGCACCAGGATGAGGATGAGGATGAGGGCGAGCGGGCCACGAAGCTGACCGCCCCTTCGCGGCCCGGCGTCCAAGGAACTAGGCGTCACCCTCACAGCATGTCCCAACCGACCGGCCAAGCCGAGCAGATCGGCACCTTCCGGACGCCGACCCTACGCCGACGGGGTGGCGTCGACGATCACGAGCGGGACCCTGGTGGATGATCCGACGGGGAGCCCGGGCCCGAGGGTGAGGTGCTCGTAGGCACTCGCTGGGTAGCCCCGTGGCGACGTGGGCGATGGCGACGAGGGCTGGGCCTGCACCCCTACGTACACCGAGAGGTTGCCGTCGGCGGCCCGGGTCACTTCGAAGGTCAGGTCGTTCACTTTGTTGCCGCCGCACTCGTAGAGGCAGATCGGCCCTGGGGAGGCCTCGAACTCCTGGGAACAACGATGGGAGGCCGTGCAGTAAGCCCCGAGGGCGCGAGTGCTCAGGCAGTGCTCGGCTCCGGAACCTCGCACTCGCGCCGCCCGAAAGGCCGAGAGCAAGGCGTCAGCCGTCCCGTCCTTGGTGGCTCGGTCGCACGACGGGGACGATGCGATGGGCGTCAGCGCGATGCTGACCCGCGTCATGGCGGTCGTTGCCGTCGAGGCGCTGCTGATCGTCGCCGTCGTCGACGAGCTGGTCGTGGTCGGGGCTGTCGAGTGGCCGGCGGACGACGAGCAAGCAACTGCGATCACCACGACGACCGCCGGCAGTGCGCGGCCGGCGGACAGCCAGCGGGACTTGGGATGTCCCGCTGCGCCCACCATGGGTCCAGCCCGCCGAACCGTCACGGACCCATGATGGGCGATCTGCTCGGGAAAGACACCTGGCCCCAGGGCGAGGAAATCCTCACCGACCGAACCCAAGCTCGAACGGCACCTACCGCTCTGGCGGTCGACGCGTGATCGCCAGCCAGACCAGGCGCATGATGCGGAGGCCGATCAGGCAGCTCACAGTGGCCAGGGCGGCGCCGAGGATCGCGCCCAAGCGGCCCTTGGACCGCCAAGAAGACCACCAGCAGCAGGACGCCGAAGGCGAAAGCGACCGGATCGGTCGGGGAGCGGTCTCTCCAAGCGTCCACGACCCCATCATGCCCGTGGTACGCCTCGGACAGGACCCACCACGCCGACCGACCCCTATCGGCACGTTCGCGCCACTTGTCCAGATGCCGTCGGACCGCAATGTCTCGCTGCGTGACAATGCGCAGGGAGCGGCGAAGAACGGGACGAATCTATCGTCACCCCTCGCCCCTGGAGTTCCTATGAACCGTCGCCCCGTCGTCGGCGCGCTCGTCGCTGCCGCTGCCGTCGTCCTGCCGCTCGCCGCCCCCGCCGGAGCGAGCCCGAACAAGGATTGGACGGTCGTTCGGCTGCCCTGCCGCGCCGGCCACAAGCACGCGACGGTCGGCTACAGCCCGACACACCCGTGGTGGCTCCCGGACCCCAACGGCGGCGAGGGCGGCGTCCTCAACCCGCACGGCTGGGCCGCCTGGGCGAACAACCCGTGCAAGGGTCAATGGCTCGTCTTCGGCTGGTGGCACGGTGACGCATCCGAAGACAGTTGGACCACAGAGAGCCTCGGCACCGGCACCTTCGGCCACTTCCCCGAGGTGCAGGGTGCTCGCCTCGCAGACGCCCCAGTCTGCGAGGTCGGCGGCGCCGACCGAGACATCGTCGCCAAGGATCCAAACGTCGCCCTGCACGTGTGCGACGCGGTCGACAACGCATAAGGCCCAATCGGCGGGTTCGTAGCGGAGTCGCTCGACCGGGCACGGCTCGACCCGACGACTTGATGGCCAGGGGCCGTCAGACCGCCCGGCATCGGCACCTCGGTGCTAGCGACGCCGACAGGGAACAGGTGGCATGGCGACCTGTCTGGACCGGCCGGCTCCGACTGCAAAAACGAAACCAGTTCCCAAGCCGAAGACAACGAGCATGGCCCCCAGGTACCTCACCCCGGAGCTACCGGTGACCAGGGCACCGATCAGGGCGACGACCCCTCCCGCCCCGGACATAAGCGTCGCCTTCCAGAGGGCCGGCACGAAAGCGTCATTGACGGCGGCAAAGCCCCCGATCATGACGAGGAAGCCGAGCAGGTAGAGCATGTCACCCAGTATCGCCTGCTGCCATGCGAGAAGGAACGGCACATGGAGGGCGGTCCCAGCCTTCGGCGTTCTTTTCGGACAGACGGGTGTCCGAAAAGAACGCCGAATCGAAGGTGCGCGCTAGTGCCGGATCTGCGAGCGGGGCCGGCGCCTGGCCAACCGCCCGATCGACCTTACCGGCGACAAGCCAGGGTGGCCGGGCCGTCAGCGAAGCTGAGGCCACTGGGGCTGGGCTAACGAGCCCCCCTCACGTCTCACCGATTTGCCGAACTCAGCGGTTGGCCTGGGCGGCCATCAGGAGCATGCCGCCGTCGGCGACGTAGGACGAGCCGGTGATGTAGGAGGAGTCGGGCCCGGCCAGGAAGGTGATGAGGGCGGCGATCTCCCGGGCGTCGCCGGGGCGGCCGGCGGGAATGCCGTCGCGGCGCTCGGTGCGGGGGTCGGTGTCCTCCTGGCCGGTCATCGGCGTGGCGATCTCGCCCGGGGCCACGGCGTTGACGGTGATGCCGTGCTCGGCCAGCTCCAGGGCCATCACCTTGGTCAGCAGGCCGAGGCCGCCCTTGGCGGCGCAGTAGGCGGCCGAGCCCCGCAGCGGGACGTGCTCGTGGACCGAGGTGACGTTGATGATCCGGCCGCCCGTGCCGAGGGCCACCATCCGCCGGGCCGCCGCCTGGGCGCAGCAGAAGGCCCCGGTCAGGTCGACGTCGAGGACGTGGCGCCAGGCGTCGACCGAGTGCTCCAGAAACGGCTCGGAGTGGCCGGTGCCGGCGTTGTTGACGAAGGCGTCGAGCCCGCCGAGGACGTCGGCCAGCTCCTCGATCACCGCTCCGCCGGTCTCCGGCCGTCCGAGGTCGAGGTGGCGGACCTCGGCCCGCCGGCCGGCGGCCTGGACCTCCCGGGCGGTCTCCTCGGCGCCGTCCTTGTCCTCGTGCCACGTGATCCCCACGTCGAAGCCGGCCCGGGCCAGCGCCACCGCCGTGGCCCTGCCGATCCCGGAGTCCGAACCCGTCACCACCGCGATGCGTGCCATGGCCCGTCACTACCCGGCCGGGGGACCGGGGCAACCGCCTTCAGCGCCCGGCCCGGCGCAGGGCTTCCTCGGTGCCCCGGAGGTGGTGGGCCACCGAGGCCAGGGCGGCGTCGCGGTCGCCGGCGGCGATGGCCTCGGCCAGGGCGGCGTGCTCGTCGAGGATGCGGTCGACCCGCTGGGGGTCGCCCAGCAGGGCCCGCACGCCCATGCGGAGCTGGCGGTCCCGCAGGGCGCCGTAGAGGTCGGCCAGGACCTGGTTGCCGGTGGCCGCCACCACCAGGCCGTGGAAGTCGCGGTCGGCCTCGGTGAAGGGCTCGGGCGATCGCCGCAGCCGCCGCTGGGCGGCCACCGACTCCCGCAGCCGGGCGCCGACCTCCCGGTGGCGGCCCGAGGCCAGCACCTTCTCCACGGCGAAGCGCTCGACCATGCCCCGGGTCTCGATCACGTCGTCGATCTCGGCCGCCGACACCGGCACGACCAGCGCCCCCCGCTTGGGGTAGAGCCGCAGCCAGCCCTCGGCCTGGAGGCGCAGGAAGGCCTCCCGGACGGGCGTGCGCGACACCCCGACGGCCTCCGACACCTCGCCCTCGGTGATGAGCGCCCCGGTGGCGTAGGAGCCGTCGAGGACCCGGGCGCGGGTGTGGGCGTAGGCCCGCTCGGTGGCGGTGGCCGTCACCGGCGGGAGGGGTGGGGAGACGTCGGTCACGGTCCGATCCTCGCGCACGGAAATGACTTGCAAAAGACACAAGATAGATGCAAGATAGATGCATGACGACGATGACCGATACCCTCCCGATGGCGGTCGGCCTGGCCGACGAGGACTGGACCGGCGACGCCCGCTTCTTCGAGTACCACCAGGCGGTCGACCCGCTGCGGGCCGGCACGATCCCGCCCGTCCCGATCGAGAGGTTCGCCGCCGCCCCCGCCGGGGTGACCGGGGTGTTCCCCCTCGACCTGTCGGCCGCCCTCGGCACGCCGTGGCCCGCCACCGGCCCGGCGCTGCTGGCCAGCTTCGTCGGGCTCGCCGCCGGCGCCGCCGTCCGGCTCGAGCCCGTCGCCACCAGCGAGCTCTTCTACGTGGTGCGGGGCACCGGCCGCACCGTCCTCGACGGCGGGGTGATCCGCTGGGAGGCGGGCGACGTCGTCGTCCTGCCCGCCGGGGTCGGGGCCGAACACGAGGCGGCGGTCGACGCCACGCTGTACCACGTGAGCGACGCGCCGCTCCTGGCCTACCTCGGCGTGCGGCCGGCCCGGGCCCGCTTCGCCCCCACGGTGTTCCGCCACGGGCGCCTGGCCGCCGAGCTCGACCGGGTGGCCTCCGCCCCCGGCGCCGCCGGCCGCAACCGCATCTCCGTCCTCCTCGGCAACGCCGACCAGCCCCAGACGCTGACGGCGACCCACACGCTGTGGGCCATGCTCGGGCTCGTGCCGGCCGGCGCCGACCAGCGGCCCCACCGCCACCAGTCGGTGGCCCTCGACCTCGTCGTCGACTGCGCCCCCGGCTGCTACACGCTGCTCGGCACGGAGATCGACGCCGCCTCCGGCCGCATCGCCGACCCCGTCCGGGTCGACTGGCAGCCCGGCGCCGCCTTCGTCACGCCGCCGGGGATGTGGCACTCCCACCACAACGAGTCGGGGCGGGCGGCCCGCATCCTGCCCATCCAGGACGCCGGGCTCCACACCTACCTCCGCAGCCTCGACATCCGCTTCAGCGTTTAACGGCGGGCAATGCGGCACCCGGGCCGGCGGGCCGTTCGATTTGACACCCGCCGGTAGGGTGCCCGCATGACCGATCTCCCCCTGGGCGCCACCGAGGACGACGCCGCCCCGACGCTCGACGCCGCCCAGCTGGCGGTGGTGGAGGGCTTCGGCCGGCGGCGCCCGGTGGCCGCCGGCGACGTCCTCTACGCCGAGGGTGACGCCTCCTACGACTTCTACGTCCTGCTGTCGGGCCGCGTCGACGTCGTCGGCACGTTCGACGGCGAGGACGTCGTGGTGGCCACCCACGGGCCCGGCCGCTTCCTCGGCGAGCTCAACCTCCTGACCGGGCAACGGGTCTACCTGACGGCCCGGGTCGTCGAAGCGGGCGAGGTCATCGCCATCCCGGTGCCCGAACTGCGCCGGCTCATCGCCACCGTGCCCGGCCTGTCCGACTCCATCCTCGGGGCCTTCGTCGCCCGGCGGGCCCGGCTGATGGAGGGGGCGGCCCGTTCCCTGCGGGTGATCGGCTCCCGCCACCTCCCCGAGGCGCTGGCCATGGTGGAGTTCCTCAGCCGCAACCGGGTGCCCCACCAGTGGCTCGACGCCGAGACCGAGCCCGACATCTGCCGGCTGGTCGACGAGTTCAACGTCGCCTGCGCCGACCTGCCGGTGGTGCTCATCGGCTCGACCGTGCTCCGGCGGGCCACGCCCGGCCAGGTGGCCCAGTACCTCGGCCTGACCATCGAGTCGATCCCCGAGCGGTGCTTCGACCTCATCGTCGTCGGCGCCGGCCCGGCCGGCCTCGCCGCTTCGGTCTACGGCGCCTCCGAGGGCCTGTCGACCCTCACCGTCGAGTCGCAGCTTCCCGGCGGCCAGGCCGGCACCAGCTCCCGCATCGAGAACTACCTCGGCTTCCCGGCCGGCATCTCCGGCGGTGACCTCACCGCCCTGGCCATGACCCAGGCGCTCAAGTTCGGCGCCCACCTGACGACGCCCTGCGAGGTGCTGAGCCTGCTGGAGAAGGGCGGGCACCTCGTCGTCCGCCTGAGCGACGGCACCGAGATCGCCGGGCGGGCGGTGGTGGCGGCCAGCGGCGCCCACTACCGCCGCCTCGGCGTGCCGGAGCTGGCCCGCTTCGAAGGGGCCGGCGTCTTCTACGCCGCCACCGAGATCGAGGCCCGCATGGTCGCCGGCCGGCCCGTGGCCGTGGTCGGCGGCGGCAACTCCGCCGGCCAGGCGGCGCTGTTCCTGGCCAAGAACAACTGCTCGGTGTCGATCCTCCTCCGGGGGTCCGACCTCGGCCGGTCGATGTCGCGCTACCTGGCCGACCGCATCGAGTCGCACCCCGGCATCACCGTGCGGACCGGTACGCAGATCACCGCCCTCCGGGGCGACGGCTCGCTGCAGGGCATCACCCTCGAGAGCGCCGAGGGCCAGCAGGAGCTGGGCGTGGCCGGCGTGTTCTCCTTCATCGGCGCCGAGCCCAACAGCGGCTGGCTGGCGGGCTGCGCCGCCTTCGACGCCAAGGGCTTCATCCTCACGGACCGGGCGCTGGGCGAGGGCGACCTCGGCCCGGCCTGGGACGCGCTGGGCCGTGACCCGCTCCCCTTCGAGACCAGCCAGCCGGGGCTGTTCGCCGTCGGCGACGTCCGCTCCGGATCGATGAAACGGGTGGCGTCAGCGGTGGGCGAGGGCTCGGCCGCCGTCCGTTCCGTGCACGAGCACCTGGCCGCCGTCCCGGCCTGAGCGGGCCGCCCGGCAGGCGGTGTAGCCCGGGTCGTACTGGGCCTGCCAGTAGTCGTCACCCGCCCCGCAGGCCGGGGCGTCCCTGAACGGCCACAGCCCGTCCTCGAAGGAGACGGCGTGGAAACCCCCGAAGGTGGTGACGAACCAGATCTGGCCGAGGTCGCGCCGGATGACCGGCCGGGCCAGCGCCCAGTCGACCGTGGGGTCGGACGGGCTGAGCGTGCCGGGGTTGTAGTAGGCGATCTCCTTGGGGTGCAAGGGATCGCGGATGTCGTAGACCCGCAGGCCCGACATGATCTGGGCACAGGCCAGGATCGTCGGGTCGTGGAGCCGGTCGGGCGTGCAGTAGTGGTCGTCGTACTGGAAGAGGGCGGGGGCGACGGCGTTCCAGGTCAGGTCGCCCCGGTCGGCGCCCCGGCTCGACGTCTGGAAGTCGTTGACCACCTTGTCGCAGTTGGCGGGGTCGTCGACCTCGTTCAGGAACCGGGCCACGATGCGGGGATGGGCCTCGTCGGCCATGTCGACCATGCGGGCGGCGTCGAAGTTCTGGTTGCGGGGCACCGAACAGGGGGCGTGGGGGAAGGCCGGGAGCTCCCCGAAGCTGATCACGTAGGGGTGGCCGCCGTAGTCGAGGGCGTAGGCGTTCTGGTTGGCGTTGGTGTCGGGCAGTGCCAGGCGGCCGATGATCCGCCCGGCGTTGCTCAGGCCGGGGCCGACGTCGGTCGTGTCGACGACGAGCAGCTCGGTCGGGCCCGGCTTCATGCCGGCCAGGTAGGCCCGGCTGCCGTCCTCGCTGACCGAGCCGCCGTGCACGGCGTAGGGCCAGACGGCCAGCTCCTTCGGGTGGGCCGGGTCGGTCAGGTCGACGGGCACGACGCGACGGCTGCCGTAGTTGCTCATGTAGTAGGTCAGCCCGTCGGGCGAGAACCAGCCCTCGTGGCCCCGGCCGTGGGGCATGGCCACGTCGGCCAGCAGCTTGGGATGGCGGCAGTCGGCCGAGACGTCGTAGACGGCCAGCCAGGGGTAGGCGCTGCCGTTGCCGGACCGGTCGCCGTGGCCGTTGCCGTAGTGGTCGGCCACCAGCAGGCCCCGCGCCGCGTTGACCCGGAGCGACTCGCCGTTGTCGCGCATGGCCCGGGCCGTCAGGTAGTCGGTCTTCTTCGGATGGGCCGGGTCGGACAGGTCGAGGACCAGCGTGCCGCTGTCGGCCTGGGTGCCGAGAGCGCCGTAGTTGTCGGAGTAGTACCCGCAGTCGCCGTAGGTGTCGAAGCTGGCGAAGGCGTTGCTCCGGTAGCGGCCGACGAGCCGCAGGTTGCAGGCGTAGCCCTGCGCCGCCCGCCCGCTCTTGCGGTCGGGGACGGGCACCTGGCCCTGCAGCCCGGTCTCCACCGGATCGCCGGCCCGGCACTGCGCCTTCGGAACGGGTTTCCAGGTCGACGCCCCGCCGTCGTCGCCCGAGGCCGGCGAGGCGAACGGCGCCACCGCACCGGCCACGATCGACACCAGGGCCAGCACGGCCCTCACCTTCCCGGCCCGTCCCATACGACCTCCCCCGTCGGCCCCCAGACTTCCACCTGGCCGGCCGCCCGCTCAAGGGACCGGACCAACGGGCCGCGGGCCAGACTGGAGGCATGCGCCTCCGGACTGCCACCCTCGACGACCTGGCGGTGATCGCCGACCTGATCCGGGCCCTGGCCGACTACGAGCGCCTGGCCCACGAGGTCGAATGGAGCGAGGAATCGCTGGGCGCCACGCTGTTCGGCCCCGACGCCGTGCCGAAGGTGGTGCTGGCCGAGCCCGACGACCCGCCCGGTCCGGCGGTCGGTTTCGCCGTGTGGTTCCCGACGTACTCGACGTTCCTCGGCCGGCCGGGCATCTGGCTGGAGGACCTCTTCGTCCGCCCCGAGGCCCGGGGCGCCGGCATCGGCACCGCCCTGCTGCACCACGTGTTCGCCCGGGCCGCCGGCGGGCGCGTCGAATGGGCCGTCCTCGACTGGAACGAGCCGTCGATCGCCTTCTACGAGCGCCAGGGCGCCCGGCCCGTCCCGGGCTGGACCCGCTACCGCTGGCTCAGCCCACCCGCTCGTACTCCCCGGTGACCTGGAGCACCGGCAGGCCGTAGCTCCGTTCGAGCCGGTGGGGCAGGTCCTGATGGAGCCAGCGGGAGATGCCGGGCGGGAGCGTCGAGACGATCACCGCGTCGTAGGTGTTGGACGCCACGAAGCAGTCCCGCACCGCCAGCATCGGGCTGGCGTCGCCGACTTCGCCGCTGACGTCGGCCCCCAGGGCCCGGAAGCGCTCCAGGGCGGCCTCGAGCCGTTTCTCGGCCACGGCGTGCGCCGCTCCGTCGATGTGGACCGCATGGTCCTTGGTGTAGGTCGCCGGGACGACGACGTGGAAGCTGCAGGGCCCGTCGGCCATCAGCTTCTGGACCCGCTCCGCCAGCAGGTCTCCGCACAGCGTCTGATTGGCGACGATGAGGTACCGGGCCATCGACCCACCTCCTGCCGCGCCGGTCGCGCTCCGCTGAGTTCACCAGGCCCGTGCGGTCGAGGCAAGGGCCGAAGCGGGCAACTGCACCGCGTAGAGGACCGAGTGCCCGTCGCAGCCGGCCGGCGCGGCGCCGACCCGGCGGGCCAGGGCCAGCATCGCCCGGTTCTCGGCGAGGATGTCGAAGACGACCCGGCGCAGCCCGAGCCGGGCGGCCTCGGCCAGCAGCCGGTCGAGGAGGAGGCGCCCGAGGCCCCGGCCGGCGAGGTCGTCGCGCACCAGCAGCGCCGCTTCGGCCTCGCCGTCGCCGGTCACGTCGAAGCGGACGTCGGCCACGACGCGCTCCTCGCCGTCCTCCACCACCGTGGCGGCCAGCGCCACCCGGGCCTGCCCGTCGACCGCCGCCAGCCAGCGGGCCTCGGCGGCCCGGAGGCGGGGCTTGGCGGCGTGGAAGCGGAAGTAGCGGGCGTCGTCGGAGCAGCGGGCGACGAGGTCGACGAGCCGGTCGGTGTCGGCGGCGGTGACCGGGCGGATCTGCACCTCGAGCGTCGTCACGAACCGGACATTAGGGACGGCCGGCGGCGGGCTCCCGCTCACCGGTGACACTCCGAGTGTCACGGCGGCGACACCCGCGGCGGAGCGCCGGCCGTAGTGTCGGCGCCCATGGAGCCGCTGGCCGCCGCCGTCGAGACCCTCCTCCGCCGGCCGTTCCGGGCGGGGTTCGACTGGCGCATCACCGGTCTGGAGCACATCCCCGCCACGGGACCGGCGCTGCTGGCGGCCAACCATGTCTCGCTCTTCGATCCTCCGGCGCTGGCGTCGGTGGCCGACCGGCGGGGGCGCCGGGTGCGCTTCCTGGCCATGGCCGAACTGTTCCGCTCGCCGGCCTCCGGCTGGGTCCTGCGGAGCCTGGGCCACATCCCGGTGGCCCGGAAGAGCGAATCGGCCCGCTCCTCGCTGACCGCCGCCCTCACCCACCTGGGCTGGGGGGAGTGCGTCGCCATCTTCCCGGAGGGCGGCATCTCCCGTGACCTCGAACCGCGGGCCGGCCAGACCGGCGCCGCCCGCCTGGCCGGCTGGAGCGGCGCGCCGGTGGTGCCGGTCGGCCTGTGGGGTACGCAGCGGGTCCTGGCCCCCGGCCGCCGGCTCCGGCTGCTCGGCCGGGTGCCGATCGCCGTGTCCGTCGGCCCGCCCGTCCTCGTCGGTGAGGACGACGACCTCCACGAGGCCACCGACCGCATCATGGCCGCCATCTGCGCCGAGGTGGCCCGGGCCCGGACGGGCTACCCCCCGCCCCGGCCGGGGGAGGACGGCTGGTGGGCCCGCCGGCCCGACACCGCCCGGCTGCAGAGCTGCCGGCCGGCCGAGCCCCCGGTGGCCGGCCCGTCCCCCGCCGCGGTGGAACCGGCCGGGGAGGTGCCGGCGCCGGTCGACGATGGCACCATCGTGGCCGTCGTGGCCGAGACGGAGGACGAGGTGGCTCCTGACGACCTGGCCCGGGAGGCCGGCAGCCCCGAAGAGCTCGAGGCCCGGCTGCGGTCGATTCCGTTCTTCCGCAACCTGCCCGGCGGGGCGCTCGGGGCCGTCGCCGCCCGGCTCCGGCTCGAGCACCACCGCCGGGGTGAGGTCGTCTTCCACCAGGGCGACCCCGGCGAGACGATGTACCTCGTCATGTCGGGCCAGGTGGAGGTGCTGGCCGGCGCCGACCAGGCGCCGCTGGCCGCCCTCGGTCCGGGCAGCTTCGTCGGTGAGCTGGCCCTCCTCCTCGGCGAGCCCCGCTCGGCCACGCTGCGGGTGGCGGCCGACTCGTGGCTGTGGGCCCTGCGCCGGGCCGATCTCGAGGCGCTCCTGGCCGAGCACCCCGTCATCGGCGTCGAGCTGTCCCGGGAACTGGGCCGGCGGCTCGTGGCCACCAACCGCCAGCTGGTGGCCCCGCCGACGACGCGCTTCACCGCCTGGTTCGGTCCCGGGGCGGCCGACCTGGCGGCGGCGGTCCAGGCCCGGGCGGGCACGGCCCGCGTCGGCGTGCTGGCCCTGCCCGGCGCGCCGGAGCCCGGGCCGCTGCCCGACGGCGTCGTCCGCCTGGAGCGTGACCACCTCGACGCCGACGGGCTGGCGGCCCTGGCCGGCCAGGACGTCGACGGCGTCGCCCACCTGGTCCTGGCCCTCCCGGGGGCGGAGAGTGCCGCCGGGCGGGTGGCCGTCGACCTGGCCGAGCACGTCGCCGTCCACGGCCCGGTGCCGGGGTGGGCCCGCCGGCCGGGCCCGACCCACCTCGTGCTGCGGTGCGACGGCAGCCGCGACTCGTTCGAGCGCATCGCCCGCTGGGTCACCGGCCAGGCGCTCGGCCTGGCGCTGTCCAGCGGGGGGTCGAAGGCCCTGGCCCACATCGGCGTCCTGCGCGTGCTGCGGGAGGCGGGCATCGTGATCGACGCCGTGGCCGGCACCAGCGGCGGCGCCATGGTCGGCGCCGGGCTGGCCATCGGCCTGCCGGAGGACGCCATGCTGGCCCACGTGAAGGAGCTGGCGGCCGGCCTGCGGTTCCGGCGGGTCGACTTCAACCTCCTGCCCCGCTCGGCGCTGTTCAAGGGCGTGAAGCTTCGCCAGCAGCTCGACGGCTGGTGCCACGGCAAGACGTTCGCCGACACCGACATCCCCTTCTGGACGGTGGCCACCGACGTCGCCCTCGGGGCCGAGGTGATCGTCAACAGCGGCCCGCTGGCCGACGGGATCCGGGCGTCGATGAGCATCCCCGGCGCCATGAACCCCTGGCCGCTCGGGGGGCGGCGCTGCATCGACGGCGCCGTGGTCAACCCCATGCCGGCCAGCGTCCTGCGCCACGCCGGCCTGCGCCTCGTCGTCGGCTCCAACGTGGCCGGCCAGGAGCTCCCGGCCGAGGCGCTGACCGATCCCCACCTGCTGCAGATCATGGGCCGGATGGTCAACTCCATGGAGCGGGAGATGGTCAAGGCCCAGGTGCCGCTGGTCGACGTCCTCATCCGGCCCCGGGTCGGCCCGGCGGCCAGCTTCGACTTCAGCCGTATCGACGAGTTCGTCCTCGAGGGTGAGCGGGCCGCCCGGGAGATGCTGCCCGACATCAAGGCGGCGCTGGCCGGCCCGTAGCCGGCGGACGTCACCGCCGGACGACGAGTTGCATCCCCTCCCGGGCCGGGGCGACGTCGAAGGCCCGGCCGGGGGCGGCCCCCGCCCAGGCGGCGTCGAGGGCGGCGTCCCCGTGGTCGGGGTGGTAGTGGAACGGCACCAGGCACCCGACGCCGGCCCGTTCGGCGAAGCCCAGGGCCTGGCTCATCGAGCTGTGGCCCCAGCCGGCGTGGGCGGGGTACTCGGCATCGGTGAACTGGGCGTCGTGGATGAGGACGTCGGCGCCGACCGCCAGCCCGCAGCCCGACAGAGAGCCCGGGGGCCCGTCCGCCGTGGCGCTGTCGAGGGCCGGCTCGTGGTCGGGGATGAAGGCCAGGGCGGCGCCGTCGGGGCCTTCGAGGCGGAAGCCGAGCGTCGGCCCGGGATGGCAGACGAGCTCGGCGCGGACCGACAGCCCGGGGATCTCGAACGGGCCCGGGGGGGCGTCGTGGAGGGTGAGCCGGCAGGGAAGTTCCCTCAGGCGGACGGGGAACAGCGGTGGCGAGAGGTACCGGGTGAGCCGGTCGTGGAGGCTGTGGGTGGCCGACGGCGGCCCCCACAGGTGGACCTCGAGGCCCGGCTCGTAGAGCGCCCCGAAGAAGCCGAGGCCGATGATGTGGTCCATGTGGAGGTGGGTCAGCAGGACGTCGACCCGCCGCAGCCCGCCGGCCGTCCCGTCGACGGCCCGGATCCCGGTCCCGGCGTCGAGGACGCACAGCGCCCCCGGCTCCGCCCGCACCTCGACGCACGACGTGTTGCCGCCGTAGCGGGCGGTCTCGGGCCGGGGGCTGGGCACCGAACCGCGGACGCCCCGGAGGGTGATGTTCACTGGTCGATCGGCGGCTGGAGCACTGCCGGTCAACCTAGGTTTGCCCGACCGGCGGGACTGTCGGGACACCGACGCCGCCACCGTCACGGGGGTGACACAACCGGCGCCGGCCCGGCGAACGACGGCCGGGTGGCCCGGTCCCTAGCCTCGACGGCGATGACCCCGTCCACCGCTGTCCGGCGCCCGATCCCTACGATGGCGTTTCTTGACGGAAACGGCGAGACTCTGCGCATGGGCGCCGACTGGCCACTCCTCCGCTCGCTGACCGAGGAGGACCGGCGGCGGGTGCTGTCGGCCGCCCGCCGGCGGCGCTTCGGCCGCCGGGAGGTGCTGTTCCACGAGGGTGACCCCGGCGACACGCTGCATCTGATCGACAAGGGCCGGGTGGCTATCCGGATCACGACGCCGCTGGGCGACACCGCCACCGTCGGCGTGCTCGGCCGGGGCGACGTGGTCGGGGAGATGGCCGTCCTCGAGGAGGGCGGGCGGCGGGGGGCGACGGTGATGGCCCTCGAGCCCACCGAGACGCTGTCGATCGACCGGGGCCAGTTCCTGGAGCTGCGGCGACGCTATCCGGGCGTCGACCTGTTCATCTTCGACGTGCTCATGGCCAACGTCCGCCGGGTCAACGTCCAGCTCATGGAGGCGCTGTTCGTGCCCGTCGACCGCCGGGTGGTGCGCCGCCTCCTGTCGCTGGTGGAGATCTACGGCGCCCGGGACCAGACCGACGACGTCGAGGTCGCCCTGACCCAGGACGATCTGGCCAGCCTGGCCGGCACCTCCCGGGCCACGGTCAACCGGGTCCTGCGCCAGGCCGAGGAGGCCGGGGCGGTGTCGCTCAGCCGGGGCCGCATCCGGGTGACCGATGCGGCCCTGCTGGCCAAACGGGCCCGCTGAGGGCCGAGGGAAACGGGGGATCGGACTGCCCATGGCCCGCCGGGACGCCTACATCGAGCACCTGACCCAGGTGCCGCTGTTCTCCGCCTGCAGCAAGGACGAGCTGCGCAAGGTGGCCACCCGCACCGCCGACATCCCCATCGCCGAAGGGCACGTGCTGTGCCGGGAGGGCGAGCGGGGCCTCGAGTTCTTCGTCATCGTCAACGGCCGGGCCAAGGTCACCCGCAAGGGCCGCAAGGTCGGCGAGCTCGGCCCCGGCGACTTCTTCGGCGAGCTGGCGCTGCTGATCGACGCCGACCGCAACGCCACCGTCACCGCTCTCACGCCGATGGAGGCCATCGTCCTCAGCCGGCGCGACTTCGAAGCGGCGCTGGCCGACGCCCCCCGCATGACCCGCAAGATCATGCAGGGGATGGCCCGCCGCCTGGCGGCCTTCGACTCGAAGGTCTAGGCCGGGCGCAATCGCCTACACGACCACGATGCGGTGCTCGACCAGCCGGCCGCCGTCGACGCGGAGCCGGCCGAAGGTGTGGTCGGGCTGGCGCCGGCGCTCGGTGGGCGAGCCGGGGTTGAACAGGCGCTGGCCGTCGAGGCCGGGAGCGTCGACCGGGATGTGGCTGTGGCCGAACACGACCAGATCGGCGGTGGGGAAGCGGCGCCGCAGCCGGGCCGGCCGGCCGGTGGAGGGGCCGGAGTCGTGGATCATGGCGATGCGCAGGCCCTCAACGGTGAAGCAGCGCTGCTCCGGGAGCCGGCCGGCCAGCTCGGCGTCGTTGTTGCCCAGCACGGCGTGGGTGGGGGCGAAGGTGGCCAGCTCCTCGAGGACCTCGCCGGTCACGACGTCGCCGGCGTGGAGGACGAGGTCGGCCCGCTCCAGCGCGGCGTAGACCGCCGGCGGGAGGCGCCGGGTGGAGTGGGGCCGGATGTGCGTGTCGGCCAGCACGACGATCTCGGTCATGGCCCGATCAGCACCGCCCGGGCCGGAGCCCCGTCGCCGCCGGCGATGCGCAGCGGCAGGCAGACCAGCTGGTAGTCGCCGGGCGCCACGGCGGCGAGGTCGAGGCCTTCGACGATCACCACGCCGGCGCCGAGGAGGGTGCGGTGGACGGGGTAGTCGCCGGTCTCGGGCTCGATCGACAGCGTGTCGACCCCGACCAGCGCCACTCCCCGCTCGACGAGCCAGGCCGCCCCGTCGGCCGTGACGGCGCCGAAGAGCCCGGCGGCGGGGTCCGCCGCCGGGGCGCCCCCGCCGGCGCCGGACTTGAGCAGGAGTCGGGTGGTGCCGGCCGGGAGGTCGAGCGCCGCCAGGGCGGCGGCGTCGAGGCGCTCCCCTCCGGCGGGCCCGGCCACGACGGCCGGGCCGACGAGGACGTCGAGGGGGACTTCGTCGATGGTGGCGCCCCCGGGCAGGAAATGGGCCGGCGGGTCGACGTGGGTGCCGGTGTGGGTGCCGCACACCAGCCGGGAGACGGCGGCGGGGTCGCCGGCGTCGAGGCGGGCGACGGGCTCGACGCTGACCGGCGGGTCGCCCGGCCAGACCGGCGTGGCCGGCCCGACGGGCCGGGAGATGTCGACGATCACGATGCGTACGGTACCGGCGCCGGGAATCCCGTTAGGCTCGCCGTCGAGTGTCTGCCTTCGACGATCTCCTCACGCTCCAGACCCACGACAGCGCCGTTGACCGGCTGCGCCACCGCCGAGCCACCCTGCCGGAGCGGGCCGAGCTCGACACCAGGCGGGCCGCCCATGCCGACCTCGAGCGCCGCCGGGCCGAGGTGGGCGCCCGGCGCGACGCCGAGCTGCGGGAGGAGCGCCGCCTCGACGACGAGGTCCGGGGTCTGGAGGCCAAGGCCAAGGCCGTCGACCAGAAGATGTACTCCGGCACCGTCAGCTCCCCGAAGGAGCTCCAGGCCATGCAGGCCGACGTGGAGCAGCTCCAGCGCCAGGCCCGGGAGCGGGAGGACGAGGAGCTCGAGGTCCTCGTCCGCCGGGAGGCGCTCGACGAGGAGGTGGCCGAGATCGAGGCGGCCCAGGCGGCGCTGGCCGCCGAGATGGACACGCTGCTGGCCGCCGTCGCCGACCAGGAACGGGAGATCGACGCCGAGCTGGCCGTCGAGGAGGCCGCCCGGGCGGAGCTCGTCCCGGGGATCCCCGAGGGCACGCTGCGGCTCTACGAACAGATCCGGGCGGCCAACCGGGGCGTCGGCGCCGCCCGGCTGGTGGGCATGAACTGCCAGGCCTGCCACCTCTCGCTGCCGGCCACGGAGGTCGACCGGATCCGCCACCTCCCGCCCGACGCCCTGGTCCGCTGCGAGCACTGCGGCGCCATCCTCGTCCGCTAGGCGCCCGGCGCCGGTGATCGTCTTCGCCCGCCACGGCCAGACGGCCCCCAACCGGGACGGGCTCGTGCTGGGCCGGGCCGACCCGGAGCTGACCGACGACGGCCGGCGTCAGGCCCGGCGCCTGGCCGAGGCCCTGGCCGGCGAGCCGGTCACGGCCGTGCTGGCCAGCCCCCTGGTGCGGGCCCGCCAGACCGCCGAGGCGGTGGCCGGCGCCTGCGGCCTGGCGGTGACGGTCGACGAGCGGCTGGTGGAAATCGACTGGGGGACGTGGGAGGGCCGCCCGGCCGGCGGCCTGGCCGGGACCGACGTCGACCGCTGGCGGGCCGAGGACGGCACCGCGCCCGAGGGCGAGAGCCTCGCCTCGCTGTCGGCCCGGGTGGAGTCGTTCTGCCTCGACACACTCGGCGCCGACGGCCACGTGGTGGCCGTCAGCCACGTGTCGCCCATCAAGGCGGCGGCGGCCTGGGCGCTCGGCGTCGACGGGACGGTCGCCTGGCGGATGTTCCTCGGGCTGGCCTCGATCACCCGGGTGGGCCAGGGCCGGTCGTCGCCCGTGCTGTTGAGCTTCAACGAAACGGGGCATCTTCATCCGGTGGAGGACCGCCCATGACCGAGCCCATCACCGCCACCCCCGAATGGCAACGCCTGGCCGACCATCACGCCGCGCTGGCCGGCGTCCACCTCCGGGAGCTCTTCGCCGCCGACCCCGAGCGGGGCGAGACGATGGCCGTCGAGGCGGGCGACCTGTACCTCGACTACTCCAAGAACCGGATCACGGCCGAGACGGTCGGCCTGCTGGCCGCCCTGGCCGTGCGGGCCGATCTCCCCGGCCGCATCGAGGCCATGTGGCGGGGCGAGCGCGTCAACGGCACCGAGCACCGCCCCGTCCTCCACGTCGCCCTGCGGATGCCCCGGGGCGCGTCGCTGGTCGTCGACGGGGAGGACGTGGTGGAGGCCGTCCACCACGTCCTCGACCGGATGGCGCTGTTCGCCGAGCAGGTCCGCTTCGGGCAGTGGCTGGGCGCCACCGGCCGGCCGATCCGCAACGTCGTCAACATCGGGATCGGCGGTTCCGACCTCGGGCCGGCCATGGCCTACGAGGCGCTCCGGGCCTTCGCCGACCCGGCGCTGGTCGTGCGCTTCGTGTCCAACGTCGACGGCACCGACATCCACCAGGCCACCGCCGACCTCGACCCCGCCGAGACGCTGTTCGTCGTGTCGTCGAAGACGTTCACCACGCTGGAGACGCTGACCAACGCCCGCACCGCCCGGGCCTGGGTCGTCGGGGCGCTCGGCGAGACGGCCGTGGCCCGCCACTTCGTGGCCGTGTCGACCAACGCCGCCAAGGTGGCGGACTTCGGGATCGACCCGGCCAACATGTTCGGGTTCTGGGACTGGGTCGGCGGCCGCTACTCGGTCGACTCGGCCATCGGGCTGTCGCTGATGATCGCCATTGGGCCGGCCGCCTTCCGGGAGTTCCTGGCCGGCTTCCACACGATCGACGAGCACTTCCGCTCGGCGCCGTTCGAGGCGAACCTGCCGGCCCTGCTCGGGCTGATCGGCCTGTGGTACGACGACTTCTTCGGGGCCGAGACCCAGGCCATCCTGCCCTACAGCCAGAACCTCGGCCGTTTCCCCGCCTACCTCCAGCAGCTCGACATGGAGTCGAACGGCAAGTCGGTCGACCGATCGGGCCGGCCGGCGGCCGCCGCCACCGGCCCGATCGTGTGGGGCCAGCCCGGCACCAACGGCCAGCACGCCTTCTACCAGCTCATCCACCAGGGGACCCGGCTGATCCCGGCCGACTTCATCGGCTTCGGCCGGCCCGACTACGCCGACTCGCCGGCGCTGGTCGCCCACCACGACCTGTTGATGGCCAACTTCTTCGCCCAGACCGAGGCGCTGGCCTTCGGCAAGACGGCCGAGGAGGTAGCGGCCGAGGGCGTCGCCCCCGAGCTGGTGCCGCACAAGACGTTTCCCGGCAACCGGCCGACCAACACGATCCTCGCTCCCCGGCTCACGCCGTCGGTCCTCGGCCAGCTGATCGCCTGCTACGAGCACAAGGTCTTCACCCAGGGCGTGATCTGGGACATCAACTCCTTCGACCAGTGGGGGGTGGAGCTCGGCAAGGTCCTCGCCACCCGGATCGCCTCGGAGCTGGCCGGCTCCGGCGAGCCCGCCGCCGCTCACCACGACAGCTCGACGGAGGCGCTGCTCCGGCGCTACCGGCGGCTGCGTTGAGCGTCCGCGGCCCCCGGGCCTTCCTCGTCCGCCACGGCGCCACGGAATGGAGCGTGTCCGGCCGCCACACCGGCCGGACCGACCTGCCGCTGACCGGGGACGGGCGGGAAGAGGCCAAGCGGCTCGGCGCCCGCCTGGCCCGGGAGGACTTCGGCCTCGTGCTGGTCAGCCCCCTGATCCGGGCCGGGGAGACGGCCCGCCTGGCCGGCTTCGGCGACCGGGCCGAGGTGGACCCCGACCTCGTCGAGTGGAACTACGGCGACTACGACGGGCGGACGACGGCCGACATCCGCCGCGACCGGCCCGGCTGGACGCCCTGGTGGGGCGGCTACCCCAACGGGGAGACGCTCGACGAGCTCGCCGCCCGGGCCGAGCGGGTGGTGGCCCGGGTGCGGGCCGAGGCCGGCGACGTCGCCCTCTTCGGCCACGGCCACATCCTTCGGGTCATCGCCGCCCGGTGGGTGGAACAGGCCCCGGTCGAGGCGGCCCGCTACTACCTGGCCACGGGCACCGTGTCAGTGCTGGGCTGGGAGCGGGAGACGCCGGTCATCGACCGGTGGAACGAAGCCTGTCATCTCGAGAGCTGACGACGACGGGACGGAGCCGGGGGCCCGGCCCGTGCAGCCCCACGATGGCCGAGGCGATGGCGGCACCGGCCACGTAGACGACGCCGAGGGCGCCGGCCATGACCATGAGCCAGCTGAGCCCGCCGAAGGCCGGGGCGCCCGCCGTGCCGGCGGCCAGCGCGGCCACGAAACCCAGCAGCACCAGGCCGCCCACGATGTAGGTCCTGGCCCGGTCGAGATAGTTCGGCTGCGTCCTTGCCTCCATGCCCGGGGGCCTACCCGCCCCGCTCCGGGCCGAATCCCGCCGGCCCGTCCGGAACCGGCCCGAAACCGGCCCGAATGCCCCGAACCGCCTCCCGGTTCCGGCCCACCAGCGAAAAGTTGGCGCCTCTGGTGGGCGCAGGGCCCACCACAGGCGCCAAGAAATCGCAAGAGCCCCTCAGCTAGCGGTCGAAGTCGGGGCAGGGGTGGAGTGCCGGTGCCGACGGGGCGGTGGTCGGATCGGCGGTGTCGAGGGACGGAACCTCGGGCAGGACGCCGAGGACGGGGGCCATCGTGGCCAGCCGCGCCAGGTTGGTCCGTTCGGTCACGCCGGGGGCGGCCGGCCAGCCGGAGACGACGAGCCCGTCGACCGCCAGGGCGCGGGCCCGGGCCGCTTCCAGGGTCAGGGCGGTGTGGTTCAGGGTGCCGAGCGACGGGCGGGTGACGACGACGAGCCCGGCGCCGAGGCGCCCGGCCAGGTCGGCCATCGTGACGTCGCCCCACACCGGCACCAGCAGCCCACCGGCGCCTTCGACCACCACCCGGTCGAACCCGTCGGCGGCCCGGGCGATGTCGGCCAGCAGCTCCTCGACGTCGATGGTGGCCCCGGCCCGCTCGGCCGCCACCGCCGGCGCCAGGGGCTCGGGGAACCGCCGGCACTCGACGACCGGCACCCCGGCCGCCGCCGCCACGAACGCCGCGTCCCCGGGCTCGCCGGGCCCGAGCCCGGTCTGGAGCGGCTTGCAGTACAGGACCCGGCGGCCGGCCTCCCGGTCGGCCCGGCACAGCGCCGCCGCCGCCAGGGTCTTGCCGACCCCGGTGTCGGTCCCGGTGACGAACCGGATCATGCGCCGCGGGCGGCGGCGAAGGCGGTGACGGCCCGGTCGATCTCGGCGTCGGTGTGGGTGGCCATGACGGTGGCCCGCAGGCGGGAGGTGCCCTCGGGGACGCTCGGGGGGCGGATGGCCGTCACCAGGACGCCGCCGTCGAGCAGGCGGGCCGACAGCCCGAGCGCCGCCGCCGGCGAGCCGACGACCACCGGCAGGACGGCGGCGGCGGGGTCGGGCACGGCGTAGCCGGCGGCCCGCAGGCCGGCGGCCAGGCGGCCGGCCAGGCGCCGGGCCCGCACGGGCCGCTCCGGCTCCCGCTCGACGACGCCCAGGGCGGCCAGGGCGGCGGCGGTGGTGGGCGGCGGCAGGGCGGTGTCGAAGATGAACGACCGGGCCCGGTTGCGGAGGTAGTCGCACAGGTCGGCCGTCCCGGCGATGAAGCCGCCGGCCGACCCCAGCGCCTTGGACAGGGTGCCGATGACGACGCCCACCCGGCCGTCGAGGCCGAGGCCGGCCACCGCGCCCCGGCCGCCGGGCCCGACCACGCCGGTGGCGTGGGCCTCGTCGACCATCAGCACGGCGCCGTGGCGCTCGCAGGCGGAGGCGATGGCGGCCAGGGGGGCGACGTCGCCGTCCATGGAGAAGACCGAGTCGGTCACCACCAGCGCCCGCCGGCCGGCGCCGGCCGACGCCCGCCAGGCCGCCAGCCGCTCGGCCAGGTGGCCGGCGTCGGCGTGGCGGTAGACGAGGACGTCGGCCCGGGACAGGCGGCACCCGTCGATGATCGAGGCGTGGTTCAGCTCGTCGGAGAACACGGCGTCGCCCGGCCCGACCAGGGCGGAGACCGTGCCCAGGTTGGCCAGGTAGCCCGACGAGAACAGGACGGCGTCCTCGGTGCCCTTGAAGGCCGCCAGCCGGGCCTCGAGCTCGTCGTGGAGGGTCAGCCCCCCGGTGACGAGCCGGGCCGACCCCGCCCCGGCCCCGTAGCGCCGGGCGGCCTCGGCGGCGGCGTCGACCACCTCCGGGTGGGCCGCCAGCCCCAGATAGTTGTTGGACGCCAGGCACAGCACCCGCCGCCCGTCGAGGATGACCTCCGGCTCCGACGCCGACGCCAGCGCCCGCACCCGCCGCCGCAGCCCGGCCGCCTCGAGCTGCGCCAGCTCGGCGGCGCAGAACGCCAGCGGGTCGGCGGCCAGCCGCGCCCCGGCGGGGAGAACGGGGTTCACCGCCGTTCCGTGGTCAGGACCCCGGCCCGGGCGGCCGACGTCACCTCGTCGATGGCCGCCGCCGTGGCCTCGACCAGCCGGCGGAGCTGGGGCTCGGTCATGGCCAGCGGGGGCAGGAGGACGACGACGTCGCCCAGGGGCCGGACGACGGCCCCCCGGGGCCTCGTGGCCTTGGCCACCTCGGCGCCGACCTGGAGGTGCTCGGGGAACGGCTCCCGGCCGGCCCGGTCGGCCACCAGCTCGATCCCGACCATCAGGCCCCGCTGGCGGATCTCGCCGACGTGGGGGTGGCCGGCCAGCGGCGCCAGCGCTTCGGCCAGCGCCCCGATCCGGCCGGGCAGGGAGTCGAGCACCTCGGACGACTCGAACACGTCGAGGTTGGCCAGCGCCGCCGCGCAGCACAGCGGGTTCCCCGAGTAGGAGTGGCCGTGGTACAGCGTGCGGTGCTCCTCGGGCCGGGCCAGGAAGGCGTCGAAGACCGCCCCGGTGGCCAGCGTGGCCGACAGCGGGAGGTACCCGCCGGTCAGGCCCTTGGCCACGCACATCAGGTCGGGCTCCACGCCCTCCTGCTGGCAGGCGAACATCGTCCCCGTCCGGCCGAAGCCGGTGGCCACCTCGTCGACCACGAGGAGCACGCCGTGGCGGCGGGCGATGTCGGCGATGCGGCGGAGGTGGCCGTCGGGGGCGGTGATGATGCCCGCCGCCCCCTGGACGAGCGGCTCGACCACCACGGCGGCGACGCGGTCGCCCTCCCGGGCGAGCACGGCCTCCAGGGCGTCGGCGCAGGCCAGCTCGCACGACGGATGGGTCAGGCCCAGCGGGCAGCGGTAGCAGTAGGGCGAGGGGATGGCGGCGGTCGAGAACAGCAGCGGCCGGTACGTCTCGTGGAAACGGTCGATCCCGCCGATCGACACCGCCCCGATCGTGTCGCCGTGGTAGGCGTTCTCCAGCCGGACGAACGTCGGCCGGTCCTCGCCCCGGTGCCGCCAGTAGGAGTAGGCCATCTTGAGGGCCACCTCCACCGCCGCCGCGCCGTTCTCGGAGAAGAACACGCGCTCCAGCCGGCCCGGGGCCAGCGCCACCAGCCGGGCGGCCAGCTCGATGGCCGGCGGGTGCGACAGGCCGAGGAACGTGGAATGGGCCAGCCGGCCGAGCTGGTCGACGATGGCGGCGTCGATGGCCGCCACGCCGTGGCCGTGGACGTTGACCCACAACGACGAAACGCCGTCGAGGTAGCGCCGGCCCTCGGTGTCGATCAGCTCGCAGCCCTCGGCCCGCTCGATGATCAGCGGGTCGTCCTCCAGCCAGCCCTGCATGG
>Ga0070741_10006567_pt1 | contig 24868 bp, 21 predicted proteins | sample Coa_R1_4_FD_66440 | JGI IMG/M metagenome (GOLD analysis project Ga0070741, IMG submission 66440) | Surface soil microbial communities from Centralia Pennsylvania, which are recovering from an underground coalmine fire - Coalmine... | ecosystem: Environmental > Terrestrial > Soil > Unclassified ... | reverse complement strand
GGCCCGGCGGCGCTCAGGCCTGGCCGGGCGTGAGGTAGGCGGCGGAGAGGCCGCCGTCGACGAGGAAGGTGGTGGCGGTGACGTACGAGCTGTCGTCGCTGGCGAGGAAGAGCGCCGCGCGCGCCAGTTCCTCGGGCTCGGCGAAGCGGCCCATCGGGATGTGAACGAGCCGCTTCGCCGCCTTCTCGGGGTCCTTGGCGAAGAGCTCGCGCAGGAGCGGGGTCGAGACCGGGCCCGGGCAGAGGGCGTTCACGCGCACGCCACGGCTCGCGAACTCGACCCCGAGCTCGCGCGAGAGCGCGAGCACGCCGCCCTTGGAGGTCGTGTAGGAGATCTGGGAGACGGCGGCGCCCATCACGGCCACGAACGAGGCCGTGTTGATGACCGAGCCGCCGCCCGCCTCGAGCAGGTGCGGGATGCCGTGCTTGCAGCAGAGGAACACGGACCGCAGGTTGACGTCCTGCACGCGCTGCCAGGCCTCGAGCGAGGTCTCGAGGATCGAGCGGTCGTCGTCGGGGCTGATCCCGGCGTTGTTGAAGAGCACGTCTATGCGCCCGAGCTCCGCGCGCGCCCGCGCGTACACGCCGCGGACCTGCTCCTCGTCGGTCACGTCCGCCTCGATCGCGAGCTCCGCCTCGCTGGGCCGCAGGTCCACGCCGACGACGCGGGCGCCCTCCTCGGCGAAGGCGCGGGCAGAGGCGGCGCCGATCCCGCTGGCCGCGCCGGTGATCACGCACACCTTGCCCTCGAGGCGGCCGGCCATCAGGCCCCGGGCTCCTCGGTCGCGTAGAAGACGTTCTTGACCTCGGTGTAGGCGTCGAGCGCGTCCGGGCCCAGCTCGCGCCCCACGCCGGACTGCTTGAAGCCGCCGAACGGCGTCTGGACCCGGACCGAGGTGTTCGAGTTGATCGAGAGGACGCCGGTCTCGATCGCGCGCGCGACGCGCAGCGCCTTGGCCCCGTCGCGGGTCCAGATCGAGCCCGAGAGCCCGTAGATCGTGTCGTTGGCGATCGCGACCGCCTCGCGCTCGTCGGCGAACGGGATCACGCAGGCGATCGGCCCGAAGATCTCCTCCCGCGCCGACCGGTCCGCGCTGTCCACCGGGCAGAGGACCGTCGGCGGGAACCAGAACCCGGGCCCCTCCGGGGCGGCGCCGCGGATCGCGACGGGAGCCTCGTCGTCGAGGTACGACGCCACCTTCTCGACCTGCTCGCGCGAGATCAGCGGCCCCATCTGGGTCTCCGGGTCGAGCGGGTCGCCCACGCGCAGCGACTCGACCGCCTCCTCGAGCGCCTCCATGAAGCGGTCCAGCGCCGAGCGCTCGACGAGGATGCGCGAGCGCGCGCAGCAGTCCTGGCCGGCGTTGCCGAAGACGGCGAGCGGCGCCGCGGCCGCCGCGCGCTCGAGGTCGGCGTCGGCGAAGATCACGTTGGCCGACTTGCCGCCGAGCTCGAGCGTGACCCGCTTGATCGTCGCCGCGGCGCCGGCGGCGATGCCGCGGCCCACCTCGGTGGAGCCGGTGAACGCGATCTTCGCCACGTCGGGGTGCTCCACGAGGCGCCGCCCGCAGACGCTCCCGGGGCCGGCGACCACGTTGAGCACCCCCTCCGGCAGGCCCGCCTCGAGCCCGATCCGCTCCAGCTCCAGCGCCGTCAGCGGCGTCAGCTCGGCCGGCTTCAGCACGACCGTGTTGCCGGCGGCCAGGGCCGGCGCGACCTTCCAGGAGGCGATCGTCAGCGGGAAGTTCCAGGGCACGATCAGGCCGACCACGCCGAGCGGCTCGCGGAAGGTCATGTCCACGCCCCCGGCGACGGGGATCGTCCTCCCGACCAGGCGCTCGGGCGCCGCGGCGTAGTAGCGGAAGGTCGCGGCCACCATCTCCATCTCGGCGCGGGCCTCGGCGATCGGCTTGCCCACGTTGCGCGCCTCGAGCTGCGCCAGCTCCTCGCGGCGCTCGGCGATGGCGTCTGCCAGGCGGTGCAGGACCGCCGCGCGCTCGGGCGGCGCCACCCCGCGCCAGGCGGCGAACGCCTCCTTCGCCCGCGCCACCGCCGCGTCGGTCTCCTCGGCGCCCGCCCGCGGCAGCTCGCGCAGCACCCGCTCGGTCGCGGGCTCGAGCACCGTGAGCGTGCCGCCCGGCATCAGCGCCGCTCCCCCACCGGCGCGCGGGCGGCCTCGACCAGGGCCGCGACGACCCGGCTCCGCTCGTCCTCCTCCGGATGCCAGAGGACGCCGAGCGCGAACCGCTCGCCCGGCAGCTCGATCGCCTCGACGACGTCGTCGTCGACCGACCAGCCGCTGGCCACGAGCCCCGCTCCCAGGCGGCCCGCCCCCTGGTGGTGGTGCGACCGGACGAGGGTGCGCTCGGCGCCGACCGCGCGGGCGGCCAGCGAGCCGGGCTCGAGCCTCACCTCGTGCTCGCCGAACTCGCCCGCCCGGTAGCGATGCGCCTGGCTTCCGATCACGTCGGGCAGGTGCTGGACGAGCGTCCCGCCCAGGGCCACGTTCAGGAGCTGCATGCCGCGGCAGATGCCGAGCACGGGCATCTCGCGCGCCAGCGCCGCCCGCGCCAGCGTGATCTCGAAGCGGTCGCGCTCGGGCCAGGTCTCCTGCGTTGCGGGATGGCGCTCGGCGCCGTACATCGAGGGGTCCACGTCGGCTCCGCCCGACAGCAGGAGCGCATCCATGCGCTCGCAGAGCGAGCCCGGGTCGTCCTCGGCGCCCGGGTCGGGCGGGAGGAGCAGCGCCACCCCGCCCGCGCGCTGGACCGCGCGCGCGTAGGAGCGCGGGCTCAGCGCCACCACGTCTTCCCAGACGGTCCAGCGGGCGTGCTCGAGCGCTGCCGTGATCCCGATCGCGGGCCGACCCATCCAGGCGCTAGCCCCGCTCGAACATCCGCCGGCGCTCGTAGTCGGTCACGACCTGGTCGAAGAGGCGTTGCTCCGTGCGGCCGTAGTTCAGGTAGTGCTTCCAGACGTCCTCGCCGAAGGCGGCGCGGGCGAACTCGCTCGCCTCCCACAGCTCCACCGCCTCCCGCAGCGTGGACGGGAAGGGCTCGGCCTCGCCCGCCTCGTAGGCGTTGCCGATGAGCTCCGGGCCCGGGTCGGTGGCGTTCTCGATCCCGTCGAGGCCCGCCGCGAGGAGGGCCGCGTAACCGAGGTAGGGGTTGACGTCCGCGCCCGGGATCCGGCACTCCACGCGGTGCGACTGGCCGTGGCCGACGATGCGGAAGCCGCAGGTCCGGTTGTCGCGCCCCCACGAGATCGAGGTCGGCGCCCAGCTCTCGGTCGCGTACCGCTTGTACGAGTTGACGCTCGGGGCCACGAACAGCGCCAGCTCCCTGATCCGGGCGCGCAGGCCGCCCAGGTAGTGGCGGAACACGTCGGTCTCCTCCCCGCCGTCCACGAAGGCGCTCTCCCCGGTCTCGGCGCTGCGCAGGCTGGAGTGGATGTGGCAGGAGCTGCCGATGTCCTTCTCCGAGGTCTTGGCCATGAACGTCGCCGAGATCCCGTTCAGGTGCGCGATCTCCTTGACGCCGTTCTTGAAGATCGTGTGCCGGTCGGCGGCGGTGACGGCGTCGGCGTAGCGCATGTTGACCTCGTGCTGGCCGTACCACGCCTCGCCCTTCGAGAACTCGATCGGGATCCCGGCCCCCTGCATCCCGCGCCGGATCGGGCCCAGGTAGGGCTCGTCCATCGTCGTCGCCAGGATGTGGTAGTCGAGGATGTAGGGGATCGTCGGCGTCAGGTCGCGGTAGTCGCGCGCGTGCGCCTCCGCGTAGCTCTCCTTGAACAGGAAGAACTCGAGCTCGGAGGCGAAGTAGGGGACGAAGCCGCGCTCGCGGGCCCGCTCGTACTGGGCGATCAGCACCTGGCGCGGCGAGGCGACCACGGGCGAGCCGTCGTGGTTGGCGACGTCGCAGAGCACGAGCGCGGTGCGATCGAGCCACGGGATCCGGCGCAGCGTCGCCAGGTCGGGCACGATGGCGAAGTCGCCGTAGCCGAGCTCCCAGTTCGCCATCTCGTAGCCGGGGACGGGATCCATCTCCATGTCGAGCGCGAGCAGGTAGTTGCAGCCCTCGATCCCGTGCTCGACCACGTCGTCGAGGAAGAACTCGACCTGGATCCGCTTGCCGAAGAGCCGGCCCTGCATGTCGGTGAAGGCGGTGACGACCGTGTCGATCGTCCCCGCCTCCGCCTCCGAGCGCAGCTCCTCGACGCTCAGCATCCCGGCCCTGCCGCCGGGGCCCCCCGGCCGCTCGCCCATGTCGCGGTCCGCCACCTGGCTAGACGTCGCGGGTCACCTCGTCCTCTTCGAGCGTGCGGACGGGGCCCTGGTAGCGGTTCTTCGCGCTCACCAGGTACCAGACGCCGAAGATGAGCGGCAGGATGATCGCGAACGGCGTGTAGTTGACGTTGGCCGCGTCGAAGTTCTCGTTCCACGGCAGGCCGGTCGGGTCGTAGGGCAGGTCGAGCGCGTAGATCACGACTACCACGAACGCGATCGCCAGCCAGTTCACGAGCCTGTGATGGCGACCGAGGTTCCAGGGACCGGGCTGGAACGAGTCGCCCGCCCGCACGCGCAGGTAAACCGGCAGGATGTAAGCCAGGTACAGGCCCACCGTGCAGATCCCGGTCAGCGCGAAGAAGGCGAACGGGATGTCGTGCTTGCCGAACAGGGCCGGGATCGAGATCAGGAGCGAGAACACCGAGATCGCGATCACCGCGTTGAACGGCACCCGGTCGCGGTTCACGCGCCGGAAGATGGACCAGCCCGGGATCGCCCGGTCGCGCGAGAACGCGTACCAGGTGCGCGAGGCGCTGGTCAGGCCCGCGGCGCCGCAGAAGAACTGACCCACGGTCGCGATCAGGACGACGAGCTTCGCGGCCCACGGGTCGAGGGCGCTGTTGAAGATGCCGAACACCGCGCCGCCGGCGTCGTTCACGGCCTTCACGTCCGTCGCCGCGAAGAGGAAGGCCAGGAGCACGAGCCAGCCGATCACGGCCGACCAGAAGACCGAGCGCCAGACGCCCTGGGCGGCGGACTTGGCGGCGCCGACCGTCTCCTCGGCGGTGTGGGCGGAGGCGTCGTAGCCCGTCTGCGTGTACATCCCCAGCAGGAGCCCGACCGGGAGCACCAGCAGCCAGAAGCCGAGGCCGGAGGTCGTGCCGGCGAGCGTGCCGGTCTCGTTGAGCCGCTGCCCGAACACGAAGCTCGCGCTCTGGTGATCGTCGGGGACGAAGATCAAGAGCGCGATGATCACGGCGACGCCGAGCACGTGCCAGCCGACCGAGATGTTGTTCATCAGCGCCAGGATGCGGTCGGCGAAGATGTTCACCAGGGTGTAGAGGACGAGGATGATCAGGTAAAGCAGGAAGGTCTCCGAGAGCACGTGCGCTGAGTCGCCGAAGTTGATCCCGAAGATGTCGAGCCCGTAGAGCTGGAGCAGGTTGAAGAGGAAGAAGGCGCAGCCGTAGCCCACCGAGGCGACGATCCCCACCAGGCCCACGATGTTGAACCAGCCGGTCATCCAGCTCCAGCCCTTGCCGCCCAGGTCGTGCGCCCACCAGTAGGGGCCGCCCGCCGTCGGGTACTTGGAGGTGAGTTCGGCCATCGAGAAGGCGACCATGAGCACGAAGGCGCAGATCACCGGCCAGCCGATCGAGGCGGCGACGGGGCCGCCGTGCAGCCACGCGAACGAGAAGGTCGTGAAGGTCCCGGCGAGGACCGAGATGATCGTGAACGAGATCGCGAAGTTGGTGAACGCGGACCAGCCGCGCGCGAGCTCCTGCCTGTAGCCAAGCTCGTGCAGGCGCCGGACGTCCTCGTGGATCTCGGCGCCGCCAGCCTCCGCGGGAACCTGCTCCGGTGGCCCTGCCACTTCGTCGGCCATCAGCTACCTCTCTCTCCCCTCTGCCGCTTGCCGCGCACCCTGCGCCGCCGACAATTTGGTGTGATGATCCAACCTATGGATGTGCGCAACATAAGCCCGCCGGCGGACGCATGTCAAGGGCTTTTCGCGCACGTTGCGGATTTCCGGGAGGAGGTTGCCGATGCTGCTCGGCATTGACGAGGGGACCTCGGCCGTCAAGGCCGTCCTCTTCGACGACGACTTGCGGCCGATCAAGGAGGCGCGGCGCGAGAAGGCGCTCGCCCATCCCCGTCCGGGCTGGGTGGAGCAGGACCCCGAGGAGGTGCTGGCGACGGTGACGGACGCGGTGGCCGAGCTCCTCGCCGAGCGCCCCGAGGTCACGGCCTGCGGGCTCGACCACCAGGGTGAGTCGGTGCTCGCCTGGGACGCGGAGAGCGGGCGGCCGCTGACTCCGATCGTGACGTGGCAGGACAAGCGCTCGCAGGAGGTGCTCGACCGGCTCGAGCGCGAGGGCAAGGCGGACGCCGTCCGCGAGCGCAGCGGCATGCCGCTCGATCCCTACTTCTCGGCCGGCAAGCTGGCCTGGCTGCTCGAGCACGACGACGGCGTCGCCAGGGCGGTCGAGGCCGGCACCGCGCGCCTCGGCACCGTGGACTCCTTCCTGTGCGACCGGCTGGGGGCCGGCTTCGCGACCGATCCCTCGACCGCCTCGCGGACACAGCTCGGAGCGCCCGACTTCGACCCCGAGCTGCTCGCGATCTTCGGCGTGCCGCGCGAGCCGCTGCCGGCGATCATGGACACGGCCGGCGATCTGGGGACGCTCAGCCACCCCTCCTGGGCGGTCGAGCTGCCACTGCGCGCGCGCTGCGTGGACCAGCAGGCGGCGCTCGCCGGCGCCGGCTGCGTGATCCCGGGCCGTGTCAAGGCCACCTACGGGACCGGCGTGTTCGTGCTCGCCCACGTCGGCGCCGAGCGGCCGAGCCCGGGCGGCGGCCTGCTCCCCACCGTCGCCTGGCGCGTGGACGGGCGCGTCGAGTGGGCCGTGGACGGCGGCGTTTTTACGGCCGGCGCCCTGCTCGAGTGGCTGAGCCGCGACCTCGGGCTCGCCGGCGATCCGGCCGCCCTCGCCGCGGCCGCCGCCGAGGTCGAGGACTCGCACGGCGTCCGCGTCCTCCCGGCCCTCGCCGGGGTGGGGGCGCCGTGGTGGAAGCCGGACGCGCGCGCGGTCATCGCCGGGCTCACGGCGGGGGCGCGGCCCGCCCACGTTGCGCGCGCCGCCCTCGAGGCGATCGCCTGGCGGGTCGCCGACATCGTCGCCGTGGTCGGCGAGGTCGTGGCCGTGGACGTGCTGAGGGTGGACGGCGGCCTCACCCGCGACCCCACCCTCCTCCAGCTCCAGGCCGATTGCGCGGGCATACCGGTGGAGCGCGGGGCGGTGGACGCGACCGTCGCCGGCGCGGCCGCCCTGGCCGCGGTCGGGGCCGGGCTCTGGGACTCGACCGCGGCGATCGCCGAACGCGTGCCGACGGGCGAGAGAACCGAGCCTTCCCGCGACGACGCCTGGCGCCGGCGCGAGCACGCGGCCTGGCGCGAGTTCGTGGAGCGCGCCGCCGCGCTCTGAGCGACGGTGACGCAGCCCTACGACGTCGCGATCGTCGGCGCGGGGGACGTCGGGGCCGCGCTGGCGCGGGAGCTGGCCCGCTTCGAGCTGCGCATCGTGCTCCTCGAGGCGGGCCGCGACGTCGGGGCGGGCACGAGCAAGGCCAACACGGCGATCCTCCATACCGGCTTCGACGCCAAGCCGGGCACTCTCGAGGCCCGCCTCGTGGCCCGCGGCCACGACCTCCTCCTCGCCTACGCGGACGAGGTCGGGATCCCGGTCGAGCGCACCGGCGCGCTCCTCGTCGCCTGGAGCGCCGAGGAGCGGGCCCGGCTGCCCGAGATCGCGGCCAACGCGGCGGCGAACGGGTACGAGCGCGTTCGCGAGCTGGGGCCCGAGGAGCTCTACGCGCGCGAGCCGCGCCTCGGCCCGGGCGCCGCGGGCGCCCTCGAGGTGCCCGACGAGCACATCGTCTGCCCGTTCACCCCTCCCCTCGCCTTCGCGACGCAGGCGGTCCTCGCCGGCGTCGAGCTGCGGCGCTCCGAGGCGGTCACCGGCCTCGCCCGCGAGCGCGACGGCTGGCGGGTCGCGACCGCCGGCGGCGAGCTGCGCAGCCGCTGGATCGTCAACTGCGCCGGCCTGCGCTCCGACGAGCTGCACCGCCTGGCGGGCATGGAGGGCTTCACGGTCACGCCGCGGCGCGGCGAGCTGATCGTCTTCGACAAGCTCAGCCGGGGCCTGGTCGACCACGTGATCCTGCCCGTGCCGACCGCGAAGACGAAGGGCGTCCTCGTGGCCCCGACCGTGTTCGGCAACCTGCTGCTCGGGCCGACGGCCGTCGACATCGAGGACAAGGGGGACACGGCGGTCACGCGCGAGGGGATCGAGTACCTGCTCGCCCAGGGCCGCCGCATCCTGCCCGAGCTCGTCGGGTTCGAGGTCACCGCCACCTACGCCGGGCTGCGCGCCGCCACCGAGCACGGCGACTACCGGATCGGCGCCGACGGGGAGCGGCGCTACGCCTGGGCCGGGGGCATCCGCTCCACCGGCCTCACCGCCGCGATGGCGATCGCCGAGCACCTGCGCGACGCGCTGGGGGCGGCGGGCCTGCCGCTGCGCGAGCTCCCCGGCGGGCTGCCGCCGGTGCGGATGCCGAACATCGGCGAGGCGGGGCCGCACCCCTACGCCGACGCCGAGCGGATCGCCGCCGATCCCGAGTACGGGCGCGTGGTCTGCTTCTGCGAGCGGGTCACCCGTGGCGAGATCCGCGACGCGCTGCGAAGCCCGGTGCCGCCCGCCGACCTCGACGGCCTGCGCCGCCGCACGCGAGCGCTCATGGGCCGCTGCCAGGGGTTCTTCTGCGGCGCCGAGCTCGCCTCGCTCCTCGGGAGCGAGCGGTGAGCGTCCGCCTCTCCGCGGACGTGGCGATCGTCGGCGGCGGGCCGGCCGGGCTGGCCGCGGCGGCCCGGCTCGCGCGGGCCGGCGCGGGGCGCGTCGTCGTGATCGAGCGCGAGCGCGAGCCGGGCGGGATCCCGCGGCACGCGCGCCACCAGGGCTTCGGCCTTCGCGACCTGCACCGCCTCATGAGCGGGCCTCGCTACGCGCGGCGTCACGCCGAGCTCGCGATCGCGGCCGGGGCGGAGATCCTCGCCGAGACACAGGCAACCGGCTGGGCCGGCGACGCGCTCGAGCTGACCGGGCCGGGCGGGCGCGCCGCGCTCGAGGCCCGAGCCGTGGTGCTGGCCAGCGGCTGCCGCGAGCGGCCGCGCGCGGCGCGCCTGGTGCCCGGCTCGCGCCCGGCCGGCGTGATGACCACGGGCACGCTGCAGCAGCTCGTCTACCTGCACGGGGCTCGGCCGGGGCGGCGGGCGGTGATCGCCGGGGCCGAGCACGTGAGCTTCTCGGCCCTGCTCACGCTCGCCCACGGCGGCGCCAGCGCGGTGGCGATGGTCACCGAGCATCCCCGCCACCAGTCCTTCGCCCTCGCCGCGGCCGCCGCCTCGCTTCGCTTCCGCGTCCGGCTCCTCACCCGGACCGCGATCGCGGGCATCCGCGGCCGCGACCGGGTTGAGGCAGTCGAGCTGCGCGACCTCGACTCGGGGGCGACGCGCGCGCTCGCCTGCGACCTGGTCGTCTTCACCGCCGACTGGATCCCGGACCACGAGCTCGCGGCGCTCGCCGGAGCCGCGCTCGACCCCGGGACGCGGGGCCCGGCGGTGGACGCGGAGCTCCGCACGACGCGGCCGGGGCTGTTCGCGGCCGGCAACGTGGTCCAGGGCGCCGAGCCCGCCGACGCCGCCGCGCTGGCCGGCCGGCACGCCGCGGCGGGGGTCCTGCGCTACCTCGAGGCCGGCGGCTGGCCGGAGGCGATCCCGATCGAGGTCGCCGACCCGCTCGCCTGGATCTCGCCCAACCTGGTGGCGGCCGGCGCCCGGCAGGCGCCTCCGCGGGGCCGCTTCCTGGTCCGGGCGCGCCGCTTCGTCGCGGCGCCGCGGATCGAGGTGGCGCAGACGGGGCGGGTCCTCTGGAGCGGGCGGCTGCGCCGGCTCGGCCCCGGGCGCTCGAGCGCGCTGCCGGCCGGCTGGGCGGCGCGCGTCGAGCCCGGGGGCGGCCCCGTCAGCGTGGCGGTGGCCGGGGGGCGGCCGGGCCCGCTTCGCAGGTGAGGCGGCGCCGGCGCCCGGCTCAGAGCAGCCCCGCGAGGATGTGCTCGGTCCCCTCGATGTGCTCGCGCATCAGCTTGACGGCGGGGCCCGCCTCGCGACGGCGCAGGAGCCGCACGAGGCGGCGGTGCTGGGCGTTCGAGTGGGTCAGCACCTTCTCGGGATGGGCGATGAGCGCGATCAGCTCGCTCACCTGGCCCTGCACGTCGGTCATCGCGCTCACGAGCCGCGGCGAGCGCGCCGCCTCCGCGATCCCGATGTGGAAGCGGATGTCCGCCCGGCGGTAGTCCTCGAACTCGGTTGCCTCGGCCATCCGCTCCACGCAGGCGTCGAGGCGGTCGAGGTCCTCCCCGTCGGCGCGCTCGGCGGCCAGGATCGTGGCCCCGCACTCGATCGCCACGCGGTAGTCGAGCACCGCCCAGGCTTCCGCCGAGAGCGGCTTGCCCCCGGCCTCCGTGAGCGGCGGGCGCTCGGCCACGAAGGTGCCGCCCTTGCGGCCGCGCAGGGCGACGAGATGGCCGCTCTGCTCCAGCGTCGTCAGGGCCAGGCGCAGCGTGGAGCGGGAGATCCCGAGCTGCTCGGCGAGGCGCCGCTCGGGCGGCAGCCGCGAGCCCGCCGGAAGGATCCCGACGCGGATCGCGGTTCCCAGGCGCTCGACCGTCTCCTCGAAGGCAGTCGGGGCCTGCACCCGCCGGAAGACCCCCTCGAGCGCCGCGCTCTCGGCCATCGCCGACACCGCCTCAGTTGCTGAGCTCGATCGGCAGCCGCAGCGTCGCCGGGTCCGGATCCGTGACGAGCGCCTCGTGATCCAGCGCCTCGAACGCCTCGACGACCCGGGGGTCGAAGTGCTTGCCGCTCAGGCGAAGAATCTCGGCCACGGCGGCCTCGAGGGGCCACGCCTCCTTGTAGGGGCGGACGTGGGTGAGGGCGTCGAACACGTCCGCCACGGCGACGATCCGCCCGCTCGTCGGTATCCGCTCGGCGCGCAGGCCGCGCGGGTAGCCGGTGCCGTCCCAGCGCTCGTGGTGGTTGAGCGCGATCTCCTCCCCGGTGCGCAGCACGACCGAGCGGCTGCCGGCGAGGATGCTCGCCCCGATCGTCGTGTGCCGGCGCATCAGCTCGCGCTGCCGCCGGTTGAGGCGCCCGGCGCGCAGGAGGATGCGGTCCGAGATCCCGAGCTTGCCGATGTCGTGGAGCGGCGCCGCCTGCCGCAGGACGGAGACCCGCTCCGCCTCGAGGCCCAGCATCTCGCCGAGCAGGGCCGCCGTCCGGCCCACCCGCTCGGTGTGCAAGTGGGTCTCCTCGTCGCGGTACTCGGCGGCGAACGCCAGGCGCTGGAGGGTCTCGATGCGGGCCGCCTCGAGCTCCATCGTGCGCTCGCGCACCGTCTGCTCGAGCAGCTCGTTGTGGTGGCGGATCGCCGCCTCCGCCTCCTTCTGGGCGGTGATGTCGTAGATCACGCCCTGGACCACCGGGCCCCTGGTCTCGTCGAGCACCTCGGCATCGTCGCGCACCCAGACGACCCTGCCGTCGCGGCTCCGCATCCTGTACTCGCGGCTCCAGCGATCGCCAGTCCGCCGCGTGCGCTCGCTGGTGGCGAGAACGCGCTCGCGGTCCTCGGGATGCACGCAGCGGATCCAGAGCGTCGGGTCGGCGAGCCATGCCTGCGGCGGGTAGCCGAGGATCTGCTCGACGCGCGGGCTCACGTAGGACCACGGTCCCTCGGCGCCGATCTCGGCCCGGTAGACGACCGCGGGAAGCCGCTCGACCAGCGAGCGGTAGCGCTTCTCGGCGTCCTCGATCTCCGCCAGCAGCCGGTCGCGGGCCTCGCTCGCGGTCGCGACCTCGAGCGCCTGCGCCAGGTGCGGCCCGACGGAGGCGAGCAGCGCCAGCTCGCTGCGGCTGGGGCGAAGCCCGCTCTCCGGCTCGTCGACGGAGAGCACCCCGATGAGCTGCCCGCTGGCCGCGCGCAGGGGGACGAGCAGCGCATCGCCCGGGCGCCAGGCGTCCGGGCTCGCGTCCACCGCGATCTCGGGCACGTACGTCTCGGCCTCCCACGACTCCCAGTCGAAGGCTCCCTCGGGGACGAAGTAAGCGCCGGCCACCTCGAAGCGGCGGTCGAGGAGCTCCGACCACGAGCCCTCCTGCGTCCGGCGACCGAGCAGGGCCTCGCGGGCGGCGAAGCTGCCGTGGACCGTGACCAGCCGGAACGCGCCGTCGGGCTGGCGCAGGTTCACGGCCACGGTGCGAAAGCCGAACGCCTCAGCGACCGTGGCCGCGGCGGCGTCTAGCAGCTCCTGGCCGCGGACGCCCTCGTTCACCAGCCGGGTGACCTCGAGGAGCCCTCGCAGACGCTCCAGGTTGCCGCGCGCGTTCTTCCCCATTGCGCCCTCTCTTCGACCCCTAGGCGATGCCCTTCCGCTGGCGCCGATCGTAGCGCGGCCCCGGCGACCCGGTCGCAGCCCGCCCCGCTCAGCCAGCGATCATGCGAATGCGGATCCGCGTCCCGACCTCCCCCGAGCGGACCTCGACCAGGTCGCAGAGCAGGTGGACGAGGTAGAGCCCCCAGCCCCGCTCCTGGATCGGTGAGGGCACGCGGCGACCGGCGAGCGGGTCCTTGATGGACCCGCGGTCGGCCAACTCGCAGACGATCGCCCCCTCCTCGGTCCAAGCCCAGAGCCGGCCGTGCCCCCCTCCGTGCCGGAGGCTGTTCGTGGCCAGCTCGCTGGCCGCCAGCGCCAGATCGGCGCAGCGGTCGCGAGCGAGGCCTGCGCGCCGCGCGCACGCGGTGACGAGCGCGCGCACGCGGCGGAGGTCGCGGTCGGAGCCGAACTCGAGCTGCTCGGCCTCCGGGGGCGGCGGCGGCAGCCGCCCTGCGAGCGGGCTCGGGCCGCGGTCCGGCGGCTCGTAGGCCTCGCAGGGCGAGGTCCCGCGGGCGTCCGCCCGCTCTGGATGCGAGCGGCAGACCCGGTCCACGACGGCGGGCGGGAGGCGGTTCGCGTCGTACGGGCACACGAGGTTGAAGTCGTGCACGTCGGTGAACGCGAGGGCGAGGAGCTGCTCGTGGCGCTGGCACTCCTCGAGCTCGGCCTCGCTTCGGCCCTCCCACGCCGGCTCGCCGACGCCGCGAACGGCCCGTGCCGGGTGGCCGTCCACGAACGCCTGCCAGGCGGGGATGATGCGGCCCGGGTTGCGGCCGATCTCGGCCATGTCCACGATCTCGACCGCCCCGGCGGCCTCGCCGAGGTGCTCGGAGATCAGCTCCGCCCGCGGCTCCGGCACCGCCACCATGACCGGCTCGCCCGCGCGAACCCCGTCGGCGATGAAGGGCACCAGGGCGCCGAGGTACTCGTCGTCGTCGGCGTACGGGAGGACCGCGTGGCGAAACCCGCGTCCAGCTTCCGCTTCCCCTCCGGCGAGGCTCGGATCGGCGTTCATGGCGTGCAGTCTGACTCTGATGCGGATACCTAGCGTTACCCGCGCGCGGGGCGGCTATAACCGGCGCGATGCCCACGCCACTCCCCGAGCCGCTCAGATTCGAGGACGGCGCCCTGCTCGTGCTGGACCAGCGGGCGCTGCCGGGCGAGGAGCGCTGGCTTCGCTGCGAGCGCCCGGCGGAGGTCGCGGCCTGCATCCGCTCGATGGCCGTGCGCGGCGCGCCCGCGATCGGCCTCGCCGCCGCCTACGGGATCGCCCTCGCCGCCGGGCGCGGCGATGATCTCGCGGCAGCGGCCGACGAGCTCCGCCGCACGCGCCCGACGGCCGCGAACCTCGGGTGGGCCCTCGACCGGGTGGTCGCGGCCCGTGATCCCGTCGCGGCCGCGCGGCGGCTGCACGCCCAGCAGCGCGACGCCGACCGGCGCATCGCCGAGGCCGGGGCGGCGCAGTTCGAGCCCGGCGACCGGGCGCTCACCCACTGCAACACCGGCGCCCTCGCCACGGGCGGCCTCGGGACCGCCGGCGGCATCCTCGCGCTCGCCTGGGAGCGGGGACGCCTGGCCCACGTGTGGGTAGACGAGACGAGGCCGCGCCTGCAGGGGGCGCGCCTGACCGCGTGGGAGCTCGGGCGCCTGGGCGTGCCGCACCGGGTCGTGGCCGACGCGGCGGCCGGCGCGCTCATCGCCCGCGGGCTCGTGGACCGGGTCGTCGTCGGCGCGGACCGGATCGCGGCCAACGGCGACGTCGCCAACAAGGTGGGCACGTACCCGCTCGCCCTCCTCGCCGAGCGCCATCGCATCCCGTTCTACGTCGCGGCGCCGCTCGCGACGATCGACCCCGCCACGCCCAGCGGCGAGGGGATCCCGATCGAGGAGCGCGACCCCGCGGAGGTGAGCGAGGAGGCGCCCGCCTTCAACCCGGCCTTCGACGTCACGCCGGCGGAGCTCGTGACCGCGATCTTCACCGAGGCCGGCACGCTCGAGCCGCCGTACGCGGAGGCGATCGCCCGCCTGCCGCTCGGGTAGCGGCGGGCCGCGCCGCGCGTTCGCCGTTAGGATCCCGAGCCGCCCCGGAGGCAAGGAAGGCGAACGGAGGAGAAGCCGCATGCAGGAGGCATCCGAGCGGACCACTAGCGGGATGACGAGGCGGGGGCTGGTCGCGGGGGCCGCGGCGGCGGCCGCAGCCGGGGCGCTCGGCCAGGCGCAGCCGTCCCGGGCGAGGGCGGCCGTTCACCCCGGCGGTCGCCGCGTGGATGTCGCGGTCGTGGGGGCCGGGCTGGCCGGCCTCACCGCCGCGAGGACGCTCGCCCGCGCCGGGCGCTCGGTCGTCGTCCTGGAGGCGGGCGAGCGCGTGGGCGGCCGCACCGAGAACCACTCGATCGGCGGCGGCAAGGTGATCGAGCTCCGGGGCGAGTACGTGGGCCCGACCCAGGACCGCGTCCTCGCCCTCGCCGCGGAGCTCGGCATCGAGACCTTCCCCACCTACAACTCGGGCGCGAACGTCCTCTTCCTGGGCGGCCAGCGTTCCACCTATCCGGCGACGAACCCGGTGCCGCCGGTTCCCGGGGTCTCCTCGGAGCTCGTCGCCGCGATCCTCAAGCTCGACTCGATGGCGTCGCAGGTCCCCGTGGACGGTCCCTGGGAGGCGCCGAGCGCCAGGGAGTGGGACTCGCAGACGTTCGAGACCTGGAAGCTCGCCAACCTGCCCAGCGCCGGCTCGCGGGCCCTGCTCGACGCCGCCGTCAACGCGATCTGGGGCGCCGACGCGCGCGACTTCTCGCTGCTCTACGCGCTCTGGTACATCGCGGCGGCCGGGAACAGCCGGAACCGGGGCAGCATCGTGCGCCTCGTGAGCACGGCCGGCGGCGCCCAGGAGAGCCGCTTCGTGGGCGGCTCCCAGCTCCTCTCGATCAGGCTCGCCCAGTCGCTCGGCCGCAGCGTCTCGCTCGCATCGCCGGTCCGGGCGATCGTCCAGGGCGCGGGCGAGGTCACCGTGGAGGCGGACCAGCACTCGTTCCGCGCCAAGCGGGTGATCGTCGCCGTCCCGCCGGCGATCACGAACGAGATCGTCTACGACCCGCCGCTCCCCGACCAGCGCGCCCAGCTCGTCCAGCGAATGCCCGCCGGGACCCTGATCAAGGCGGAGGCGATCTACCCGGCGCCGTTCTGGCGAAAGCTCGGGCTCACCGGCCAGGCGGTGTCCGACGTGGGCCCGGTGCGCACCACCTTCGACAACTCCCCGCCCGACGGAAGCCCGGGCGTGCTCTTCGGGTTCATCGGCGGCGAGGACGCCCGCACCTGGTGGCAGCGCCCGGCCGCCGAGCGCCGGGCCGAGGTGCTCGACCAGTTCGTCACCTACTTCGGGCCCCAGGCCGCGCACCCCACGGACTACGTCGAGGCCAACACGGCCGACGATCAGTGGATCCGCGGCTGCCCCACCACCTACTGGCCGACCGGCGTGCTCCTCGACTACGGCCCCGCGATCCGCGAGCCGGTCGGCCGGATCCACTGGGCCGGCAGCGAGACCTCCACCTTCTGGGTCGGCTACATGGACGGCGCCGTGCGCTCCGGCGAGCGCGCCGCCGCCGAGGTCCTGGCGCTCCTCTGACGAGCGCCGGCCCGCGGAGCCGGGCTTCGCAGCGCCCGGGCGACCCGGCAGCAACCGCCGGGGAGCGAGGCAGGCGCCGGCGCGACGGCGGACCAGGAGGAGCGCTAACCGCCCGAGGCGCCCTGTGCCCCCGCGGGGCGGGTCGCGCCTTCGGCTGGGCCCTCTGGCGGGGACGAGCCGCGACCCTCGGCGGCGAGCAGGCGCTCCAGGGATCGCATCCAGCCCTCGTACTCCTTGCGGATCCTGCCCCTCACAAGCGGAAACAGGAGCCACGCCCTCCGGGAGGCGATCGGAGCGATCCGCGCCGTGAGGCGCGTGTGCCCGGAGGGAGTCGCCTCGTAGATGCTGTTGTAGAGGAACGTGAGCCCTCGGGTCTTGAACCTCATGCTCTGCAGCTCGTACGGAATCCAATCGAGGACCTCGAGGTCGTACGAGTGCGGTCCGTGCACGCAGTGAGTCGCGGTGCCGCGGCCACGGGCGCCACCGGGCGAGACCTGGGACGCGGCATCGGCCATGAACCGCACCGCCTTCTCGGGGTGCGACAGGTGCTCCCACACGACCGGGGGCGGCGCGGGGAGCTCCCAGACCACCGTCGCGCCCTCGCTGTCGGGGATGAGGTGCCTGGGAGCGCTGCTCTCGCTTTGCCACCGCGCCGACAGGTCATCGACGTGGATGGCGATCTCACCGAGGTCGTCGTAGGTCTCGCGCTCGCGTCGCCAACCCAGGACCTCGGGATCGAGCTCGAGCTCGCGCGTCGCTCGATCGGTGTAGGCCACGTAGTCTCGAATGCCGGTCCGCCTCTCGACCTCGTTCTTGAGCAGCCGGTGGACGAGGATCACGTCACGCCCGACCAGTTCCGCCCTGCCCGCGATCTCGTGAACGGCGTAGTCGCCCCGGTGGGCGACGATCTTCAACCCGAGGTCACCGATGGAGCGGCACGCGTCGCAGGTGCAGGTCGTCAGCCGCTCGACCGTGCGCCGCCTCCGCATGAATGCGATGTACGCCCCGCCGACGGCGTCGACCAGCACCGCGCCGTCGGCGTCCCCTCCGTCGTAGACGAAGACCGCGTCACCCTCGAGCTTCGCGACCCGGAAGTTGGGCTCGAACGCGCCGACGACGGTTTGAAGCAGATCCGCGAGCACGTCAGCGGAATGCTCAAGCTCGACGCCCGACAGGTAGCGGGTATAGCCCCCCAGATCAGCGACCACCAGGCAGCCGTGCGCCGTCACCGGCCGAGGCTACCAGGCACCAGCCCGCCGGCCCGCGCGGCGCGCCGGGGCGGAGAGTCGGGGCGGCCGGATTTGAACCGGCGACCTTTCGGCCCCCAGCCGAATGCGCTACCAGGCTGCGCCACGCCCCGGTTGCGCCGAGTTTAGGCGATCGGGGGCGAGGCTCAGCCGCCGAAGTCGTAGCTGCCCGCGCCGCCCTGGCCGCCGCCGTGGCAGATGCGCGCGCCGCGCGAGCCCTGGCGCGCGAAGTCGGTCGCCGTGCCGTCGCCGCGGAAGATCTGGTTGCGCCGCAGGAGGGCCGGGATGTAGCGGGCGTTGTTACCGAAGACGACGTTGGCGCGGCAACGGCTGTCGAGCTCGACCTGCGCGAAGTCGAGCAGGCTGCGGCTGTCGTCGGCGGGGCAGAACAGGCCGAGGACGCACACGTTGCCGTAGCGGATCGGGTGCGGGGTGATCTGCCGGTAGGTGAAGTGGGGGCTCGAGCTGAGCGCGTCGGTGCTCTGGGCGAAGAACATGCGCCAGCGCGCCCGCGCGTCGTACTCGTTCGAGCGCGCCGTCGTCCCGGCCCAGATGATGTCTACCTTGCCGCGGCCGCCGGCGGTGATCCAGTTGAGGAGGTTGTTGCGGAGCTTCGGCGGGTTCATCACCACCGGCGCCGACCAGTGGCGCCCGCCGTCCGTCGAGTGGCTGAGCTTCAGCTTCCAGGGACCGGAGGCGTGCCGCGCCGCGTCGGACGGCGACTCGGGCCAGGATGCGTAGAGGTTCCCGGCGCTGTCGATGGCGAGCACCGGGAAGAGGCCGGTGATCCAGTGTCCTTCCTTGCCGCGGTAGACGAGGTGGTCGGTGATCGTGCCCGTGCGCGCGTTGTAGTGCCCGAGGTACAGGTTGTGAAGCGGCCCGGTGCCGGGCGAGGGATTGTTCGGATCGGCGTTCTCGGCCGCCGTCGAGGTGGCGAACAGGAAGTCCGCATCGCCGTCCTTCTCGACCACCACGTTGCCCTGGTCCGTGTTCCCGGTCGCGTCCACCTGGACCTGGGGGTCGGTGATCCCGGGCTGGCAGACGTTGGTCGTGCCGCCGTTGGTGGAGAGGCAGAGGAACGGCTCCTGGTTGGCGAGGCCGTGGTAGACGGTGTAGAGGACAGCCTCGCTCGTGTCCTGCGCGCCGCTTGGCATGTAGGTAGCCAGCCACTCGCGGTCGGCGTCGGCGTTGAACGGCGGCTCGGGCGAGAAGACGCTCCCCTGGTCCACGGACTTGAAGAGGAAGATCGTGCTCGGCGCCAACGCCAGGTCCTCGACGTAGGTGCCGCGGTCAGGGTCCACGACGACGTCCGAGTCGCCGCCGCCGAGCTCCGAGCCGATGTTGCCGGCGGTCCAGTGGCGGCCCCCGTCGAGCGAGCGGAAGTAGATGACGCCCCGCTCCGGCTCCACGCCCTCGTGCACCCGGCTGCCGGCGACGGCCGGGGTCGAGGCGGGCGCGGTGACGTTGATCGTCGTCGGGCCGAAGGCGATCGAGGGCTCGCCGGCTCCGAGCGTCGGGCCCTGGCTCGCCAGCGAGAGGTCGCGAAGGCGGAAGCCGGCGCGCGGGTAGAGCCAGCGCGCGCGCTCGTCGGCGAGCCGGATCTTGCCCCGGTAGCCGCCATGCGACTGGCCGGGCACCACGAGCGCCGAGAACGAGCGCGTGAACTTGAGCTTCGCCATCAGGTGGATGCCGACGCTCTGGACCAGCGGGTTCTTGGGCAGGGCGTCGGTGGCGGCCTCGGAGGAGCGGATGTAGCTGCCGTCGCTGGCCTTGTCGAGCTCGAGCGTGTAGGTGTCGGAGTGGTCCTTCCAACTGATCGAGACGTGCAGCACGCCGTAGTGGTGGCGCAGCCAGCGGCGCGTGACGCCCTTGAGCTCGAACGGCTGCGTGTCGCACGCCGAATCGCTGGCGCAGGGCTCGCCGCTGAACGACTTCGAGCCGTGCCAGCGCGCGACCGGGTGGGCGGGCGAGACCGTGAGCGGCTTCAGGGTGGCCGCGGACGCGGAGCCGGGCAGCGCGAGCGCCGCGCCGAGCGCCGCGAGGGCGCCGGCAAGGCACGAGATAGCGATCCCTGCCCGGCCCGGAGCGCTCCGAGCGGGGCTGAGGCCCGATGCCGCGGTCACTGCTTCGCAGCATAGCCCGGGGAGCGGGCGGGCGCGCCGGTTAGGGGCGGCGGCAAGCGGGCGACGGGTCTCGAACCCGCTACCTCGAGCTTGGAAGGCTCGCGTGCAACCAGTTACACCTCGCCCGCGCGGGGGCGATTATAGGTTCGCCTTCGCGGCGCCCCGCGGGCGGAAGCGGGCCCGCGCTGGCATAGTCCCGCCATGGCCAGCGACTACACGCTCAAGAAGCTGACCGACGTCGAGGACGCGGCGCCGCGCTTCGGCTACGAGGACCACCAGGAGGCCCGCTTCGCCAACCGCGATCTCGAGACGGAGCAGACCGGGATCAGCCACCACCGCGTCAAGCCGGGGCGGCGCCAGGGGTTCGCCCACCGCCCCGCCCGCGCCGAGGAGGTCTACGTGGTGCTGGCGGGGTCGGGCAGGGCGAAGCTCGGCGACGAGATCGTCGAGCTCGAGGCGCTCGACGCGCTGCGCGTCGCGCCAGGGGTCACGCGCCAGTTCGAGGCGGGGCCCGACGGCCTCGAGTTCGTCGCCGTCGGGCCGCGCCACGACGGCGACGCGGAGATCGTCCCGGGCTGGTGGACGTAGCGGGGCCGCAGCCCTACCCGAGCCGGTAGCCGAAGTCGATCGTGTAGGTGCCGCCGCGGGCCTTCGGGTTGAGCGGCGTCCCCCACTCCACGCCCACGCCGCCGTCCCGGAAGCTGCGGTTGAGGATGTTGGCGCGGTGCTCGGGGCTGTGCATCCAGCTGCGGACGATCTCGGCCGGGGTCGCGTCGGAGCGCTCGCCCCAGGCGATGTTCTCGCCGTAGGCCCAGGCGCGGAGGCCGCCGACCAGGTACCCGACCAGGCGAAGCCGCGAGTCGAGCGAAGGCTCGCCCGAGCACTGATGGGAGAAGCAGTGGTGGCTCACCATGTAGGAGTCGTGGCGCCCGGCTGCCTTCCCGAGCTGGTCGCTGTGGCCGAGCTTCGGCAGCCCGTGGGCGCGGCGGCGGCGGTTGACCAGGCAGAGCACCGCCCGCTCCGCCCTCGTCGTGCGCACGGTTCCCGGCGCCGCGTGGCCGAAGCGCTTGCAGGCGTTGGGGCGCGCCGAGGCGGCCGCGGGGCCGATCGAGGCAGCGGCGAGCGCGGCCGTGGCGAGGACGGCGGCGAGCGCGGACGTTCGCACGATTCGGCCCATCGCGCTTGCGATCGGCCCCGCCGCCGGGGGCGCTCAGCCGGCGCAACGGCGCTGGACGGAAGTCCTAGCCGGCCGCGGGCGCGCCGGGCGCAGGTACGATTGCCAGCGAGGGGCAATAGCTCAATTTGGCCAGAGCGCCGGTCTCCAAAACCGGAGGTTCCAGGTTCGAGTCCTGGTTGCCCCGCTGGCCGGGCGCGCCGAATGAGCCGCTGCGCCACCGTGCGCCACGGCGACGCGAGCGATGCGGGCGGAGGGACTCGAACCCCCAAGCTCTTGCGAGCACCAGGACCTAAACCTGGCGTGTCTTCCAGTTCCACCACGCCCGCGGGCCGGTCCAGCGTAGCTCGGGCAGCGGGAACCGTCGCGCCCGCCGGGGGCGAGGCTTATGCTTCGCCCGATGCCTGCATCAGTCACGGAGCCGCGTCCCGGCTACGAGGTCTGGCGGCCGAACAGGGAGAAGCCCGAGAGCAAGGCGACGAAGGCGCTCGTGGCGCTCGTCCTGCTCGTCTCCGCCGGGCTCCTGGTCGTGATCACGATCGGGGGCTGGACCCGCCTCGAGGGCACCGGCGTCGCGGTCATGACGCTGGTCTGGGCCGCGCTCTACGTCCTCTTCGCGCTCTTGGTCATCCGCTGGAACCGCGGCATCCTGCCCGTGGCCTCCGCCCTGGCCGTGATCCTCGCCATCTTCGCCGCCGTGGCGGCGCCCGGCTGGTTCGCGCGCTCCAAGCCCGGCCTCACTCCACCCGCCCTGCCCGATGACCTGCTCGGCGTCCTGTGCCTGCTCGTCGTCGCGGTGCAGCTCCTGCTGGTGGCGGTCGCGATGGTCGGCTTCAACCAGAACTGGCACGTGGAGGAGGAGCGCCCGATCGGAGGCGCGCCGCTGGCCGGCGAGGACGAGTACCCGGGCGACGAGTACGGCTACGGCCAGCCGGCCTAGGCCCCGCCCGCGGGCTGGATGAGCGTCGCCTGCCGCTGGCGCGGCTCGATCAGGTGCGGGCCGTCCTGGCGAACGTCGTTCACGTAGTCCCCGACCTCGCGCAGGGTGAGCACGCCGTCCGGGGCGGGCGCGAGCAGCCGCAGGAGCTCGTCCGCGGAGAGGTCGGGCGAGAGCCAGAGCTCCTCCGTCTCCGGCGCGAGGATGACCGGCATGCGGTCGTGGACCGGCCGTAGGAGCTCGTTCGGCGGGCAGGTGACGATCGCGCAGCTGTGGACCGCCTCGCCGCCGCCGCGCGCCGGCAGCGCCGCCCAGATGCCGGCGAAGGCGTAGAGGTCGCCGTCGGCCTGGCTTACCCAGACCGGGGTCTTGCCGCTCCCGTCCCGGCGCCACTCGTAGAACCCGTCGGCCGGGATCAGGCAGCGGCGCTCGCGAAACGACTCGGCGAAGGCGGGCTGGCGGGCCAGGGACTCGGCTCGCGCGTTGATGAGCGGCCGCCCCCCGCGCTCGGCCCAGCGCCCGGGCAAAAGCCCCCAGCGCAGAAGGCCGGCCTCGCGCGCCCCGTCGCCGCGGCGCCGGATCGCGAGCACTGGGTCGGTGGGAGCGATGTTGTAACGGGGCGGGACCTCGACCCGGGCGCGCTCGTCGAGCCCGAAGCGCGCCCTGATCCGCGCCGGGTCCGGGTTGGTGAGCGTGTAGCGGCCGCACATCGCGTCCGAAGTTAGCGGCGGAGGCGGCAGAATGGTGGAACCGGCGGCGGTGCTGGAACTGGCATACAGGGCGCCCTCAAAAGGTGCTGTCCGCAAGGGCATGTGGGTTCGAATCCCACCCGCCGCATGGCGCCGAGCCCCGTCCCGGGATAATCCGCCGCCCGTGGAGCTGGCCGAGCGGATGGAGCTGGTGCGAGAGCTGTGCTCGTTCGAGGGCCGGCTTGCGGGCACCGACGCCGAGCGCCGCGCGGCGGCGCGCCTCGCGCGGCGGCTCGAGCGGCAGGGCTGGCGGCCCGAGATCGAGCCGACCTACGTCCACCCCCAGTGGCCGCTCGTGCACGCGCTTCACTGCGCGCTCGGCTTCGGCGCCTCGCTGCTGGCGCTCGTGGCGCCCGCCGCCGGCTTCGCGATCGCGCTCGCGGCCGCCGTGTCCATGTACCTGGACCTCAACGGCCGCGCCTACGTCCTGCGCCCCCTCTTCTTTCGCCGCGCGTCGCAGAACGTCGTCGCGCGCCGCCCCGGCGACGAGGGCGGCCGCGCGACCGTCTACGTCTGCGCCCATTACGACGCCGCGCGCACCGGCGCCGCCTACGCGCCTCGCCAGCTCGCGCGCCTGGCGGCGCTCGCGCGGCTGACTCGCCTGCCGCTGAGCCCCGCGCGGCTGGCCTTCTGGTCGCTCGCCGCGCTGCTGCCCTTGCTCGGGCTGCGGATGGCAGGCTTGGGGGGAGCGCTCCTCTCGCTTCTCCAGCTCCCTCCCACGCTCGCCCTCCTGCTCGCGACCTTCGCGCTCGTGGACATCGAGCTCTCCGACGTCGTGCCCGGCGCCAACGACAACGCCTCCGGGGTCGCCACGGCGCTGGCGCTGGCGGCCGCGGTCGCGGCCGACCCGCCCCGGCACCTCGACGTGCGCCTCGTCCTCACCGGGGGCGAGGGGCCGCTGGTCGAGGGGCTGCGGTCGTTCCTCCGCGCCCACCGCCGCGAGCTCGACCCGAGGCGATCGGTCTTCCTCAACCTCGATGCGGTCGGGCGCGGCGAGCTCCGCTACCTCGCGAGCGAGGGACTGGCGGTAAGCCAGCCGGCCGACCGGCGCCTGCGCCAGCTCTGCGAGGCCATCGCCGAGGCGAGCGGCGCCGAGGGCGGCGCCGGCGCGGCGCGCGGCCCGGACCCGCACGCCTTCGGCTTCGCCACCGACGCCGCGCTCGCCAGCGCGCGCGGATACCCGGCGATCACGATCACGGCGCTCGAGCCGGGCACCCTCGCGCCGCCCGGCTTCCGGCTCGCGAGCGACGCGCCCGAGCTGCTCGAGCCCGAGGCGATGGAGCGCGCGCTCGCCTTCGCGCTCGCGCTGGTGCGGCAGCTCGACCGGGAGGTCGAGCGGCGCAGCCGCCTGGCCACCGCCGGCGCCGCCTAGAGTCGAGGAGCGCGGGCGCCGGCGCCGCACACGCACCGGGCGCGGCGGCCAGGCGGCGACCCGGCCGAGGCTGCACGCCACGGCCGCGCCGCCGCCCGCCCCGCGCGTCAGAGCAGGCTCGTGAACACGAAGTGGGCCGAGGCGTGCTTGCCCTGGTTGCTGCACCTCAGGAAGAGCCGGTGAACGGCAACCCCCACCCCCTGCGGCGAGCCCGATGCCGCGTCGGTGACGAGGAACGCGGTCGCGCCCGGGAACGTCGAGACCGGGGCGCTCCAGCTCTCGTTCTGGGTCACGGTCTGGCCCGTGGAGAGCCGCGTGAACGTGGCCGCGACGCTCAGGTTCAGGTTGGTAACCACAACCGACTGCTTGCTGCAGAGGCCGAGGGAATCGGACGTGCCGGTTCCCGAGAACGTGACGATCCGGCCTCCGCAAGCGCCGGCGCCATCGATGGACCAGGTCGCGGGACCCGTCATGCCCGCCGTCGCGATCAGCTTGCCGCCACCGTCACAGACCACCGGCGTAACCGCGCCGGCCGGGGCCGCGCCGGCGATCCAGGCAGCCGTGAGGGCCGCGGCCAGCGCCGCCGCGGAGACGCTGAGCTTCTTCATGTGCACCCACCTCCAAAGAACAGGGCTGAGACATCCAGCCTTCCGTCCCGTCGATCGTATTCGAACGCGCGCCGCCCGGCAAGGGCTCTTGACCCAGCGGCCGGTGCTATAAGCCCGCCCCGTGGAGCGAGCGAGCGCGAGCGACCGGCTTGCCCGCGGCGAACTCCTGTGGGAGCCGTCGGCGGAGCGCGTCGAGCGCTCGGCGATGACGCGCTACATGCGCTGGCTCGAGCGCGAGCGCGGGCTCGCGTTCGGTGGCTACCACGACCTGTGGCGCTGGTCGGTAGCGGAGCTCGACGAGTTCTGGCGCACGATCTGGGACTACTTCGCCGTCGAGGCATCGGCGCCCCCGCGAGCCGTACTCGGCGCGCGCGAGATGCCGGGGGCCGAGTGGTTCCCCGGGGCGCGGCTCAACTACGCGCAGCACATCTTCCGCGGCAAGCGCGACGAGGAGGTCGCGATCCTCCACCGCTCCGAGCTC
>Ga0070741_10006566_pt1 | contig 24868 bp, 31 predicted proteins | sample Coa_R1_4_FD_66440 | JGI IMG/M metagenome (GOLD analysis project Ga0070741, IMG submission 66440) | Surface soil microbial communities from Centralia Pennsylvania, which are recovering from an underground coalmine fire - Coalmine... | ecosystem: Environmental > Terrestrial > Soil > Unclassified ... | reverse complement strand
CCAGGCCGGGCATGGCGGCGGAGAGAAAATGACGATCGACGTCTCCTTTCTGCCGGCGCTGGCGGCGGCCTTCCTGCTCACCTTCGCGCGCATCGGCACCATGGTCATGCTGGTGCCGGCGATCGGCGAGCAGAATCTGCCGGCGCGGGTGCGGCTCGCCATTGCCCTCACGCTCACCGCCATCCTGCTGCCGGCGCACCAGAAGGCCTACACCGTCGATCTCAACACGCTGGCGCCGGTTCTGGTGATGCTGATCGAGGAGATCATCGTCGGCGCCGTTCTCGGCCTGACGGCGCGGCTGGCGATCTCGGGCCTGCAGGTCGCGGGCTTCGTGGTGGCCAACCAGCTGGGGCTCGGCTTCGTCACCGCCGTCGACCCGACGCAGAACCAGCAGGGCGTGCTGTTCGGCAATTTCCTCACCGTGCTCGGCATCACCCTGATCTTCGCCACCGACCTGCATCACCTCATCATCGCCGCGCTCAACGACAGCTACACGCTGTTCGAGCCCGGCGAGGTGCCGTTGTCCGGCGACGTCGCCAAGCACGTCACGCAGGTGGTGGCCGCCGCCTTCCGCATCGGCATCCAGCTGTCGGCGCCGTTTCTGGTGTTCGGACTGCTGTTCAATCTCGGCCTCGGCGTGCTGTCGCGGCTGATGCCGCAGATGCAGGTGTTCTTCATCGGTCTGCCGCTGTCGATCCTGCTCGGCCTGCTGCTGCTGGTGCTGGTGATCGGCGCCATGATGGGCACCTTCGTCGGCTACCTCGAAGGCGTGCTCGGCGCGCTGGCGCCGCACGCGTGATCCCATGTCGTTTACCGACCAGGACGACACCGAGAAAACAGAAGACCCGACGCAAAAGCGCCTGGACGAGGCGCTGCGCCGCGGCGACGTGGTCAAGAGCCAGGAGGTCAACACCTGGTTCGTGATTGCGGGCGCGACGCTGGTGCTCGCCACCTTCTCCGGCGGCATGGGCAAGATGGTGTCGACCACCATGCGCGGCCTGATCGCCAATGCCGGGCAGATTCTGGTCGACGGGCCGGCCTTGCCGCATTTGTTCGAGAAAATCGGGCTCGAATTGCTGGCGGCGCTCGCCGTGCCGTTTCTGCTGCTGATGCTGGCGGCGCTCGCCGGCAACATGATCCAGCACCGCATGGTGTGGTCGTTCGAGCAGATGACGCCGTCGCTGTCGAAAATCTCGCCGCTTGCCGGGCTGAAGCGGCTGTTCTCGATGGTGGCGGTCGCCAATTTCCTCAAGGGCCTGATCAAGCTCGTGGTGGTCGGCGGCGTGCTCACCGCGCTGATGTGGCCGGAGCGCTTCCGCATCATGGCGCTCGGCCGCAGCGATGTCGGCGACATCCTGCCGCTGACGCTGCGGCTCGCGCTCAAGCTGATGGGCGCGGTGGTGGCGATGCTCGCGGTGGTCGCCGCGGCCGATTACCTGTTCAACTACCGGCGCTGGTACGAGCGGCAGAAGATGTCGCTTCGCGAACTCAAGGACGAGTTCAAGCAGTCGGAAGGCGACCCCACCATCAAGGGCAAGATGCGCCAGGTGCGCCAGACGCGCATGCGCAAGCGCATGATGGCCAACGTGCCGAAGGCCGCCGTCGTCATCACCAACCCGACGCACTACTCGGTCGCGCTGCAATACGAGCGCGGCATGGAGGCGCCGGTCTGCATCGCCAAGGGCGTCGACGCCGTGGCCTTGAAGATCCGCGAGATCGCCGCCGAGCACGCCATCCCGCTGGTGGAGAACCCGCCGCTCGCACGCGCGCTGCACGCCACCGTCGATGTCGACGAGGCGATACCGCCGGAACACTACAAGGCGGTGGCGGAAGTCATCGGCTACGTCATGCGGCTGCGGCGCCGGATGCCGGCGGCGGCCGCCAAAAAGGTGTAAGAATCGCGCTGGATTAACCTTATCCGGCCCTTGCGCCGGAGGCTCGCGTTGGGCACTCAGGAGTCATGGCAGGCGAGGATCGGGCAGTGAAGCCGACGGTGCGCACCGCCGCTGACGGGCAGGCGCGGACGGCGTTCGACCGCAGCCAGAGCGCGCCGCGCGGCGGCTCGTTCCTCATGGTGCTGCTGGTCGCGCTTTTGTTGGTCGGCGCCGCGGCCGGGCTCGTCTCTGTCGGGCGCGAGAATGCGCCGACCTATATCCTCGCGCTGCTCGCCCTGCTCGGCACCATCGGCGTGTTTTCGCTGTTTGCGCTCGCCGCCGGCGTGCTGCGGCTGTCGGGCAGGGAGCCGGGCAATCCGGTGCACAAGGCGCTCGCCGACAACGCCTTCGACGGCATTGTCGTCACCGACCAGGCCGGCCGCGTGTTCTATGCCAACGCCGCCTATCTCGACCTGACCGGCGCCGCCGTCGGCGAGGAGGTGCGGCCGGTCGAGCGCGTCTTCATGGGCGACCCCGACGTGTCGGAGGCGATCTACCGCCTGCTCAAGGCCGCCCGCGAGGGAAGGCGCCTGCAGGAGGAGGTGCGCATCCCGGGCGCCGAGCATGCGCGCTGGCTGCGCATGCGGGTGCGTCCGCTCGGCACCGGCAGCGAGGCCAGGCTCAACGTCTGGTCGATCGCCGACGTGACGCGCGACCGCGAACGTCAGGAAAACGTCTTCCAGGAGCTGCAGCACGCCATCGACTATCTCGACCACGCGCCGGCCGGCTTCTTCTCGGTCGATGCCGCGGGCGACATCGTCTATCTCAACGCCACGCTCGCCGCCTGGCTCGACCACGATCTCGCCCAGGTCGGCGCCGGCTCCCTCAAGCTCGCCGACATCGTGGCCGGGGAGGGCGCGGCGCTGCTGACGACGCTCAACGCCGCGCCCGGCGAAGTGAAGACCGAGGTGCTCGATCTCGACCTCAAGACCCGCAGCGGCAAGCCGGTGCCGGTGCGGCTCTTTCATAAAGTCGCGTTCGGCGCCGACGGCGCCATCGGGCCCTCGCGCACGCTGGTGCTCAACCGCGCCCGCGACGCTGGCGACGAGCCGGCGCGCGCCGCCGAAGTGCGCTTCATGCGCTTCTTCCAGAACACGCCGATGGCGATCGCGACGGTCGACAAGCATGGCCGCATCGCCCGCAGCAATGCGCGCTTTGCCACGGCCTTCGAGTCCCTGCGCAAGACCGACGACCGCTCGATCTTCGCCGTGGTCAACGAGCGTGACCGGCCGGCGCTCGAGGCGTCCATCGCCAAGGCGGCGGCGGGGCAGGGCGATATTACGCCGGTGGAGGCCGCGCTCGCCGGGCCCGGCGAGCGCTTTGCCACGTTCTTCGTCTCCGCCGTCGAGGAGGAGGAGCGCGACGGCGAGGCGGCGATCGTCTATGCGCTCGAAACCACCGCGCAGCGCACGCTGGAAAACCGCGTGCAGCAGCAGCAAAAGATGGAATCGGTCGGCCAGCTCGCCGGCGGCATCGCGCACGACTTCAACAACGTGCTCTCCGCCATCATGATGGCCACCGACTTCCTGCTCAACGCCCACAAGCCGACCGATCCGTCCTTCAAGGACATCATCCAGATCAAGCAGAACGCCAACCGCGCCGCCGCGCTGGTGCGCCAGCTGCTCGCCTTCTCGCGCAAGCAGACGCTGCGGCCGCAGGTCCTCGACCTGCGCGAGACCGTCAACGATCTCGGCATGCTGCTCAAGCGGCTGATCGGCGAGAACGTCACCTTGCAGGTGGTCGATGCCCGCGATCTTTGGCCGGTGAAGGTCGACCTGTCGCAATTCGAGCAGGTCATCGTCAATCTCGCCGTCAATGCCCGCGACGCCATGCCCGAGGGCGGCAAGCTCACGGTGCGCACCGCCAACGTCACGGCCTCGGAAACGGGAAAATTCGGCTACAAGGGCATGCCGGCCGCCGACTATGTCCTGGTCGAGGTCAGCGACACCGGCACCGGCATACCGCCGGACATCATCGACAAGATCTTCGAGCCGTTCTTCTCGACCAAGGACGTCGGCAAGGGCACCGGGCTTGGCCTGTCGACCGTCTATGGCATCGTCAAGCAGACCGGCGGCTTCATCTACGTCGAATCGCAGCCGGGCAATACCGCCTTCCGCATCTTTCTGCCGCGCCATCTGCCCGGCGCCGACGACGTCGCCTCGCTGCCGCCTGTGGAGGCCCCGCAGATCGCCGGCGCCATGTCGGCGGCGGAGGAGGTGGCGCGCGCCGCCAGCGCCGACCTCACCGGCCGCGGCACCATCCTGCTGGTCGAGGACGAAGAAGGCCTGCGCGCGCTCAATGCGCGCGGGCTCACCTCGCGCGGCTACACGGTCCTGGAGGCCGGCAACGGCGTCGAAGCGCTCGAGGTGATCGACAAGCAGGGCGCCGTCGATCTGGTGGTGTCGGACGTGGTGATGCCGGAGATGGACGGCCCGACGCTGCTCAAGGAGCTGCGCCGGCGCAATCCGGGCGTGAAGATCATCTTCGTCTCCGGCTATGCCGAGGAAGCCTTCGCCAAGAACCTGCCGAGCCAGGAGCAGTACGCGTTCCTCGCCAAGCCGTTCACGCTCAAGCAGCTGGTCGCCGAAGTGAAGAAAACGATGGCGAGCTGAGCGCCGCAGCCGGCGTTTTGGCGTGTCGTCCAGGTCCCCGTGACAATTGCGTGACTTGTCGCGCAGGGCTTTGGCGGCTGCGGCACCAAGGCCCTTACAAAAGGGCGCGCGGACACATACTCTCTGTTTGCCGTCTGCCGGGAGATACAACCCATGATTCGTCATCGCTGGCTGATCGCGCTTGCTGCGATCGCAACCGCGTTCGTGCTTATTGCGGACGATGCCCATGCGCGTGCCGGCGGAGGCTTCTCCGGCGGCAGCCGCGGCTTCCGCACCTTTTCGGCGCCGCCGACCACGCGTACCGCGCCGAATACGGCGGCGCCGATCCAGCGCTCGATCACGCAGCCGAACGCCGCGACCGGTTTCGGCCAGGCAGCGCCGCGCCCCGGATTTTTCGGCGGCGGCTTGTTCGGCGGATTGGCGGCGGGCTTCCTCGGCGCTGGCCTGTTCGGTCTGCTGTTCGGCCATGGCTTCTTCGGCGGCATGGCGGGGTTCGCTTCGATCATCGGCCTGCTGCTGCAGATCGTGCTGGTGGTCTTCGTCGTGCGGCTGCTCATGGCCTGGTGGCAGCGCCGCAACGCGCCGGCATTCGCCGCGGCGACGCCAGGTCCGGCGGGCGCTCACGGCTTCACCGGCATGGGCATGTTCGGCGGCAATGCGCCGGCGGGCGAGCCGCTGACGATTGCCAAGAGCGATTACGATGCCTTCGAGCAACTGCTCGGCGACGTGCAGGCCGCTTATTCGGACGAGGACATCGCCGCGCTGCGCGCCAAGGTGACGCCGGAGATGCTGTCTTATTTCTCCGAGCAGTTCTCCCAGAACGCCAGCCGCGGTCTCATCAACCGCGTCAGCGGCGTGAAGCTGCTGCAGGGCGATCTGGCGGAAGCCTGGCGCGAGGACGGCGCCGAATACGCCACCGTCGCCATGCGCTTTGCGCTGACCGACAGCATGATGGAGCGCGCCAGCGGCCGCACTGTCGACGGCGGCCAGCCGGGCGAGGTCACCGAATTGTGGACTTTCATGCGCGCGCGCGGCGGCAACTGGCTGCTGTCGGCAATTCAGCAGGCCTGAACGTCAGGCGGATCGGTCTAGGTGGATTCTGCCGGCGCCGTTTCGCCGTCGGCGGGCGCAAGCGGCGGCGCCGACGTTTCGGGCTCGGGATGCGGTGTAAGGCCGACGCGGTCGGCGGCGGCAAGGCGCTTGGAGAAGGTGACGCCGACCTGCTTCGGTTTGCGCCAGACCACGGTGCACATGCGGCGCGCCGCGCCGTTGTTCGACAGGAACAGCGGAAACTTGTCGGGGATGAGCTTGGAGTCTTCGACGTCGATGCGGGCGCCGCTGTCGGAGATGTCGGACAGGGCGCAGCCGTGCAGTTCACCCTGCTTGATGCCGATCCAGGCCGCGTAGCGGATGGGACGACGGTGCGCCTTGCGTTTGTCGTTGAGCATTCCGCCCCCGCTGCTGCCGCTTCCGGGCGGCGACCGCCGCGCGTAACGATTCATTAACCTGCCGCCGACAGTCGAGCGGAACTATAGGGATCACCTCATTACCAATTCATAAAGCGTTATATGACGGTTGTTTCGGGCGGCGCCGCGCGTGCTCGGCTTCCGCCGTTGACCTTGCGGCGAAATCGGTCTATTTGCCCCGCCGCAATCTGGTTTTCGGCTTCATCTTGCTGCACGCCCCCTCGATTTGGGTCCGCCGCTAAGTGATCTCCCAAAACTTGGATTGTTGCCGCCCGGGCGATGATGCACGGGCGTTCAACGAAAGCGTGAAAGGATAACTGATGCCTGTCGGAACTGTGAAGTTCTTCAATACCCAAAAGGGCTACGGCTTCATTCAGCCGGAGGATGGCTCGAAGGATGTGTTCGTGCACATCACCGCGGTGGAGCGCGCCGGGATGCGCTCGCTGATGGAAGGCCAGAAGGTCAGCTACGAGATTGTCACCGAGCGCGGCAAGCAGGCCGCCGGCAATCTGCAGCCGGTCTGAGCGCGAACCAAAAAGAACTTCGCAAAAATGCAAGATGAGGCCCGGCGGCGACGCCGGGCTTTTTTGTTGCCGGCGGCGCCGCTAGGCTTGGCGCTTTCAGGGAGGCGTCCATGGACATCTTCGCCTGCGGCTCGCGTCCGCCCAAAAAGGTTGGCCCGCCGAACTTCACCGGCACGGTCTGGCAGGACCCGATCATCACCGCGCCCGAGCCGGCGCTGTTGCGATCCGCCTGGGTGCGCTTCGAGCCCGGTGCGCGCACGGCATGGCACACGCATCCGCTCGGCCAGACGCTGCGCGTCACCTCGGGCATCGGACGCGTGCAGAGTTGGGGCGGCCCGATCCGCGAAATCCGCGCCGGCGACACGGTCTGGATCGCGCCCGGCGAGAAGCATTGGCATGGCGCTTCGCCCGAGCACGTCATGGAACACATCGCCATGCAGGAGCAGCAGAACGGCCAGCATGTCGCATGGCTCGAGCCGGTCAGCGACGCGCAATATCTCGGCAAATGACCGCCGGCGAGGGAATAGCAACAACGCCCCGGTGTTGTGCATTGCCGACGGCGGAGCGATCGGGTTCTCCGCCTCAAATCGGGAGGTATGCGATGAGGGTTCATTTCGGCGTGCCGGCGGCGGCATGTCTTGCCTTGTTCTGCACCGCGCCGGCGCTGGCGCAGCAGGCCAACATGAGTTTCTTCGTCACCAGCCACGGTCCGGGCAAAGGTGCCGATCTCGGCGGCCTTGCCGGCGCCGACGCCCACTGCCAGTCGCTGGCCGCGTCGGCGGGCGCCGGCGGCAAGACCTGGCATGCCTATCTGTCGACGCAAGGGCCCGGCGCGGTCAATGCGCGCGACCGCATCGGCAAGGGCCCCTGGGTGAACGCCAAGGGCGTCACGGTCGCCACGAGCGTCGCCGACCTGCACAGCGCCGCCAACAAGCTCAGCAAGGAAAACAACCTGTCGGAGAAGGGCGAGGTCATCAACGGCCGCGGCGACAAGCCGAACCGGCATGACATCCTGACCGGCTCCAAGCCCGACGGCACCGCGTTCCCGCCCGATCAGGACATGACCTGCAAGAACTACACCAGTTCGACGCAGGGCTCGGTCATGCTCGGCCACAACGACCGTCAGGGTCTGCGCGAGGACGAGGCCTCGCACTCGTGGAATTCGTCGCATCCCTCGCGCGGGCCGGACGGCGGCTGCTCGCAGAACGACCTGCGCTCGACCGGCGGCGACGGCCTGTTCTACTGCTTCGCGGTGAATTAGGAAGCGCCGCCTATAAATTTGGCATGTGGGGCCGGTGAAGGCGTGCTATATTTTTGCCGCCTTCATCGGCGGGCAGGCGAATCGGGGGGCCGATCGATCGCCCCGCTTGGGCTTTTTCGGTTTCGTCCATAGCGGATGACTGAACTTGAAAATCTTCTGCTGCTTGTCGGCGACGCGCTGATTTATTTCGCCGCGCTCGGCGCATTATTGCGCGCGCGCACCCGCATCGGGCTCGGCGCCTTCTTCTGCGCGCTCGGCGTGATGCATTTCCTGGAGACCTATCTCGCCGGCATCTTCTACGTCGCGCTGCCTCTCGGCGTCGTCACCTCGCCCGGCTCGAGCGTGCTGTTCACCGGCAAGCTGATGATGCTGTTGCTGCTCTACATCCGCGAGGACGCGGTGGTGGTGCGCCAGCCGATCTACGGTCTGCTGTTCGGCAATGTGCTGCTGTTCGCGCTGGCCTTGATGATGCGCCAGCACACGCTGGCGGCCTTGCTGCCCGGCCACGGCGCCGATTTCGGCTTTCTCAACCAGATCGGCGCGCTGATGGTCTGGGGGACGGCGGTGCTGTTCTTCGACTGCATCGTCATGATCCTGCTCTACGAACGGTCGCGCGACTGGTTTGGCGACCGGGTCTTTCCGCGGCTGTGGCTTGTCGGGGCGCTGGTGCTGAGCCTCGATCAGGCGGCGTTCTTTATCGGGCTGCACGCCCTGACCGGCGCCGGCCTTGCCGTGCTCACCGGCGGCTGGGTTGCCAAGATGGGGGCGGTTACGCTCTACAGCGGGCTCACCACGCTCTACCTGCGCTATTTCGAGCGTCCGCGCGGCCGGAAAGGCGACCGGCCGCGCATCTGGGACGTCTTCGACACGCTCACCTACCGCGAGCGCTACGAGGACCTCTTGGCCCGCGTCGGCTGCGACGCGCTGACCGGCACGCTCGACCGCCATTCGCTGGAGGCCAACGGCCGCCGCGCGGTGGAGCACGCCGCCGCCGCCGGACGGCCCCTGGCGGTGATCGTCATCGACATCGACCATTTCAAGGCCTTCAACGACCGCTTCGGCCACGCCGCCGGCGACAAGGCGCTCAAACGCATCGCGGTCGAGATCATGGCGGCCGCGCGCGTGTCGGACTACACCTACCGCTTCGGCGGCGAGGAATTCGTCATCATCGCCGACGGCTGCCGGGCCGAGGATGCGCTTGCGCTCGGCGAACGCATCCGCCGCAGCGCGGCCACCGCCTTTGCCGCGGGCGGGGAGCAGGTGCGGCTGACGGTGAGCATCGGTATCGCCACCTGTCCCCGCGACGCCAAGGACTACGACGTGCTGTTCGAGATCGCCGACAAGCGCCTCTATCAGGCCAAGGCCGAGGGCCGCGATCGCGTCGTCGCCGGCATTATGCGGCTGGTGCAGGCCGGCTGACCGCGGCTGCGCAGTTCCACCGGATTTCTAAATCGTCAGGCTGGGCTTGTCCCGGCCATCCACGTCTTGCTTCAATGAGCGCCGAAAGTTGCCCGGCAGCCAGGCGTGCGAAGCACGCCGTCCTTTGGCACGGCCACGGCCGGGCGTGACGGAGGACCCCCATGCGCTATCAGTTGTTCTACTGGCCCGGCATCCAGGGCCGCGGCGAATTCGTGCGGCTGGCGCTGGAGGATGCCGGCGCAGCTTACGACGACGTCGCGCGCAAGCCGGGCGGCATGGACCGCATGATGGCGATGATGGACGGGCGCGACAAGCGCCCGCCCTTCGCCCCGCCCTTCCTCAAGGCCGGCAAGCTCGTCATCGCGCAGGTCGCCGACATCCTGTTCTTCCTCGGCCCCCGGCTCAAGCTCGCGCCGCGCGCCGAGGCCGACCGGCTGTGGCTGCACCAGCTGCAGCTGACGGTGACCGACTTCGTCAAGGAGATCCACGATACCCACCACCCGCTCGGCGGCGAGTTGTACTACGAGGACGCCAAGCCGGAGGCCAAGCGCTTCACCCAGAACTTCCTCAAGCACCGCGCGCCGAAATACCTCGGCTATTTCGACACCGTCATCGCCAGGAGCAAGGGGCCCTACGTGCTCGGCCGCGCCTTCTCCTATGTCGACCTGTCGCTGTTCCAGCTCATCGAGGGCCTGCGCTACGCCTTTCCGAAGGCGATGCGCAGGATCGAGCAGGATGTGCAGCTTGTGGTGAAGGTGCACGACAAGATAGCCGAACGTGAGCGCATCAAGAAATATCTCGCCTCGCCTCGCCGCATTGCCTTCAACGAGAGCGGAATTTTCCGGCATTACCCCGAACTCGACGCCTGAGCGGGCGCGCCCGACTCATCCGCTTGAAAGTCCTCGGAAAATGCAAGGCAAAAAACTTGCAGCAGAATCGGCGCGAATCAGCGAGTGCTAGCGCACGACCCGAAGGGGAGTCGTGACTGTCGCAACGGGAGCGCCGCATGAGACAAGAAGACTCGTATGCGCCGTGCGTTCGCGTCATTGTTGTTGCCAATGAAAAGGGCGGATCGGGCAAGTCGACGGTGGCCATCCACCTCGCCATCGCCCTGCTCAAGGCCGGGCAAAGCGTCGCCAGCATCGATCTCGATACCAGGCAGCGCAGCTTCACCCACTACGTCGACAATCGCATCGCCTGGGGGCGCCAGCGCGCCAAGGAGCTGCCGGCGCCGACCCATGTCTGCTTCGACGAGGAGGCGGAATTCTCCGGTGCCGAGGATGAGCCGGCGGCCTGCAGCGCCCTGCTGCGCACCATCGAGCAGCTTGCCGAGAGCCACCAGACCATCATCATCGACACGGCGTGCCAGAATTCCGCCCTGACGCGGCTGGCGCACAGCATGGCCGACACCCTGGTCACCCCGCTCAACGACAGCTTCGTCGATCTCGACGTGCTCGGCAGCGTCGATCCGGAGACCTTCGCCATCACCGGCGTCAGCCATTACGCCCGCGCGGTCGAGGACGCCCGCCGCGCCCGCGAGTCCGTCGGCAAGCCGCCGATCGACTGGATCGTGCTGCGCAACCGGCTGTCGCACCAGAACACCCGCAACAAGCGCTATGTCGGCAGCGCCATTCAGGAGCTGTCGCGGCGGCTCGGCTTTCGCTGCATTGACGGCCTGGCCGAGCGCGTCGTGTTCCGGGAGCTCTACCCGCGCGGGCTGACGGCGGTTGACGAGCTCGATGAAGCGACCCTGGGCAGCCGCCCGACAATGTCGCACGTGACCGCCCAAATCGAGGTGCAGAGCCTCGTCTCGGCGCTCACTCCCGCGGCGGCGGAAGCGGTACCGCAGGCGGACGCGGCCTGACGCCGCTCGCGGCGGTTCGAGCCGCCGCGGCCTTACGTCCTGCCGCCGCTCGGCTTCACCAGCCGGTCGCGCACCGCGATCGCAACCGCGTGGACGCGGTTGCGGGCGCCGAGCTTGCGGCTGGCGACGCGCAGATAGTGCTGCACCATGCTCTTGCTGACCCGCAGCGTGACGGCGATCTCGTCGCTCGTCTTGCCGTTGGCAAACAGGCTGAGCGCGTCGAGCTCGTTCTCGTCCAGGGGTCTCATCGTGCCCTATAGGGGCATGGCAACTTGGTCTTTTTTCCGTTCTGGCGAGGGCGCCGCCCCGGCGGCATGACGACAATCGCGACAACAATGAGCCTGCCTTGCGGCAATGGCGGCGGCGGGAAAACCTAGCCGTGCGCCTTGAGCGTCTTGCCACCGGCGGTCACGGGTTTGGCCGCGATCAGCGAGAAGGCGATGACGCAGGGCTCGCTTCCTCTGTTGACCCAGTTGTGGATGGTGCCGCGCTGCACCAGCACGTCGCCGGCCTTCAAGTGGACGCTGCCGAGGTCGAGCTCCATGTCGATCTCGCCGGAGATCACCACCGCGTAATCGATCGAGTCGGTGCGGTGGTTGCGCGGGGCGACGCCGGGGCCGTAGCTGACGATGCGAAACACCGAGCCGCCGGGGATGGTGGTCTCGATCGGCTTCTTCGAAGGATCGTGGTCGCCGTCATTGTCGACCGGCAACATGTCGCTCGACCAGATGACGCAGGACTGCGCGCCGGGCCGGGTCGAGATCACGTTGTTCACCTGCTCGTCGATCAGCACCTTGGCGCGGCCCTGCGAGTCGTGGCCGGTGACGACGCGGCGGATTTTCAAGCTCATGCGTTTCTCCTCGTTATTCGACGGTGGGCGGGGCGGCGCGGGCGGCGGCCCGCCGGGTTCTTTCGTGCCAGAGCAAATAGAGGCCGGAGCCGGCGACGATGGCGGATCCGGCAATCAGCGTCACCGTCGGCAGGTCGCCCCAGACCAGGAAGCCCAGGATCATCGCCCAGACCAGCGTGAAATAGTAGAACGGCCCGACCGCGGCGGGCGGCGCCAGCGACAGCGCCCGCGTCCACCAATATTGCCCGATGCCGTTGAGCACGCCGTTGGCGATCAGCATGCCGGCGGCGGCCGGCGCCGGCCAGCTGAAGCCGAACAGCGGCTGCACGGCGACGAACACGATGGTCAGCAGCACCATCTGGTACATGGTCAGCGTTTCCGCCGTTTCGGTCGCGGTCAGCCCGCGCACCGCCGCGGTGATGCTGCCGAACATCACGGCATTGGCGACGGCGAACAGCAGCCCGACGTTGAAGCTCGCCGCGCGCGGGGAGGCGACCAGCACCACGCCGAGAAAGCCGATGACCAGCGCGAGCCCGCGGGCGCGGCCGATCTTCTCGTGCAGATAGAGCGCGGCGAACAGCGCGGCAAAGATCGGCGAGGAGAAGTTGATCGCCACCACCGCGCCGAGCGGCAGCAGGCTGAGCGCGACCATGAAGAAGGCCTGCGCCACCGCCTGCGTGGCGTTGCGGCCGACATGGGCGCCGAGCCGCTGCGTCCGGAACACGGCAAGGCCGGTCTGCGGCAGGATCAGCAGCGAGCAGATGGCGAGCGAGCCGAGGCCGCGATAGGCCAAGACCTCGGCGAAGGAGAAATCGGCCACCAGCCATTTCGACAGCGCCTGCGAGGCGGCAAAGGTCAACGTCGCGCCCAGCATGTAGGCGATGCCGAGCGGCACGTGTTCGACGCGGCTGTGCTTCCTGATCATCGCCCGCCCCGCCGTCTTGCCTTGCGGGCCCGCGCCAGCCGCGCGGCTTGGCGTTTTTTGGCCGCGCGACGTTCGCGGGCGCGGCGCGCGCGCCGCCTGCGGCAGCGCGAGCATTTGCAATTGGAGCGGCCGATGACGTTGCGCAGGTAGTCGATACCGTAATCGTAGACGATCTCTTCCCCCGGCTTGATGGGGCGCAGCGACTTGATGAAGACGCGGCCGCGCCAGATCACCGGCTCGGCGTTGGGATTGCAGGAATGGTTGGCGTAGCGGGCGATGTTGTAGCGCGGGGTGCCGTCGATGGTGCGGTTCCTGGAGACCTCGAAGAGGTAGCGGTTGCCGCGGTTCTCGGCGCGCTGGGCGGCCTCGTAGTCGAGGATCGGCCCGCGGTATTCGACGATGCGCGTCTTCTTCTTGATCGGGCGGGTCGCGAAGAGGCCAAAGCCGGTCACCGAACGGCCGATGCGGAAGGGTCTGCGCGGCATTGCTAGAGCGAGTCCAGGAGGGAGGGCGGGAGTGCCAGAAGCGAGCCCGCGCGTCAACGCGGGCCTTTGAACCTTTTGCCGGCGGCCTGCGACCAAGGGCTGAACCACCTCGGGGGAACTGCCATGCTTCGTCTTTTGCGCCTGATCGCGGGGGCTGCCTTTGTGGCCGCCGTCATTTCGGCGGCCGCCGCTATGTTTGCCTCGGCGCAGGAGCCCAAGCCCGCGCCCGCCGCCACCACCACGACCGAGTCCGCCAAATCCGCGCCCGTGCCCGATAGCTGCATCGCCAACGAGGCGAATTTCAAGGCCGAGGACAAACGCGCCTACTTCATCGTCGCCTTGGAGAACCGCTGCGAGCAGCGCGTCAAATGCGAGGTCTTCGCCGGCGTCATCAGCGCGCGCGGCAACAAGCGCGGCCGCGCCACCCTGGTGCTCGCCGCCAAATCGGACGGCGCCGAGGCCAGGAAATCCTATCGTATGCGGGTCAAGGTCGCCGGCGGCATGGCCCAGGTCGACTACGATTGCAAGGCGTATTGAACGGGCCGCCGCGCCGCTTCATGATCGGCGCATGGCGGACGAACGCTGGCCGGAACTCGGCGACGCGGCGTGGCGGGACACCCGCGACACGCTGCATCTGTGGACCCAGATTGTCGGCAAGGTGCGGCTGGCGCTGACGCCGTGGCTCAATCACTCCTGGCATGTCGCGCTTTATGTGACGGCGCGGGGCCTGACCACCTCGCCGATGCCGGTTGCCGGCGGCAGCCTGGAGATCGAGTTCGACTTCATCGAGGACGTGCTGTGGCTGCGCCGCAGCGACGGCCGTTTCCGCCAGGTGATGCTGCGGCCGGTGACGGTGGCGGAGTTCTACGACGACGTGCTGATCGCGCTCGGCGAGCTCGATGTCGCCGTGGCCGTCAACCCGATGCCCTGCGAGATCGCCGACTGCGTGCCGTTCGACCAGGACACTGCGCACAAATCCTACGACGCCGAAGACGCGCGGCGTTTCCACCGCGTGCTGCTGTCGGCGCATGAGGTGTTGAGCCGTTTTCGCACCGGCTTTCTCGGCAAGGCGAGCCCGGTGCATTTCTTCTGGGGCTCGTTCGATCTGGCGGTGACGCGGTTTTCCGGGCGGGGGGCGCCGCGGCATCCGGGGGGCGTGCCGCATCTGCCGGACGCGGTGGCGCAGGAGGCCTATTCGCACGAGGTGTCGAGCGCGGGCTTCTGGCCGGGCGGCGGCGGGCCGGTCGAATACGCCGCGTTCTATTCCTATGCCTATCCCGCGCCCGAGGGCTTCAGCGCCGCCAAGGTGAAGCCCGCGGCGGCGTTCTGGTCGAAGGCGCTCGGCGAATTCCTGCTGCCCTATGACGCCATGCGCAAGGCGCGCGATCCGGATGCGGCGCTGATGGCGTTCCTGACCAGCACCTATGAGGCGGCGGCGGATCTCGGCCGCTGGGACCGCAAGGCGCTGGAAGGCCCGCTCGGCGAGGCGGGGAAGGTGAGATCGCTCTAAACTCTAAGGGCCTCTAGGCTGTCATGCCCGCGAAAGCGGGCATCCAGTAGCCCCGGTCTGGGTGTGAGCGATGCGTTTGTGTTTACTGGATCGTCCGCTTTCGCGGACGATGACAGCAGAACTTGATGAGCGGCCTCAGAACGACATCGAGCAGGTGCGGGTGCCGGGCGTGCCCTTGATCGCGGTCAGCTTGCCGCGCAGGTCGGTGGTGCCCTTGTCGTTGAGTTTGCCGGAGAACTCGTAAGTCCACGCCGCCTGGCCCTCTTCGACATTGCCTTCGCCGGCGATCAGGATGGCGCCGGAGGGCGCCACCAGGCCCTTGAAGGCGACGCCCTTGGGCGGGGGATAATCGACGCGCACCACGGTGATGGCGCCGTGCTCGATCTCGACGCTGACGGCCTCGTGCCAGGGCGGCGAGGTCTTGGGCTGCGCCGAGAACGAGCCGCAGATCAGCGTGCCCTTTTTCTTGACGGCGTCCTGCGCGGGAGCCGGGCCGCTCAGCACCAGCGCGACGACTGCGGTGCATCCCGCGAGCGGGATCAGGCGCGTCACCATGTTTGGCCTCCGGGATGACGGGTGCGCAAAGCCTAACGGCTTTGCGGTGCGAGCGCCATCCCGGTAACCTCGGCGCCATCGCTTGCACGGGGAGGAGAGCGGCATGAGCCAGAAAGCCGAATTCCACAATCTGCACCGGCCGGACGACGGCCTGTTCCGCGAGCTGGCCGCCGGCGTGACGACGCGCATCTTTGCCGGCGAGCAGGCCATGCTGTCGGTGGTGACGATTGCGCCCAACGCCTCCGGCACGCTGCACCATCACCCCGAGGAGCAATGGGGCGTGTGCCTGGAAGGCTCGGCCGTGCGCATCCAGGGCGGCGAGGAGATCGCGGTGAAGCAGGGCGACTTCTGGCGCACGCCCGGCAACGTGCCGCACACCATGCGCGCCGGACCCGAGGGCTGCCGCGTGCTCGACATCTTCTCGCCGCCGCGGCCGGAGTACCGCAAGGCGGGGAAGGGGTTTGGGTGAGCGTAAGGCGGCGCTCGCCACGTTCGCGCCCCGGCATGGACGCGTATAGGCGCGCGTCATCGCCCCTGTTCTTTGCTTGGCCCGGGGCAGGCCCGTCGTCTTGTCCCCCCGCCGAACGAGGGGATGGCGCGCCGAGAGGGCGCAGCCTGTAGCGAAGTGCGCACCTTGCTCAGCGCAAGGTGCGGCGCCTTTCGGCGCGCCACCCGGACAAGAGGTCCGGGCTCATTTGCGGCGTTTTCCTTGCTGTGCCGGGCCGCGCTTTGCCCACGGAGCGCTTCGCTCGATCTCCGGCTGCGATCTCGCGGCGCCTCAAGGGTCAACCGTTCCTTCGCAGCCTCGGACGTCGCTTGGCGCGCCGCCGTCAGCCAGCTCCTGGCAGGCCCCCGTTAGTGGGGCCGGGCGGAGCCCCGGCACAGCCCGAGCGCGGCGGCAACGTTCGCCGCCGCCCGCGGGCGCCGCGCAGCCGTCCGGGTTTCCCCGATCCGGCCCGGGATGTCAGGTGGCGAATCTCCGCCACCCTCGTTTCCCGCCTGCTCCACCGCGCGACGTCTCGCGACGACGCCCCTCGACGAGCAGGGCTTACGGAATATGGTCCTAGATTGTGGCAATTTTATGGGGATGATATTCCTATTTGACCGGGGGCCAAACCGAGGAGGCGCGTGCGTGAAGCTGCTAGGCGCGTGAAGCTTGCCGTCGACGATTCGGCGCTCGCCGATCTCGAAGACATTTACGACTGGATTGCCAAGGACAACGTACCGCAAGGCGGGGAAGGGTTACGGTAGGGGTGTTTCGGGCGAGCCTGACTTGACTCGACTACGTAAGTTACGTATATAGCATCATGCACGCGGTTTGCGAAACCCATGCATTCCGCCGCCGCCAAGTCCGGCATGAGCGAGGACGACATCGTCGCGCTGGTGAACGCGGAAAACCCGACGGCGGGTGATGTCATTTCCGGTACCGGCGGCTGCCGCAAGCTGCGCTGGGCCGGCCGCGGCAAAGGCAAGTCCGGCGGTTTTCGCACGATCACGTTCTACAGCGGCGTAATAATGCCGGTGTATTTGCTGACGGTTTTCGGCAAGGGCGAGAAGGCCAATCTATCGGACGCGGAATGCAATGCGCTGCGCGCGTTGACCAAGGCCATCGCGGCGGAACATCAGAGCACGGTCGCCGCCATGGCGCGACGGAAGGACGACTCAAAATGAGCAAGAAGGCATTCGACAAGATCGCGGAAGGCTTGACCGAGGCGCTGGCGATCGCGCGCGGCGACAAGAAGCCGGCGAAGCTGCACATTCCGCCGGAGATCGACGTGCGCACCATCCGCGCGCGTACCGGCCTGTCGCAGGACGCCTTCGCCACCGCCTTCGGCTTTACCATCAACCAGATCAAGGATTGGGAGCAGGGCCGCGCGCGGCCGCTCGGCGGCGTGCGCGCCTATCTCGTCATCATCGAGCGCGACGCCAAGCGGGTGCTCGAACTGCTGCGGAAGGCGGGGGGAAAGAAGGCGGCGTAGACTCTCATTCGTCATGGCCGGGCAACCGGGTCCGGCCGAAGGCCGGCGCGGTCGTAAACTTGTCCCGGCCCTCTCGCTTAGGCACGCAGTGCCTTCCTAATCGGGGTCACCGGGACAAGCCCGGTGACGACAAGTCCGTAGCCCGCATGGAGCGCAGCGGAATGCGGGGATGCGTGTGCGAAGAGCCCCGGATTGCGCTTCGCTTCACCCGGGCTACGCTTGCTGCGGTGCGAGCCGCATTGAATCCAGGGCCGTCGCCCTTCGAGGCGCGGCCTTCGGCCTCGCACCTCAGGGTGACGGATCGAGGTTTGATGTGTGGCGCACGCCCGGCACCGTGCCGCACACCCTGCGCGCAGGGCGCGGACGGGGCCCGCGTGCTCGACATCGTCTCCCTGTCGTCTCCCTGTCGCGGCCGGAGTATCGCAAGGCGGGGACGGGGTTTGGGTGAGGGATGACAGCCATATCGATATATGGTAGATTAGCCATATGGCCGGAGCGCCGAGTTTCGAATGGGACCCGGGCAAGGATCGGGTGAACCGCTTAAAGCACGGCGTCTCGTTCACCCTGGCGCAGCACGCCTTCTTCGACCCCAAGCGCGTGATCGCCGAGGACCTGGGCCACAGCAGCGCCTCCGAGCGGCGCTACTACTGTTTCGGCGTTGTGGGCGGCGGCGTGATGACGGTGCGGTTCACCTGGCGCGCCGGGCGCATCCGCATCTTTGGCGCCGGTTACTGGCGGAAGGGAAAGACGATCTATGAGCAACAGAACCGTTAAATACAGCCGCGGCGAGATCGGGCGCGTGCGCGTGGTCGAGGATTTCCTGCCCGCGCCCGAAGCGCTGGTGCCGCGCGAGGAGAACGTGAAGGTGACGTTGTCGCTGTCGCGCCGGTCGGTCGATTACTTCAAGCGGGCGGCGAAGGCGCGGCGCGTGCCCTATCAGCGCATGATCCGCGCGCTGGTGGACGCCTATGCGGAGAAGCAGGCGGGGAAGGGGTGAGTTGGCGGTCGTCCCCGCGAAGGCGGGGACCCATACGCCGTGCCCTCTCGATAGACTGCGGCGTATGGGTCCCGGCTCTCGCTTCGCTCGGCCCGGACGACGTCGGAGTGTTACATTCGGCGCTGTTGCGCACCCTTGCGGCCAATTCTCGGTCGGGCGGCTGATGGAATTCCTCAACCGCCTCGGCCAGGACGTGCGGATCACGGTGAAGCCGACGCGCAAGCGGGTGGGGGAGATGGAGGTGGTTTCGTAGCTTCGTAGCCCGGATGGAGCGAAGCGACATCCGGGGCCGTCTTCGGAGGCTGCCCCGGCTTTCGCTGCGCTCATGCCGGGCTACGCTTGCTCACCGCGCTCGGGCAGGACGTGCGTATCACGGTGAAGCCGACGCGGAAGGCGGTGGGGGAGATGGAGGTGGTTTCGTAGGGCGCGTTAGCGCAGCGTAACGCGCCGCGTGAATCGAATGGCGGAATACGCTTCGCTATTCCGCCCTGCGGGCTAACAAATGAGGTTAGCCCCAGCGTTGGAGCGCCGTTGTAGCAAAGCCGCGTGTCAAGCGTGTCAGTACATTCTTCTGAAGACGATTTCTGTCTTGCGCTAGGTCCGCCAGCTTTTCTCGATCCTCTTCACTATGGCCAAATACTGCACCAGCAAATCTACCAAGATCGTCCGCGTCGAGGCCTCTAATTCGGCGATGTAGCTCTTCCATTAGCTCTCTAGTTATTTCGGGTGGAAGCCTTTCAGATCGGGCATGTATAAAATCAAAAAGTGCGTTTGCTGCATCAAGTGGCATTTGATCCGTTAAGGTCAAAAACAGACACTTGGTAATTAGCGTTGGATCGAGTTTCGAAAGCGCGTCAAACACGCTGGTGTCAATAAGGTCGTATATTGTTTCCAGGAGCTCACGATCGGGCGACTGTCCTCGACGCATATGATTCGAATGAAAGCCCAACACCGAATTGAGCACTCTAACCGCGATTTTTGCTGGAAGCGCCTCCCTCAATAGCAGCCTGCGAACATACTCCTTGCCAACGATGAACCAAAACTCGTCATCGCCAAATTTGCTGGCATACAATAGAAATAGATACGGCCAATAAATCGTTTGTTTGAAGTCTGAGGATTGCAGGAGTTGAATCGCATTGATTTTGTCGAGTGTTTCAAACTCAAGGAATATTTCATCATCTGTTGCAGCCGTTTGAACATCAGGCCGTATCGCTTCCCAAACTCCTTTGTTCGAAGAAATCAGTGACGTCTCAGATGAGATGAAACTAAGTTTGGATTCTGCGTCTAGATCGAACATCTCCGCGGCATCGGAGATTGCCCGCACTGCGCGCGAGCGATCTTTCTCGCTAAAATAGCGAGCGACCTGTAACCTTATAAAGGCGTTATTTTTGTGATTTTCCAGAAATGAATCAACGTTACTCGCGATAGCATTTAGATTTATTGCTTCGATGGTATTGGCTTCCGTTCTAAAAAACAAAAACGGGAAATTATCACCGAGCGCAAAGTCGGTGGCATTCGAAGAAATGGGGATGAAATGAAAGCGATCGTCATAAATAGGAAAAAACGCGATGATCTTTAAGTCTTTGTCCAACGTACATGTATACAACAAGTTTTGCCTTGAACTATGAAATGCAGGAAACCCGATGTCTTGTGGTGCTTCTGTCAGGAAGAAGGCCGATACAAGTTTGTACATGTCTCCGCCCCCTAGACGTATCTATTACGCCGAAAGAAGTCGTAAATCTTTTCGTAGATAATTCCGTAGTAGAGGTCGGGATTAAGAGGATGGATTTGGTAGGAAATTAATTTTGCACCTAGCTTCTTGAAGTAGCTAGTAACACGTGGGTCCAAAAAATATGGTTCTGGCAAAATGGCCGCAAGGATGTCTTTTTTTTGTAACTGCCTGTCCTTATCGAACTGCACCTCGACTGTGAATCGACGATCATCAATTCGCTTATAGTCGGTTGTAGCGTCTGGCTTCTTATTCGTTTTTAAGATCAAGCGGTGCAGCGCGCGTACTTCGGCATCAAAAACTCCCAGTGAATAATTAGTGCTGAAATAGTCTTCGTCGACTGTTTTGAGGCGAAAATAGCTAGCCGGTGTTCCGAAAAACGTCCCAATTAATCGCTGCGGACCGTCTGCAAGTTTGCTCAACTCATACTGATCGCGATCCATCATTTGAATGAACGAAGGAAAGAGCTTTTTATCAAAAGCACCAGTATCAAAAGGATATATGCGCTTTGCGTCAGAAATGTCGTATTGAAAAATGAAGCAGGTTGGAAGCTCCCATTCCGCGGCCTCTTCTCCAAATTCTTTTTTGTATGCCGGTCTACCGACGAAGAAGTAATTCAAATTTTCCCGGAACACGTCGCAATAATGTGTTCTGATACGTCCGGTGGATAGAATGCCTTCAAGATTGTAGGATTGACATGTATGGATTAGTGGCAGTGGTTTTCCAACCACCGCCGAATTTCGCATTAAAAAGTCGCCGAGCTTTGACATAGCCATTCCCGAGCCGCAACCATAGGTCGCAGAGGCAATTTTATCAAGATTAACTGTGGGGCTATTCAAAAGCGTCGTTTTGTGCCTTCAGATGGAAAATCAAATAGGTGGATTCAAGAATATGAACGCCCCCGTCTCCCCCCCACTTCCGCCCTATCACCACACGCCGCTGTTTCCGCTCGGGCCGGACAAGACGCCGTACCGCAAGCTCGACATTCCGGGGCTCGCGCATGGCGGCGTGCGCGTCGAGAAGGTGATGGGCCGCGACATGCTCATCGTCGAGCGCGAGAGCTTACGCGCGCTGTCGGAAGCCGCGTTCAACGACATCAATCACCTGCTGCGCCCGGCGCACCTCAAGCAACTGCGCAAGATCCTTGACGACCCGGAGGCGTCGGCGAATGACAAGTTCGTCGCCTACGATTTCCTCAAGAACGCCAACATCGCCGCCGGCGGCGTGCTGCCGATGTGCCAGGACACCGGCACCGCCATCATCATGGGCAAGAAGGGCCGCCTCGTCTTCACCGACGGTTCCGACGAGGCCGCGCTCGCCGAGGGCGCGCGCGACTCTTACCTCAAGCGCAATTTGCGCTATTCGCAGCTGGCGCCGCTCTCGATGTTCGAGGAGAAGAACACGCGCTCCAACATGCCGGCGCAGGTCGAGATCTATGCCGAGGGTGAGGACGCCTACAAGTTCCTGTTCATCGCCAAAGGCGGCGGCTCGGCCAACAAGTCGTTCCTGTTCCAGGCGACACCGTCGATCCTGACGCATGACCGCATGCTGGCCTTCCTCAAGGAGAAGGTGCTCACCCTCGGCACCGCGGCCTGCCCGCCCTATCACCTCGCCATCGTCATCGGCGGCACCTCGGCCGAATTGACCATGAAGACGGTCAAGCTCGCCTCGACGCATTATTACGACGAGCTGCCGACCAAAGGCTCCGAAGACGGCCATGCGTTCCGCGATCTCGCCATGGAGCAGGAAGTGCTGAAGATGACGCAGGCGACCGGCGTCGGCGCGCAGTTCGGCGGCAAATATTTCTGCCACGACGTGCGCGTCATCCGCCTGCCGCGGCACGGCGCGTCGCTGCCGATCGGGCTCGGCGTGTCCTGCGCGGCCGACCGCCAGGCGCTCGGCAAGATCACCAAAGACGGCGTGTTCCTCGAGGAGCTCGAGCATCACCCGGCGCAATATCTGCCGGAGGTCGATCAGGAGAAATTGGGCGGCGACGTCGTCAAGGTCGACCTGCGGCGGCCGATGAAGGACATCCTGGCGCAGCTCACCAAATATCCGGTGAAGACGCGGCTGTCGCTCACCGGGCCGATGATCGTGGCGCGCGATCTCGCCCACGCCAAGCTGCGCGAGCGGCTGGAGAAAGGGCAGGGGCTGCCCGACTATTTCAAGAACCATCCGATCTATTACGCCGGTCCCGCCAAGACCCCCTCTGGCTATGCAAGTGGCTCGTTCGGCCCGACCACCGCGGGGCGCATGGACAGCTACATCGACCAGTTCCAGGCGGCCGGCGGCTCGATGATCTCGCTCGCCAAGGGCAACCGCTCGGCCCAAGTGCGCGAGGCCTGCAAGAGGCACGGCGGCTTCTATCTCGCCTCGATCGGCGGCTCGGCCGCCAAGCTCGCCGAGCAGTGCATCAAGAAAGTGGAAGTCTGCGAATATCCCGAACTCGGCATGGAAGCGATCTGGAAGATCGAGGTCGAGGATTTCCCCGCCTTCATCGTCATCGACGACAAGGGCAACGACTTCTTCAAGGACCTCAACCTCGGCTAGCCGTCATTCCCGGGCGGTCGTCATGGCGCGTCAACGCGCTGATGGCGCCGTCGCGGAATGGCAATGGGCCGCGCGGCCATTCCACAAATCGTTGGTGCGCAAACTAATTCGCTGCGGACGGCGCGCGCGTTGCGCTTGCCGACTCGCGGCGGCGGATGGCACGCTCGCCGTCGCAAGCTGGGGACGGACGATGGCGGCAGCCGGCGTCGACTTTAACGCGGCCGATTTGGCCGCGCGCATCGAGACACTGTCGCAGCACGAGCTCGACAACCTGCCGTTCGGCGTCATCCTGCTCGATCATCTCGGCACCGTGCTGTTCTACAGCGCAACCGAAGCGCGCCAGTCCGGCTACGGTGTGAGCCCGGTCGGGCAGAACCTGTTCGAGATCTCGCGCTGCCTGGGCAGCGACGACTTCCGCGGCCGTCTGACGCGCGCGATGGAAGAGGGCCCGGTCGATCTCGAGTTCGCCTGGCCCGGCGACTTCGCTGATCCGAAACGCGAGCTGCGCATCCGCGTGCAGTCGGCGCGCCGCGGCGGCGTCTGGATGTTCATCGAGCGCGACTGAAGCGCCGTCAGGCGAAGGACACCACCGCGATCAGCGCCGACAGCCCGACATATTTCGCGGTCTGCACCGGATCGGGAATCTGATCGGCCAGACCGATCACCCAGATGGCGCACGCGACCGCGATCAGCGGATATTTCACGGCCGGGACCGCGGCCCATTTCTTCAGCTTGGCTAACGCCTGCAACATGGTTGTTCCGTTCCGCCCGCCCGGCCCGCGGCTGTGAGTGGTGTGACTTTTTGCACTGCAACAATAGACTGTTGCATCGCAATAAGGCAAATTCGCGGCCTGCCGAATTTTCAGGCAGCGCCGCTCGCCCGTAATTCTCGCGTTGTAACAGTGGCTTAGCCTTGGCCGCCGAACGCCCGAACGCGTCAAGCCGTGAGCGGCAGAAACGCTCCGGTGCGCGGCAAAAATTCCCACCGAAACGCCATGGCGCAAGCTGTCCGTGCCGCGTTCAGGAGGCCGGTCCGCTGCCGGCGCTCAAAAGCCGGTGGCAAAGCGCGCCATCACCACGATGATGGCGACCTGCATGGTGCCCTGGACGGCGACCACGCGCACATAGGTCCTCATCCAGCGCTTGATCTTGTCGTGATCGGGCGATGGCTTCTGGATCTCGAAATACAATTTCAGATTCATCGGCAGCAGATAGCCGAGGCCCTGCACCGTCAGCACGCTGACGATGGCGAGCGCCGCGATCATCCAGAAAAATTCAGGGTAGCCGAGGTCGAGGAAGCCGAGCCGCACCGCCAGGAACCAGCCCGCGGTCGAGGTCACCGTCGACAGCGTCGGCATCAGGATCAGCGTGCGCGGGATGATGCCGGCGACCATGGCGCGGCGCGTCTCGAAGGAGACGCCGCGCAGCACCGGGCCGATGACAAAGCCCATGAACAGGTCGATGCCGGTCCACAGCGCCCCGGTCATGACGTGGACGAAATTGAGGAACCAGACGCTGTCGCTGCGAATGGCGGCGATCATCACCGCGACGACGGCAAGCGCCGCGGCGACGTACCATGGCCGCAACGGCGTTGCGACGCCCGATGCCGGCGCAAGTGCGGTGTCAGCCAAGGTCACTCCCGGTTCTGTCAGCCGGGAGCAACGCTAGCCGAGGCTCCGGCGCAAAGCCAAGCCGCCTTGTGCATCAGGCAAGGGCCGCGTCAGGCGGGACTGCGCAGATTGTTTGCGCCGTTCGATCCCCAAAGCCCCTGGTCGCTGTGGGCATCCCCATGCTCGCGCGCCTGCGCAACTTGCGAGCGCACGTTCTCCAGCACATAGACGCGGATCGCCGAAGACAGGTTGGCGTTGCGGCGTTCAAGATCGATCTGCCGCAGCAGGCTCGACACCGTCACTTGCTGGTGGCCGGCGATTTCGCGCACGGCGCTCCAGAACGGTTCTTCCAGGCTCACGCTGGTCTTGTGGCCGCCAATGACGACGGACCGCTTCGTGATGGCTGATTTCATGCAGAAGTCCCCCGAGGACATGGGTTTGCAACCATCAGGGATTGCTCCCGGATTTTTCCCCAACTCCCGAAGCGGGGCTTCTGTTCCGATCTTTTTCGCTGCTGCGATATAAATTTTGCACGCGGGCACAGGAAAAGTTCCCGCCGCGGCCCAAGCGCCTCCGATTACTGGGCTTTTTCCAAGGG
>Ga0070741_10006565_pt1 | contig 24869 bp, 22 predicted proteins | sample Coa_R1_4_FD_66440 | JGI IMG/M metagenome (GOLD analysis project Ga0070741, IMG submission 66440) | Surface soil microbial communities from Centralia Pennsylvania, which are recovering from an underground coalmine fire - Coalmine... | ecosystem: Environmental > Terrestrial > Soil > Unclassified ... | reverse complement strand
ATCGCCAAGAAATACACCAACCGCGGCCTGCAGTTCCTCGACCTGATCCAGGAAGGCAACATCGGCCTGATGAAGGCGGTCGACAAGTTCGAGTACCGCCGCGGCTACAAGTTCTCGACCTACGCCACGTGGTGGATCCGCCAGGCGATCACCCGCTCGATCGCCGACCAGGCGCGCACCATCCGTATCCCCGTGCACATGATCGAGACGATCAACAAGATCGTGCGCACGTCGCGGCAGATGCTCAATGAAATCGGCCGCGAGCCGACGCCCGAGGAGCTTGCCGAGAAGCTCGGCATGCCGCTCGAGAAGGTGCGCAAGGTTCTCAAGATCGCCAAGGAGCCGCTCTCTCTCGAGACGCCGATCGGCGATGAGGAAGATTCGCATCTCGGCGATTTCATCGAGGACAAGAACGCGATCCTGCCGATCGACGCGGCGATCCAGTCGAACCTGCGCGAGACCACGACCCGCGTGCTTGCCTCGCTTACGCCGCGCGAAGAGCGTGTCCTGCGCATGCGCTTCGGCATCGGCATGAACACCGATCACACGCTGGAAGAAGTCGGCCAGCAGTTCTCGGTGACGAGAGAGCGCATCCGTCAGATCGAGGCCAAGGCGCTGCGCAAGCTGAAGCACCCGTCGCGTAGCCGTAAGCTGCGGAGCTTCCTCGATAACTGAGCGCTTTGTCTTTTTGCGACGTCAAACGAAAACGCCGGGCGTTTGCCCGGCGTTTTTCATTCGTCTTGTCGGTGTGCCTTCAGCCCGCCTTCGCCATGACCTTCTTCGGCTTTTCGCCGGAGCGATGGATCTGCGTGATCTTCAGCGGTGAGCGGCCGGATTTCTGCGCGATGTCGCGGTCCTGCTCGATGAGGAAGCCGTGCGCCGGCTTGTCGCCATCGAGCCCGCCGAGCAGCGAGCGCGGAACCCGGCGGTTGGAGCGCTGCGAGCCGTCCTCGTAAATCACGTCGAACATCACGAATTCCGAGTTCAATCCAGGCTTCTTGGGCATGATGCCGGTCCTCCACGTTTGGCGCGTGAAAAGAAAATGCCGGCGGGATGCCGCGCCGGCGTCACGCGCGATATAGGCCTTCGCGCGCTGCGATGCAATTGGCCCGACCGCATAGCGTGAATCGGTTAAAGCTCTTGAAACAACGCCCGAAAGAGCTGACGCGGCTCGAACGCGCAGCTGCTCTCACGGCCGCTCATAGGTTCCGATCAGATATCCCTTGGCGAGCACGCGGCCACGCATCCATTCAATGAGCGCGCTGCGCCCCATATTGCTCGGATCCTGCGGTGCTTCCTTCAGCGCGAACAGTTCAAATGCATAGCGGTGCGTGCCGTGCGCCGGTGGAGGATCGGGCGGCAAGTAGTCGTGGCGGAAATATGAGTTGCGCCCCATCTGTGTGAGCCCGGGATGGCCGGCGCTGGGCAGCGATCCTTCGGGGATATCGCCGTTCGCCGGCAATAATGGCGCGATCGCGTGCACCAGCGGATGCGGGGTCGGTGAATCGGCATCTTCTACCAGCAGCACCGCGCAGCACGCGTCAAGCGGCGCGCCATTCCATTGCAGCGGTGGTGAGAGGCCTTCGCCGTCCGCGGTGAAGCGCGCCGGCAGCGCACCGCCATCGGCGAACGCCGGGCTCGCGACCTCGATGACCTCTGCCGTATCGAGCTCCGGCGCGTTCACTGCGAGCTTGTCCACGCCCGGGCGGTTGCCGCGGAGCGCGTTGCCGATGGCTTTGGGCAGATGTTCGAGCATGTGTGCCTCCGCGCCTCGCCGATGCAGGCGAAAATGTCCTGTCATCAATGGAGTCCGGCGTCTCGAAGTTCCTCTAACCACGGAGCTTCACCAATCGCCGAGTTCCATCTGTACACGCCACATTTACTCCTCAGGCGCATGTTAGCGGTCAGTGCATCGGACGATTCGCTCGGGGGGCAATCGCCATGAACGGCCAAAAATCCGAATGAACGCGCCACCGCGTCACACGCCGCCGCCACGGTTTTTGCTGTGCCGGCCCCAGCATTTCGCGGTCACCTACAGCATCAATCCGTGGATGGACCCCGCCCGGTGGGCGCAGGCGCATGCCGATGAGGCGCGCAGCCAATGGGCCGCCCTCGAAGGCGCGCTGCGTGAAGCCGGCGCCGTCCTCGAATTCGTCGAGCCGCAAGCGGAACTCCCCGACCTGGTCTTCACCGCCAATGCCGCGGTGGTGCTCGACGGCAAGGCGCTGCTCGCGCGCTTCCGTCACCCGGAGCGGCGGCGCGAGGAGCCGGTCTTCGCCGCGGCATTCGCCGCGCTGCGGGCGCATGCGTCGATCGAGAAGATCGTCGAGCTGCCGCACGACATTGTGCTCGAAGGCGCCGGCGATTGCATCTACGACCCGCACCGCCGCATGTTCTTTATGGGTTACGGCCAGCGCTCGGACGCGAGCGCCGCCGCGGTGGTCGAGGAGGAGTTCGGTGTGCGCTGCGTGCCGCTGCAGCTCGCCAGCGCCAGCTTCTATCATCTTGACACCGCGCTCTGCGCTTTGCCGTGCGGCGGTGTGATCTATCACCCGGAGGCGTTCACCGCCGCGGCGCTGGGACGCCTTTATGCGCATGTCGGTGCCGCTGACCGCATCGCGCTCACGCGCGAGGATGCGCAGGCCTTTTCTGCCAATGCCGTCTGCGTCGGCCGCACGATCGTGATGTCGAGCGCCAGCGACGCGTTGCGCCGGCAGCTCGCCATGCGTGGCTACACGGTCGTCGCCACGCCGCTCACCGCTTTCCTCAAGAGCGGCGGCTCCGCCTGCTGCCTGACCTTGCGGCTCGACCGGCGCACCGTCGTCCCGGCCGATTTGCCGGCCGAACTGCGGGCTGCGACCGGCAGCATCTAATGCGCCGTCAGCGCGACTGACACGTCGCTTGCGATCAACTCGCCCGGCGCCAGAACCGGCTTGCCGTGCACGGCCGCAATGTGCGTTGCGAGCGCATCGCGATCGAGCGCCGGCAGGTCGTCATAACCGGCGAGCACGAAATAGATGCGCTGGAAGTCGTCGATCTTGTAGTCGGAGCGCAGCACGCGCTCGCAGTCGAAGCGCATGCGCGCGGGCGTCGCGCTGTCGAGCGCATAGATCGCCTCGCCCGCGGACGACATGATGCCGGCGCCGAAGATACGCAGGCCATCCGCGGTCTGCATCAGCCCGAATTCCACCGTGTACCAGTAGAGCCGCGCCAGCGGTTTGAGCGCGTCTGCCGGCAGCGTCAGGCCGGCGCGGCCATACGCCGCCATATACTCGGCGTAACGTGGCTGCATCAGCAGCGGCACGTGGCCGAACACGTCATGAAAGACGTCGGGCTCCTCGATGTAATCGAGTTGCTCCGGTTTGCGGATCCAGTAACCGGCGGGAAAGCGCCGCGCCGCGAGGTGTGCGAAAAACACCTCGTCGGGCACGAGCCCGGGGACGGCGATGACGCGCCAGCCGGTCGCGCGCATGAGCACGTGGTTCATCGCATCGAAATCGGGAATTCCGTCTGCGGTGATACCGAGCGCGGCAAGCCCGTCGTGGAATTCCTCGACCGCGCGACCGTGCAGGAGCTCCGATTGCCTCCGGAACAGGGTGCGCCAGGTGGCGTGGTCTTGCGCGCTGTAATCCTGCGGCCGCTGCGCCACCACGAAATTCGGCGGCACCGGCGCATGCGTGCGCGGATCGACGGTGATGAAGGCCATCGCGAGCAGCCTCCCTGGGCCAGCTATGCGGGCCTGACAATGCGCCGCAAAAGCCGCATGATTCAACGCCGAGTCGCAGCTTTGGGTCCACGAGGGCGGCCCTTGACCGCACCCTCCCGAATGCGCTTCCCATGCAGATGCGATACAATAATTCGTATCGAACAATGGGAATTCCGCGCATGACACTTGCGGCCGATTTCGAGACGACGACGCTTCCCGACGCGCTCCTGCGCCACGACTGGAGCCGGGAGGAAGTGCGCGCGCTGTTCGCGCTGCCGTTCCCGGAGCTGATTTTCCGCGCGCAGCAGGTGCATCGGGCGCACTTCGATCCGACCGAGGTGCAGATCTCGACGCTCCTTTCGATCAAGACCGGCGGCTGTCCCGAGGACTGCGCCTATTGTCCGCAGAGCGCGAAATACGACACCGGCGTCAAGGCCGAGAAGCTGATGAGCGTCGAGAGTGTGCTCGCCGAGGCGCGCGCGGCGAAAGCCGGCGGCGCCAGCCGCTTCTGCATGGGCGCTGCCTGGCGCTCACCCAAGGACCGCGATCTCGATGCAGTGTGCGCCATGGTCGAAGGCGTCAAGGCGATGGGGCTCGAGACCTGCGTCACGCTTGGCATGCTCAACGGAGCGCAGGCGCGACGGCTGAAGGATTCCGGGCTCGACTACTACAACCACAATCTCGACACCTCGCCGGAATTCTACGGCGAGATCATCACCACGCGTTGCTACGAGGACCGGCTCGACACGCTCGCGCATGTGCGCGACGCCGGCATCCATGTCTGCTGCGGCGGCATCGTCGGGATGGGCGAGGGCGCGGAAGACCGCGTCGGTATGATCGCGACGCTCGCCAACCTGCCGGTGCATCCCGAAAGCGTGCCGATCAACATGCTCGTCAAGGTCGAAGGCACGCCGCTCGCGCAGCAAGCGGCGCTCGATCCGCTCGACTTCGTGCGCACGATTGCCGTGGCTCGCATCACCATGCCGAAATCGATGGTGCGGCTCTCCGCGGGGCGCGAGGACATGAGCGAGGAGACGCAGGCGCTGTGCTTCCTCGCCGGCGCCAACTCGATCTTCTACGGGCCGAAGCTGCTCACCACGCCCAATCCCGGCCGCGACCGCGACATGGCCTTGCTCGACAAGCTCGGCATGCAGCCGATGGAGTAGGGGCCTCGCTCAGAGGCTGCGCACGATCGCAAGCCCCGCGAACAGCCCGAGCAGTGCCAGGCCCACGGAGCCGAGCGCATAGGCCGCCGCCTCGACGAACTGATCGCGTTCATAGAGTGTCGCGAAGTCGAGCGAGAACGTGGAGAACGTGGTGTAGCCGCCGAGGATGCCGGTGGTGAGAAACAGGCGCATGTGCTGCGTTCCGCCGGTCTTGAAGGCGAAGTAGCCGGCGAGCAATCCCATCACCAGCGAGCCGGCGATGTTCTCGAACATGGTGGCATAGGGAAAGCTGGTGCCGAGCAGCCGCGCGAACAGCAGATTGTTGCCGTGGCGCAGCGCCGCGCCGACGCCGCCGCCAATGAAGACGATCAGATAAGCCATGCGATCAGCCCCTCGATTTGCGGGCAGCAAAAAGCCGCCCTGCGGCGGCTCTCTCTGCGAGACAGAGTCCTACCGCTGATTAAAACGGTAGGAGTCATCAGCCCTCTCGGCGGTTCTCGGGGGACCCCATCCCCATCGCCGGCAACGATACGAAGCGCTTCCCGACACGTCAACGCGGGCGGCCGGGAGAAGCATCATTGTGTTGCCGGGTGCCGGCGGCTATGACGCTCCCGCAGTTTTGAGGAGATGTCGTATGGCTCTGAACAGACGCTCGCGGGTCATCACCGAAGGTGATGCGCGCTCAGCCAACCGCGCGATGCTTTATCCCGTCGGCTTCACGTCCAAGGATTTCGGCAAGCCGATCGTCGGCATCGCGCATGGCCATTCGACCATGAACCCGTGCAACGCGGGCATCCAGCCGCTGGCCGACCGGGCGGCCGACGCGCTGAAGGCCGCCGGCGCGATGCCGCAGACCTGGGGCTTCCCGACCGGCAGCGACGGCATCAGCATGGGCACCGAGGGCATGCGCTACTCGCTGCCGTCGCGCGAAGAGATCGCGCGCTGCATCCAGATCGGCTGGGGCAGCCACCAGATGGATGGCCTCCTCGTCATCGCCGGCTGCGACAAGAACAAGCCGGGCTGCCTGATGGGCATCGCCTATTGCAACGTGCCGTCGATCTATGTCGATTCCGGCACCATCAAGCCCGGCCGCTGGAAGGGACAGGACCTCACCGTCGTCTCCGCCTTCGAAGCCGTCGGCGCTTTCAGCGCCGGCAAGATGGCGCGTGAGGATTTCGAAGGCATCGAGCAGCACGCCTGCCCGGGCTTCGGCGTCTGTGGTGCGCAATACACCGCGAACACCATGGCAACCGCCGCGGCGGCGATGGGGCTCGGCGTGCTGGATACGCCATTGATGGCGGCGGAAGACGCCGAGAAGATCGATTCACTCGACCGCGCCGCGCTGGTGCTGATGCATGCGATTGAGAAGGACCTCAAGCCGCGCGACATCATCAACCGCAAGTCGCTCGCCAATGCCGTCGCCGTCACCATGGCGACCGGCGGCTCGACCAATGCGGTGCTGCATCTCCTCGCCATCGCCAAGGCGGCGGGCGTGAAATGGGACATCGAGGACTTCGAGCGGGTGGGGCGCCGCACGCCGGTGATCTGCGATCTCAAGCCGTCGGGCCGCTTCGTCGCCACAGAATTTCATCGCGCCGGCGGCGTGCCGCAGGTGCTCAAGATGCTGCTCGACCACGACCTCCTGCATGGCGAGTGCATGACCATCACCGGGCGCACGCTGGCGCAGGAGCTTGCGCACGTGCCGTCGGAGCCGCGCGACGATCAGCAAGTGATCCGGCCGTGGAGCAAGCCGCTTTACGATCGCGGGCACCTGTCGATCCTCAAAGGCAACCTGTCGCCCGAAGGCTGCGTCGCCAAAACCTCGGGCATCAAGAACCCGAAATTCACCGGGCCGGCGCGCGTGTTCGATTCCGAGCCAGCCTGCCTGAAGGCGATACTCGGCAAGAAGATCAAGGCCGGCGACGTCATCGTAATCCGCTACGAGGGGCCGAAAGGCGGACCGGGCATGCCGGAAATGCTCTCGCCCACGGCGGCGTTGATCGGCCAGGGCCTGCTCGATTCCGTGGCGCTGATCACCGACGGCCGTTTCTCCGGCGGCTCATGGGGCTGGCTCGTTGGCCATGTCGCGCCGGAAGCCTTCGTCGGCGGGACTATCGCGCTCGTCAAGAACGGCGACAGCATCACGCTCGACCGCGGCAAGCGCCTCATTCAGCTCAACGTGCCGGCCAAGGAGCTTGCCGCACGCCGCAAGACGTGGCGCGCGCCGAAGGCGCGTTACAAGGATGGCGTGCTCGCCGAATATGCCGCGCATGTATCCTCGGCGAGCCGCGGGGCTGTCGTCGAATAGCCGATCGCGCGCCGTGCTCTTCAGGAGATCCGCGGTAGCGTCTCGAACTGATGGAACGGCGGCGGCGAGGACAGCGTCCATTCGAGCGTGGTTGCGCCCTCGCCCCAGGGATTATCGGCGGCGGCGCGCTTGCGGATGAACGCCTCGGCTATTCCTAAGAAGAACAACAGGAAGCCGAACGCGCCGATATAGGCGCCGATCGAGACGACATTGTTCCAGCCGGCAAATGCGTCGGCATAGTCGACGACGCGGCGCGGCATTCCGGCCATGCCGAGGAAATGCATCGGGAAGAAGGTGATGTTGACCCCGATGAAGGTGACCCAGAAGTGCAGCTTGCCGATGGTCTCGTTGTACATGTAGCCGCTCATCTTCGGGAACCAGTAGTACCAACCGGCGAACAGCGAGAACACCGCGGCGAGCGACAGCACGTAGTGGAAGTGCGCCACCACGTAGTAGGTGTCCTGAAACACGCGGTCGACGCCGGCATTGGCGAGCACCACGCCGGTGACGCCGCCGATGGTGAAGACGAGAATGAAGCCGATCGCCCATAGCATCGGTGTGCGGAATTCGCTGCTGCCGCCCCACATGGTGGCGATCCAGGAGAAGATTTTCACCCCGGTCGGCACCGCGATCACCATGGTCGCGGCGATGAAATAGGCCTGCGAGCCGGCCGACAATCCGACGGTGAACATGTGATGCGCCCACACCACGAAGCCGATGCCGGCGATCGCCACCATCGCATAGGCCATGCCGAGATACCCGAACACCGGCTTGCGGCTGAAGGTGGACACCACCTGGCTGATCATGCCGAAGCCCGGCAGGATCATGATGTAGACCTCGGGATGCCCGAAGAACCAGAACAGGTGCTGGAACAGGATCGGATCGCCACCGCCGTCGGGAGAAAAGAATGACGTCCCGAAATTCCGATCGGTGAGCAGCATGGTGATGGCGCCGGCGAGCACCGGCAGCGCCAGCAGCAGCAGGAAGGCGGTGATCAGGATCGACCACACGAACAGCGGCATCTTGTGCATGGTCATGCCGGGTGCGCGCATGTTGAAGATGGTGGTGATGAAATTGATCGCGCCGAGGATCGAGGAGGCGCCCGCGAGATGTAGCGCGAGAATGCCGAAATCGACCGCCGGTCCCGGATGTCCGGTCGTCGACAACGGCGCGTAAAGCGTCCAGCCCGTGCCCATTCCGTCCGTGCCCGGCTCGCCGCCAACGAAGGCCGAGATGATCAGCAGCGTAAACGAGGCTGGCAGCAGCCAGAACGAGATATTGTTCATGCGCGGGAACGCCATGTCCGGCGCCCCGATCATCAGCGGCACGAACCAGTTGCCGAAGCCGCCCATCATCGACGGCATGATCACGAAGAAGATCATGATCAGGCCGTGCATGCTGACGAACACGTTGAATTCGTGCGTGCTCGTGAACCATTGCACGCCCGGCTCCTGCAGCTCCACGCGCATCGCGATCGACAGCAGTGCCCCGATGACGCCGGCGCTCAGCGCCAGGACAAGGTACATCGTGCCGATGTCCTTGTGATTGGTAGAGAACAGATAGCGGCGCCAGCCGTGCGGCAGCTCGTGATGCGCCGCATGCTCGTCATACGGAATGCTTGTCATTGCAGGTCTCGTCGTCGGAGAAATGATGCTTCGCCCTCGACAAGACGCTGTCGCCGGTATGTGTTCCAGAGAAGGCAGATGCTGCTAGCGCGATGTGGCGTGTTGCCGCGACCCTCACGCGGTGGATGGCTTCACTGCTTCATCTCCATACCGCGTGGGTTTGCTTTCCGACTGAAACACCCAGAGCAACGCCGTCGCCGCGACGCCGATGATGGCGATCGAGGCAAATCCCATACCGCGTCCGATCTCCTGAAAGATGAAGCCGCTCGCGCTCGTGCTGGCGGAGGCGGCGATGGCCGATGCCGTTCCGACAAAGCCGGTGGCGAGATTGAAGCGTCCGGTCCCGGCGGTGAGATCGGTGACGACGAGGACGGTGAGGACGAGGACGATCGCGCTGGTCACGCCGTTGAGCAGCTGTGCCACGATGAGCAACGGGTAGTCGGCGGTGAATGCCAGCAGGGCGGCGCGGATCGGCTCGAGCGCAAAGCCGATCAGCAGCAGCGGCCGGCGCCCTTTGGCTTCTGAATGGTAGCCGACCCATGGCGCGAGAAACGCGACGACGACCTGCGGAACGATGACCAGGCCGGCCATCAACGCCGCTGGTGCCCCGGCCTGCTGCGCCAGGTTCTCGGCGACCAGCGGCAATGTCGAAGCATCGGCCAGTTGGAATAGGACCAGGCACCCGGTGAACAGCAGCAGGGCGCGGTTGCCCGCCAGATCGCGGATGCGCAGGACGTTCGCAGCTTTGTCACCCTTTCCGGCGTTGCGGGCGCGCGCATAGTCGATTTCCTGCGGGCGGATGGCGGCAAGCGCGACCAATGCCGGGATGCACAGCGCGGCGGCGGCGATGAAGGTGCTTCCCTCGGAGACATAGGTCCCCGCAGCCCCCATCATCGCGGCGGTCAGCGCGTGACCGGCGGCGGCAAAGCGATAATTGCGCCCGGTGCGCGCCGACATCGCGCGGCGGCCGACGAGACCGAGGCTCAGCGCGCCGATGGCCGGCGTGATGATGCCGGCCGTCAGCCCCTGCAGGATGAGCGCCACGAACACCATGATGAAGCTCGGCGCGAGCGCCAGGATCAGCGCGGCGGCGCCGATCATCACGATGCCGATCGCGGTCAGGGCGCGTTTGGCGGCGATGGCATCGGCCAGCGCGCCGCCGGGAATTTGGCTGAGCACGGCGGCGAGTGTGCCAGCCGCCAGCGCAACCCCGATGCTGGTCGAAGGCCAATGCAGCCGCGCAAGGTAAAATGCTACGAATGTGCCGAATCCGGTCTGCACGTCGGCGATGAAGAAGTTCATCCAGTCGAGGCCGTAACGGCTCGACCGTGAGCTCGGCGTCCGCAAGGCTCGCCGCGCGTGCCGGTAACGCGACGCCGCGCGCCGCAAGGTGCGGCGGTGGTGTGCAACAGCGATCATCGAAGACTCCCGGCGTGTTTTCGCGGGCTCGCACTCTGCGGGACTCAATCCCAAAACCGCCACGCCCGGGGGCGTTCCCTGAACGAGCCACAATGCTGCGCTGCAATCGTCTCGCGACGACATGTCGCACGCGCGCACGGTCGTTTCATCCGCTACGATTTCCCTCTGCGGATGCGCAAGGCTTCGCTTGTCCGGCGGAACGTCATATTCTGCCGCTGCGTTGGCCTAGCGCTTTGCCAAGAAACTCGATCGGGGGCGACCGAATCGAGGAAGCGTGCACGGGCAGCCGTTGCACTTTGCGGAGCGGGATCAGCCCCACTTCGTCAAAGGCCGGTCGGGTGGAGCGTTCGAGCTGCGCAGCGGCTCGCGCAGGATTCGTGCGCGCAAGTCTTCAGCTCTGTTCCCGCGTCGCGTCTTTCTTCCGCGCGTGAGCAGTGCTGCACCCATCTGGGGCGCCCATCACCATATTGACTTGGCGTCCGTCCTCGCACCCTCGGCGCGGGGCGGCCGGTGGTAGAAACCGCTCTAACGGATCTCTGGTACGGCTTCGGCGTCGCGCTCGAGCCGCACAATTTGATGTGGTGCTTCCTCGGCGTGCTGGTCGGCAACATGGTCGGCGTGCTGCCGGGCATGGGCCCGCTCGCCACCATCTCCATGCTGCTGCCGCTCACCTTCGGCATGAAGCCGGTCGCGGCGATCCTGATGCTCGCCGGCATTTATTACGGCGGGCAATATGGCGGCGCCATCTGCTCGATCCTGCTCAATCTGCCCTGCCATCCGCCGCATGCGGTGACGTGTCTCGACGGCTTCCCACTAACCAAGCAAGGCAAGGGCGGCGTTGCGCTCGGTATCACCGTGATCGCCTCCTTCGTCGGCGCGTCATGGGGCATCACCGAGATGATCTTCCTGGCGCCGCTCCTGGTGAAGGTGGCGCTGCAATTCGGCCCTGCCGAAATATGTTCGCTGATGCTGCTCGGTTTGCTGGCCGGCTCGACGCTCGCGCGCGGCTCGCCCGTCAAGGGCGTGGCCATGACCACGCTCGGCCTGCTCATTGGTATTGTCGGCTCGGATCTTGAAACTGGGGCCCCACGCTTGACCTTCGGGCTGCCCGAGCTCGATGACGGCGTCGAGATCATTGCGTTGGCGCTGGGGCTGTTCGGCATCGCCGAGTTCATGAACAGCGTTAATCAGGCCGCGCCGATCAATATGAAGTACTCCAAGGTGCGCTTGCGCGACATGCGCCCGAGCATGGCCGAGCTGCGGCAATCGTTCTTCCCGATGATCCGCGGCACATTGGTCGGCAGCTTGTGCTCGCTCATTCCGGGCACGGGACCGACCATCGCCTCCTTCGTCGCTTATGCGTCGGAAAAGAAAATCTCGAAGAAGCCGGAGGAATTCGGCACCGGCCTCATTGAAGGCGTCGCCTGTCCGGAAGCGGCGACGCATTCCTCGGTGCAGGGCGACTTCATTCCCACGATGAGTCTCGGTATTCCCGGCGACGCCACCATGGCGCTGCTGCTCGGCGCGCTGATGATCCAGGGCATCGTGCCCGGCCCGCAGCTGATCAGCCAGCATCCGGACATCTTCTGGGGCCTCATCGCCAGCTTCTGGATCGGCAACATCCTGCTCGTCGTGCTCAACGTGCCGCTCATCGGCATCTGGGTGAAGATGCTGGCGATCCCGTACAAGTATCTCTATCCGAGCGCGCTGTTCTTCATCTGTATCGGCGTCTATGCCGCCAATAACGACATGTTCCAGGTCGGCGAGACGGTGCTCTTCGGCATCCTCGGCTATGTGCTGTTGCGGCTCGGCTTCCATCCGGCGCCGATCCTGCTCGGCTTCGTGCTCGGCCCGCGCTTCGAGGAAAACTTCCGCCGCGCCATGCTGATCTCGCGCGGCGACATTATGACCTTCATCGATCGGCCGATCAGCGCCGTGTTCATCGGGCTGTGCGTGGTGCTCATCGTGCTGCAGCTTTATTTCCGGCTGCGCCGGCGTAATGGAATAGCCAGCGACTTGCCGCTTCCGGCGGAGTGATGCACTGCCGCAAGGGGCGCGCGTCGCTTCGTCGCGCCGCTCGAAATTCACCCGCATGCACGGAACGCGCGCACAGCACGGGCGGTTTTTCCCACAGATGCGTCGCGCTGCGCTACACGCGGTGTGACGGTCGGATTGTGAACGCAGAGCGTTCGCCCTCCCTCGAGTGCCGGACCCAGTTGTCGCGACATCCCCCTGGCGGCGAACGCCGAATGAATGGAGGATTTGTCATGACAACGACAACCATAGATGCAACCGGTGCCCGCGAAGCCACAAATTATGGCGGGCTGGTCGATGCCGTTGGCGGCATCGTGGCTGTGGTGCTGGCCATCGTCGGCCTCGCCGGCATTCATGCCGGCATGATGCTGTCGATCGCCACCATCGTGTTCGGTGCCGCGCTGCTCATTCAGGGCGGCGCCATGCTCACCGAATACACCCACGTGATCTTTCCCACCGAGACCGGAGCATCCATCGAGGAGTTCAGCGGGGGCGGGCTTTCGGTGCTGTTCCTCGTCGGCACCGCGGGCATCGTGCTCGGCGTGCTCGCGCTGATCGGTATCGACGCGCTGGCGCTTACCTCGATCGCCGTCATCACCTTCGGTGCGGCCCTGGTGCTCAGCGGCCCTGCGGTCTGGAACCTGCACCGTCTGCGTCAGTCGCATCTGCGTGGCGGCGAGATGGTCAGCGCCGGCTCCGAGATCCTCGCGGCGGAGATGGCGGCCGGTTCTGCCGGCCTGCAATGTATCGCAGGGCTCGCGGCCATCGTGCTCGGCATCCTGGCGGTGACCGGGACCAACGCGCTCGCGCTCACCCTGATCGGCCTCCTGATCATGGGCGGAACCATCCTGCTCACCGGTTCGACGCTCACCGGAACCGTGCAGGCGTTCATGCGGCCGGGGGCTCGGACGCCGCTGCGCGGCGGAGCGTCCTGGTCGCAGCATCCGGCGGAATAAGCCTGACGCACGATGGCACTGGTGCGCGGACGCCTTCGGGCGTCCGCGCTTTTTTGCGCAGTCCGAGTTGTCCGGGAACCCCTAACAGTGCTGGCAGATGGTCAGCCGCCGATCGAGATCCCGGTCGATCGGGGCGATCGGTGTCTGCTCGCTGTTGGGCTGTTCGGCCAAGGCTCTGGGCTGGCGATGCGGGAGCGGCACCGACTGTGGTTCGCCTTGTCCGGTCGTCGCGGCCGATGGGCCCGCGGCCTGGCCGCCTGTGGCGGGGGTGGGACCGTTCTGCGCCGCAGCGACACCGGCAAAGACGATCACGGCGAGTGCGATAGACGCGGCTAAACGCATGGCAGCCTCCCTCGTTTCACGAGCTTGGTTGCCCGGGCAACGTCGCCCCCCGCCGCTTCGTTGCGCCTTGAAACTTTATTTAGGGTGCGATCGACGGAATGGTTGCACTGCATTCGGGTCGCTTGACTGAACGCCGCTGGCCATGAACAAGCGGGGCTGCCATCGAGCAACCCGGTCTTGTCCTCCGAACCCGCCATTCCTCGCCGCAAGCGCCGCGCCTTCGACTGGTCGACGGCAGCCATTGGCGCGCTGGTGGTCGCGGCCGCGGTAACCGTACTCCTCCGCGACGGGCGCGAGCATTTTCTGGCGATCCTCACCGGCGATCTCAGCCTGTTCGCCGTGATGCTGCCCAAGGTGCTTGCCGGCTGCCTGATTGCCGCTTTTGTCACGCTGCTCTTACCGCGCGAGACGATCGTGCGCTGGGTCGGGCACGAGTCCGGTCTCTCTGGCCTGCTCATTGCCATGCTTGCGGGGTTTGTGCTGCCCGGCGGCCCGATCACCGTCTATCCGGTGGCCGGCGCGTTCTTCGCCGCCGGCGCCGATGCTGGCGCGGTGGTCGCTTTCGTCACCTCCTGGACGCTGACCGGCGCGACGCGCGCGCTCGTTTGGGAGCTGCCGTTCTTCGGCGGCGACTTCGTCACCTGGCGCATTCTTGCCGCGATCCCGCTGCCGCTCATCGCCGGCGTGCTCGCGCGCATCGCCGTGCGCTCCTTCGCGCTGAAGCTCGTGAGAGACGAATGACGCTGATCGTCGATCTCGTGCTCTGGACACTGGTCGGCGCGCTGGCTTTGACGGCGGCGACGCGAGGACAGATCGTGTTGCGCGCCGGTGCCCGCGAAGGCGTCATCGATTTCATCCGGCTCTTGCCGCGCATCGGTCTCGGCATGGTCGGCTCGGGCTTTCTCGCCGACGTGCTGCCGCAAAGCCTGATTGGGCCATGGCTCGGACCTGACTCCGGCTTCATCGGCGTCCTGCTCGCCACCGCGGCCGGCGCCATGACGCCGGGCGGTCCGGTGGTCGGCTTCTCCATCGGCGCTGCCGCGCTCAAGAGCGGCGCCGGCGCGCCGCAGGTGATTGCGTATTCCACCGCCTGGGCGCTCTACGCCGTGCACCGCCTGGTGATGTGGGAAGTGCCGCTGATGCCGCCGCGTCTCGTGTGGCTGCGCGCCGCGGTGTCGCTGCCGCTGCCGTTTCTCGCTGCCGCCGCGGCGATGGTGTTGGGAAGGCCGTGATGGCGCCACCTCCGCTCCTGCAGCTCAGCGACATCGCGCTGACCTTCGGCGGTACGCCGCTGCTGACCTCGGCTGCGCTGTCGGTGTCGACCGGCGAGCGTGTCGCGCTGGTCGGGCGCAACGGCTCCGGCAAATCGACGCTGCTCAAGATCGCTGCCGGCCTCCTCGAGCCCGACCGCGGCACCGTGTTCGTGCAACCGGGCGTTCTTGTTCGCTATTTGCCGCAGGAGCCGGATTTCGCGGGCTTTGCGACCACGCTCGCTTATGTCGAAGCCGGACTGCGGCCGACCGATGACCCGCATGTCGCGCGGCATCTGCTTGAGGAGCTTGGGCTGAGCGGCCAGGAAGACCCCGCGCATCTGTCCGGCGGCGAGGCTCGCCGCGCTTCGCTGGCGCGCGTGCTGGCGCCTGCGCCCGACATCCTGCTGCTCGACGAGCCCACCAATCATCTCGACCTGACCACGATCGAATGGCTCGAGCGCGACCTCGACGCGCGGCGCACCGCGCTGGTGATCATCAGTCATGACCGCCGTTTCCTGTCGAACCTCACGCGCAGCACGGTCTGGCTCGACCGTGGCATCACACGCAGCATGGACCGCGGCTTCGCGCATTTCGAGGAATGGCGCGACACTGTGCTGGCGGAGGAGGAGCGCGACCAGCACAAGCTCGCGCGCAAAATCGCCGCCGAGGAGCATTGGATCCGGTATGGCGTCAGCGCCCGGCGCAAGCGCAACATGCGCCGTGTCGGCGAGCTGCAGGCATTGCGCGAGCAGCGCCGCACTTATGCCGCGACCGCCGGCAGCGCCACGCTCACCGCCGCCGTGGCGGCGCCTTCCGGCGCGCTGGTGATCGAGGCCGCCGGCATCGGCAAGAGTTATGGCGAGCGCGCGATCGTCCGCGACTTCTCGATCCGCATCCGGCGCGGCGACCGCATCGGCATCGTCGGGCCGAACGGCAGCGGCAAGACGACGTTGATCGGCCTGCTCACCGGCGCCCTGCCGCCCGACACCGGAACGGTGCGGCTCGGCGCTAATCTCGAAATCGCCAGCCTCGATCAACATCGCGATAGCCTCGATCCGGATGTCACCGTGCGCGACGCGCTCACCCGCGGCGGCGGCGATACCGTGATGGTCAATGGCGTTGGCAAGCACGTCGTCGGCTACATGAAGGACTTTCTGTTCTCTGCCGAGCAGGCGCGCACGCCGCTCGGCAAGCTGTCCGGCGGCGAGCGCGGCCGGCTGATGTTGGCGCAGGCGCTCGCGAAGCCGTCGAATCTCCTGGTGCTCGACGAACCGACCAACGACCTCGACATGGAGACGCTCGACGTGCTCGAGGAGATGCTCGCTGACTATGCCGGCACCGTGCTGCTGATCAGCCACGACCGCGACTTCCTCGATCGCCTGGTCAGTGGCGTCATCGTGCCCGAAGGCGCCGGCCGCTGGCGCGAATATGCCGGCGGCTATAGCGACATGCTCCTCCAGCGCGGCGCCGATCTCGTGCGCGAGACGCGCACCGGCGCGCCCGTGGCGGCGAAAGCCGCGAAGGATCGGCCGTCGGCTGCCGCGCCAGCGCCTTCCTCGAAGCGGCGCATCAGCTTCAAGGACAAGCATGCGCTGGAGACGCTGCCGGGGACGATTGCCGAGCTGCAGAAAAAAGCGCAGGCGCTGGAGGCCGTGCTCGCCGATCCGGGCCTTTATCAGCGCGACCGCGCCGCCTTCGAGCGCAGCACTGCCGCACTCGGTGAGCTGCACCGGCAGATCGCCGCGGCGGAGGAGCGCTGGCTCGAGCTCGAGCTGCTGCGCGAGGAGATCGCCGGCAAGTGACGGCTTAGCGTCGCGATGCGTGACCCGCATCGTGAGAACGTTGACGGCATCAACGCAAGGCAATTAGCCTTTTGCATCGCGCGTGCGCTGTACCGCTTTGCGGTGCATGCAAAACCGGGGCACGATGTATGGCCGATCCGACCTTTCGCTTCCATCGCATCCCGACCGTCAAGAGCGAGCCCTATATCTGCGTGCCGGGGTCCGACGGCGCGCTGTGGTTCTGTGAGAGCGGTGCCTCGAAGATCGGCCGGCTCGACGTCGACGCGGGCACGTTCAGCGAATTCGCCATTCCGCATGACGGCGCCATGCCGATCGGCATCACCGAAGGCGCCGACGGTAACTTCTGGTTCTGCGCCAAGAAGGCGAACAAGATCGGCCGCATCACGCCTGGAGGCGACGTCACGCTCTATCCGCTGCCGACGCCGAACGCCGGCCCCGATGGCACGCTCGTCGGCCCCGACGGCAATGTCTGGTTCTCGGAAAGCGACGCGGGCCAGATCGGCCGCATCACGCCGCGCGGCGAGATCACCGAGTTCAAGGACGGCATCACGCCGGGCAGCAAGCCGCTCTCGATCGCGATGCGCGACGGCGCGCTCTGGTTCAGCGAAGCCTCGGGCAATCGCGTCGGCCGCATCACCCTTGACGGCAAAGTGACCGAGTTTCCGATTCCGAGTCACGACAGCCAGCCGCGCGCCATGGCGACGCATCCCGATGGCAGCATCTGGTTCGTCGAGACCTCGACGAACGCGCTCGGCCGCATCGATCGCGATGGCCGCATCACCGAGCATGCCGTGATCACGCCGAACTCCTCGCTGCGCGGCGTCTGCGTCGCGCCCGACGGTGACCTCTGGTTCACGGCCAATATGGCCAACAAGATCGGACGCATGCGACCGGACGGCAGCATGGTCGGCGAATACCCGATCCCGGTGCCGAACGCTGGCGCGCGCTGCATCGCGCCTTGGCCGGATGGCCGGTTGTTCTTCTCCGCCTTCGACGCCGGAATGATCGGCGAAGTGGTTCCACGATAGGGCATCTCATGACCGTCGAACGCATCACTTACGAAGCCGGCGGCAAGCGCTTTGTCGGCGCGCTGACCTACGACAAGGCCATCACCGCCAAACGCCCGCTGTTGCTGATGGCGCCGAATTGGCTCGGCGTCACCGAAGATGCGATCAAGCGCACGCAGATGATGGCGGGCGGGCAATACATCGGCTTCGTCGCCGACATGTATGGCGACGGCAGGGTCAGCGCCGGTCCGCCGGAAGCCGCGGAGCTTGCCAATGCGCTGCGCGCCGATCCCAAGGAGCGCCGACTGCGCATCACCGCCGCGCTGGCGGCGCTGGTGAGCGAAAGCCAAAAGCGCGGCATCGGCGATGCGTCGCGCAAGGCCGCGGTCGGCTTCTGCTTCGGCGGCGGCAACGTGCTCGAGCTGGCGCGCACCGGCGCCGATCTGCAGGCGGTGGTCTGCCTGCACGGCGACCTCACCACGCTCGCGAATGCGCGCGCGGGCGACATCAAGGCGGCGCTGCTCGTCGTCCACGGCGCCGCCGATCCGGTGTGTCCGAAGGCGCAGCGCGACGCGTTCGAAGCCGAGATGGAAGCCGCCAAGGCGAACTGGCGCATGCTCACCTTCGGCCACCTCGTGCATTCGTTCTGCGAGCCGGAAGCGAACGTGCCCGGCATGGCGCAATACAATGAGCCGGCGGCGCGCGAGAGCTATCGGCTGATCGATACGTTCATTGCTGACGCCTTCGCCGGTCGATGTTGAAAACGGAGGAGTGACATGAGTGCGTTCCGACGCGGCCTGCTTGGCGTGCTGCTCAGCCTGGCGCTCCTGCCTGCTGCGCGGGCGGAGACCTATCCGACGCGGCCGATCCGCCTCATCGTCTCCATCGCGGTCGGCAGCGTCACCGACATCATCATGCGTGCGGCGGCGAACGATATTGTCCCGCGGCTCGGGCAGCAGCTGGTGATCGAGAACAAGGGCGGCGCCAGCGGCATCCTCGCTGCGCAATCCTGCGCGCAGGCGGCGCCCGACGGTTACACGCTCTGCGTCATCTATCATTCGACGATGTCGTACAACCCGCTGCTGTTCGACAAGCTCCCCTACAATCCCGACACCGATCTCGTTCCGGTGGCGCGGCTGTTCTTCCTCAACGAAGGCCTGTTCGTGTCGAGCGCGCTGAATGTGAAGACGGTCGACGAGCTCAAGGCGCTCGCCCAGGCCAAGCCCGACGCACTGAATTTCGCCACGCTCGGCGAGGGCTCGTTCCCCGATCTGTTCCTGCAGTGGCTCAACAATCAGTGGGGCACGCGCATCGTCGGCGTGCCGTATAAGGGCGGCGGCCCGGCGGCGCAGGCGCTCGGCGCCAATGAGGTGCAGGTGACGCAGTTCGGCATCGGCAACTTCCAGGCGGTGCTGCAGGGTGGTCTGGTGCGCGCGCTCGCGGTCTCCGCCGACCAGCGCTCGCCGCTGATGCCCGATGTGCCGACGCTGGCGGAAAACGGCCTGCGCTATCCGGGGCACGGCTGGTGGGGCCTCGCGGCACCGAAGGGCACGCCGCGCGCCATCGTCGACAAGGTCAACGCCGAGTTCGTCAAGACCTTCGGCGATCCGAAGTTCGGCGAATTCCTTGCCAAGCAGTTCGTCGTGCCGGCGCCGACGACGCCGGAGGGCTTCGTGGCGTTCCTCAAGGAGGACCGCAAGTCGGCCGAAGCGTTGATCAAGCTCGCGAAGGCGCCGAAGTCCGAGTACAAGGCACAGTAGACGGAGCGTCCCGAACGTTCACGGACCGGTCATGAGGGTTGCGAACTCGCTGTCGTTTGCAGACGTGGTCGCGACCAACAAGCCGGCGGAGGGCCCCGTCGGCGTCCCGCCGCAGGCCGCCGACGTGGCCATCGTCGGCGGCGGCCCCATCGGGCTTCTCGCCGCCAATCTGCTGGGGCTTCACAACGTCAAGACCGTGGTCATCGAGCGCAATCGGCTGACGTCGGATCAGCCGAAAGCGGTGATCATGGACGACGAGTTCCTGCGGCTCATCGACCGTCTGGGACTTTACGAAGCGCTGCAGCCGCACCTGACATCGGTGCCCTTCGGCATTCATTTCTATTCGCCGCTCGGCTTCGAGCTGGTCAAAGCCGAGGGCTTCATCACGCCGAACGGCTTTGCCAATCGCAACTCGGTCTCGCAGCCGATGCTGGAGAAGATCCTGCTGCAGAACCTGCAGCGCTTCGGAGGCGTGACCGTCTGCTATCGGCAGAGCGTGAAGGCGCTGTCGCAGACCGACGACGGCGTCGAGATCGCCGTCGAGGATGAGGGCGGCCAGCGGCGGCGCATCGTCGCCAAGTATCTGTTCGGCTGCGATGGCGTGCACAGCTTTGTGCGCGAGACGCTCGGCATTCCGTTCGAAGGCGTGCGGCTGAACGAGCCGCATCTGGTCATCGATTTCGCCGAATTTCCCGATCAGTCGCCGTTCTCGCGCTTCTTCTGCGATCCGCGGCGGCCGTTCAACAGCATCCTGATGCCCTATGGCGGCCGCCGCATCGAATTCATGCTCATGGGGGGCGATGACCGCGAAGCCATCAAGTCGTTCGAGTCCATCCAGCGTCTGGTGAAGCAGCACACGCCCTATGCCGATGTCGAGCTCAAGGTGGTTCGTTCCGCGGTGTACGGATATTCCGCGCGGGTCGCCGGCCAACTGCAGAAGGGCAGGGTGTTTCTGCTCGGCGACGCCGCGCATGTCATGCCGCCGTTCGGATCGTCCGGCATGAACACCGGCGCGCGCGACGCCAACAATCTTGTCTGGAAGATCGCGATGGTGCTCAACGGTCTTGCCGCAGAATCCATTCTCGACAGCTATGATCCGGAGCGCCGGCCGCAGATCGAGGCCGTCGTCAAATATTCGGTGCTGGTGGGGCGGCTCGCCAACATGCGCTCCTGGCCGCTGGCTCTCATCCGCGATGCGTTCTTCGCGGTGGCTAACCTGTTTCCGCGCGTGCGCCGCTACTTCCGCGACATGCGCTACATGCCGAAGCCGGCGATCATCCGCGGCTTGATCATGGATCGCGGAGATGACGCGAGCCTCGTCGGTCGGATGTTTCCGCGCCTCACATTGAGTCACGACGCCGGGAAAGCGGATTTCGACACCCTGTGTGGATCGGGCTTCTCATTGATCGGCGTCGATGTCGGGGATGAGACGCTCGCGAAGATCGCGGCGCTTTCCCCGTGGAGCGGGCTCAAGCCGGGGCTCGTCAGCGTTCGCCTCGACGGCGCACCGCTGGCATCGGGTTTGTGCATCGAGGACGAGCGGCAAAGAGCGATGCTCGCGCCGCATCGCGGCGAGATCGCCATTCTGCGCCCGGATCGCTACACCGCGGCGATTGCGCCGGCGCAAGACATCCTGGATCGAGCGGACGTCTACGGCCGCAAGCTGGGGCTTCTCTCGGGCGAGCTCACGACCGCTGGTCGCGCACCTCGATGATCACCGCCATCGCCGAATCGCCGGCGGCGCAGCCGGTGAACAAGCCGCGGCCGCCGCCGCGCGCCACCAATTCCTCGGTGAGCTCGATGACGGAGCGCGTGCCGGTCGGCCCCTGCGGGTGGCCGAAAATCAACGAGCAGCCGTAATTGTTCATCTTATCGAGCGCAAAGCCGGTTTCGCGGGCGAACACGATGTCGTTGACCGCGAACGGATTGTGCGTCTTCACCGCATCGATATCTCCGATCGACAGCCCCGCTGTCTCGAGCGCGCGCCGCGCCGCCGGCACCGGCGCCATCGGCATGTGTCCCTTCTCGACGCGGGCCTGGCCAAATCCGAGAATCTCGATCTCGATGCCGGGATTGGCCGCGAGCTCGCGCGCACGCTCGCGCGTGGTGACCAGCATGGCCGCATTGCCGTCTGCCGGATGCGTCTGCCCGCCGAACGTCACTGTGCCGTCCGGCTTGACCGGCGCGAGCTTGGCGAGTGCCTCGCGTGTCACCGGAAACACGCCTTCGTCGCCGCGAAGCGTTCCGGTCTGCTTGCGGAAATTCGCGTCGGTCAGCGGCACCTCGATCATGTAGCGGCGCTGGAAGGCGCGCTCGTCGGCGAGCGCGTTTTGGTACTGCTCATAGCGGCGCAGGGTTACGTCGTGCTGCTCCGCTGTCGTGATCTGGTAGCGCGTGGCCACGCGCTCGGCGGTGTCGATCATCGCATTGCGAGCGAAAGGATCGTTGTTGAAGTTGTCGAGCACCCAAGCTTCGCTGATGCTGGTGCCGCCCGGCCCTCCCGGATTGGGATAGACCAGTGTCGCACCGTTGGAGCAGCGATCGGCGGTGATCGCCAGGGCGCAATCGGCGGTCTCGTGCTGCACGGCGCTCGCCGCCATCTCCAGCACGCGCGCGCCGGTGGCGCAGGCCTGGTTGACGGTCGGGCCCGTCACCTCCAGCATTCCGATCATGCCGGTGACCCAGGGCACCCCGAAAAAGCTGCTCTGCTGCGGAATGGTCGTTCCGAGCACTGCGTAGTCGATCGCATCGGGCTCAATGCGCTTGTCCGTGAGCGCCGTTTTTGCCGTCTGCGCGGCGAGCTTGAGGCTGTGCAGCTGGGCGAGCGAGCCCTGCCATTTGGCGAAAGGGGTCGACCAGTAGGCGCCATGAGGGATGTACGCGGTTTGGCGGCTTGCCGGCATCTCCAGGTCCCTCGAAGTTCCCGGATGAAGATGGCTTCGCGCATAATTGTTGTCAATGACAACAGTCATTGGTTCGTCGTTCAGGTTCATACTCGCGCGACTGTGATGGCGATGCGGGAACGAAGGCGCGGGAATAGCCGCTCTGCCTCTATGTGATCTGGTCCGTCTGGGGCGGCGGTATCCATGGAGGTGATCGATGCATCGTAATCTGCGCAGTGTTTTTCTCGCGGCCGCCCTGACCGTGGCGCTCGGCTCGATTTGGCAACCGAGCTTCGCGGCCACCAATCTTCGCGGAACCATCACCGCGGTGAACGGCAACACGCTTGAGATCAAGCGCAAGAGTGGCGACGACGTGCGCGTGCGTCTCGCCGACAACCTCGCCGTCGCCGTCGTCGACAAGGCGAGCCCGGAAGACATCAAGCCCGGCACGTTTATCGGTACGGCGGCCGCGCCGAGCGCCGACGGCGGGCTGCAGGCGCTCGAGGTGCATATCTTTCCGGAGTCGATGCGCGGCACCGGCGAAGGCAATCGCAACTGGGATCTGGCGCCGAAGAGCAGCATGACCAATGGTGCGGTGAAGTCGGCGCCGAACGCTCTCACCAGCAAGGTCGATGCCGTCAAAGGCAACAAGATCACAGTCGAATATGCTGGCGGCAGCAAGGATGTGGCGATCACGCCGCAGACCAAAGTGGTGAAGCTCGCCCCCGGATCGCGCGATCAGCTCAAGCCGAATGCGGAAGTCTTTATCCCGGGCGCGACGCCGCAGTCCGACGGCACGATGGAAGCCAAGCGCATCACCGTGGGCAAGGATGGCGTGGCGCCGCCGATGTGAGTGTTGACCCGGCGCGGGCTGATCGGTCCGAGCGGGCGCGGTTGAGTTCTTTTGACCCTCGCTTTCTATTGAATTAGCTCTATCTCTCGGGTGCGACTGACTGACTCGCGCGAGAGAACAACAAGCATGCCGCGCCGCTCCGGAAGCGCCGATCTACCGCTGCATGGCGGGCGCGTGCCGCACTGGCTCGCGAGCCGCATGGCGACTCTCGGCGCCGTGATTTGTGAAACCATTGTCCACCACTATGGCCGCGACGAGTTGCTGCGCCGGCTTTCGCATCCGTTCTGGTTCCAGTCGTTTGGCGCGGTGATGGGGATGGACTGGCATTCGTCCGGCATCACCACCAGCGTGATCGGTGCGCTCAAGCGCGGCCTCGCGTCCCGCAGCGACGAGCTCGGCATCTATGTCTGCGGCGGGCGCGGCAAGCATTCGCGCCGGACCCCCGAGGAACTCATGACGCTTGGGCACCGCGTCGGTTTCGACGGGGAGGCGCTCACGCGGGCGAGCCGTCTCGTCGCCAAGGTCGACAGCGCCGCCGTGCAGGATGGCTTCGATCTTTATCTGCACGGCTTCTTCGTGACCCGCGAGGGACATTGGACGGTCGTCCAGCAGGGCATGAACGAGCAGCGTCGCCAGGCTCGTCGCTATCACTGGCATTCGCAAGGCTTGACGGATTTCGTCGACGAACCGCATGCCGCGATCGACGGCCAGAGCCAGGGCGAGATCGTCAATCTCACCGATCACCGCGCACTCGCCTCGCGCGCGGCGCAGCTCGATCTGCTGCAAGATTTCGGTCCGGACAAAATACTTGCCGAGCTTCGCGCCCTCGACGACCAGGCGCTGCCGGCGCCCGCGCAAGCCATGCTGCCGCATCTCACCATGCCGGCGCATCACGACGTGCGGGCGAGCGACGTCATCGGCCGCCGTCTGCACGGGAGCCTCGCTGCCGCCGCCGAGCAGGGGCCGAAGGACTTCGCTGAGCTTCTGCTGGTGCCTGGCGTCGGCGCGCGCACGGTCGAGTCGCTCGCCATGGTCGCTGAGGTCGTGCACGGCGCACCGTGCCGCTTCGCCGATCCGGCGCGCTTCTCGCTGGCCCATGGCGGCAAGGATCGGCATCCCTATCCGGTGCCCATCCGCGTCTATGACGAGACCATCCGCGTGCTCAAATCGGCGGTCGGCAAAGCGCGGCTAGGTCGCGACGAGGAACTCGCCGCGCTCGAGCGCCTCGACGCGCAGGCGCGGCAGCTCGAGATGTTCGCCAATGGGCCTTCGCTCGAGGCGCATATCGCGAAGGAACGCAGCCGCTCGCCGGGCTACAGCGGCCGCTCGGTGTTCGGCTGGGAAGCCGATCTGCAAATGCCGTCAACTGGTCAGGAAGACGTTGGATCTTGAGCGCGGTTGAGCGCGCTGCTGGCCGAAGACGCACGGGTCCTGTACCGGGCTGTGGAAAGCGGTGGGATGGTGTTGGCAACGCGCCTTTGCGCTTGCGTTCCCTGTTCGTTCCTCCATAATCACCATTATCCCTCCTCACTCCAAGGGGCATCGGCCGGTGTTTCTGATGCGAGGAGGGTGGCGATGGCCGGTGGAGCGCGGGTCTAACACCCCCGCAGGAAGCCGGCGGCCCAAGTCGCGTAGGTCCTGGCGCCGAGCGCTTCGGCGTTATGTGTGGTGTGGGGAGCGAAATCTCCTGCAGCCCCGTAGCGGAGGTCAGCAATGGTCATGCCTCCGGGGGTCCGCGAAGCAAGCCGTAACCCAT
>Ga0070741_10006564_pt1 | contig 24870 bp, 23 predicted proteins | sample Coa_R1_4_FD_66440 | JGI IMG/M metagenome (GOLD analysis project Ga0070741, IMG submission 66440) | Surface soil microbial communities from Centralia Pennsylvania, which are recovering from an underground coalmine fire - Coalmine... | ecosystem: Environmental > Terrestrial > Soil > Unclassified ... | reverse complement strand
GCCTCACCACCCAGCCGGAGTACGCCTTCTGGTTCGCCGACGTCGGCTGGAGCGTGGAGAACTACGGCACCGACCCCGACGTCGACGTCGACATCCGCCCCCAGGACCACGTCGCCGGCCACGACCCCCAGCTGGCCAAGGCGGTCGAGCTGACCCTGGCCGCCCTGGCCGAGCACCGGCCGCTCACCGCCGACCTGGCCCGGCGTCCCCGGCTGGAGCTGCCGACACTGCCGCCCCGGTCGCAGCCGGAGGGGAACGGGTCGGCCCCCCGGCACCGGCCGGAGGCGGTGCCGGCGATGAAGCCGGCCAAGGCCGCCAAAGCGGCCCGGCCGGTGAAGGCGGCCAACCCGGCGAAGGCGGCCAACCCGACGAAGACGGCGAAGGCTACAAAGGCTACAAAGGCTACAAAGGCTACGAAGGCGACGAAGGCGACGAAGGCGAAGCGCCCGGCCGGCTGACGCGGCGCAGGAAGGCCTCGGCGTCGGAGGGATCCATCGGCCGGCCGAAGAGGAACCCCTGCCCGGCCGGACAGCCCCGGCGGTAGAGGGCGCTCAGCTGGTCGGCCGTCTCGATGCCCTTGGCCACCACGGGGATCCCCCGCTGGTCGGCCAGGGCCACGGCGCCGGCCAGCGCCCGGTGGGCCCGGCCGTCGGGCGGCCCGTGCCCGAGGCCGATCGCCACGCCGCGGTCGACCTTCAACAGCCGGACGGGCAGTTCCCACAGCCAGCCGTCCGGGTCGGGCAGGCCGGCCCGGTGGCCCGGGCGGGGCAGGCCGACGTCGTCGACGGCCAGCCCGATGCCGAGCTCGGACAGCGCCCGGAGGTTCCGGATCGCCCGGTCCTCCCCCTCGGCGGCGTAGGCCGCCTCCTCGCTCACCTCGACGAGGAACCGCTCCGGCGGCAGCCCGGCGGCGCCGACCGCCCACGCCGCCCGGTCCACCAGCCGCCGGTCCCGCAGCTCGACGGCCGACAGGTTGACGGTCACGGCCACGCCGGCCGCCTCCGGACGGCGGCTGCGCCACGTCGCCAGCCGGCGGGCCGCCTCCTCCAGCACCCAGGCCCCGATCGGCACCAGCAGGCCGGTCTCCTCGGCCATCGGCAGGAACTCCGCCGGGCCCAGCAGCCCCCGGGACCAGTGCCGCCAGCGGCACAGCGCCTCGAAGGCCATCACCGCGCCGCTGCGGAGGTCGACGATCGGCTGGTAGCGCAGCACGAGGTCGCCGGCCACCAGCGCCTGGCGGAGGTCGGCCTCCAGCGTGAGCCGTTCGACGAGCGCCGCGGTGTCGGCCAGCGACGGCCCCGGCCGGAACGGGGTGGCGCGGCGCGACAGCGAACGGGGTGACGGCATGGCGGGTTCCCTCCGTGGAACGCGGGTGATGGCGAGGCCTCCTGCCTTTCAAATCGGCCCGTCCCCCGCCGCCTTGAGGGCTCAAGTTTCCCGGGGGAATGACCGATATGACCGGTATCTGTCCGGAACGGACGGGCCTGCGGGCGGAACCAGCAGGGGCAGAGGGGGGACCATCGGATGGAACTGACCGATCGCGACCGCAGGCTGGCCGTCGTGGCCCTCCTGGTGCTCGTCCTGGCCGCCGGCGTCGGTACGCTCGGCGCCGTGTTCACCGGCTTCTCGTTCATCTAGGGGCGGCCGCCCTGGCCGCCGGCAGGACCATCAAGGTGCTCGCCGCCGGTGGGGCGGTGGCCGGGGCCGCCGTCGCCGCCGCGGCGGTGGCGGCCAACCCCGCCCTGCGCGACGAGGCCCGCCGCCTGCGCCGGCTGGCCCGCCCGCTGGGCGTCGAGCCGCCCGGCCCGCCGGTGCCGCCGCCGCTGCCGCCGGGCCGGGTCCTGCCCCTCCCCGGCCGGGGCGAGACGTTCGTCCGCGACACCGGGCCGCCGCCGGGCGATCCGGGGGCGGCCGGCCCGCCCGTCCTGCTGCTCCACGGCTGGACGGCCAGTGCCGACGTGAACTTCTTCGCCGTCTTCCCCGAGCTGTCCGCCCGCCACCGGGTCGTGGCCGTCGACCACCGCGGCCACGGCCGGGGACTCCGGCCCCGGACGGCGTTCTCCCTCGAGGACTGCGCCGACGACGCCGCCGCCGTCCTCGGCGAGCTCGGGCTCGGCCCGGCGGTCGTCGTCGGCTACTCCATGGGCGGGCCGATCGGCCTGCTGCTCCACCACCGCCACCCCGCCCTCGTCGGCGGGCTCGTCTTCTGCTGCACGGCCCTGGAATGGCACGACAGCCCCCGGGAGCGCCTGCTGTGGCGGGGCGTCAGCCTGGCCGAGGTGGCGCTGCGGAGCGGGACGGGCGAGGGCATCGTGGCCCGCGTCCTGCGGGAGGCGCTCGACTCGCCCGAGCTCGAGCCGCTCGAGCCCTGGGTGCGGGGGGAGTTCCACCGGGGCTACCCCTCCGACCTGGCCGGGGCCGGCCGGGCGCTGTCGACCTACGACGGCCGCCCCCTGGCCGCCGGCGTCGACGTCCCCTGCGCCGTGGTGGTCTCCACCCGCGACCAGCTCGTCCGCCCCGAGAAGCAGTACGAGCTGGCCGACGCCCTCGGCGCCGAGACATTGGAGATCAGCGCCGACCACTTCGCCCCGCTCAACCGGGGCCCGGCCTTCGCCAAGGCGGTCGCCGCCGCCGTCGACCGGGTGACGGGCGGAGTCTGAGCTACCCCTCCCGGGCGGCGGCGGCCTCGGCCACGATCTTGTCGGCCAGGTTGGGCGGGGCGGGGTCGTAGTGGGAGTGCCGGGCGGTGAACCGGCCCCGGCCGCCGGTCAGGGAGCGGAGGTCGATGGCGTAGCGGATGACCTCCGAGGTCGGCACCAGGGCGCTGATCTCCTGCTCGCCCCCGCCGACCGACGTGGTGCCCTGGATGCGCCCCCGCTTCGAGTTGAGGTCGCCCATCACGTCGCCCTGGTAGGCCTCGGGCACGGTGATCGTGAGCTCGCTGATGGGCTCCAGCAGGACCGGCCGGGCCTTGGCCGCCGCCTCCTTGAAGCCCAGCGACCCGGCCATCTTGAAGCTCATCTCCGAGCTGTCGACCGGGTGGTACTTGCCGTCGTAGCAGGTGACCTTGACGTCGACGACGGGGAAGCCGAGCGCCCCGCCGGACGAGATGGTCTCGACGATGCCCTTCTCCACGGCGGGGATGAACTGGCGGGGGATGGCGCCGCCGACGATCTCGTCGGAGAACTCGAAGCCGCCGCCCCGCTCCTTGGGCTCCACCCGGAGGAAGGCGACGCCGAACTGGCCGTGGCCGCCGGTCTGCTTCTTGTACTTCCCTTCCGCCTCGGCCTTGCCCGACACGGTCTCCCGGTAGGCGACCTTCACGTCCTCGGTCTCCACCTCCACGCCGTACTTGCGCTGGAGCTTCTCGAGGGCGATCGAGATGTGCGTCTCGCCGATGCCCCACAGGAGCGTCTGGTGGGTCTCGGCGTTGCGCTCCACCTTGAGGACGGGGTCCTCGTCCTGGAGGCGGTGGAGGGCGTTGGCCAGCTTGTCCTCGTCGGCCTTGCTCTTGGGCCTGATGGCGATCGGCAGCACCGGCGGCGGCGGCTCCATGGGCTCGACCGAGACGTCGGCCCCCCGCTGGGCGAGGACGTCGCCCGTCGACGTGTCGTTCAGCTTGGCCACGGCGGCGATGTCGCCCGCCGCGACCTCGGCGGCCGGCTCCTGTTCCCGGCCCCGCAGCGTCAGCAGCTGGTGGAGCCGCTCGTCGCCCATCGTCCGGCCGTTGGTCAGGACGGTGTCGGGCAGCACCTTGCCCGACACCACCTTGAACACGTTGACCCGGCCCACGTAGGGGTCGGCGATCGTCTTGAACACGAAGGCGGCCGGCGGCCCGTCCCCCGTCGCCCGGGGGGCGGGGGCCTCGTCGGCCAGGAACCGGCACAGCCGGTCGATGCCCACCAGCTTGGTGGCGCTGCCGCACAGCACCGGGAACACCGTCCCGGTGGCGATGCCCTTGGCCAGGGCGCCGGCCAGCTCCTTGGAGTCGATCGGCTCGTCGCCGAGGTAGCGCTCCATGAGGTCGTCGTCGGCCACCACGATCCCCTCGACGAGGGCGTCGTGGACGGCGTGCTCCTGCTCGGCCAGGCCGTCGGGCACGGCCCCCGACGTCGAGCGGCCGTTGGCGTCGTACGTCCAGGCGGTGTCGGTCAGCAGGTCGACGACGCCCGACAGGTCCGCCTCCTCGCCGATCGGCAGCTGGAGGGGGGCCACGCCGGCGCCGAAGCGGGCCTTCAGGTCGTCGCAGGTGCGGGAGAAGCTGGCCCGGTCCCGGTCGAGCTTGTTGACGAAGAAGGCCCGGGGGAGCCCGGCCTGCTCGGCCATCTTCCAGATGATCTCGGCCTGGACCTCGACGCCCTCCACGGCCGAGATGACGAACAGCACGAGGTCGGCCACCCGCAGGGCCGCCGCCACCTCGCCGATGAAGTCGGCGTATCCCGGCGTGTCGAGGATGTTGAGCTTGTGACCCTCGTACTCCAGCGGGAGGATCGACACCGACGTCGAGATGCCCCGCTTGTGCTCTTCGGGGTCGAAGTCCGACACGGTGTTGCCGTCTTCGACCCGGCCCATCCGCTGGAGGAGCCCGTTGGCGAAGAGCAGCGCCTCGGCCAGGGTGGTCTTCCCCGAGTTGCCGTGCCCGACGAGGGCGACGTTGCGGATCTTGGCGGTCGGGAAGGTCTTCACACCAGCCTCCGGAGCAACGGTCGGGCCGCCGGTTACGGGACGCTGAACAAAACCGGCGGGCAGGTGGCCGCAGATCGTATCGGCCGCCGGGAACCGGGGGAACGGCTATCGCGCCGCTACACTCAGCGCGCGACGCCCGCGAGCGCGCCCTAGGAGTCTCATGTTGGATACACGCTGGCGGGCGGGAGTCGAACGGGGTCTGCGCCCCGCCGGCACCCGCCTCCGACAGCTCGGGATCAGCGCCGATCAGATCACCCTGCTGGGCCTGGCCGCCTCGGTCGCCTGCGGCCTGGTCGTCGCCGCCGGCCGCCTCGGCTGGGGCGCCTTCTTCCTGGCGCTGTCGGGGATGACCGACGTGCTCGACGGGGCGGTGGCCAAGTCCGGCGGCACCGCCGGCCCCCGGGGCGCCTTCTTCGACTCCGTGTGCGACCGGGTGTCCGACGGCGTCGTCCTCGGCGGCGCCGCCTGGTACTACGCCGGGCGCGAGCCCCACCTGTCGGTGCTGGCCTTCGCCGTGGCCATGTGCTCGCTGCTCGTGTCTTACGAGCGGTCCCGGGCCGAGAGCCTGGGCTTCAACGGCAAGGGCGGGCTCATGGAGCGGGCCGAGCGGATGGTCGTGCTCGGCCTCGGCCTCACCTTCGGCCACCTCACCCCGGCCCTGTGGGTCCTGGCCGGGCTGACGGCCCTCACGGTCGTCCAGCGGTTCCTCCTCGTCTGGCGCCAGGCCACCCCCGAGTCGCAGCGCTCCGCCCGGCCCAGCTGGTGGGTCACCGTCCGGGAGGCCCGGTCCGACGAGTCCCGTCTGGCCGGGTGGGGGGCGGCCAACCGGCCGCCCGGGGAGCGGTCCCGGCTGGCCAACTGGCTGCTGTCGTCCCGCCCGCCCGGCGGCGACGGAGACAGCTGGTGGACGTCGTCCCGCCCGAGCCGGCGCCCCGAGGGCCATTCCCGCCTCGGGGAGGACTGGGCCGCCGTGCGCACGCAGATCCGCCGGCTGCGCAGCCGCACCCGGCCCTGACCCGTCCACCGGAGGCGTGACCACGAGCGGTCCGGCCGCCACCGCCACCTACCTCGGCTACCGGGCCGGGGCGGCCATCGCCCTGGCGCTGCCCGAATCGCTGTCCCGGCCGGCCGCCGGCCTGTGCGGCCGGGCCCTCGGCCTCACCATGCGGGGCCGGCGGGAGATGGTCGCCCGCCACCAGCGCCGGGTCCGTGGCCCCGGCCTCGACGACCGGGCCGCCGAGCAGGCCGTGGCCGACACCTTCGCCTCCTACGGCCGCTACTGGCTGGAGGTGTTCCGCCTCCCCCAGCAGGACCTGATGGCCCTCGAGGGCGACGTCTTCCGCGTCGACGGACGGGACCTCGTCGACCAGGCCCTGGCCGGGGGCCGGGGCGTCGTGATCGGCACCCCCCACGTCGGCAACTGGGACCTGGGCGCCGCCTGGTTCGCCGCCCGGGGCTACCAGCCCACCACGGTCGTCGAGCCGATCGAGCCGCCGGCCCTCTTCGAGTGGTTCTGCTCCTACCGCCGGGCGCTGGGGATGGGCATCGTGCCGCTCGGGCCCGACGCCGGGTCGGTCCTCCTGAAGAAGCTGCGGGAGGGCCTCATGGTGGGGCTGGTCTGCGACCGCGACCTGGCCGGCACCGGGGTGGAGGTCGAGTTCTTCGGCGAGCGGACGACGTTCCCCGCCGGGCCGGCCACGCTGGCGCTGCGGGCCGGCGCGCCGCTGCTGTGCGGGGCCAACTACTTCACCGCCGGCGGGCACCACCTGGTGATCCGCCCGCCGCTCGACACCTCCCGCCAGGGGAGCGTCAAGGAGGACATCGCCCGCATCACCCAGGCCGTGGCCGCCGACTTCGAGGTCCTCATCCGGCGGGCGCCGGAGCAGTGGCACCTGCTCCAGCCCAACTGGCCCAGCGACTTCGACGTCGCCCGCCGGGAGCGGGCGGCGTGAGGCCCGGGAGGGTGGCCCCATGAGGGTCGTGCTCGTCTGCCCCTACTCGCTGTCGCTGCCCGGCGGAGTGCAGGGCCAGGTTCTCGGGCTGGCCCGGACGCTGCGCCAGCGGGGCGTGTCGGCCACCGTGGTCGGCCCCTGCGACGGGCCGCCGCCCGAGGCCGGCGTCATCTCGGTCGGGCCGAGCGTGTCGCTGGCCGCCAACGGGTCGGTGGCGCCGCTGGCCCCCGACCCGCCGGCCATCCGCCGCACCCTGGAGGTGCTGGCCGCCGAGCGGCCCGACGTCCTCCACCTCCACGAGCCCCTCGTCCCCGGCCCGGCCCTGACCGCCCTGCTGGCCGGGGGCATCCCGGCCGTCGGCACGTTCCACGCCTCGGGCCGGGTGCCGGCCTACGTGTGGCTGCGGCCGGCGGTGCGGGCCACCGCCCGCCGCATCGGTCTGCGGACGGCCGTGTCCCCCGAGGCCCGGGCCCTGGCCGAGCGCTGGCTGGGCGGCGCCTGCCACGTGCTGCCCAACGGCGTCGAGGTGGAGCGCTTCGCCAAGGCCGACCCCTGGCCGGTGATCGACACGCCGGGCGGCAGCGGCCGGGCCATCCTCTTCGTCGGCCGGCACGAGCCCCGCAAGGGCCTCGAGGTGCTGCTCGCCGCCTTCGCCCGCCTGGAGCGCGACGCCGTCCTGTGGGTGGCCGGCGAGGGGCCCAACACCACCGCGCTGGCCGCCTCGGCCCCTCCCAACGTCGAGTGGCTGGGCCGGATCTCCGACGAGGAGCTGGCCCAGCGGCTCCGGGCGGCGGCCGTGTTCTGCGCCCCGTCGCTGCACGGCGAGAGCTTCGGCGTCGTCCTGCTGGAGGCCATGGCCGCCGGGACGCCGGTGGTGGCGTCGGACATCGCCGGCTACCGCGACGTCGCCCGCGACGGGCGGGAGGCGGTGCTGGTGCCGGGCGGCGACGTCACCGCCCTGACCGCCGGGCTGCGCCGTGTCCTCGACGACGAGCCGCTGGCCGCCCGCCTGGTCGAGGCGGGCAGCGCCCGGGCCGCCGGCTTCTCCATGGACCGCCTGGCCGCCCGCTACACCGACCTCTACGAGCGCCTGCTGGCCCGCACCGCCTGCACCCGCTAACCCCCCACCCCACCCCCCCGACGAACGGGCGGCGGGGATGGGGACCCCGCCGCAGGGGGCGGGCGTGTCCCGCAGGGACCGGGTGCCCGCCCCGGAAAAACAGAGCGACCCCGTGGCGCAGGGGGAAGATCGCCACGGGGTCGTGCTCTGTTGTTGTCTCACCCGGTCACCGGTGCCGGTCGGGCTGTTCCGGCCCGGCGACTGGCCACCTCGGATCGGTGGGGGCGGCCCGGATGAGATCTGTTCGACTGCCGGACGCCGCCCGACGTCCGGCAGTCGGTCCTACCGCTCGTCGAGCTAGTGGTCCTCGCCCTGGGGGGCGGGGTTCTTGCGCAGCGAGCGGGTGATGCCGAAGGCACCGGCGAGGCTGATGGCCGCCAGGGCGGCGAACCAGGCCCCGTTGGTGCCACCGGTGCGGGGCAGGGTGCCGCTGCCGCCCACGGCGCCGGAGGCCGGCGACTGGGACAGCTGCTCACCGGCCACGGCGGTGGTGTAGTCGGCGTTGGCGCCGATGGAGCCCACCTTGATCGTGGTCGGCTGGCTGAGCAGCGACGTCAGGCTGAAGGCCTTGGCCAGGTCGCCCGTGCCGAGCGGCAGGGCCGCCGGGACCGGGAGGCTGAGGCCGCTGAGCAGGCCGGTCAGCGGGTTGCTGGCCGTCAGGCCCGACACGATGCCGGCGATGTTGGCCGGCGGGTTGATGCTCACCCGCAGGACGTCGAGGCCGGCGGTGGCCACGTTGTAGCTGCCGTCGGCCTTGGTCGAGGCGGTGCGCTCGAGGATCCCGAGGTCGATCAGGTTGCCGAGGCCGAGCAGGTTGGTGACCGTGTTCAGCGAGCCGAGCACGGTGCTCTTCAGCGTGTTGATCGTGTCGACGGCCGAGTTGAGGTCGAGCACGCCGAGGTCCTTGCCGCCGACCAGGATGTGGCCGAAGGAGCCGGACGACGTGGCCGACGAGTGGGCCAGCGTGTCGGCGGCGTTGGCCACCGCCGAGAAGTTCACGCCCTGCAGCGAGATCAGCGGGGCGTTGGTCAGCGTGCCCAGCAGGTCGTTGAGGACGCCGCTGGCGGTCGGCTTCAGGCCGTCGAGGGCGCTGGTCAGGGTGCTCGACACGCTGGTCACGGTCGAGGTGAGGTTGCCGGCCGAGCAGTTCGACAGGAGGCTGCCGATGCCGCTTACCGGGATCGTGGAGCTGAGCGTGCCGAGGAGGCCGCCGAGGATCCCGCCGTTGCCCAGCAGGTCACCGAGGATGGTGTTGCCGGTCAGGTTGCCGACGGCGCTGGTCAGGCCCGAGCAGTCGGTCACGCCGGCCAGGTTGGTCAGCGACGTCAGCAGGCCGGTGGCCGTCCCGAGCACGCCGGAGATGTCGCCGCCGGTCAGCTTGCCGAGGCCGAGCGAGCCGGTGTCGACCGGGAGCCCGAGGCCGTCGACCAGGCCGGTCAGGGTCCCGAGGGGCAGGTCGGCGATGTTGGGGATGCCGATGCCGCCGAGGAGGCCGGCCAGGCTGAGGACGTCGACGCTGTCGATCGTCACCACGCCGGTGTCACCCTTGCTGGCCGAGACCGACGAGTTGGCCGACAGGCCGGCGATGTTGACGCCGGTGACCTTGGCCAGGCCGGACAGGACCGACAGATCGGGGACGCTGGTGCCCACGGCCGAGTCGACCGAGGCGTCGCTGTTGTGGGCCTCGATCTTGAGCGGGGTGATCGAACCGCTGGCCAGGAGGCCGGCGCCGATGGGGGTGGACGTACCGGCCACCGACACGGCGCTCGACGGGAAGTTCACCGGGATGGAGGCCAGCTGGGCCGGCACGTTGGAGGTCCCGGGGGCCGTGGCCTTGAGGGCCGGGTTGGGGAGGGCGAGGTTCAGCAGGCCGCTGGCGTCCACCGCCGAGAGGGAGGCGAAGGCCTGAGGGGCCGACAGGCCGTTCCGAGCCGCGTCCAGGGTGCCCTGGCCCTGGTCGGTCAGAACCTTGAGGTGCTGCACGTTGCCGAGGTCGACGCTGAGGAGAGAGATGCTGGAAGAGGCCGTGCCGCGCCCCGTCGCGGTGGCCGCGCTGGCTCCACCGGCGGTGATTCCCGTCAGGGAGGCGACGACCAGGCCCACCAGCCCGATCCGGATCCTGTTCACCTAAGAACGTCCTTTCATCGCTTGTTCGGCCCCAACAGCCGCGAGGGGGCACGTAGGCAAGATCGGTGGACCGGGCCCCCCGGAACATGGCCCGAAAGAACTATTTCGGTGGTCAGGAAGAACTAGTCACCACGCCTTCGTACCTATTTCGACCAGGACGTTCCCCGGGGTTTCCGCCGTAGGATGAGCCCATCGCCGAACGGATCGCCTCCAACCGCCGCCAGTCGGCCGTCCTCCTTGGGGCTTTTGCTCTCGTGGTGCTGGCGGTCGGCGCCCTCCTGGCCATCGTCGGCGGGGCGGTTGTGCTCGTCGTGGCCGCCGTCGTCGCACTAGTCCTCGCCGCCGTCGCCTACCTCTACGCCGACCGTCTCGTCTTAAGAGTCAGTCATGCCCGCCCGGTCTCGGCCGACGAGGAACCCCGCTACCACAACCTCGTGGAGGGGCTGTGCGTGTCGGCCGGCCTCCCCAAGCCCGAGCTCTACGTCATCGACGACGACGCCCCCAACAGCTTCGCCACCGGCCGCGATCCCTCCCACGGCGCCATCGTGGTCACCACCGGGCTGCTGGAGAAGCTGTCCCGGATGGAGCTCGAGGGCGTCATGGCCCACGAGCTGAGCCACATCCGGGCCAACGACACGCTCGTCACCGGGCTCGGCACCGCCCTCCTCGGCCTTCCGCTGCCCGGGGCGCTGGCCAACCGGCTGCTGGGGTCGCTCGTCGGCCGGGGCCGGGAGCGCGACGCCGACCTCGGCGGCGTCCGGTTGACCCGCTATCCGCCCGGTTTGGCCGCCGCCCTGGAGAACATCCGGCGCAGCGGGCCCGCTAGCCTGCCGGCGTCCCGGGCCACGGCCCACCTCTGGATCTCCTCTCCGCTGGACGGGGAAGCGGGCGCCACCCGTCTGGAGGAGCGGATCGCCGCACTTCGCGACATGTAAGGCGGCAGATCCGCTCCCGAATAACAAGGGTGTGATTTACTCACGTGATGCGCAGCCGTATCGCCATGGTCGCCGCCGGTCTCGCCGTCCTCACCACCGCCGCCTGCGGCGGCGGGAGCGGGAAGGAGCCGGAGAAGGCCGCCGCCGTCAGCCCGACGAGCACCGCCGTGTCCGACGGGGCGGTCAAGCCCGGCGGGCCGCCGGCGCCGCTGACCGGCCTGCCCGACGCCGGCGGGGCCAGCGCCTCGCGCCCGTCGATCGCCGTCAAGATCGACAACGCCCCCGAGGCCCGGCCCCAGTCCGGCCTCGACGTGGCCGACGTCGTCTACGAGGAGGTCGTCGAGGGCGGCGTCACCCGGTTCATCGCCGTCTTCCAGTCGACGGCCCCGGGCGGATCGGGCCTGGCCGGCCCGGTGCGGTCCGTGCGGCCGATGGACCCCAACGTGCTGGCCGCCTACAAGGGCCTGATCGCCTACTCCGGCGGCATCCCGGCCTTCCGGAGCCTGCTCCACAAGGCCCCGGTGCAGGACGTCGACGTCGACATCGCCACCGACGCCTACACCTGGGACAACTCCCGGGCCGCGCCCCACAACGAGTACGTGTCGCCCGAGAAGCTGTGGCCCAAGGCCACGAAGGCCAACGCCGCCCCGCCCCAGGCCATGTTCGAGTTCCGGTCGGCCGGGGAGCCCTTCGGTGACGCCGACGCCCACCACCTGGTCGTTCCGTACTCGCCCCGCCAGACGTCGGTCTACGACTGGGACGCCGCCTCGGGCACGTGGAAGCGCACGTCCAACGGCACGCCCCACGTGACGGCGTCGGGCGCCCAGATCGCCCCCCAGAACGTGATCGTGGAGTTCGTGTCGATGCACACCCTCGACTACGTCGACCAGTCGGGCACCAAGGTCGTCGAGTCGACGGTGACGGGGACGGGCGACGCCTGGATCCTGTCCAACGGCCGGATCACCAAGGGCCACTGGTCCAAGGACTCGGCGTCGTCGCCGACCCGGTTCACCGACGCCGCCGGCCATGCCGTCAAGCTGACCCCCGGGCGCACCTGGGTCAACTTCGCCCCGGTGGGCACCCCCGTCACCGCCGGGTAGCGGCCACCGCCACCACCGGGCGGGCCGGCGGATGGGCTCCGAGGGAGCCCGAGAACGGCAGCGACGAGAAGTCGAAGACGCCGCCGTCGGCCCCCACCATCAGGTAGCCGTCGCCGTAGGGCACCATGCCGGTCACCGGGGCGTTGAGCGGGCGCCCGCCCATCGACCCCCGGAACCCGGCCTCGAAGGCGAAGACGCCGCCGTCGGCCGCCACCAGCCAGTAGCCCCGGCCGTCGGGGTCCGGCACCAGCGACTGGACGGGGGCGTTGAGGCGCTGCCCGCCCATCGAGCCGGCGAAGACGGCGTCGCCGAAGGCGAAGATGCCCCCGTCGGCCGCCACCATGTAGTACCCGGCGCCCGACGGCGTGGCGATCGAGTCGAGGACGGCGCCGTTCAGGGTCAGGCCGGACACGTCGCCGAGGAAGGGGGCGTCGCCGAAGGCCAGCACCCGGCCCCGGTCGGTGACGATCCAGTAGCCCCGGCCCGACGGCGTGGCCGACAGGGCGGCGGCCGTCTCGCCCGGCCGGAGCAGCCCGGCGGCGTCGGGCAGGGCGGCGGCGTCGCCCGAGGGGCGGACGGCGCCCGTGGCGGCCAGCACCCAGTACCCGGCCGACGACGGCGTCGGCTCGAGGTCCACCGCCGGGGCGCCGGCCGGGAGCGGACCGGCCGGGGCGCCGAGGTCGGGGGCGCCGCCGAAGGCGTAGGCCGCCCCGGCCGAGTCGAGGACCCAGTAGCCCGGCCGGGAGCCGGCCCGGACGAAGCCCTCGTCCGGCGCCGGCCCGCCGGGGCCGGTGGTGGTCGTGGTCGTCGCCCCCGGGCCGGCCGGGCCGGTCCCCGTCGTGGGCGTGGTCGACCCTCCGGTGGTCGTGGTGGTGGACGGGCCGGCCGGGCCGGTCGTGGTCGTCGTCGTGGTGCCGCCCGGCCGGGTCGTCGTGGTGGTCGTCGTCACCGGCGGCCCCTCGGGGGCGGCCAGCGGGACGATCTCCTGGAGCGGCACCAGCTTGAAGTTCTGGGTGACGGCGGTCGTGCCCGACCCGAGCGTGTTCTGGTTGTCCTGGCAGACGAACAGGCCGTGGGGGAAGGCGGGGCCGAGGTCGGCGGCCACGGCGTCGATCCCGTCGGTGCGGGTGCAGCCGTCGACCTGGCCGGCCGGCGTCACCCGGACGGTGCGGACGTAGGCGTGGGGTGCCCGCCGCTCGAAGACGGCGTAGGTGTCGTTGCCCTGCGACGAGGCGATGATCCAGCCGCCCCCGTCGGGCTGGGGCACGACCGCCAGGCCCTCGACGTCGGCCACCATCGGGCCGCCGTCGTAGGCCACGGTGGTGCCGACCAGCGTCCGGTCGGCGGGGTCGGTGGAGTCGGTCGGCTCGGCGCCGTAGGCCCAGATGCCGACCGCCTGCTCGGCCACGTACAGCGTGCCGGTCTCGTCGTCGACGGTGCAGGCCTCGACCTCCCCGTCGTGGACCACGTAGCTGGGGGCGGGGTTGACGTCCCACGGGCCCCGCACCCGCACCGCCCCGACCGTCCCGTCGGCCCCCGCCTGGACCTCGAACTGCTCGACCATCCCGTTCGACGCCGTGGTGAAGGCGTAGGTCCGGCCCGACCGGGGGCTGGTGTAGAGGCACATGCCCTGGGCGCCGTACTCCGGGCGGGGGGCGGGGACGGCGGTCACGTCCCGGACCGTCCCGGTGGCCGGGTCGATGGCGGAGAACTCGATGTCGCCTCCGGAGGTGGCCACGAGGCCGACCGTGGCCCCGCCGAGCGTGAAGCCCGGGCGGACGTCGACGTTGTTGATCATGTGGTCGCGGTCCGGGAGCCGCTGGAGGCGGTGGCCGCTCAGGTCGTAGACCTCGAGGTTGTCGGCCGCCTTGTCGGTGCCGACGATGAGCGACCGGGCCGGATCGGCGGGGTCGACCCACAGGGCCGGGTCGTCGGCGGCGTCGCCGGTGCCGGCCACGGCGTCGGTCTCGGCGGTGGCGTGGGCGTCGCCGGCCCACAGGCCGAGCGGGGCGGGGGCGGGCCCGGTCACCTTCCGGATCCGGCTGTTGCCGGTGTCGGCCACGTAGACGTCGCCGGCCCCGTCGACGAGCAGGCCCCGGGGGTTGGTGACGGCCGAGTACACCGCCGCCCCCCGCACGGCGCCGTCGGCCACCTGGCCGGTGCCGGCCACCGTCCAGATCGTGCCGGTGGTGTCGACCATGCGGATCCGGTTGTTGTCGGTGTCGGCCACGAACAGCCGGCCCTGCCGGTCGACCACCACGCCGTGGGGGTTGGCCAGGCCGGCGGCCGGGGCGGGGACGCCGTCGCCGGTGTAGCCGGCCGCGCCCGTCCCGGCCACGGTGGTGATGATCCCGTCGGTGCCGATCCGGCGGACCTGGTTGCCGTCGCCGTCGGCCACGTAGAGGTTCCCGGCGGCGTCGAAGTCGAGGCCCCGGGGCGTCCGCAGCGAGGCGGCCGTGGCCGGGCCGCCGTCGCCGCCCGTGGTGTCGGCGCCGTTGCCGGCCACGGTGGTGATGGTGCCGTCGGCGGCCAGGCGGCGGACCCGGTGGTTGAGGCCGTCGGAGATGTAGAGGGCGCCGTCGGGCCCGACCTTGAGCCCCTTGGGGTTGCGGAGCATGGCCGACGAGCCGGGCCCGCCGTCGCCGCTGAACCCGTCCACGCCGGTGCCGGCCACGGTGGTGATGATCCCGTCGGGCGTCACCCGGCGGACCCGGGAGCTGGCGCTGTCGGCCACGTAGAGGACGCCGGCGCCGTCGACGGCCACGGCGTGGGGCGTGTCGATCTGGGCGGCGGTGGCCGGCCCGCCGTCGCCGCTGGAGCCGGCCGTGCCGTTGCCGGCCACGGTGGTGATGGTGCCGTCGGGGGCGATCCGGCGCACGACGTTGTTCCCGCCGTCGGCCACGTACAGCGAGCCGTCGGGCCCGAAGGCCAGGTGCCGGGGCGCCCGCAGCTGGGCGGCGGCGGCCGGGCCGCCGTCGCCGCTCCAGCCGCCGACGCCGGTCCCGGCGACGTTGGACACGAGGCCGAGCCCGGCGCTGATGTCGGCCACGGGCCGCCGGGAGAGGGCGGGGGCCAGGGCCAGGGCGGCCGTCACGGCCACGGCCAGGGCGCCGGCGCCGAGCCGGGTCCGCAGGGAGGGGGGAGAGGACGGGGACGGGAACGACGCCGGCACGGGTGCGACCAACCTTGATCCGGGGGACTGAGCGGGGCAACGTTCCCCGGCCACCCGCCCGCCTCCCGCCCGAAGGGACGAACCGCCCGGCCGGGCCGGGAGATCCGGGGACTTCCTGGCCGCTCGCTCCCCAGGCCCTCCCAGGCCGGGCCGCCGGGTCGCCGCCCGGCCGGGGCGGCCGGGCCGCCCTCTAGACTTGGCGGCGAGCAACCGGGCGGAGCGAGAGACGAGAGGGGCGAGCGCCATGGCCGACGAACGCAGCACCGGTACGGCCCGCGTCAAGCGGGGCCTGGCCGAGATGTTGCGGGGCGGCGTGATCATGGACGTCGTCACCGCCGAGCAGGCGAAGATCGCCGAGGACTCGGGGGCGGCGGCGGTCATGGCCCTGGAGCGCGTCCCGGCCGACATCCGCCGCGACGGCGGCGTGGCCCGCATGAGCGACCCGGCCATGATCGAGTCGATCAAGGCCGCCGTCACCATCCCGGTCATGGCCAAGTGCCGGATCGGCCACTTCGCCGAGGCCCAGGTCCTCCAGGCGCTCGGCGTCGACTACATCGACGAGTCGGAGGTCCTCACCCCCGCCGACGAGGCCCACCACGTCGACAAGTGGGCCTTCACCACCCCCTTCGTCTGCGGGGCCACCAACCTCGGCGAGGCCCTCCGCCGCATCTCCGAGGGGGCGGCGCTCATCCGCTCCAAGGGCGAGGCGGGGACGGGCAACATCGTCGAGGCCGTCCGCCACCTGCGCTCGATCGTGGGCGACATCGCCAAGATCAGGGTCTCCGATCACGAGACGCTGTACTCCTGGGCCAAGGAGCTGCGGGCCCCGGTGGAGCTGGTGGCCGAGATCGCCGAGAAGGGCGAGCTGCCGGTGCCGCTGTTCTGCGCCGGGGGCATCGCCACGCCGGCCGACGCCTCGCTGGTCATGCAGCTCGGGGCCCAGGCCGTCTTCGTGGGCAGCGGGATCTTCAAGTCGGCCGACCCCGCCCCCCGGGCCAAGGCCATCGTCGAGGCCACCACCCACTTCCGCGACGCCGAGATCGTCGCCAAGGTGTCGCGGGGGCTGGGCGAGCCCATGAAGGGCACCGAGATCGACAAGCTCGACGTCAAGCTGGCCGACCGGGGCTGGTGACCATGCGGATGAACGGCCGGGCGTGGGGCAGGGGCCCCACGCACCGGAGGAGCCGGGTGCAGGGGCCCGGCGGGGAAGAAAGACAGCCCCCAGGTGAAGATCGGCGTTCTGGCGCTCCAGGGGGGCTTCCGACCCCACGTTGAGGCCCTGTCGGCCCTGGGGGCCGACGCCTTCGAGGTGCGGCTGCCCCGCGACCTGGCCTCGGCCGACGGGCTGGTCCTGCCCGGCGGGGAGTCGACGACCGTCGGCCGCCTGCTCGGCACGTCGGGGCTGACCGGGCCCCTCCGGGAGCGCCTGGCGGAGGGGATGCCCGTCCTCGGCACCTGCGCCGGGCTCATCCTGCTGGCCACCGAGGTCCTCGACGGGCGGCCCGACCAGGTCTCGCTCGGGGCCGTCGACCTGACCGTCCGGCGCAACGCCCACGGCCGCCAGAACGAGTCGTTCGAGGCTCCACTTGAAATCACCGGCCTGTCCGGTGGACCCTTCCCGGGTGTGTTCATCCGGGCCCCGGGGATCGAGCGGGTCGGCCGGGAGGTCGACGTGCTCGCCCGGCTCTCCTCCGGAGAGCCCGTGGCGGCCCGGCAGGGGGCGGTCACGGTTTGTACCTTCCACCCCGAGCTGGCCGGCGATCTCCGCTTCCACCAGCACTTCCTCTCGAGCCTGTGAGGTGACCCCAAGATGACCGAGGAGACGGCATGAGCGGCCATTCGAAGTGGGCGACCACGAAGCACCAGAAGGCGGCCAAGGACAAGGTCCGGGGCAAGCTCTTCGCCAAGCTGATCCGCCAGGTCGAGGTGGCGGCCCGGGAGGGCGGCGGCGACCTGTCGGCCAACGCCACCCTGCGGACCATGTACGACAAGGCCCGGGAGGCGTCGGTGCCCCTCGACACGATCGAGCGGGCCATCAAGCGGGGGACGGGCGAGCTCGAGGGCGTCACCTACGAGTCGGTCACCTACGAGGGCTACGCCTCCAACGGCGTGGCCGTCATCGCCGAGTGCCTGACCGACAACCGCAACCGGACCACCTCCGAGGTGAAGAACATCTTCACCCGCAACGGCGGCTCGCTGGCCGAGCCCGGGGCGGTGGCCTGGCAGTTCCACCGCAAGGGCATGATCATCGTCGACAAGACCTCCGGGGTCGACGAGGACGAGCTGATGATGGCCGCCCTCGAGGCCGGCGCCGAGGACGTCGCCGACCAGGGCGACACGTGGGACATCACCACCGCCCCGAGCGACTTCACCAAGGTCCGCGACGCCCTGGCCGAGGCCGGCCTGGCCATGGCCTCGGCCGACCTGACGATGATCGCCTCGACGGCCGTGCCGCTCGCCACCGAGGCCGACGCCCGCAAGGTGCTCCGGGTGCTCGACGCCCTCGAGGACCACGACGACGTCCAGAACGTCTACGCCAACTTCGACATCCCCGACGAGATCTTCCAGGCGGTGTCGGCCGAGTAGGAGGACGGGCCATGGCCGGTGGACCCGGCATGCCGAGGATCGGGCAGGGAGCCAAGCAGGCCCGGGGCTATGCCGCCCCCAAGTTCGGCCTGAAGGGCGGGGAGTCGCTGACGGCGGCGGAGGGCGACCGCGTCGGTGTCGTCCTGCTGGCCGCCGGGCGGGGGAGCCGGTTCGGCGACGAGGGGCCGAAGACGCTGGCCCGGCTCGGCGCCCGTCCCCTGGTGACCCACGCCGTGGCGGCGGCGTCGATGAGCGGGCTCCGCCCGCTGGTGGTCGTCGTGGGCTGCCAGGCGGCCGACGTGGCCCGGGCCTCGGGCACGCTGGCCGAGATCGTCGAGAACCCCGACTGGGAGGAGGGCATGTCGACCAGCCTCCGGGCCGGGCTGGCCACCCTGCTGCCCGATCCCACGGTCACGGCCGTGGCCGTGGCCCTGGCCGACCAGCCGAAGATCGGCGCCGAGGCCTACCGGCGCCTGGCCGCCGCCCACCGGGAGGGCGCCCAGCTGGCGGTGGCGACGTACGGCGGGAAGCGGGGGCATCCCGTCCTCATCGGCCGGGGCCACTTCGACGAGGCGATGAAGATGACCGGCGACGAGGGGGCCCGCTCGCTGCTCGCCGTCCACGACGTGGTCGAGGTCCCCTGCGACGGGACGGGCGACGCCGCCGACGTCGACACCCGCGCCGATCTGGCGGCGCTCGAAGGCGGTTCCTGAACTACGCCGCCTGCACCGGGCTGACCGGGATCTCCCAGACCTCGGAGACGGTCATCACCGGGATGAAGCTGTCGGTCCCGTCGATCAGGATCCACACGCTGGTCAGGCCGGGGCGGCCGGCGGAGATGAGCTGGGCGTCGAGGATCCGGGAGCCGTCGTTGAGAACGAGGCCGACGCGGCGACCCTCGAGATGGCGGAGCGTGGTGTGGATCTGATCGCTCATCGTGCACCCCTTCTCCACACCCTTCTCATCGGGTGTTCATGCAAGGGTTTCGAGGCGTTCACCGGCAAAACCTGCTGGTCACAAGGCAGAACGGCCGGTCTGTCGGATCTGTTCCCGTTTCGGTGGCGGCGTCGTGAAATCCCCATGGCCGTCACAGGGCCGGAGTATGTTCGAACCCATGTTCGGACCAGGGGCCGGGGTCGTGGTCCTGGGGATCGACCCCGGGGTGTCCCGCTGCGGCTACGGGGCGGTGGCGGCCGAGGGCAGCACGCTCGAGGCCCGGGCCTGCGGCGTCATCCGCACGCCGCCCGCCGACCCGCTGCCCGACCGCCTCGCCGCCCTCCAGGGCGAGCTGGAGGGCCTGCTGGCCGAGCTGCGCCCGGCGGCCGTGGCCGTCGAGCGGGTGTTCTTCCAGACCAACGTGCGCACGGCCATGTCGGTCGGCCAGGCCAGCGGGCTGGCGCTGGCCGCCGCCGCCCGGGCCGGCGTGGCGGTCTGCCAGTACACGCCCAACGAGGTCAAGCAGGCCGTGGCCGGCTACGGCGCGGCGGGCAAGGCCCAGGTCCAGGCCATGGTGGCCAAGCTCCTCCACCTGGCCGAGGTGCCGAAGCCGCCCGACGCCGCCGACGCCCTGGCCCTGGCCATCTGCCACCTTTCGGCGGGCCGGTTCCGGGCCGCGGCCGGCGGCGCCCTGAGAAGTTTCGACGGCAGCGGCCCGCCCCCGGCGCCCGGCCTGGCCCGGGCGATCGCCGCCGCCACCGCCCGGGACACCCGGAGGGAGAGCTCATGATCGGATCACTGCGGGGCACGGTCCTCGACCGCTCCATCGGCGGCGAGGTGCTGGTCGAGGTGGGCGGTGTCGGCTACCGGGTGGCCGTGCCGTCGGGCGCCGTCGGCGTCCTCGAGCCGGGCGGGCCGGTGTTCCTGTTCACCCACCTGGTCGTCCGGGAGGACGCCCTCAGCCTCTACGGCTTCCCCGACCGGGAGCAGCGCGACACGTTCGAGGCGCTGATGGGGGCCACCGGCGTGGGCCCGAAGCTGGCCCTGGCCATCCTCTCGGCCCACTCGCCCTCGGCCCTGCGCCGGGCGGTGGTCGACGGCGACCTCGACGCCCTCACGCTGGTCCCCGGCGTGGGCAAGCGGACGGCCCAGCGGCTGATGATCGAGCTGGCCGCCCGGCTCGGCACGGCCGCCCCCGATCCGGCCGGCGTCGACGGCGGCCCGAGCGCCCGGGCCGAGGTCCGGGCCGCCCTGGAGGGCCTGGGCTACGGCGCCGAGGAGGTCCGCGAGGTGCTCGGCGCCCTGCCGGCCGACGGGCCCGTCGAGGTCCTGCTCAAGGAGGCCCTGAAGCGGCTGGCCATCGAGCGGTCGCCGAAGCCCGTCCTCAACGGGAACGGGAAGCGCCGTGCGTGAGGAGGTGCTCCGGGCCGGGGCGTCGCCGGCCGAGGAGGCCGAGGAGACGACGCTGCGGCCCCGCCGCCTGGCCGACTTCGTGGGCCAGCCGGCGCTGCGGGAGCACCTCGAGATCGTGCTCGGCGCCGCCCGCCAGCGGGGCCAGGCCGCCGACCACCTGCTGTTCGCCGGCCCGCCCGGCCTCGGGAAGACGAGTCTCGCCGGGATCGTGGCCGCCGAGATGGGGACGGGGTTCCGGGTCACGAGCGGGCCGGCGCTGGAGCGCTCCGGCGACCTGGCCGCCATCCTCACCAACCTCGACGAGGGCGACGTCCTCTTCATCGACGAGATCCACCGGCTCCACCGGGTGGTGGAGGAGGTCCTCTACCCGGCCATGGAGGACTTCTGCCTCGACATCGTGATCGGGAAGGGCCCCTCGGCCCGGTCGATCCGCCTCGACCTGCCCCGCTTCACGCTGGTCGGCGCCACCACCCGGACGGGCCTCGTCACCGGGCCCCTGCGCGACCGGTTCGGCTTCGTGGCCCGGCTCGACTACTACGACGGCCCCGACCTCGAGGCGATCGTGGCCCGCTCGGCCGGGATCCTCGGGGTGAGCCTGCGGCCCGAAGGGGCGGTCGAGATCGCCACCCGGTCCCGGGGCACGCCCCGCATCGCCAACCGGCTGCTGCGCCGGGTGCGCGACTTCGCCGAGGTCCGGGCCGACGGCGTCGTCACCGGCGACGTGGCCCGGGAGGCGCTGGCCGTGTTCGAGGTCGACGAGCGGGGCCTCGACAAGGTCGACCGGGGGATCCTGGCCGCCCTGTGCCGGACGTTCGGCGGCAACCCGGTGGGGCTGTCGACCCTGGCGGTGTCGGTCGGCGAGGAGCCCGAGACCGTGGAAGACGTCTACGAGCCCTACCTCCTGAAGCAGGGCTTCCTGCAGCGGACGCCCCGGGGCCGGGTGGCCACGGCCGCCGCCTTCGCCCACCTCGGGGTGGCCGAGCCCGCCGACCGGGCCGCCCCTGACGGGGCCACGCTGTTCGAGGGCTAGTCCTCCCGAACTAGTCCAAACGACGGCCGCGAACTGCCCAAACGCCGCGCCCGAGCCGCCCATGAGCCGGGTCCGGCGAGGTCCCGCGGTACGATCCAGACTTCCCCCGACCGGTAGATCCGGGAGCTTCCGCAGTGTTGGCCCTCATCTGGATGATTCTGATGCTCGGCGCTTTCTACGCGCTCCTGGTGCGTCCCCAACGGCGGAACATGGCCGCCCACCAGGCGCTGATGTCCGATCTCCACGAGGGCGACGAAGTCATGACCATGGGCGGGATCTTCGGTCGGATCGCCCAGCTCGACGACGAGGTCATCCACCTCGAGGTCGCCCCCGGGACGTCGTTCCGGGTGGCCCGGTCGGCCATCTCACGGAAGGTCGAGAACTGACGTGCGCCGTCATGTGCTTCAGCTCACGATGGCCATCGCCATCGTGGCCATCCCGCTGATCGCGGTCTTCGCCACCGATACGACCCCCCAGCTCGGCCTCGACCTGCAGGGCGGGATCTCGGTCGTGCTGGCCCCCAAGGCCGGGGCCAAGGTGAAGTCCGATGCCCTCGGCCAGGCGGTCAACATCATCCGGAACCGGGTCGACTCCCTGGGTGTGGCCGAGCCGGAGGTCAACCGGCAGGGCAACAACATCATCGTCGACCTCCCCGGCGTGAAGGACCGCCAGCGGGCCATCGACATCGTGGGCCAGACGGCCGAGCTGCGGTTCCGGCCCGTCCTCCAGACGCTGCCGCCGGAGAGCGTCGACGTCACGACGACGACGACGAAGGCGCCCGGGTCGACGACCACCACGGCGGCCGGGGCCTCGACGTCGTCGACGGTCCAGAAGGGCAGCATCGTGGAGGGCCAGGCGACGACCACCACGGCCGCGCCGTCGACCACGACGACGGCCACCACGGCGCCGGCCACCACCCCGACGACGGCGCCGGCGGGGCTGACCGGGAAGGTGCCCACCACGCCGGAGAGCGAGGACAAGCCCGAGGCCTCGGTGGTGCTGCCGATCCGCAAGGGCTCGTCGGACTCGGCCAGCACCGGCCGGCTCTCGCTCGGCCCGGCGCTCATGACCGGGAAGGACGTCAAGTCGGCCGACGCCCGCTTCGAGAGCGGCCAGGGCTGGGTCGTCCACCTGTCGTTCACGGGGACCGGGTTCGACACCTTCAACAAGATCGCCGCCCAGTACGTCGGCAAGCAGATCGCCATCGTCCTCGACGGCGTCGTGCAGTCCTACCCCGTCATCAAGGACGCCAAGTTCGACACCAACGACGTCGTCATCAGCGGGAACTTCAAGCAGTCGGAGGCCAAGAACCTGGCCACCGTCCTCCGCTACGGTGCCCTGCCCGTCCCGCTGGAGCGCCAGACGGTGCAGGACGTCTCGCCCAGCCTCGGCAAGGACCAGCTGCGCTCCGGCATCGCCGCCGGCCTCATCGGCCTGGCCCTGGTGGCCCTGTACATGCTCGTCTACTACCGGCTGCTGGGGATCGTCATCTGGGCCGGCCTGCTGATGTCGGCCGGGGCGCTCTACGCCCTCACTTCGTGGCTGGGGTCGGCCATCGGGCTGACGCTGACGCTGTCCGGCGTGACCGGCATCATCGTGTCGGTCGGCATCACCGTCGACTCCTACGTCGTCTACTTCGAACGATTGAAAGACGAGGTGCGAACAGGCAAGACCATCCGGTCCTCCCTGGACCGGGGCTTCTCCCGGTCGTTCCGCACCATCCTGGCCGCCGACCTGGTGTCGCTGATCGGCGCCGCCCTCCTGTACTTCCTGGCCGTCGGGTCGGTGCGAGGCTTCGCCTTCTTCCTCGGGCTGTCGACGCTCCTCGACGTGTTCGTGGCCTACTTCTTCATGCACCCGCTGGTCAGCATCATCGGGCGCAAGGAATCGTTCACCCAGGCCGGCTGGCTCGGCATCGCCTCGGGCCTCGACGTGAAGGGGGCGACGGCGTGAGCCTCCGCACGCAGCTCTCCGACATCTTCCACGAGCGGACCAACTACGACTTCATCGGCCCCACCCGGCGCTGGTTCGCCATCTCCGGCCTGCTGATCGTCATCGGCCTGGCGGCCCTCGGCCTCCACGGCGGCCTGAACCTGGGCATCGACTTCAAGGGCGGGACGGCCTGGGAGGTGAAGGCCACCAGCGGCCACCACGTCTCCACCGGCGGGGCCCGCGACGCCGCCCGGTCGGCCGGGCTCGTCGAGCCGTCGATCCAGATCCTCGGCGGCGACACCGTGCGGCTCGAGGCCAACAAGTCGACGCTCGACCAGCAGACCAAGGTCCGGGAGGCGCTGGCCGCCTACGCCGGGGCCAAGCCCGACGACGTGAGCATCAACGACGTCGGCCCGACCTGGGGCGGCGAGGTCAGTCACAAGGCCATCCGGGCGCTGGTCTTCTTCTTCATCGCCATCGCCCTGTACCTGTCGCTGCGCTTCGAGTGGAAGATGGCCGTCGCCGCCATCGTGGCCGTGGTCCACGACATCCTCATCACCGTCGGGGCCTACGCCGTCACCCGCTTCGACGTCACACCGGCCACGGTCATCGCCTTCCTCACGATCCTCGGTTTCTCCCTCTACGACACGGTCGTCGTCTTCGACAAGGTCGAGGAGAACGTGGCCGGAATCGGTGCCACCGGCCGGGAGACGTACTCCGGCGTGGTCAACCGGTCGATGAACGAGGTGCTGATGCGGTCGCTCAACACGTCGTTCGTGGCCGTGCTGCCGGTGTTCTCGCTGCTGTTCGTCGGCGCCTACCTGTTCGGCGCCGTGACCATCAAGGACTTCGCCCTGGCCCTGTTCATCGGGCTGCTGACCGGGGCGTACTCGTCGATCTTCGTGGCCACGCCGATCCTCGCCCTGCTCAAGGAGCGCGAGCCCCGCTACACCGCCCTGCGCCAGAAGCTGGCCGGGCGGGCGGCGGTGGTGGCCGCCCCCGCCTACGCCGCGGCCGGCGCCGGCGGCGGCGGTGGGGGACGGAGCAGCGGCGGCGGGTCCCGGGCGGCGGCCGCGGCCGCCGCGGCGGCGGCCGAGGACACCGAGGAGAAGCCGGCCGCCGGAGGCGGCACCCGCCAGCCACCGAGGCCGGTGCCGACGCGCCGGCCGTCGGGGGCCGCTCCCCGGCCGAGGCAGAAGCGCCGCCGGCGGTGACGCTGCGTCAGCCTCCGGCCGGTACCCTGGTGACGTGGAGCGCGACGCGGCCCGCCTGAAAGACCTCATCCGGGACATCCCCGACTTCCCCAAGGCCGGGGTCGTCTTCAAGGACATCACGCCGCTGCTGGCCGATCCCGAGGGCTTCGCCCTGGTGATCGACAGCATCTCCGAACACTTCGTGGGCCGGGGGATCCGCAAGGTCGTCGGCATCGAGGCCCGGGGCTTCATCGTCGCCGCCCCGGTGGCCTACCGGCTGGGGGCCGGCTTCGTGCCCGTCCGCAAGGTCGGCAAGCTGCCGTGGGACGTCGAGGCCGAGGCCTACGAGCTGGAGTACGGCACCGGCCTCCTCGAGCTGCACAGCGACGCCGTCGACATCGGCGAGCAGGTGCTGGTGGTCGACGACGTGCTGGCCACCGGGGGGACGGCGGCGGCCACCGTCCGGCTGGTGGAGCGGCTCGGAGCCAAGGTGGCCGGGCTCGGTTTCGTGATCGAGCTCGGGTTCCTCAACGGGCGGGCGCAGCTGGCCGGGCGCGACATGGTGTCGCTGCTCCATTACGAGTGAAGCGGGGGCGATGAGCACCGTCGACCGGCGCATCGACCTGCGGGTGGAGGGCCGCCGGGCGATCGTGCCCTGGCGCCGCCACTACGCCAGCTCCGAGATCGC
>Ga0070741_10006563_pt1 | contig 24873 bp, 27 predicted proteins | sample Coa_R1_4_FD_66440 | JGI IMG/M metagenome (GOLD analysis project Ga0070741, IMG submission 66440) | Surface soil microbial communities from Centralia Pennsylvania, which are recovering from an underground coalmine fire - Coalmine... | ecosystem: Environmental > Terrestrial > Soil > Unclassified ... | reverse complement strand
CGGCGGGAACTTCGTCGTCGACGAGGCCGAGGAGCTCGCCCGCGCGCGGGCCAAGGAGCTGTTCGGCGCCGAGCACGCGAACGTGCAGCCGCACTCGGGTGCGAGCGCCAACATGGCCGTCTATTTCGCGCTGCTCGAACCGGGCGACAAGGTCATGGGCATGCGCCTCGACCAGGGCGGTCACCTCACGCACGGGTCGCCGGTGAACTTCAGCGGCCGCTTCTACGACTTCGTCGCGTACGGCGTCGACGCGCAGAGCGAGGTGCTCGACTACGACGAGGTCCGCGACGTCGCGCGCCGCGAACGGCCCAAGGCGATCATCGCGGGCGCGACCGCGTACCCGCGTCTGATCGACTTCGCCGCGTTCCGCTCGATCGCCGACGACGTGGGCGCGCTGCTCATCGTCGACGCCGCGCACATCGCAGGGCTCGTCGCCGGTGGCGCGCACCCGTCGCCCGTCCCGTACGCGGACGTCGTCACGTTCACGACGCACAAGACGCTGCGCGGACCGCGCGCCGGCGCGATCCTGTGCCGCGAGCAGTACGCCACGATCATCGACAAGACGGTGTTCCCGGGTCTCCAGGGCGGGCCGCTCATGCACGTCATCGCGGCGAAGGCCGTGGCGTTCCACGAGGCCGCGCAGCCGTCGTTCCGTGACTACGCGACGAGCGTCGTGCGCAACGCGCAGGCACTCGCGGGTGCGCTCGCCGAGGAAGGCCTGCGCATCGTCTCGGGCGGCACGGAGAACCACTTGATGCTCGTCGACCTGCGTCCGTTCGGCGTGACGGGCAAGGTCGCGCAGCAGGCACTCGATCGGGCCGGGATCACGTGCAACATGAACACGATCCCGAACGACCCCGAGAAGCCGTTCGTGACGAGCGGCCTGCGCCTCGGCACGGCGGCGGTCACGACCGCGGGGATGGGGGAGCCCGAGATGGCCGAGATCGCGTCGCTGATCGCCCGGGTCCTGCGTGCGGTCGACGACCCCGACGTCGCGGCCGACGTCCACGAGTCGGCGAACCGCCTCTGCTCCAAGTTCACGCCCTACCCGGAGCACTGATGGGCGCGACGTCGCGGGAGCCGGATGCGGCGACCGGAGCGACCGGGGTGAACGTACGTCTTCGGGCCGCGCTGCTTCGTGAGCGGGATGCGGCGACCGGAGCGCCCAGGGTGAACGTGTGTTCCCCAACCGCGCCACTTCGTGAGCGGGATGCGGCGACCGGAGCGACGGAGGAGCGCAGGGAGCTCGCCAGCGAACGACGGATACGCGTCGCGCAGGCCGGACACCCGAGCGCTGCAGCGACGGAGTGAGCGAGAAGACATAGATGGGCGGATACGCGGTCGTCCTCGCGGTCGCTGCGTGCACGACGGCGCTGTTGACGCCGTTGGTCCGCTGGCTCGCGTTGCGCGTCGGCGCGGTCGCGATGCCCGACCCGCGCAAGATGCACACGCGCCCGATGCCGTCGCTCGGTGGCGCGGCGATGTTCGCGGGGTTCCTCGTCGCGATGGCCGTCGCGTCGAGGATCCCGCAGTTCCACGAGATGTTCCGGGGGTCGTCCGAGCCGGTCGGGCTGATGCTCGCGGCGGCCGTCATGTTCGTCGTCGGCGCGATCGACGACTTCCGCGAGATGTCACCGCCGGCGAAGCTCGCGGGTCAGGTGCTGAGCGGCAGCATCCTGTCGATCATGGGCGTGCAGATGCTGTTCTTCCACGTCCCGTTCTCGAGCTTCGGCACGGTGGTGCTGTCGCCCGACCTCGCGCCGCTCGTCACCGTCATCACCGTCGTCGTGATGGCGAACGCGATCAACCTGATTGACGGGCTCGACGGGCTCGCGGCGGGCATCGTGATCATCGCCGGCTCGGCGCTGTTCCTCTACTCGGACCGGCTCTTCAAGGGCGGGTTCCTCGAGGGGTCGAACATCGCGCCGCTCGTCGCCATCATCGCGGTCGGCGTGTGTCTCGGGTTCCTGCCGTTCAACTTCAACCCGGCGCGCATCTTCATGGGCGACGCGGGCGCGCTGTTCCTCGGGCTCCTCATGGCGACGATGACGATCACGATCGGCGGCCGGGCCGACTACGTGTACCCGGGGCAGACGTACTTCTTCTACGCGCCGTTGTTCATCCCGGTCGTCATCCTCGGCGTCCCGATGCTGGACACCGCGTTCTCGTTCGTCCGGCGCGTCGCGAGACGCCAGTCGTTCGCGGTCGCGGACAAGAACCACCTGCACCATCGTCTGATGCGCCTCGGCCACGGCCCCCGTCGCACGGTCGTGATCCTGTGGTCCTGGACCGCGTTGCTCTCCGCGCTCGCGCTGCTGCCGCTGTACGTGAAGCGGGGCAACGGCCTGGTCCCGGTCGGGGTGCTCGGCCTCGGGCTGTTGCTGTACGCCGTCTTCCACCCCGGCGCGCGGGAGGCCCGCCGCGGGCACGGCGATCCGGTCGTCGCCGCCGACGGGGACGGCACCGACGACGCGGTCGTCGACCTCGAGTCCCGCCGGCGGGGGGCGCGGGTCGCGGTCGGCGCGCACGGCCCGGCGCCGCGGACACGCCGTGGCCGCGGCCCCCGGTCCGGCCGGTCGGTGTAGGGGGCGCGGCCCACCGCCACCGTGCGCCGCCACGCCCCGTACCTGGGCTGTCATCGCAGCGAGTTGCACCCTGCGAGGCGCTCCGTTAGATTGGGAATCGTTTCACAAAGCCCGCTGCCCGAGCCGCGCGCGGGCACGCGCGGGCGCATCGAGGGAGACCGGGTGAGAGTCGGCGAGCGGCGAGCGACACCTGCAGTCGGACACAACGACGGCCTGACCCAGGCCCTCACGTTCGTCGTTGCACCGCTGCTGCTGGGCCTGATCGGGTACGGCCTGGACCGGTGGCTCGGTACGCGCCCCGTCCTCATGCTCGCGCTCGCGTGCTTCGGCGTCGCGGGGACGTTCGTCACCTCGTTCTACGAGTACCAGGCGCGCTGCGCCCGGGAGGACGAGGGGAAGCCGTGGACGCGGCGGCGAGCATGAACACGGGGGAGGCCGGTGTAGTACCGGCACACGCGTACGAGTCCCAGGTCGCGGGGGACCTCGTGCGCCGCGCGGCGATCGTCGCGCCGCTCGTCGTGCTCCTCGCGGGTGTGATCCGGGGAGTCGACGGCGCGGTGAGCGCGTTCGTGGCGTTGGTGCTCGTCGCGCTCAACTTCCTCGTCGCGGCCCGTCTCGTCGGCTGGTCCGCGGGCAAGGGCCTCGGCGCGGTGTACGCCGCGGTCCTCGGCGGGTACGTGGTGCGTCTCGGTGCGCTCGCCGCGATCGTCGTCGGTCTCGAGCGTCTGAGCTGGATCGACCTGCCCGTCCTCGTCGTCACCGTCGCGGTGACGCACCTGGGCCTGCTCGTGTGGGAGATGCGCTACGTCAGTCTCTCGCTCGCGGCGCCCGGTCTGAAGCCGGCGGCCGCGCCGCGCCGGCACCACCGTCCGGTCCTCGCCGGCGGCAGCCCGTCGCCCGACCCGTGGAACAACAAGGAGTAGTGGGCGTGCTCGCTGCGTTCGTCTTCCCGCCGATCGACGAGATCTTCCGCTGGAAGGACGTCGCGTTCAAGGGAACGCCGTTCGCGCTGAACAAGACGGGCATCTTCTGCCTCGTCTCCGCGCTGCTCGTCGTGTGGCTCTTCGTGCAGGGCTCGCGGAAGATGAAGCTCGTCCCGCACGGACTCCAGAACGTTGTCGAGATGGGCTACGAGTTCGTCGACCGCGGGATCGCGAAGGACGTCATCGGCCCGAACGCGAGCGGCTGGACACCGTTCCTCGGCGCGCTCTTCTTCTACATCCTGTTCCTGAACCTCTGGGAGGTCATCCCGGTCATCCAGTTCCCGCCGACGTCGCGCTTCGCCATCCCCTTCTACCTGGCGCTGCAGACGTACGTGATCATGATCATCGCGGGGTTCAAGACGCAGGGCTTCAAGTACGTCACCCACCACATCTTCCCGCCCGGCGTCCCGTTGCCGCTCTACGTGCTGGTGACGCCGATCGAGATCGTGTCCGTGTTCATCGTGCGGCCGTTCTCGCTGGCCGTCCGACTCCTCGCCAACATGATGGCGGGCCACATCCTGCTCACCGCGATGGCGTTGCTGACGGCCTACGCGCTGAAGAACGCACCGCTCATCGCGATCGGTCCGTTCGCGCTGAACATCGCGGTCACCGCGTTCGAGATCCTCGTCGCGTTCCTGCAGGCGTACATCTTCACGCTGCTCACCGCCGTCTACATCGCCGAGTCCGTCAACCCCGAGCACTGAGCTCGTCGGTAACCAAGGAGAAGCACCAATGTCCCTGCTCCACCTCGCCGCCCAGAACCCGGGTGAGCTCCAGAAGGGTCTGTCGGCCATCGGCGCGGGCATCGCGTACGGCGCCGCGGCCATCGGCCCGGGCATCGGCATCGGCTACGTCGTGGGCTCGGCGATCACCGCCATGGCCCGCCAGCCCGAGATGCAGGGCCCGGTCCGCACGACGATGTTCCTCGGCATCGCGTTCACCGAGGCGCTCGCGCTCTTCGGCTTCGTCCTCTTCTTCCTCGCGAAGGGCTAGGACCGAGCTTCGACGCGCCCGGCCGACCCTCACCGGGCGAGCGTTCGTGACCCGAGGGTACGGAGGTCGACGTGCATCTCGTTGTGCTGGCCGCGGAGAACACCACCAACGTCACGGCCAAGAACCCGATCATCCCGGAGGGAAAGGAGATCCTCTGGGGCGCGATCGCGTTCTTCATCGTGCTCGCGCTGCTGTGGAAGTTCGCGTTCCCCGCGATCAAGAAGGCCCTCGCGGACCGCGAGCAGCGGATCCGGGACGACCTGGAGCGCGCCGAGTCGGCGCGGCAGGAGGCCGAGCAGTCCCTCGAGGAGTACCGGCGCCAGCTCGCGGACGCGCGCGCGGAGGCGGGTCGCATCATCGAGGAGGCGCGGCAGGCGGCCGACCAGGTCCGCAAGGACCTGCTCGCGCGTGCGGAGGCGGACGCGGCGGACGTGCGGGCGCGCGCCCGTGACGACATCCGTCTCGCGACCGAGCGCGCGATGGGCGACCTGCAGACCCGGGTCGCCGACCTGTCGATCGAGCTCGCCGAGAAGGTCGTCGAGCGCAACCTCGACCGTGACACGCAGCTGGCCCTGATCGAGAGCTACATCAACCAGGTATCGACGTCATGAGCACAGAGCGGCGAGCGGCCGCGAGGCGGGTATCCCGCCGAGCAGCGAGCGCGACCATCAGCATCGCGGGAGCGAAGGTATGAGCGACCGCGTCGAGGCGTACGCCAACGCGTTCCTGGAGGTGGCCCGGGCGGAGGGCTACCTCACGGACATCGAGGACGAGCTCTACCGGTTCGCCCGCGCGTTCGAGAGCTTCGACGACCTGCGCATGGCGTTGACCGACCAGGCGCTCCCCGCGGAGCGGCGCATCGCGGTGATCGAGGAGCTGATGGGCGGCAAGGCGCTGCCCGCGTCGATCGCGCTCGCGGGGATGGTCGTCGCCGCGGGCCGCGCCCACGACCTGCCCGTGATCGTCGATCGCTTCGTCAGCGAGGCCGCGCAGGAGCGCGATCAGGAGGTCGCCGAGGTCCGCAGCGCGGTGCCGCTCGACGCCGGTCAGCAGCAGCGACTCGCCGCCGCGCTCGCCCGCGCGACCGGGAAGCAGGTGGAGATCAAGGTCGTGATCGACCCGACCGTGCTCGGCGGGATCGTGGCGCGCGTCGGTGACGTCGTCATCGACGGCTCGGTGCGCCACCGCCTCGAGCAGCTGAAGGAGCAGATCTGACATGCCCGAGCTGACGATCAACGCCGACGAGATCGCGGCCGCGCTGCGCAAGCACGTCGACACGTTCCAGCCGTCGCTCGCGAAGGGACAGGTCGGCCGGGTGCTCCTCGTCGGCGACGGCATCGCGCGCGTCGCGGGCCTGCCCGAGACCGCGGTGAACGAGCTGCTCGAGTTCGAGGGCGGCATGCTCGGCCTCGCGCTGAACCTGGACGAGGACTCGATCGGCGCGGTCGTGCTCGGTGAGGTCGACGAGATCGAGGAGGGCGCCGCGGTCCGGGCGACGGGCCGCATCCTGTCGGTCCCGGTCGGCGACGCGCTGATCGGGCGCGTGGTGAACCCGCTCGGCGAGCCCGTCGACGGCAAGGGTCCGATCAACGCGACGGAGGAGCGCCGCCTCGAGGTCCAGGCGCCCGGCATCGTCGGCCGCACGCCGGTCCACGAGCCGTTGCAGACGGGCATCAAGGCCATCGACGCGATGACGCCCATCGGTCGCGGTCAGCGTGAGCTGATCATCGGCGACCGCAAGACGGGCAAGACGACCGTCGCGATCGACACGATCCTCAACCAGCGCGGCACCGGCGTGAAGTGCATCTACGTCGCGGTCGGCCAGAAGGGTTCGACCGTCGCGCAGACGGTCGCGACGCTCGAGTCGCACGGCGCGATGGACTACACGGTCGTCGTGAACGCGCCTGCGTCGGAGGAGGCGGTGTTCAAGTACCTCGCGCCGTACGCCGGGTGCGCGATGGGTCAGCACTGGATGGACAACGGCGACGCCGCACTGATCGTCTACGACGACCTCTCGAAGCAGGCCGAGGCGTACCGCCAGCTCTCGCTGCTGCTCCGCCGTCCGCCGGGCCGCGAGGCGTATCCGGGCGACGTCTTCTACCTCCACAGCCGGCTGCTCGAGCGGGCCGCCAAGCTGAACGACGAGCGGGGCGGCGGCTCGCTGACCGCGCTGCCGATCATCGAGACGAAGGCGGGCGACGTGTCGGCGTACATCCCGACCAACGTCATCTCGATCACCGACGGCCAGATCTACCTCCAGGACGACCTCTTCAAGTCGGGTGTGCGCCCCGCCGTGGACGTCGGCATCTCGGTGTCGCGCGTCGGGAGCGCCGCGCAGATCAAGGCGATGAAGGAGGTCGCCGGGACGCTGAAGCTCGACCTCGCGCAGTTCCGCGAGCTCGAGGCGTTCGCGACGTTCGGCTCCGAGCTCGATGCCGTGTCGAAGGCGCAGCTCGACCGGGGCTACCGGCTGACGGAGCTGTTGAAGCAGCCGCTGAACTCGCCGATGCCGGTCGAGAAGCAGGTCCTCTCGATCTTCTGCGGCACGTCGGGCGCGCTCGACGACCTCCCCGTGGCGGAGGTCCGACGCTTCGAGGCCGACCTCCTCGACTACTTCGAGGGCCGGCACGCCGACATGCTCGACCAGATCCGCACCAAGGGCACGCTCCCCGACGAGGAGGCGCTGCGGCGGGCGGTCGACGACTTCAAGGCGACGTTCGTGGCGACGATCGACACGACCGGGCACGAGGCACGGCGCGAGGTCTGACGGGGCATGGCGGGCGGTCAGGAACGCATCCTGCGGCGACGCATCCGCAGCGTGCAGTCGACGATGAAGATCACGCGCGCGATGGAGCTCATCGCGGCGAGTCGCATCGTCCGCGCGCAGGGACGCGTCGAAGCCGCCCGTCCGTACAGCGAGCAGATCACGCACGTCATCGCGAACCTCGCCGGCGGCGGCAGCGACCTCGACAGCCCGCTCCTCGTCCCGCGCGAAGTGCGGCGCGTCGCGTACGTCGTGCTCGCCGCCGACCGTGGCTTGTGCGGTGCGTACAACACCTCGGTGATCCGCGCTGCCGAGCGTGCGTTGCAGGCGCAGGTCGCGCAGGGCCGCGAGTACGCGCTCGTGCTCGTGGGGCGGAAGGCCGAGAGCTACTTCCGCTTCCGCGACTACGACATCGACGCGTCGTTCTCCGGCTTCAGCGAGCAGCCGCAGTACGCCGATGCGAAGCGCGTCGCGGCGGCGATCACAGAGGCCTTCGAGGAGGAGCGCTACGACCGCGTCGAGGTTGCGTACACGCGCTTCGTCTCGGCCGGTTCGCAGACCGTCGAGCTGGTGCCGCTCATGCCGCTCGACCGCGAGGAGCTCGGCCTGGCCGAGGCGGGCTCACGCGACGGTGAGGTGCAGGCGCCGTACGAGTTCGAGCCCGAACCCGGCGCGATCCTCGAGCGCCTGCTGCCCCGTTACGTCGAAGCACGCCTGTTCGCCGCGATGCTCGACGCTGCCGCGTCGGAGCAGGCCGCCCGCCAGCGCGCGATGAAGGCCGCGACCGACAACGCCGAGGACTTGATCACGACGTACACGCGGCGGATGAACCGCGCCCGCCAGGACTCGATCACCACCGAGATCATGGAGGTCGTCGGTGGCGCGGAGGCCCTGCGCGGCGGCGGTCCCCACGACGAGCCCGACCGTCTCCTCGCCGACGAGCTCGCGAGCCGGCGCGCCGCCACTTCGACCACCTGACCGACCGACTGCCCGACGCAACGCACCCAGAGCACCGCAACCAGGAGCGCGAGATGACCATCACGGCCGAGACGCAGGCGCAGCAGCAGCGTCAGCTCAAGGAAGGGCGGGTCGTCGCGATCGCCGGACCGGTGATCGACGTCGAGTTCCCGCCCGACGGGCTGCCCGAGATCAACACCGCGCTCGAGACGGATGTCGATCTCGAGGGACGGACGATCACGATCACGGCCGAGGTCGCGCAGCAGATCGGCGACAGTCGTGTGCGCGCCATCTGCCTCAAGCCGACGGACGGCCTGCGCCGCAACGCGGTCGTCCGCAACACCGGCCGCGGCATCACCGTCCCGGTCGGTCAGGGGACGCTCGGCCACGTCTTCAACGTCATCGGCGAGCCGCTCGACGTGCCGGCCGACGAGCTGACGAACATCGACGACCGGTGGGAGATCCACCGCGAGCCGCCGCCGTTCGACCAGCTCGAGCCGCGCGCGCAGATGTTCGAGACCGGGATCAAGGTCATCGACCTGCTCGAGCCGTACGTGCAGGGCGGCAAGATCGGCCTGTTCGGCGGCGCGGGCGTCGGCAAGACCGTCCTCATCCAGGAGATGATCCAGCGGGTCGCGACGCAGCACGGTGGTGTGTCGGTGTTCGCGGGCGTCGGCGAGCGCACGCGTGAGGGCACCGACCTCTGGCTGGAGATGACCGAGTCGGGCGTCATCGAGAAGACCGCGCTCGTCTACGGGCAGATGGACGAGCCGCCGGGCGTACGGCTGCGCGTCGCGCTGTCCGCGCTCACGATGGCCGAGTACTTCCGCGACGTGCAGAACCAGGACGTGCTGCTGTTCGTCGACAACATCTTCCGGTTCGTGCAGGCCGGCTCCGAGGTGTCGACGCTGCTCGGCCGCATGCCCTCCGCAGTGGGGTACCAGCCGACGCTGGCCGACGAGATGGGCGAGCTGCAGGAGCGGATCACGTCGACCAAGGGCCGGTCGATCACCTCGCTGCAGGCGGTGTACGTGCCGGCCGACGACTACACCGACCCGGCACCGTTCACGACGTTCACCCACCTCGACGCGACCACCGAGCTCGCACGCGAGATCGCCGCGCTCGGCATCTACCCGGCCGTCGACCCGCTCGCGTCGACGTCGACGATCCTCGCGCCCGAGGTCGTCGGCGACCGCCACTACCAGGTGGCGCGGCGCGTGCAGGAGGTGCTGCAGCGCTACAAGGAGCTGCAGGACATCATCGCCATCCTCGGTCTCGACGAGCTGTCCGAGGAGGACAAGGTCACGGTCCAGCGCGCCCGCAAGATCCAGCGGTTCCTGTCGCAGCCGTTCTTCGTCGGTGAGGTGTTCACCGGCCTGAAGGGGATCTACGTGCCGGTCGAGGAGACCGTCGAGAGCTTCGAGAAGCTCGTGGACGGCGAGCTCGACGACGTCCCCGAGCAGGCGTTCTTCAACGTGGGCGGCGTCGAGAGCGTGCTCGAGAAGGCGCGCGACCTCGAGCGCCAGAGCTGATGCTGCACGTCGAGCTCGTCTCGCCCGAAGCCGTGCTCTTCCGCGGCGACGCGGAGATGGTCGTGTGCCGCACCTCGGACGGCGAGATCGCGTTCCTGACCGGCCACGTGCCGTTCCTCGGCGCGCTGGGCCAGGGCGAGGTGCGGATCATCCTGCCGGGCAGCGACGTGCAGGGCGTGCAGGTCGACGGCGGGTTCGTCGAGGTGCGTGACGACCGCGTGATCATCCTCTCCGACGCCGCGTCGCTCGAAGAGCCCGCGTCGGGTTAGGCGGCGGGAGCGAGCGACGGCGACGACCGCTCGCCGAACAGCGCCTCTTCGACGCGCAACCGTTCGTCGAGCGCTCATCGCCGTCGCCGTGGTCGCCTCGGTCGTCGCGTGCTCGGGAGGAACGTCGCGGCGTCCGGCCCGGAGCGCCGCGGGCGTTGGTGTGTTTGCTGGGTTGGGGACGTGGGTGGACGTCTACGACTACGTGCCCGCGTTCCAGAAGCCGGGGATGTCGCCCGCGGTGACGACCGCGTCGTTGCGTGACATGGCGCGGTTGGGCGTGCGCACGTTGTACCTGCAGGCCGCGCAGGACGACCGGCGCTCCGAGGACGACGTCGTGTCCCGGTCGCTCGTCGGCGAGGTCCTCGTCGAAGCGCACCGCGTGGGTCTGCGTGTCGTCGCGTGGTACCTCCCCCACTTCGCGGACGTCGACGCGGACCTGAGGCGAGTCGTCGCCTTGCGCGACTTCCGCGCACACGGGCAGCGGTTCGACGGGCTCGCGCTCGACATCGAGTGGACGAACGACGTGCCCGACGCCGCGACACGCAACGCGCGGCTCGTCTCGCTCTCGGAGCGCGTGCGTGACGCGACGGGCGGCGTGCCGCTCGGTGCGATCGTGTATCCGCCGCCCCTCCTCGAGGACGTCAACCCGAAGCTGTGGCCCGCGTTCCCCTGGAGGCAGCTCGCCTCGCGATTCGACGTGTGGCTGCCGATGGCGTACTGGACGTTGCGCTCGCTGTCGTCGCCGTTGCACGACGCGGCGACGTACGTGGCGCAGTCCGTCGAACGCGTCCGAGCGGACCTCGGCGTCGCGGATGCGCCCGTCCACGTCATCGGCGGGATCGCGGACGCCGCGACCGCGGACGACGACCGCGCGTTCGTGCGGGCCGCGCACGCGGTGCACGTCCTCGGCTGGTCGATGTACGACTTCGACACGACGCGCAGCGACGCGTGGCCGATCCTGCGGTCGGGGAGCTGAGCGCGTGCCCCGCCGCAGACTCGGAGTCGTCGTGCTGATACCGGCCGGGGTGCGCGAGCAGGTCGACGCGCTCCGGCGCGCGCTCGGTGACGACTCGCTCGGGAGCATCCCCGCCCACGTCACGCTGGTCCCACCGGTCAACGTGCGCGAGGACGACCTCGTCACCGGGTTCGCGTTGCTCCGGCAGGTCGTCGTGCGGACGGAGCCGTTCACGCTCGTGATCGGTCCCGCGACGACCTTCCTCCCGGCCACGCCGGTGTGCTACCTCGGTGTCGGCGGCGACGTGGACGCGCTCGTCGCGTTGAAGGACGCGGTGTTCCGCCCACCGTTCGAGCGCCCCGTCGACTGGCCGTTCGTGCCCCACGTGACCTTGCGCGACGGCGCGTCACCGGAACGCATCGAGGCGGCGGTGGCCGCGCTCGCCGACTTCCGGGCGGCGTTCCTGGTCGACCGCGTGCACGTCCTCCAGGGTGAGCACGGCGTCTGGACGCCGATCGCGGACTTCTCCTTCGGTGGCGTCGCCGTGCGCGGGCGCGGCTCGCTCGAGCTCGAGATCACCGAGTCCGAGGCGCTCGACCCCGAGGCGCGCGGGTTCGCCGAGCGGGTTTGGTCGCGCCACGACGAGGCCCGCTTCGGGCCGGGGACGCGGTGGGAGCGTCACCCGTTCGCGCTCGCGGCGCGCCACGGCGGCCGCGTCGTTGGCGTCGCGACCGGCTGGACGGGTCTCGGCGTCGGATACCTGTCGGAGCTCGTCGTCGCGGACGACGCCCGCGGGCACGGCATCGGGTCGCACCTGCTCGCGTCGTTCGAGTCGCTCGCGGCGCGCCGCGGCTGTACCCGGCTCGCGCTGCGGACGGACGCCGGATCGCGGGCGGTCGGGTTCTACGAGCAGCGCGGCTGGCGGGTCGAGGCGACGTTCACCGAGTGGCTCGCAGGCGCCGAGTTCGTCCAGATGGGCCGCGACCTCGGCTGAGCGAACGGAGGCGCGCGGGCGACGCGAGAATTTGGAACGGCGCGGGCGGCCGGTGCATCTGGACGGGTGTGACCGCGCCGCCCGAGCCCGGTGGGCCGTCCGCGTTCTCGGGTGACCCCTTCCCATCGCCCGCGCTCGCGTCCGGAGGCGCGCCGTGGCCGGTCGCCGTGCCGGCCCGGGACGACGTCGACCTCGACGGCCTTGCCGAGTGCGTTCCCGACAGCGCCTCGCGCGCACGCGACGCCGGATCGTTCGCGCAGGTCTTCGACGAGCACTACGTCGGACTCGTCCGGCTCGCGCTCGCTCATTGTGGCGACCGCGCGCTGGCCGAGGACGCCGTCGCAGAGGCGTACGCACGCGTCTGGCCCAGGTTCTCGCGCGGCACGGTCGCCGACGTCGATGCGTACCTGCGCCGGGCGGTCCTGAACGAGATCCGAGGCCGGTTCCGCCGCCGGGTCGTCGAGGCGCGCGAGGAGCAACGACGGCGTGTCGACTGGCGCGCTGGCATCTCGGACGAACGCAATGTGGACGATCGCGCGCAGCTCCTTGCCGCCATACGCGCGCTGCCGGCGAAGCAACGCGACGTCATCGTCCTGCGGTTCTACGAGGACCTCAGCGAGGAGGAGACCGCGCGGACGCTCGGCATACGGATCGGGACCGTGAAGTCACGTTGCTCGCGCGCACTCGAGCGACTGCGCCACGAGGTGGGTTCCGAGCGATGAGGACGACGACCGACCGCACGCTGGAGGCCCGCATCCGGGGGGCGTTGCACTCGGCCGTCGACGACTACGTTCCGTCGCCCGGCCTCGCGTCCCGTGCTGGTGAGCGAGCCCGAGTACGGGCGCGTCAGCGGACGGTCGGACGCGTGATCTCTGTCGCCGCGGCCGTGGTGTGCGCGACCTTCACGGTGCTCGTGTTGCGTGCGGATGTGCCGTCGCCCGCCCGTCTCACAACGGTGCCCTCCTCTCCGCGCCCGCTGACGCAGCCATCGCTCGTCCCGTCGATCCCACCCTCATCGCTCGGCACGACGCCGACCACGTGGCCCGGCGGTCCTTCGCCCACCACCGCGCCCGTGCCGCAGCCGCCGCCGTTGCCGGCACCAGGACGGCAGCCCGTCGACCCGGCGGGAGCACGCGCGGCCGTCGGTGCCGCATTCGCAACGACGTTCCAACCGAACAGCCCGCCCGCAGTGCGCGCGACGGCCGTCGAGCGCGGCGCGGTGCTGATCCCCCTCTTCCAGCAGGCGTTGCAGAAGCAGGGCGACATCGTGAGCGGTACGAGCGCGATCGTCGACGCGATCGTCTTCACGGACCCGGCCCATGCCGCCGTCCGCTACGAGCTCGTCGTCCCGTCGATCGGATCGTTTCCCTACGACGGGTCGGCCGTGCACGTCGACGGTGGCTGGAAGGTGTCGCACGCGACCGCGTGCGACGCGCTGGGACTCGCGCTCGGCGCCGTGACGTGCCCGCCGTGATCGGCTGACCGGTCGATCAGTGGATCGGGCAGCCCGGCGTGCGGACGTGGGCGTCGAAGAGGATCGTGGAGCACGTGCGGCGGCTCGTCTCCATCGTCGAGCGGTAGTGCACGGCGCCCACCATGACCCCGACCATCAGCGCGAGCACGGCGAGCTTCGCCGCCGCGCCCCGCGCCTTCGCCACCCCGAGCACGGCACCGGCCGCGCCGAGGCCCACCACCACCGCTGTGATCCAACGCAGCGTCGAGAAGTCGAGCCACGCCGGCAACGTCGTCCCGAGCATCGTGCCGTCCCAGTCCCACCACGAACCAGGTCGAGGACTATGCCCGATTTGTCCGATTGACGCAAGCGGTGGGCGCGAAATCAGTCGAACTTCAACGCGCTGTACCGCATGAGCTTCTGCCAGCGGTGGGTCGCGTCGATCCGGCGGATCGTGCCGGACTTCGAGCGCATCACGAGGGTCTGCGTCCGGGCGCCGTGCCCGAAGTAGCGGACGCCGCGCAGGAGCTCGCCGTCGGTGATGCCGGTCGCGGAGAAGAACACGTCCTCACCCGCGACCAGGTCGTCCGTGGTCAGGACGCGGTCGAGGTCGTACCCCCGGTCGATCGCTTCCTGGCGCTCGGCGTCGTTGCGGGGCCAGAGCTTGCCCTGGATCGCGCCGCCGAGGCACTTGAGCGCGCACGCGGCGATGACGCCCTCCGGCGTGCCGCCGATGCCGAACAGCACGTTCGCGCCGCTGTCCGCCCACGCCGTCGAGATCGCGCCGGCGACGTCGCCGTCCGGGATGAGGCGGATGCGCGCGCCCGCCTCACGGCACTCCTTGATGATGTCCTCGTGACGCGGCCGGTCGAGGATGACGGCCGTGACGTCGTCGACGTCCAGCCCGAGAGCCTTGGCCACCGCGTTGAGGTTGTCGGTGACCGACGCCTCGACGTTGATCACGTCGGCGGCCTCGGGCCCCGCCGCGACCTTCTCCATGTACACGCACGGACCGGGGTCGAACATCGTCCCGCGCTCGGCGAGCGCGATCACGGCGATCGCGTTCGGGCGGCCGAGCGACGTCAACGTCGTGCCGTCGATCGGGTCGACCGCGATGTCGCAGGCGGGCCCGCCGCTGCCGATCTGCTCGCCGTTGAACAGCATGGGCGCCTCGTCCTTCTCGCCCTCGCCGATCACGACGACCCCGTCCATCGACACGCTGTTGAGCACGAGACGCATCGCGTCGACGGCCGCGCCGTCGGCCGAGTTCTTGTCGCCCCTGCCCATCCACCGCCCGGCCGCCAGCGCCGCCGCCTCCGTGACGCGGGCGAGCTCGAGGGCGAGGTTGCGATCTGGGGTCGGGCGCTCGTCCATGCCGGTCGCTCCTGACGTGGCGGGAGGGGGGGTCCCGCAGCCTACCGACACCGGACGACCGGGTCAGCGGGGCGTCGGTGCCGTCCAGGCCGCGCGATCATGCGGGCGAAGCACGCCCGTCATGGCGCGGCCGAGGGAGCTATGGAGACCAACCGGGGACGCGAGGCGTGGGACCATGCGTTCGCGGCGTCGACGCGCCGCGACGCCGACTTCACCACGCACTCGGGCATCCCGGTCGAACCCGTCTACGGGCCGGAGGACGGCCTGTTCCCGGGGCAGTGGCCGTACACGCGCGGGCCGTACGCCTCGATGTATCGCTCGAAGCTGTGGACGATGCGGATGTTCGCGGGGTTCGGGACCGCCCCGGACACGAACCGCCGGTTCCGCGAGCTGCTCGAGGCGGGCGGTGACGGGCTCTCGACGGCCTTCGACCTGCCGACGCTGATGGGCCGCGACTCGGACGACGTGCTCTCGCTCGGCGAGGTCGGCAAGTGCGGCGTGGCGGTCGACACGCTGGCGGACGTCGAGGACCTGTTCCGAGGGATCGACCTCGGCGCGGTGACGACGTCGATGACGATCAACTCCCCGGCCGCGGTGCTGCTGGCGATGTACGTCGCGACCGCCGAGGCGGCGGGCACGCCGCGCGCCGACCTCGGCGGGACGCTGCAGAACGACATCCTGAAGGAGTACCAGGCCCAGAAGGAGTACGTGTTCCCGCCCCGTCCGTCGATGCGGCTCGTCGCGGACACGATCGCGTTCTGCGCGGCGGAGATGCCGCGGTGGCACGCAGTATCGGTGTCGGGGTACCACATCCGCGAGGCCGGCTCGACCGCGGTGCAGGAGCTCGCGTTCACGCTCGCGAACGGGTTCGCGTACGTGGAGTCGGGGCTCGCGCGGGGGCTCGACGTCGACGAGTTCGCGCCCCGGTTGAGCTTCTTCTTCAACGCGCACGTCGACTTCTTCGAGGAGATCGCGAAGTACCGCGCCGCGCGTCGCATCTGGGCGCGATGGTTGCGCGACCGGTACGGCGCGCGTGCGGAGCGGTCGATGCAGCTCCGGTTCCACACGCAGACCGCGGGGGTGTCGCTGACCGCGCAGCAGCCGGAGGTCAACCTCGTGCGGACGGCCATCGAGGCCCTGGCCGGGGTGCTCGGTGGGACGCAGAGCCTGCACACGAACTCGATGGACGAGGTGCTGGCGCTGCCGACCGAGAAGGCCGCGCGCCTCGCGTTGCGCACCCAGCAGGTGATCGCCCACGAGACGCGCGTCGCCAACGTCGCGGACCCCTTGGGCGGATCGTGGTTCGTCGAGGAGCTCACCGACGACGTCGAGCGCCGTGCCGAGGAGGTGTTCGCCCACCTCGACGACCTCGGTGACGGCTCGATCCTCGAAGGCGTCCTGCGCGGGATCGAGCAGGGCTGGTTCCAGCACGAGATCGCGGATGCCGCGTACGAGCTCGAACGCAAGCTGAACGATGGCCGTCATGTCGTCGTCGGCGTCAACGCGTTCACGGAGGGCAACGACGACGCGCCGCCCGAGATCCTCCACATCGGGCCCGAGGCCGAGGAGCTCCAGCTCAAGCGGCTCGACGCGGTGAAGCAGTCGCGCGACTCCGACGGCGTCGCACGCGCGCTCGAGGCGGTGACCGACGCCGCCGCCGAGCCGACGACGAACGTCGTGCCGAGCCTGCTCGACGCCGTGCGGGCCTACGCGACCGTCGGCGAGGTCATGGACGCGCTCGCGCAAGTGTTCGGCCGTCACCGCGAGCACCCGGTCATCTGACGGTGCCGCGCACGATCGACGACGGACTGCTCGACGTCGCGCGCGCCGCGAAGGGCTTCATGCCCGACGGCGAGGGCCTCGCGCTGCACGAGGCGGGGATCGCGGCGGCGCGCGTCGGCCCGCTGCTCGAGATCGGGACGTATTGCGGCAAGTCCGCCGTCTACCTCGGCGCGGCCGCGCGCGCGGGTGGGACGGTGCTGTTCACCGTCGACCACCACCGGGGCTCGGAGGAGAACCAGGCCGGGTGGGAGCACCACGATCGCGACGTCGTCGATCCCGCCACCGGGAGGATGGACACGTTGCCGTTCTTCCGGCGGACGATCGAGCGGGCCGGCCTCGAGGACGTCGTGATCGCGGTGGTCGGGGAGTCGGCGACGGTGGCGCGTCACTGGTCGACGCCGGTCGGGCTGCTGTTCGTCGACGGTGGTCACGCCGAGGACGTCGCGATGCGCGACTACGCGAGCTGGGCGCGACACGTCGCGCGTGGTGGACTCCTCGCGATCCACGACGTGTTCGAGGACCCGGCGGACGGCGGACAGGCGCCGTTCCACGTGTGGCAGCGCGCGGTGGCCGACGGCTTCGAACCCGTCACGACGACGGGCAGCCTGCGCGTCCTGCGACGGGAGTGACGACGATGGCGCAGTACCTCGCACCCGACTGGTTCACGAAGACGGTCGCCAACCCGATCGTCCGTGCGCTCGGTCTCGCGACCACGTTGACGGTGCGCGGCCGGACCACAGGTGCGCCGCACTCCGTACCGGTGAACGTGTTGACGTACGAGGGCTCGCGGTACCTCGTCGCACCACGCGGGGACACGCAGTGGGTGCGCAACCTGCGCGCCGCGGGCGACGGCGAGCTGTCGCGGCGGGGCAAGCGGGAGCGGGTCCGTGCGACGGAGGTCGACGACGGCGCGAAGCCGCCGATCATCGACGCCTACCTGCAACGTTGGGGCCGGCAGGTCCGTTCGCAGTTCGCGCAGCTGCCCGATCCGCACGACCACCCCGTGTTCCGGCTCGAGCCGGCCTCCTGACGGCGAGGGAGTGTCGATGGGACAGCTCGGGGTCGTGGAGTTCGTGACCCTCGACGGCGTCGTGCAGGGGTTCGCCTCGCCCGGCGACGACCGCGACCGTGGGTTCGAGCGCGGCGGCTGGGGCGCGCCGTACCGTCATCCCGTCGAGTCCGAGTCGGCCGTCGCCGGCTTCGTCGAGCGCTCCGCGTACCTCTTCGGCCGGCGGACCTACGAGGGCATGATCCGGTTCTGGCCCGACCAGCCCGACGAGAACCGGATGGCCGCGCACCTCAACCGCGCGCCGAAGTACGTCGCGACGCGGACATTGACCGAGCTGAGCTGGAACAACGCGCACGTCCTGGAGGGCGACCTCGCGGACGCCGTCGCGCGCCTGAAGGCGATGTACGACTCGGTCGTCGTGCTCGGCAGCGGCGTGCTCGTCGAGCAGCTCGTCGCGCAGGATCTCGTCGACACGTACCGCCTCTTCCTGCACCCGTTGCTGCTCGGCACGGGTCAGCGGTTGTTCGGCGCGTTCTCCTCGCCGCAGCCGTTGCGACTGCTCGACGCGACGCCCACTCCGACGGGCGTGGTGATGCTGAGCTACGAGCGGGACCGCTGACGTGTCACTCGACCATGCCGCGCCGGCGGCGGGAGACGACCTCGAGCTCGGCGAGGAGCGCTTCCCGGTCGAGGCCGGCCGGCAGGCCTTCGCCGCGGAAGAAGCCTGCGGTCAACCCCGATCCGCCGAGCGCGTGCGCGGCGAGCACGACGACGCCCGAGTTCCACGTCGGCTGCTCGACGGGGTACAGCTGGCCGTCGACGTGGAAGCGGCCGCCGTCGAAGTTCGCGCCCGTCCAGTAGCCGCCGCCGTCGGCGCGGAGGAACTGCACCGCGGCGAACAGCTCGAGCGCGCGTTCACGCTCGCCGATCGCGTCGAGTGCGAGAACGAGCTCGCACGTCTCCGCGGCGGTGATCCACGGCCGGTCGGACACGCAGCGGACGCCACGACCGTCGACGACGAACGTGTCCCAGCCCTGCGCGATGCGCTCCTGCGCCGCGTCGCCGCGCAGCACGCCGCCGAGAACCGGGTAGTACCAGTCCATCGCCCAACGCGACTTGTCCAGGAACGCGTCCTCGCGGTGCTCGACCGCGTGCGCGAGCGATCCGAGCGACAGCTCCCAGTCGGGACGCTCGCGACCGAGGTGCTCCGCGAGCACGACCGCGCAACGGAGGCTCGCGTGGATGCTGGACGACCCGGTGAGCAGCGCACCGTCGCCGGGATCGTCACCGCGCCACGCGATCTCGCCCGTCTCGCGCTGGTGCGACAGCGCGAAGTCGATGGCGCGCTCGACCACGGGCCAGAAGCGCGCGAGGAAGAGGTCGTCGCCGGTCGACAGGTAGTGGTGCAGCACGCCGTTCGCGACGTAGCACGTGACGTTCGTGTCGAGGGCGACGTCCTTCACGCCGTTGCCCTGGTAGTACGCGTGCCACGCGCCGTCGGCGCGTTGCATGCCGCGGAGCCACTCGTACGCGGCCTCGGCCTGCACGTGACGCCCGCCGACGTCGAGTGCCATCGCAGCCTCGACGAGGTTCCACGGGTCGGTGTGGCCGCCCGCGAACCACGGGATGTTGCCGTCCGCGAGCTGCACCGACGCGATCGCGTCGACCGTCTCCGCGATCTCGGCCGGCGTGATCACGCCGTCGACCGCGGGGAGGGTCACGACGCCGCCCCGGCAGGAACGCGACTGGCCGAGTGCGTGTGGTCGTCGCGCTCCGCCGGCGCGGGAGCGCCCTTCTTGCCGTACACGACGACGCTCTTGCCGAGCACCGGGTTCAGGGTGCGGTCGAGCGCCTGCGTCCAGCGCGGCCGGTGGGTCAGCTCCCACACGAGGAAGCGGTGGTAGCGGCGGGCCAGGAACCGGTCGGGACGGTCCACGCCGCCCGCGCACCGGATCCACCAGTACGGCGAGTGCAGCGCGTGCGCGCGATGGGAGCCGTTGACGGCGACGCCGGCGCGCTCGAGCTTGGCGACGAGGTCGGGCTGCCGGTAGATCCGGATGTGGCCGCCCGGCGTGTCGTGGTAGTCACGGTCGAGCGCCCAGCAGATGCGCTCGGGTCCGCGGGCCGGGACGGTCACCGCGATCGTCCCGCCGGGACGCAGGACGCGGACGAGCTCGCGCATCGCGGGTTCGTCCTCCCAGATGTGCTCGAGCACCTCGGACGCGATGACCCGGTCGAACGAGCCGTCCGGGAACGGCAGCGCGAGCGCGTCGCCCTGGACCGCGCCGCCCGGCGCGCCACCGGGCAGCTCCCCGGCGTCGAGCATCCCGCCGACGACGGCGCGCACGTCACGCAGCTCGGGCGCGCTCGCGTCGAGCGCGACGACGATCGCGCCGGCGCGCCACGCGGCGAACGCGTGCCGGCCGCCGCCGCAGCCCATGTCGAGCACGCGCATGCCGGGGCGGAGGTCGAGGCGGTCGAAGTCGACGGTCAGCATCAGCGCGCCCCCGCGTCCGCGGGCGGCAGGAGACCGGCGCGGGCGCGTTCCTCGAGCAGCGCGCGCCAGTTGTCGACGGTCCCCTGCGCGGTGGCGCGCCACGTGAACCGGTCGAGGACACGCCGGCGGCCGGCGTCGCCGATGCGTGCACGGAGATCCGCGTCGCCGAGCAGCACGAGGATGCGTGACGCGAGGGCGGACGGGTCGCCGGGGGGAACGGTCAGCGCGGTCTCGCCGTCGGTGCCGACGACCTCGGGCAGCGCGCCGCCGGTCGTTGCCACGAGCGGCACCCCGCACGCCATGGCCTCGATCGCGGGCAGCGAGAAGCCTTCGTAGAGCGACGGCACGACGGCGAGCTCGGCCTCGGCGTACAGCTCGACGATCCGCTCCTGCGGGACCTTCGACACGAACGTGACCGCGCGTTCGACACCGAGCTGCTCGATGAGCGCGGGGATGCGGCTGCGCTCCTTCGGGCGCCCGATGACGACGAGATGGGCGTCGTCCCGCTCGACGCGGACCTTCGCGAGCGCCTCGAGCAACGGCGTCAGGCCCTTCATCGGCACGTCCGCGCTCGCGGTCGTCATGATGCGGCCCTTCACGCGCGCGACACCCGGCATCGGACGGAAGATCGCCGGGTCCACACCGACCGGCACGATGTGCAACCGGTCCTCGGGGACGCCCATCTGCTGGACGATGTCGCGCTTCGAGGACGCCGACACGGTGACGAGGCGCGGGATCTGCCGCGCGACGCGCATCTGCATCTCGAGGAAGCCGTACCAACGCCGCATCGTGAGCCGGCGCCACGGGTTCGTGGTGTGTGCGAGGTCGAGATCGCGGTCGACCGTGATCGGGTGGTGGAGCGTGGCCGCGAGCGGCCAGCCGTCGCGCATGGCGCCCAGGAGCCCCGACCCCAGGCACTGGTTGTCGTGGACGAGGTCGAAGTCGTGCCGGCGCTCGCGCAGCATGCGGCGGACGCGCAGGCTGAAGGTGTACGGCTCGGGGAAGCCCGCGCCGCACATGATCGCGACCTCGCGCAGGTCGACGGTCGTGCGCAGCTCGTGCGGCCACGGCACCCGGAACGGGTTGTCGGCCCGGTACAGGTCGAGGCTGGGAACCGGGACGAGCTGCGACGGGTCGTCGAGGTCGGGGTAGGGCGGGCCCGAGAAGACCTCGACGTGATGGCCGAGCTCGGTCAGCTCACGCGCGAGATAGCGCGTGTAGACGCCCTGGCCACCGCAGTGGGGGTTTCCCCGGTAGACGAGCCACGCGACGCGAAGGGGACGCTCCGGGGACATGACCGACAAGCCTGCCGAGGATCCGGGTCCTCGGGCAAATGTTGCCAACCGGTCAGGACGCTGCGTGACCGGCTCTCGCCCGGCGCGGCGGGAGCGGCCGCACCTAGCCTGCGCGGCCGTGATCGACGCCGTGTCGGCCGCGATGGTCGCCCGCTCCCGGGTCGTGACGGAGCCCCGGTGGTCGCCCGACGGCCGGCTGCTCGCGTGGGTCGAGTCGTTCGCGGCCCGGACGGACCTCGTCGTCGCGCCGTTCGACCGGTCGTGGCCGCCGGTCGTCGTCACCGCGGACGTGCCCGCCGCGCCGGTTGGCGCGTACGGCGGGGGCGTGTTCTGCTGGGCGGGGAGCGGTCACCTCGTCTACGCCGCGCACGACGGGCGGCTGCTGCGCATCCCGTCGTCGGGCGGTTCACCGGTCGTGCTGCACGAGGGCGCTCGCGTCGCGGCGCCGAGCGCGTCGGCCGACGGCACGCAGATCGCGTTCGTCGCCGAGCGTGAGGACTCCTGCGACGTCGCGGTGGTGCCCGGCGACGCGTCGCAGTGGGCCCGTCGGGTGTCGACGGGCGCGGACTACTGCTTCGACCCGTCGTGGTCGCCCGACGGCTGCCGTCTCGCGTGGCACGAGTGGGACCTGCCGAACATGCCGTGGGACGGATCGCGCATCGCGGTGTGCGACCTCGACACGTCGGACGTGTCGGTCGTCGCGGGTGGCGACGGCGTCGCGACCGGGCAGCCACGCTTCTCACCCGACGGCACGCACCTCGCGTACACGTCGGACGCGACCGGGTGGACGAACGTGTGGCTGGCGCGCGCCGACGGATCGGACGCGCGTCCCGTGCTCGACGAGCAGGCGGAGCACGCGGAGCCGACGTGGGGCCCGGGGCAACACTCGTACGCGTGGTCGCCCGACTCACGTGCGATCGCGTCGTGCCGCAACGAGCGAGGCTTCGGCCGGCTCGTCGTCGCGGACGTGAGTGGGCGCGCGGCGGCGCGCGACGTCGCGAAGGGTTGGCACCACTCGCTCGACTGGTCGGGCGCGGGGCTCGTGTGCGTGCGATCGGGCGCACGGACGCCGCCGGAGGTCACGGTCGTCGATCCCGACGGCGCCGGGGCGCGCGTCCCGCTGGCGCGGGGCGCGGTGGGCGGGTTCCCGCTCGACGCGATGCCCGAGCCGCAACCGGTCACGTGGCGCCACGATGATGCCGGTGTCGACGTGCACGGCCTGCTGTGGCGCCCGTGGGGCGGCGCCCGTTCGTCGGGCGCGCCCGACGTACGGCCGCCCCTCCTCGTCATGGTGCACGGCGGACCACACGGTCAATCGGTCGCGGGCTGGGCGCCGCGTGCGTTCTTCTACCTGTCGCGCGGCTGGGCGGTGCTGATGCCCAACGCGCGCGGCTCGACCGGATACGGGCGTGCGTACGCGCAGGCGTTGACCGGCGAGTGGGGCGAGAGCGACCTCGCTGACGTCGCGGCCGGCATCCGTCACGCGAAGCACGCCGGCTGGTGCGATCCCGAGCGTGTCGCGGTGATCGGCGGCAGCGCGGGCGGGTTCACGGTGCTCCAGCTGTGCACGCGCCATCCCGAGCTCGTGCGTGCGGGGGTGAGCCTGTACGGCGTGACTGATCTGTTCGACCTCGCGTCGACGACGCACCGCTTCGAGTCGCGCTATCTCGACCGCATCGTCGGCGAGCTCCCGGAACACGCGTCGCGCTATCGCGAGCGTTCGCCGGTGACGTACGCGCGCGAGACGTCGGTACCCGTGCTCGTCCTGCAGGGCGACGCCGATCGCGTCGTCCCGAAGGCGCAGGCCGATCTCATGGTCGACGCGATGCGCGCCGGCGGCGCGACCGTCGAGTACCACGTGTACGAGGGCGAAGGGCACGGATGGGCGCGCCCGGAGACGGTCGAGGACGAGCTGACGCGCACCGAGCGCTTCCTGACCAACTGGGTGCTGCGGCGGTGACGCGGTGACGCAGTTGCAGTTCGAGTTGCAGGGTCGCGTGCGGGGCGCCGACCGTGCCGTCCTGCTCGCGCACGGCGCCGGTGCGGACATGCACGCGGCGGCGCTCGTCGCGGTCGCGGACGCGCTGGCGGACGCGCGCATCCCGTCGTTGCGCTTCGACTTCCCGTACCGCAGCGCAGGACGGCGCGCGCCCGACCGTCCGGCCGTCCTCGAGGCCGCGGTCCGTGAGGCGGCCGCCGAGCTGGCCCGGCGCACGAGGCTGCCGACCGCGCGGCTCGTCGTCGGCGGACGGTCGATGGGCGGACGGTACGGGTCGATGGTCGCCGCGGATGCCGACGAACCGCTCGCCGTCCTCGGCCTGCTGCTGCTCGGCTACCCGTTGCACCCGGCCGGCAAGCCGCAGCAGCTGCGCGTCGACCACTTCCCGCGCGTGCGGGTGCCGTGCCTGTTCGTCAGCGGGACGCGCGACAACCTTGCAGGTCGCGACGAGCTGACCGCGGCGACGCGCGCGATCCGTGGCAGGGTGACGTGTCACTGGCTGGAGTCCGCCGACCACGGGTTCCGGCCGCTCAAGGCGAGTGGGCGGTCGAGCGCGGAGATCCTCGACGAGGTCGCGCGCGTGACCGTCGAGTGGGTCGCGTCGCTTCCAGACTGAAAGTGTTCGCGGGGCGCGTGCCGCACCGGGCAGACTTGTCGCGTGCGCGTGCACCGGACGTTCGCCTTCGTCGACTTGAGCGGCTTCACCGCGTTCACCGAGGCGCAGGGTGACGACGAGGCGAGCCGCCTGCTGGCGGGCTTCCGGGCGTGTGTCCGCGACGTCGCCTCGACGCACGGTGTGCGGGTCGCGAAGTGGCTCGGCGACGGCGCGATGCTCGTCGGTGTCGATGGCCGCGGTCTCGTCTGCGGTGTCGTCGACCTCGCGAGCCGCGTCGACTCGAGCGATCTCCCGTTGCCGGTCCGCGCCGGCGTGTCGGGCGGCGCGGTGATCATCTTCGAGGGCGACGACTACATCGGTGGTGCCGTCAACCTCGCCGCGCGGCTGTGCTCCGTCGCGCAGCCGGGCGAGGTGCTCGCGACGACGGATGTCGCGAAGCTCGCGCCCGACGACTGCGAGGCGGCGCGCGTCGGTGCGCGGGCGATCCCCGGTCTGGCGACGCCGGTGCCGCTCGTGCGGCTGATCCCGCTCGTCGGCGAGGCAACGCTCGCATCCGAGCAGCAGTAGCGTCTCCGGTTCGTGGAGACACTGCGCCTGGACCGCGACGGGCCCGTCGGCTGGCTGCGACTCGCCCGGCCCGACAAGCTCAACTCGTTCACGATCGAGATGTGGCGCGAGCTCGGCGAGCTCGGTCAGGAGCTGCGGGAGGATCCCGAGCTGCGCGCGCTCGTGGTGATCGGCGAGGGCCGGGCGTTCTCGAGCGGCATCGACACGTCGGTGTTCACGACGGGCCAGACGGACAGCGCGCTCCGCGAC
>Ga0070741_10006562_pt1 | contig 24875 bp, 26 predicted proteins | sample Coa_R1_4_FD_66440 | JGI IMG/M metagenome (GOLD analysis project Ga0070741, IMG submission 66440) | Surface soil microbial communities from Centralia Pennsylvania, which are recovering from an underground coalmine fire - Coalmine... | ecosystem: Environmental > Terrestrial > Soil > Unclassified ... | reverse complement strand
GTGTACTGGCTGCCGTCCTCGTGGCAGAAGACGAGGTTGTTGTCCTGCCAGTCCGGGCCAGCGGCTAGCCGCTCCTCGGCCTGGCGTTTCCTGTGCTTGGTTAGGGCCTCGACGGCCCGTTCGGGCAGTCGGAGCGAGCGCCTGGACTTCGGCGTCTTGGTGTCGCCGCCCCGCCTGGCTGAGCGCCAGACCTTGATCACGCCCTTAGCCAGGTCCACGTGATCCCAGGTGAGCGCGCGCAGCTCACCCGGACGCAGTCCGAGCGTGATGGCCAGGACGAAGAGCGCTTCGAGCCGCAGGGCTTCGTTGGTGTCCGCGTCCAGGCCGAGGTGGGCGCGGCAGGCGCGGCAGGTTGTGTCATCGAGCTGAATGCTCAGCTCAATGACGGCGGCGTGCTTGCGGGACTTGTTACCGCAGGCGATCTGGTTGTCGTGGGTCGCTGCGTGGGCGGCGGCGGTCCTGGCCTCGCCAATCCTGATCACCTTGACGTAGGCACCCGTGGTGCCTTTGACGGTCTCCAGGACTTCGGTTGCCTGCTCCTCGGTCATCGCACGGGATGGCCGTCCCGGCTGTGCTTCGGGCAGGTCGACAAGGTCGATGACGTTCTTGCCGATGAGGTCGTGCTTCTGCGCGCGTCGGATGGACCGGCGGAGCGTGCTCTTGATCATCATCAGCGATCGCTTGCCGAGATGCTCGGCAGCCTGCCGGAAGAACCGCTCGGCCTCGGCCACGGTCAGGTTCTTGAGCTTCGTGCCGCCGATCTTCGGGTAGATCCACTTCTGGGCCTGGCCTCGGTACTCGGCCACGGTGGTCTCGTCGAGCGTGAGGTCATCGAGCCAGTCGGCGACGCACTGCTTGACGGTGTACGTCGCCGACGTGCGGATACCGGCCTTGATCTCGCCGTGCAGTTCGTCGAGCTTGTCCTTGACCTCAGCCTTGGTCTTGCCGCGGGCCATGCGCCGGATGCGTTTGCCTTCGGCGTCGTACCCGAGCGAGATCGTGCCCACATAGCACTTGTTGATCTTGTCCCAGTAGATGCCGTCGTCGCCGCGTTCACGACGTTTCTTACGTGGTCTCTGCTTATCTTCCAATGGTGTTACTCCCTTCGTTCGGGCGTTGCTGCCTCCTGTTCTTTGTTCAGCCTAACTCAAGAAGTCCCTAGACGTCCCTAAGCGGCGTTCTCTAGAGACGCTACGAACTCGGCGAGCTGCTGTTGGGTGATGCGACGGAGTTTGCCGATCTTGATGCTGCGTAGCTGGCCGGTCCTGAGCAGGTAGTAGACCTTGTCCCGACCGACATGCAGCATCTCGGCTACCTGCTCCACGGTGTATGCCTTCACTGGCTTTCACCTCCTTCCGATGGTTACTGCGGGTAGTTGTCCACGGGCTTGTCCAAGGACGCGGTTCCGTGCCATTACGTGCAGACGCGCGTGGACGATGGACATGGACAATCACTGAGCGTCACCGGATACGGCGCTCCAGCGCCCGCGGCTGACCTGGATCACGTCGCCGCGAGACAGGAGTTCGCGGAGCCGCAGGTACACCCACTGCCGGCTCATGCCGGTGTACTGGACGAGGTCGGGTACCGGCATGCCTTCGTCGGGCGCGAGCGACAGGGCGGCCCACAGCATCTCTTCTGGTGCGTCTCCCTCCGACGTCGCGGGCGGTCCTTCAGCTGGGACTTGGGCCGCGGGCACGATTGCGCGGCGTGATACCTCGTCCAGCGACGGGCGGAGGCCGGCGTGACTCGCGGCCGTGGCGGCGACCGCTTCGTCGGTCATCAGGTAGGCCCGGGCGCGCTTGGGCGTCTGGTGCTCGGGCGCGGAGACGAGGAACTTGCCAGGTGCGTTGAGGGTGTGGGCCTGCCAGCCGGCGTTGAGCATGCCCTGGCCCAGGATGAGGTCGACATCCTTCCGCTCCCGAACGCGGAAGCAGATCCTTATGTCCATCTGCGAACGCACCGCCCCGTGTCCCATCGCCTTCTGGGTGGGACGTTGCGTCGCGGCGATCAGGCTGACCGCGACCGCACGTCCGCGGCGTGCGACGGAGTCGGCGTGCTTGACCGCGCCGGGCGCGTAGTCGGCTAGCTCGGCATATTCATCGATAACGATGATCAGAACGGGCATTTCTGGCGTCGGCTCCCAGACGCGTTTGCCGTGCGTGGCAAGCAGCGCGGCGCGGGCTTCGAGCACAGCGACCGCATCGGCGAGCAGGTCGCGGGCCTCCTCAGGGGTAGTGGCCAGGCGATCGATGCATGCCGCCCAGGGGCCGAGTTCCATGCCCTTCTTCAGGTCGACAGCCCAGATGACCACGTCACGGCAGGCTGACAGGTTGCCCATGAGCACGTTGAGGGCACCGCTCTTGCCTACACCGGTGGTGCCACCGAGCAGGCCGTGCCGACGCAGGAACAAGACACGGCACGGCGCGGCATCTTCGAACGGCCCGAGGTCGATCGGCTCGGTGATCGAGGAGACGGACGGGCCGGGCCAGGGGATCGCGTCGGCGTGCGGGTCGGTGTCGAGCACGCGCAGCTCGCACCGGTTGGCCAGGTCGTCGGGCGTCGGGTAGACCCGCACCGCGCCGCGGAAGGTACCGAGGCCGGATTCGATCTGGGGGACCTTGCCGATCACGTCGGTGATGGTCTGGCCGCGGGCGAGGCGGAAGCGCGCCCGCCACCCCCAGATGTCCACGAGCGCGGACATCACTTGCGAGCCGGCCAGGCCGACCGCAGCGGCGACTTCGGGCCAGGATTCGAGCTTGCGCTCGACGCGGACCTTGGCGCGTCGCCGTCGGCTGGCCCACCACGGGATCGCGTTGACCACGGTCAGGATCGCTGCGAGTACGGGCATCGGGGGAGTGATCGGCCCGGTCGCCACAGCGGCGGCCAGCCACCCGCCGGCGGAGAAGCTCACCGTGGCGGCGTAGGCGCGGTCGGCGGTCCGGTCCAGCAGCGGCCACGCCCGGCGTATCCACGTGGGCAGCGGGATCGTGAAGGTTGCGGTGGCCGCCATCGCGGTGAGCGCCAGCCATGGCCATGATCGACGGTCGGCATGGTGCGTGGCCAGGGCGGCGAGAACGACGAGCGCTGCGACGGCCATCGGCGCGAGTTCGGAACGGTAACGCCAAACGCTCCGGCCGATCTGAGCGGCGGCGGTCTCTGGGATCTGATCACCGGAGTTCAGTACGATCATCGGCTGGTAGCCATCGTGACGAATCCGGCGAGCGTGGCGGCGGAGTTGCCTGCGGGTGGGTCGGCTCGTCATGGCAGCTCCTGCTCATCGGGCGGGAGCTGGCCTTGGGCATGGAGTTCGTCGCGCAGGTAGTACAGCGGGTCGGTTTCTCCATCGCGCTGCGCGCCGAGGGTGGCGCGTGCGGCGGCGGTGAGGTTGCCAAGGTCGGCCAGCGTGCTGGCCAGGCGCTCGCGGAGCCGAGCTACCTGGGCGGTCAGGATGGGGATCAGGTCGAGCGCGCAAGTGATCTTGCGCCCGGTCGAGGTGCGCAGCCACAAGTGGGAGAGGCGGCTGTGCCGTGCTGCCCAGGTGGCCTGGTTGTAGGTGTCGGCTACCTCCTGTAGGTGAACGTCCGGGTAGTCATCGGGCTGGGTCGTGAGGATCACCTCCTGTATGTGGGCGGATAGGACGTGCGGGTCATTGCTGGCCGGTCAGGGCGTGGATGATTGCGGTCACGGTGGTGCGGATCTCCGGGGCCAGTGAAGTGCTGGCCAGATAGAAGCCGAACAGCACGCAGATCAGGCCGTGCCAGACCTTCATGCCGTTGTACTTGTGCAGCGCCCACACGGCGACGCCGAGCACCAGCACCAAGGAGATGGAGATAGCCAACGCGGGTTACCTCCCCTCGTCGAGAGCCTGGCCGCACCGGTCGGCGGCCCGGCCGAGCTGGGCGCGAATGCGGTCCTTGGTGCCGGTGGTCAGCGGCGTGTCAGGGCGGTCGACGAGGTCTTGGAGGATGGGAATGAGCGGCGCGTACTTGCTGGCGAGCCGTGCAGGCTTGGCGCCAGTCATGTAGTGCAGCCCGACAGCGTTGTCCGTGAAGTCCGACACCTTGACCACTCGCGCCCAGGGGCTGGCGGTCAGGCTCGTCCCGACATGCTCGACGTACTGGGCGTTCTTGTCGCGGCTGGGGTCGTAGATCGGGTTGGTGACTGCGGCGACGAGGCTCGCGACCCGGAGGCCGAACCGTCCGGTCAGCACCTCGAGCGCTCCGGGCTGGCCGCCGCTGGACAGGCTGGCGTGGTGGTCTTCCACCGTGTCGTGCAGCAGCGCCGCGCAGATCACGTCCGCGTCAAGGATGTCGTAGTGGCAGATGATCCGCAGGGCGACCCGGAGCGGGTGGTTGATGTATGGCTCGTTCTGCCGCCGGTCGCCGTGGTGGAGGTCAGCCGCTACCGCTAGCGCCCGGCTGACCTTGATCCGGTCGTCGTCGCTGCCGAGCCGGTTCGTCTCGTACGCGAAGCGGATCCGCAGCCCGGCTTCGCCGTGTATCGCCGTGATCTGATGGAGCGGCATTGCGGCGATCCGCTCGTGGGTAGCCTGGTCGTTCACTGGTCCTGCCCTTCCAGCCAGCCGGATGGGCTTTGCCCGATCAGGCAGGTTTCGTGAGATTGCTCGCCGGTGTTCGGCCTGCGGACAGAGACGCCGAGCGCGCGCCGGATGATCGCGGCCGTCAGGCTCGGTGCGGTGGTGGACAGCTCGGAGGTAGGCGGTTCGCGCCTGATCCCGGCGACCACGGCGGCCAGCAGCACCGTGACCAGGACGGCCGCCGCGCAGACGATGACAATGATGATGGTCACGGCAGGTCAGCTCCTCGTCCGGTGCGGACCATGGACGCGGCGAGCGCTGCTAGACGGGCGCGCTCGCGAGCCTGACGGCCCCTGCGTCGGCGGCGGGCGACGCGGCGGGTGACTTCGGCAGTGCGGCGGCGCCACGTCATCCGGGCGTGGCACTTGCGGCATAGCCCGTGCGCGTGCTCAGGCGTCGCCCCGCATGGGCAGGAGCGGCGCCGGTCCTCGACCAGCAGGGAGACAAGAGTTGGATGCATCTGGTGGATTCCTTCCACTCGGCGATCTCCGTCTCTTCTGGGCGGAGATTTCGTGTTGTGCATGGCAGGATGCGCCGGAGTGTCAGGACGCAGTTACTACGCGGAAGGACCGGTGCTGGACGTGACGGGACGTCCCTACTAAGGTGAAGCCGTCCTTGTACGTCCTGCGGGCTTGGGTGGAATGCCAAACGAGAGGCTGCGAGCGCTGCTCTTGGAGCGCGGGGAGACCCTGGACAAGCTCGCCGAAGCTGTCGAAGTCGACCCCAAGACTGTCGAGCGCTGGATCACCAAGAGCCGCGTCCCCTACCGTAAGCACAGGTATGAGGTCGCTGCGTTCTTCGGCGTCGACGAGTCCTACATCTGGCCAGACGCCCTTGGTCGCGACCAGGTAGCCGCCGTTTCCGAGAGCGAGATCGTCGCGGTCTACCCGCATCGCACGGAGGTACCCCGGGACGTGTGGGGACACATCTTCGCCCAAGCCAAGAGCGAGATCAATGTCCTGGTCTATTCAGGCCTGTTCCTATCCGAGGACGCTGGCATCCAGCGGATCTTCAAGGACAAAGCCAACGAGGGCGCGCGAGTACGGATCCTGCTCGGAGACCCGGAAAGCCAGGTCGTGATCGACCGCGGCCAAGACGAAGGCGTCGGCGACGCTCAGCCAGCCAAGATCCGCAACGCCCTGGCCCTATACCGGCCGCTGAGGGCGGTGGAGGGCATTGAGTTCCGGTTCCACCGCACCGTGCTGTACAACTCGATCTACCGTGGCGACGACCAGGTGCTCGTCAACACCCATATACAAGGATTGTCTGCTGCGTACGCGCCGGTCTGGCATCTGCGCAAGCTGGCAGGTGGCGAGCTGGCCGGACTGTACATCGACTGCTTCGAACGCGTCTGGGAAACAGCCACCCCAATTGAGCGGAGTTAGGCCCTGTGTCCCGCAGGATCGACTACTACGATGACCCGAACGCGCCCAAGGCCAACAGCCTCGTCCCCTCCGTCAACGTAGTCGTCACCAACGACAACGGCGAGATCCTGCTCATCCGCAGGTCCGACAACGACAACTGGGCTATCCCGGGCGGCGCTATCGACCTAGGCGAGTCCTTGACCGAAGCGGCTATTCGCGAGACCAGGGAAGAGACCGGCATTACGTGCGAGATCACGGGCTTGGTCGGTATATATACCGATCCCAAGCACGTGATCCTCTATACGAGTAACGGCGAGGCCCGCCAGGAGTTCTCTATTGTCCTCACCGCGACTGCGATCGGTGGGATACCCGTCCCTAGCAGCGAGAGCAGCGAAGTCCGGTGGACCCCGCGCGACGAGGTGTCCAGTCTCCAGATGGATCGCTCGATGACTATGCGCATCACACACTACTTGGCCGGTCACAGCCCCCCGCATCTCGGCTTACTCGCTGAACGCGTGAGATATTTCCTTGCGCTGTCGAGGGCAGCTAGCCCAGCTCGCCGTGCGTGGTTGTCCGCCGGGCGTGCGGGTTCACTGCCCCATCTCCAAAGGATCCGGCCATCTCATTCGCTCGGACCCACGCCTTGATGCATCGCGTGTGCGCGCCGGGGCGCCTCGCAGAAACGACAAAGCTGTCAGGAGCCGGTGTGCCGAGTCTCGTTGCCTTGCCGTAGCCCTTGGAGCGTCAAAGGGCCGTCTGGCGCTGGCCCGGTGGCGCACCGGTTGCTGGCCCCGTACCAATCCCATACCTGGTCCGGATCTGCGACGTTGAGGAAGGCGTGCGGATGGGTGGGTGCCGGTAAGGACTGTCAGCCGATGGGCTGCCGCGAACTGGCGCTTCATCTCCCATTCGGTGCCGTCAGCGGATAACAGCAGCTCGGCAAGCTCGGCCGTGTAGGCCGCGAGTACCTCCCTGAACTGGTTTTCCGTCAGCGGTACCCCGTTGTGATACAGAGCCGTGCCGCTGACCGAGACGTGCTGGGCGCGACGGGGCTCGTACTGTCGCGAGCTGACGTATCGCACCGGTGAATGCGGTAGCCGCGAGGGCACCTATGAAGGGCCGGCGACGGTCGCAACGATCAGCCAGTCGGTCGCGTTCACTGGGCGGCTGGTCCACGATATCCGGCGTTTGCATTCCACCGGACGCTTTGGCCGATCAGACCTGGCGGGGTTAGCGCTAACCGTCCCGCATTACTGTGAGAACTTCCTGTACATCCTCAAGGCGTCCAGGTCCCCTAACGCCGCCGTCTCGGCGGCTTGGCCTACGCGCCCGCTGCGTCCGGCTCGACGCCGGTCGGCTGGCCCGGAATGCAGAGCTTCAGGCCGATCGATCGGAAGATCCAGAAGGGCCGCGCCGGACTTGTTAAGGGAAGCCTCGCGGCGGCCCCCATCGGGCTAAGGTGGGCAGGCCGGAAGGCAGCCTCGATCTCCAACCAGCGTATGGCCCGTCGCCCCTCGTCAAATCCGACGCTTCCGTCCGCATGAGCCGACGCTCTATCCCGCGATCCGATTTGACAATTAAGCGCCAAGTACCACTAAGATCAGGCTTATGAACGATCGAATCACGTCTCTTTCTCCTGAAACGTTCGCAACCGCGCTCTCGGTAGGGATGTTCACCGATGACGAGATCGCTGAATGGATCAGGAATAACCCACTCCGCGCCGGTAGCGAGAAACTTCAGGTACTACAGGCAATTGGCAAACTCAAAGGCGGTCCCATAACAGGAATCATCCGTACAGCCCTACGGGAAGCGGAAGGCCTACCACCAGTTCCAGGCGATCCCATCTAGAGGACGACCAGCACAACCGCAGTGGGGCTATGAAACCTGAAAGATTTTACACGACTAGAACCGCAACTAGGCAACCATCGAGTCACCAGCTATGGAGATCTGCACCCAGCCAGACCTCTTCCAAGAATGCTAAAGCAAGGCAAAGTACGACAGCTCACTTGTGGTCGATTGCGAGAATAATGGGTCCAGTGGTTGTCTCTGTAACTGCACTTACAATATCTCTCATGACATACGTAGACCAACATCAGGCTAACACTGCTGTCGAGAACTCATCTCGGCAGCAACAAGCGGAGTTGGTCTCATTCCTACAACAAGATCTCGTCGCCGTACACGCAGATAAAATAATACTTATCAATAATGACTCAGATGCGCCAATTTACAATGCAGGGTTCACGGTGGTAGGTGAAACCGAAGGTTTTAGCGTTGCAGGTCAAGTCTATTTGGGCGACATCCCAGCTTGCTCTAGTGGACACATCGCATTCTCGACTATAGCTAATCTTATGAACAAAGAGTCGGTTCGACCCGCATCATGGAATTCTACAGTAAATTATGACGTGCAGTCTATGTCTTTTACTGACAATGACGGCGCGACATGGGTATATACTGAAGGCAGCCCTCTAGAAAGAGCAAGCGGCGATTCCGGGTTTCCAATAACTGACGAGGATAATTCGTACCCACTTACTATCCCATCACCACAATATGAGCCGGCGGCTGGTTGTAGCTAAACAGTTAGGTCCGAGATCACCTGTTCCATCACTGTTCACACGGGCCATCCACGGGCCAGAAGCAGCAGAATCCAAAAGGTACGCACCGTAACACAGGACCCAAGTAACTCCGTGTCCTGCTGGCTCGCAAAGAAGAACTCGATCGCAACCTTGGGGATACTGGCCCGACGCTCTCGGCATCCACCATGCATCCCGATGTCCGGGTGGCCGCCAAGAGCCTATGGGGGAACTGGCTGAACCACGCCCCGACATGGCTATGGTTTGGCTTGAGGGCTATGGGCCTGCAGATTGGCTCTGAGCCCCGGGCTTCTCAGCCCACTCTGTAGCGGTCTCTTCAAGAGTTCTTGCTGCATCATCGATGTCTGCCTCGGCGGCATCAGGAAAGTTGTCTACTAGAACATCGTGGGCATCGTGCGGGCCGTTTCCTGGATATTGGTAACCGCCCTCTCGGGAATCGTAGAAGGTGCTCTGCGCAGGATTCTCGTAGTGCTCAAGGAACCACTCGATCATCTGATCAGTAGATACGTAATGTCCGCCGATCATGCGCTCGGCGATCTTCAGAATGGCCTCGATATCCTCAGGGCGAGGTGTGACAGAGCTGACGTTATGTGCTATCTCATTCCGGAGCTTCCAGAATGCGGTAAGTCTCTCAAAGTCTCTATCGCTCACATAGCCGAGACTGTAAAGGCCTGACAGCAATTGCCATGGCGTGCTCCATGGCTGCACGTCATCTTTGCCGGACGCGAAGTAGACGACTGCGCCTTCGAGTGCTGCCCAAGCAACGAGACCAGCAGCAGTAAAGGCTTCGAAACTTATAAGTCTCGCTGCTTCATTTAGGTACGTGCGGATGTTCTCGACCGGTGGATCAAACTCGGGAGCATCTCCTAGCCAGTTAATTTCGAGCTTCGCGTTCGGCACTCTTGCTACCGCTGAAGCGAGAGCGTTGAGACGACCGAGGTCAGACGAACGACGCGACTTCACCTCGACTATGAGAAGCTCTGACCCGCGTCGCGCTAGTATGTCGGGCTGAAAATCGCGCAGCGGTCCTGGAAGCGCTTGCTTGTCTGGCTCCTCAACGACTTCCCAGCCTGCCTGGAGCAACTCTGTGACGGTTTGCTCACGCTGCATGCGGAACGACTGTTCCCGAGGGGCATCCGTCATGGCAACTCCACTGTGGGAGAGGAAGCCTCAATCCGTATGTGGACGAACGGGGTGTCTGCCATGAATCCCTCTGCTTGGGCGCGGCTCAATCCCCGCACGCGGTATGCATCGTTAAGGTCGCGAAGGTGGCTATGGCGGTCGGTGAGCAGCTTGTCATCCACATACACGATGCCGTTGAGCGCGTCCTGAATGGGCTTCATCATGTTGTCGACGTCCAGCGGCGCCCGGTCGTGGTAGTAGGTGATGTGAATCGTCAGCTTGCACGCTAGCGGAGCCTCACCGTCGGGCCACTCGGCACGAGCCGCCGCTTGGACAGCATCCCGCCACCGCTGCTTCTTGACCTTGTTCCGCGTGTTCACGGACACCGGGATACCGAGGATCACACACTCCCACGGCATCGGCACATCGGCAGCCTAGCGGCACTGAGTCCTTGATCATGCCCAATGCCTGCCCAGGTCAGTGCATCGCGGCGCATTGTGCCAGGTCAGGGTGTAGTCGCTGTGCCCCTGGAAAGCGGAAAGGCGGGTGATCGTGGACCAAGCCCCATGCCGACACGCCGCACGAGCTAACCCAACGCAGGCGAGGGACGCTTGTCGGAGAAACATCGGGTGTTGGTTCGTCACGCGGAGCTCCGCTGCCACGTTTGCCCCTGTCTTAAGGTTCAGCTCCCCCTACGAAGGCAGGCACGCGTACGCGTTGACCACGTCTACCGCGTCGCGGATCATCGGGGTCGCGCGGTGGATGGCCCGACTTACCACGTGGCCTGAGTCGTAGCGGTCGTGGATCTCGGCGAGCCGCCAGTCGACATCCACGTGCTCGCCGTCCGGGCTGGTCGTCATGTCGCAGAAGGTGAGCGCGCTGGCCAGTGGTTCCGGAGCCGGCTCGAACTCACGGAAAAGCACCTCGGCTAGGCCGCGTTCGTCGGCTTCGATGTGCGCGCAGGAGTGGTGGGCGACCAGTCGGCAGAGCATCGGTCGGGCGCCCTCGATGTCGCGAAGGTAGCGGGCGCCGTCCAGCTGATGCAGGCCGGTGCGGACAAGCTCCGGGAGATACCCGACGTCGTGCAGCCATGCCGCCGCTTCGAGGAGATCGGTGTCGGGGCCGAGGGCGGGCGCTATGCTGCGAGCTCGGGCGGCAACGCCTTGGACGTGCGCCCAGCGGCGGGGGAGGGGAACTTCGAGGAGCTTGCGGGCCAGTCCTTCAGCCCAGGCGGCTGTCGTCTGCATGTGACCTACGGTAGAGGTGGGCCGCGGGACGTTCACGGACGTGGAATGCCGTCTGGAGACGTCTGATGCGTCCCTCGGGCCTCAGATAGCTCCCGCTTCTTTTCAGCCTCGCCAGGGAGCAGACGCGACCCTATCCACGTCCGCCATCGTGGCAGTCCGTGGCTTGCATAGCCCAGACCTCGTCATGGGCCGGGTCGTCGGGGTACTGATCCAGGTGGTCGTCGATGGCCCCCAGCCCCAAGCAGGTAAATCCACAAGTGCACTGGTAAGGCGTGCCAGACCGGGCGGCGTAGGCGCTCGCTCGGGCGTCTTGCTCGGCTATCACGGCAGCGAGCGCCAGAGCGGCAGTCAGCTCGCCCCTCGGTCTCGCCGACTCCGCGTGACCGATAGCGCGCAGCAGCATCGCGCGCCGGTCGGCAAGCTGCTGCCCGGTCAGCTCATCGAGCTGGGCATCGGCGGGGTATGCCGACCCCTGAAGCGCCTCCGCTTCATTGATCAGGCAGGCAGTACCACCGGACACGTTAACCGCCCTAGTCACCGCGACCCTCCCCCTCACTTGCCCATGATCCTCGGTGATCATCCTCGTACGGGCAGCGGAACTTCTGAACCACAGGGAAGGGACTTCTGCGGACGTCCTCTGGCGTCGTGCGCACCGTAGCCGGGACGTCCCGGCACGTCCTCTTGCTGTCCTGGCGCGTAGTAACCGCGTCCTGACGCTACGGCGCATCCTGCGATGCACGACAACCGGATTCCGCGATCTGCGGAGTCCCGCCACCCGGAAGGAACGTCCGTGCATCGAACTCTCACAACCACACCCCGCCCGCGTGCCGCGCACGCTCCTCGCAGCTGCGACACGCAGTCGGCTGAGGTTCCGCGACAGGTGGCCGTCACCCCAGCACCGCATCACTTCGCCGCGGCGTCGACCGCCCGGGACGGAAGCACCCGATGATGACGTACATCGCCTTCCTGGCCGCCGTGGTGTTCTTCGCCGCGTTCTCTGCATGGGCGTTTCTGCCCGCCCGTCATCTGCCCGGCCACCGTGCCCGCTACCTGCGTCTGCGGCTGCACTTGCGGCTTCACCCGGGTAAGGGCTTCGCGTCACTGTTCAGCTTGTGGCTGCGCTGGGGCCGAACGGCTGCCCTGCGGCGCTCCGGGCGCGCCCGTCCGTCACTGCCGTTCCGCTATCGGTTCGTTTACCCGGGCGGGCACTCGGTGTTCCTTGGCCGGGCGCACTACCGGCACGGCCTGCGCGTTCCGCTGGAAGAGCATCTGCTGGTGATGGCCCCGCCGCGGACCTACAAAACGGCGTTCTTGGCTGATGTGATCCTCCGCTATCCCGGGCCAGTCATCGCCACCAGCACCAAGGCGGACATCTACGCGCTGACGAGCGCGGTACGCGCCGGTATAGGCCCGGTGCACGTGTTCAATCCTCAGCACATCGGCGGCGTCGCCTCGACGTTCTGCTGGTCTCCGGTTGACGGCTGCGAGGACCCGGCCACCGCGATCCGGCGCGCGGATGCGTTCGCGTTCGCGGTCTCCCAGAAGGGCGTGGAAGATGGCGGCTTCTGGTCGGCCAAGGCCAGCGACTACCTGCGCGGCTACTTCCACGCCGCCGCGCTAGCCGGGTACGACCTGCGCGCCGTGGCAGCGTGGGTGTCCGGCGCCGATCCGGACATCCCAGAGCAGATCCTCGCCACGGCCGGCGCTCGCCAGTGGGCGTTGACCCTGGCCGAGCTGCGATCCGAGGCGCAGAAGACCACCGCCACCGTCCGCATGGTGATGTCGCGGGCGCTCGCGTTCATGGCCGACCCGGCGCTCGCCGCCGCCGTGCTGCCCGGCCCGGACGACGCGTTTGACATCCCCGATTTCCTGGCCCAGGCCGGGACCCTGTACATGATCGCCGAAGCCGTCTCCGGCGAGGCCCCGGTCGCTCCGCTCTTCGCCGCGATGGCGTCGGAGATCCACTACATGGCCGCCCAGCTCGGCCAGGCCTCCCCGTCGGGCCGGCTGGACCCGCCGCTGCTGCTGGGCCTGGACGAGGTGACCCAGATCTGCCCGGTGCCGCTGCCGTCCTGGCTGTCGGACTCCGGGGGCAAGGGCATCCAGGTCTGCGCCGTCGCCCACGGCGAGGCCCAGCTCGCCGGACGTTGGGGCGATCACGGCCGCCAGGTCGTCCTCGACACCTCGTCGGTGAAAGTGTTCCTGCCCGGCATCACCGACGTAACCACTCTGGAGGCGGCGTCGAAGCTGTGCGGGCAAGCGTCGTGGAGGGTCCGCGGCCAGGACCATGCCACGTGGCATGACGTGGCCACGCCGGACATGATCCGCCAGCTTCCCGCTGGCTTCGCGCTGGTCATCCGCGGCGGCTGCGCGCCGGTGATCGCCCGGCTGCCGCGCGCATGGAACAATCCGGCCCGGCGGCGCGCCCAGCCCTACGCCCCAGCAGCCAATGAGCAGATCCAGTCCGTGCCTCAGTTCTCCCAGTGGCCGGAGCCGGACATCTCCGACGACGCCTTCGCCGAACTGACCTCGGGCGACGGGACCTCCGTCCCTTGGAGCTGACCTTGCCTCCGCATCGGGAGGCAACCTGACATACCAGCCGGAAGGCGAGCCGCTCCCGGACCTGTCCATCTACGAGCGCCTGATCGACGAAGGTCTCGCTGCCGCTGACAGCCAGGGAAGCCCCGTCGATCACATCACCGCCCGTCGGCTGGCAATCTGGCTGGCCGCCCGTCCGCAAGACCCGGTCTTCGCCCGGAGCCTAGCCCGCTTCATACAGACTGGAGCCATCAACCAACCACTCAGGATGCAGTTGCGCATCCACGCACGCACCGGGACCTATCCCGACCAGCCGCAGGCCGCCAGGCTGATGGAGTACTGCGTCGGCCGTGGTGCGGACTTCGGGCCGGTCAGTGAGAACTTCGGCCGCGTTTGCGACCAGATCGACCGCGCCGACGCCATGCTGGGCGGACTCAGAGAACGGGCCAGAAGCGGCAATGTCGTTCTGAGCCAGGAGGCTGAGCAGGAGACCGGAGACCTGCAGACTGTCGCCCTGGCCCGCCGTGATCCCCAGAACCAGACGGTCACCCTGATTCTTGACGACGCCACCGCCAACGTTGCTATGTACGCCGTCGCGGCCCACGCCAGCGAGCGAGAAGCCCATGTCCGTGAGGTTGAACGGTACGGTGAGACGCTGCCCGAAGGCTCCTACGGCAGGCGCAACCGCCAGGCCATCGCCGCGCACGAGAGGCGGGTAGCTACCCGGCTGCGGACCGTCGAGAAGGCCTACCGGACCGCTGTCGAGCGCGATGCCGTGGTCAGCTTGCCCCAGCCCGCGTGCTCTCCAGAGCGCGCGCATGATCGGGAGATGGAACTGGAGTAGAACGGCCTGTGTCACCATCGTCCCTGGTCTCGGTGGCACAGGCCGTGTGCTGCAAATCAGGCGGCTCGCCGGCCCCGGAGCATGAGCGCCGTCTGCGCGGGGCCGAGCGCCGACACCGCCAGCTGCTCGAACACGCGGGCGTAGGTGGCGACGTCAGCCCGGCCTTCCAGGCAGACCCCTCCGCTGGCGCCGCCTAGGTGCGCGACTCCCAGCCCGGGCGCCTCCGGGAACTGCAGAATGGTGAGCGAGCCGACGCCGGCCCCGGCGTGTGCGCCGCTGCTGAACGGCAGGATCTGCACAGAGATCATGCCGCTGTCGCCGCTGACCCCGGCGAGCAGTCCGAGCTGACCTTCCATTACCGTCGGGCCGCCCACTTCCTGGTTCAGCGCTGCCTCGCCGATGATTACCCGGATGTCTGGCTTGCGCTCGCCGAAGATGGCTTTCTGCCGGGCTAGCGTCGCCTCGACGGCCCTGTCTAGCGCGTCGTCGTTCGTGATGCCCAGCTCAGCCTCAGCGAGTGCCCGTGCGTACCCTGGCGTCTGCAGCAAGGCGGGTATGCGCTGGGCCTCGTACACCGAGATGCGCGAGGCGCCCGCCTCCAAGAGAAGGTAGTCCTGCCAGGCGCCGGGCAAGACATCCGCATACGTCGCGCACCAGACGTGTGCGCCGCGCGAGTCGGCGATGGCGGCCACTGTGGCCTGCTCCTGGTCGGCGACCCCGTATTCGGTGAGTAGTTCCCGCAGTTCCTTGCCCCGTATCCCGCGTTGCCCGGTCTCGATTCGGCTGATCTTGCTTCGGTCGCACTCGAGAACCCGAGCCGCGTCCTCGAGCGTGTAGCCCATGTTCTCGCGGTAGCGACGGAGTGCATGGCCCACGAGCCGCCGCCGTACTGGAGGTGCTTTGATCACGGCGAATCACCCTTTGCTTTGGTGTTGTCCTGGACGTGTCGGGTCGGGTTGCCGCCCTGTCCGACGTTCTTTAACGTACTATCTCTTGGTTGCCGAATCAAGCTGTTGCCAGCTGTCCGCGGGCCTGGGGTGGCGATCAGGCGCTGAGGAGGGTCCTCGCCGTGCGGATGATGCGCTCGGCAGTGCGGCGGCTGACACTCCACTCTGCGGCCAGGTCCGCCGCGGAGGGTCGGGTACCAGAACGAAGCGCGGAAAGGACACTGTCGAGTCGTTCGTCGCCTGCATACGGGTGCGGTTTAGCCGGGGCGCCTGGCGTACCCGGCTTGTGGCCGCCTCCTGTGCGCTTGCGCCTCTCGGCAGCGGACCACACCGTCTCGCGTTTCCAGAGTGGCGCGCGGCGGCCTTTGCTGGTCGTGCCGTAAGCGTCGGGCTCGGGAAAGTAGCCCAAACGGCGATTTGCGTGAATCACGCCGCGGCTGGTGTAGCGGAGCATGCGCGCGGCCTCCGCCGCGTCGACCAGCTCGTTCGGGTCGCCCCTGGGGTCGGCCTGGGTAAGCGCTTCGACCTTGCCGCGCAGGTACGCCTCGTGCCAGGCGGTCCACTCGTCTCTGTACCAGTAATCCGTCCGGCCGATCCGGCCGGCCTTCTCCGGGTGCCCTGTCCTGGCGCGGTCGCGGTACCAGCCGTCGACGGTACTCCGCGGCACCCCGCGCGCCGCCATATCGGCACGGCTGATCACCGGGCGCCCGTTGATGGCCGGAATGAGAACGACCTCCTCCGTGCAACCGCACCGGCTGACCTGGCCAGGAGCAATCCACCTCGGCCTCGACCTCGCCCGAGGCCGACCCGGGCATCTTAGTCCGGCAGTGGCCGCGACACTACGTGGCGGCTGGCCGAACCACCTAGAATCCGTGCAAGCTCTGCGGCGTTTGATGCCTTCTTTGGTGGGTGTCCTGGGATGTCGCAGGGCCAGGCGGCCGTGCGGGACCTTTGCCGAGGCGCTGTCCGCAGTGCCGCCCTTCGGGGCGGGCCCGCCGGCCGCCGCACCGTCGCCCTGCAAGCGGGCTTGCCTCAAGTCACCCCGAGCATGCTGATGGGAGGGCCTGTCTCTCAGTCGGTATTCGCGCCGGGCGCCGTCACTGAGTATGGCGAGCATTAGCCTCCACTCTGTCGATCATCGCTGTGCTGCAGCTACCGGGCGGGTGCCTCCAGGCCAGAGCGCCAGTGGATTACGCCTTCTTCGTACTCGGCCACGTGATGCGGAACGCCGTGCATGTAGAACCGCTCCGACACGCCGTCTACCAGCGCCATCCGTGCCACCTTCCCGAGCGCGGAGCCTCCTCCCTCGATCAGGGTCCGCGACAGGGGTTCCATCGCTCCGTGGCACGTCGCGGACACTCCTGACGTGCCACGGCGCGCGCCCCTTCTCCCAGGGTGACCAGCATTGCGCGGACAGTGGAATTTCTGAACCACGCTTAGGGACTTCTAGGGACGTCTTCTGCTAACGTCGGAGTCGTCGGCTCGGGTAACGGGAGGCCGGAAGGTTGAACGAGCCATTGCGCAGGGCTTTGCTGCGGGCGCGGCTACGCGAGGAGGACGTGGCCGCCCTCGTTGGCGTGGACCCGAAGACCGTCCGGCGCTGGCTCAGCGGGCGCATCCCGTACCCACAGAACCGGGCAGCCATCGCAGATCTGGTCGGCGTCGATGAGGCAGAGCTGTGGCCGGACGCAGACGGGTCGCTTTCAGGGAGGACGAGGCCAGAGGAAGTGGGCGTGGTCTATCCGCATCGATGGGCCATCCCTCGGGAGGTTTGGACCCGGTTCTTCGGCTCCGCCGAGCACGAGATCGGCATCCTTGCCTACAGTGCTCTGTTCCTCGCCGAAGACGAGGGGATCCAGCGAATCTTGGCCGCCAAGAGCAGCGAGGGCGTCAGGGTGCGAATCGCCCTTGGGGATCCAGATAGCCGCCACGTGGTCGAGCGCGGGGAAGAGGAGGGAATCGGCGAGGCCATGCCCGCCAAGGTCCGCAACGCGCTCGCGCTGTTCCGGTCGCTGGCGGAGCCGAACAACATCGAGATCAGATTGCACCAAACCGTCCTGTACAACTCCATCTACCGCGCCGATGACCGTCTGCTCGTCAACCAGCATGCCTACGGCACTCCCGCCGCACATTCTCCTGTTCTGGGTCTGAACCGGGCCGGAGCAGGCGACATGACCGACGCCTATTTGCGGAGCTTTGAGCGCACATGGGACGGTGCCCTGCTGCTTCACGGATGACCATCAGTCACGCCCGTGACGGGTAGCGGTTGACCTGTGGGTCGATAGCCACGCCTGATGCCTCGATCAGCACCTGGGCGATATCAGAAAGCCGCACTGATAGAGCCAGCGATCGGCTAACCGGCCCTGAGTTGCATGCGAGCCTCTTCCGGGGTTTGGCCCACCACTTTCACGCCCGCAAACATACACGATCACGTGTTGGGCGATAGCAGTCTCCCAACGCAACCGAGAAACGAGAACTTGGACAGCGCTCCATCCGCCCCGCGCCGCGTTCGCGGAGTAGATGCAGCCACGAGGACGTCTTGGCTCTACGCTTATCCCGCCAGTTCCTCTATCGCGTGGATAAGACGCCGGAACGATCGACTGTTCGCGGCGGCAGTCTGGAGATCTATGAGGGCGGAGAACTTCGCTTGGTGCAGGGTCTCCTTGTACGACTCCAGCATCAGCTTCTCAAGTTCGTGCTTCGCATCGCGCTTGCCTTCATGGTTTGTGGGCACCGCAGCGTCATCGCGAACTGATGGATGAGTACGCAGCGACTCAGCTGCGGCTAGAAACCACGCCTCATACTCTTTCCAGGCGATCACAACCTGGACATCGACAGGGAACAGTCCAGGTCCAGGTTTCAACAAACCGGCGAGTTGAACTGCACATTCGATGTCGCTGTCATCGCCGTCACGCACCACAAGTACTCCGCCGCGCCCTTGTACCCGTGCACTTTGGAAACGAATAGCCTTAGCCAGTTCGTCGGGCTTACGCATTTTGCCGGAATCGAGCCGAAACGGCTGCCCCACCTCAATCCAGGTGCCGCCCAGCAGTTCAAGACCGATACGGGTAACCAGTTCCCGGATGGCCAGGACCTCACCATGTCCCTCCACGATTGGCGCTATCAGGGGTAGATTCATCACTGAGTCTCAGCATATTCGGGTTTCACCGGAAGAAGCTGATCGGTCCGCAGGAGCTCGCCAGGTGTGTAAAGGTCTTCGCGCAATGCTAGCGCACCGGCTTGGTCAAGCTCACCTATTACAGTCTCTCCGCCGATGGAACGGACAGCGCGCAGTTCGGATAGGTCGAAGTCATGACGATCTAGGAGATCCGGACTATGGCTGGTGACAATGACCTGGCGACGTTCGCTGGCATCACGAAGAGCATCGAGGAGAATGCCCGCCGCCGCTGGATGCAGGGCGCTCTCGGGTTCCTCAATACCCACCGTACTCAGCGTGCTGCCAGTTCCCGCGAAGAGTGACAGAAGCACACCGAGTGCACGCAGCGTTCCATCGGAGACGGACTGCGCCTGGAACCGCCACGGGTTCTTCGCTCCAGGTACGTCCTGAGAGAACTGAAGCGTCTCCCAGTTGCCCAAGTCAGATCGGCTGACTCTGTGCATGCCTGGAACTATCTGCTGGAGGTACTCCTCGATGCGCTCCTTGTCTGCTCTGCCGCGTTCGGTACGTTGCAGGCGATCAAGCACGCTGGCGATGTTGGATCCATCCCGGTGCAGGAGTTCTCCTGAGTCGGGTGTCTGGGGTTGCCGCATGACGTCCGGGTTGAGGTTAAAGACGCTGATCCCCGCCAAGCCGTCATACACGGGCCGAAAGACGTCCAGGCCGGCCGCAGCGACGAGGTATAGGCGTTGCTCGCTGACCGGCGGCATCACTGGTTCGGTACTAAAGTCCAGTTGCCCGTCTGCAACGCTCAAGCGAGCATCCGCGCCGCGTCTCCCCTCCCCAGCCCGCGCGTCGAACCAAACCTCGCAGTACTCTCGGGAAACGCGAAAGCCACCGCCTCTGACGGCACCGACCTCAAATCCGTATGATCCCTCGTGGTCAGCGCCACGGAACTCAAGGTCGATCGCGAAGTGGGTTGGATGGCCGGTTGATCTGCGGCGAACTTCAGCTACCCCGCCACGGGCACGGAGTGCTTGGTCAAGGGAGGACTGCAGAGACTCCGCGGTTAGCCGCAGCGCGTCAAGGAAGTTGCTCTTACCTGACCCGTTGGGGCCCACGAGCAGCAGCAGCTTGCCCAGCGTGACATCGGCGTTGGCAATACTCCGGTACTGTCTCAGCCGCACCCTCGTCAGGGAGAATCGCTTGTCCTGCATGCAACTAGTGTGACAGCACGGTCGTGGTAAATCGGGAACCGCTGAGCCTAGTTCTCACGAGCCACCTGGAAGGGTGCGAAGCTCTGCCCTGCCGTCGGCGTCGGGGGAGGCTTGGCTCCCTGCGAGCTGCGGACCAGCTTCGTCAGCCTGATGTCGGCCTTTGGCGTGCCGGTGGAGGAGATCGCGCGTCTGATCGGACACTCGAGCTCGCGCACGACGGAGGTCATCTACCGCAAGGAGCTTCGCCCGGTCCTGGTCGAGGGAGCCGAGGTCATGGACCAGATCTTCGGCTGAGCGAGCGCCCCTAGACCTGCTCTGTTCCTGGAGCCCACATGTTGCTCTAACCGTATGTCTGCGCTCGGCTCTCGCGCTCATCCGGCATGTTCGGTTTCTGACACTTCCTGTCAGGTGGCGATTGCAGAGAGTATGCTTGCTGCCCTGTCGCGACGTCCTGCCCTATCGTGGCCAGAGGCGATGCCGCCGTTCCAACTGGTATCGCCGCTCAGGAGAAAGAGCAGGTATCAGGTAACAGACCTCCGAAGCTGCGCACCGCGCATTCGGGGGGCCAGTTCACGACCGGGTGCCACGCTGCTTTATCGCCGTTGTGTCAGCCCAGGTTTGGGGCTTGGCAGCGGAATCGTAACCGAAATATCCAGCGTCCCTGTGCGCCGCCGGGGCGGCGCACAGGGACGGAGAGCAACGCGATAAGCCTCGCCGCCTAGGTCATTTCAAGCCGAGGAGACGGAGGAACGCGTTCTTGGCCTCCGGTGGCAGGGACTGCCATACGCGGAAGCCTGTGGAAGCGATTCTGGTGCCGTGCCCAGCTACCTGGAGTAGACGGCGCCTGAAGCGCTTGCTACTGTTGTCAATAGTCCCGGATTTGAGTTCGGACTGTCTGGAACGAGGAGCCCCCGTTGGGCTGCAACCCGACGATGAGGGGCTCTTTCGTTTTGGGGCTTTCGCCCGTCTGCGGTTCTTATGACGCGGCTTCCCTCCGCGTGCGTGAGATCGGGACGTTGCTGCGCTCCTTTCCCCGCGCTTCTATGGCGCGGTGCGTGCTGGCCGCGCGGCCTTCCTGCTGCGGTCCGGCCGGGCTTGTGTGGGAACCGGAGAGACTGCCGGGACGAGGGTAGCTGTAGGTGCCCTTACGTACGCGGGTCAGCCGTTCGCGTGAGGCCCAGTAGCCAAGGGCGTTGCTAACCGCAGTCGTCGGCCATGGTGCCCCGAGTTCGGCTAGCCGGGCACTGATGTCCGCGACGGTGAACTCCTCGCCGGGATTGATGACTTGCCAGACCAGGCGCCGCAGCGGAACGTCTTGCATTTCCACGCGCCCGGCTGTGCGGCGGCCCGAAGTCCTCGCTGGCGCGGGAGGGACAATCAGTTCCTGGTGCGGACGGCGTGCGCCCGGTGGCTTGCCGCCGGGAAGATCGTGACGATCGACTATGTCTAGGCAGGCCAGGTAAAGGGGCTCGGGCACGGAGACGCTGAGGCCTGACACGCGGGCCTGGTCGAAAGCCGCTGCGACTGCCCGCAGCGACTCCGCGAGGAGTTGCGGGTCGGGCGGTGTTGCCACTGGTCGGCCGACGTTATCGGTCATAGCGTTACATCCCCCCCATCGCAGCGATCTCATGTTTCCTAGAGTTGAACTCTACATCAAGTGAGTTGCTGCGTGGTGCATCTCTGCCTGTCGTCGTGTCTTCGGCTTGGGGGTGATGGCTGAACCTGGTTGCGGCCAGGACTGGTTGCAAGTATTTTCAGATCGGCGGGAGACCTGGCAGTGACGGCTAGGCGGTCGGCAGCTTGTCATCTCTTCGTGACTTGTTACATGTATCCGTGAAACTCTTATGAGGCCGTTGGCATTCTGCTGGCGGTGCGGAGGGGACCAGATGGCTGCACGCCTGCAGGTACGCCACGTCCGAGTTAGGACTGCCCGGGGATGGCAGGATGCGTATGACCTTGATGCCCCGGTCGTCACGGTCGTCGGCCCGGCTGACACGGGTAAGAGCATGCTTCTGGACTCCGTTGCCTTCGCCATGGGCCGTGACATCGAGGGTTTCCGGGGAGTCGTCGACGAGCATCTGCGCGAAGTGGAAGTCGGTATACGCACGAAGTTGGGGACCTATCTCCTTCGTCGCTCCCGGCATAACTCTTCTGTCGTTGACGTCATAGACGAGTCCGGCACCCGCCTTGGGCGGTATTCCGTCAAGGATGGCACCGAGCCTGGGCAGCAGAGCATCTCCAGCTGGCTTCTTCAGCAAGTGGATCTCGACGACGCATTTTCCGCAGTCCGGCTATCGGGCGGGCGCACCCTGGATTTCCCGACGGCGCTGCTGCCGTACTGCTACCTGAACCAGTGGGATATCGATCGTCATATTGTCCAGCCGTCCCGCATGGACGACGTGAGGTACAGGGTCCTGCGGCTGGTGCTGAACCTCACGACGCCAGAGTACGAGCGGCTGAGCGCGGAGATCAAAGACGTCGACGCTGAGATAGCCAGGCGGCGGCGCTGGGTGCGCGAGATCGCCGGATTCCTGGACGACTCGGCGACAACCCGAGGCCAAGCAGTACAGGAGGAGATCCAGGTTCTCAGGAAGCTGGAAGAAGACGCCAAAGCGTGGCTTGCCAAGGTCAAGGGCAATGCCAGTGCGGCCACGGCAGCGGCTGACCGTGAACGTCAGCTCGTCCGCGCAGCCCGCGGAGAGGTAGCCGATGCGGAGATGAGGCTAGATACGCTCCGGAAACGTCACCGCAACGCCCTGGATGAGGTTGAAGAGTGGGAAGGGGCGCTGAGGGAACTGGACTCGCAAGAAGAGGCGGCTGCGAGAGTCCCGGTCAGACCGCACCCAGTCGAGATGTTCTGCACAAACTGCGGCTCCAGCCTGCATGACAGGGTTCCTGCACCCGGCCAGTGCTATGTGTGCCTCGGTCCCTTGCCGCCCCACCGGCGGGAAGCCGAACGAGTTCGCATCGAGGGAAACCTAGCGATTGCCCGGCAGGAAGCCAGCCAACTCGGCGACGAAGTCACAAAGGGCGCCGAGCTGGCCCAGCGCGCCTTCGAGAAATCGGATGCCCTGATCAAGAACTTCGATGACCGGGCGCGAGACAGCGTCACCCCATACGTAGAGGCGATCTCGCACGCGGCGGCAGAACTCGCGCGCATCCAGCAGGAACTCGCGTCCCTTGACCGTATCCAAGACGCGCACAGCAGGCTAAGCCAGCAACACGACGAGATAACCGAGATGGAGAAGCAGCAAGCCGAGCGGCGAGAGCGCCTGGTTCTCGATTCCGCCGAGGTACGTTCCCTCGAAGAGGTGCTTGAGCACCTCAATGAGCTGTTCCGGCGGATCATCCTCGGGATCGACCTGCCCAACTCGACAGGCAGAGCCCGCCTCGACCCTGAGACCCTGCTCCCGCTCGTAGATGAGCAGCCGTTCCACAAACGCGGCGGAGGTGCCCGCGCCGCCGTAAGCATCGCCTACAGCCTCGCCCTGCTGACCTATGTCCGTGAACAGGAGGACGCGAAGCTCCCCGCATTCTTGATGGTGGACTCGCCCCAGAAGAACCTCGGATCAAATCAAGAAGACAAGGCACTCTCCCGCCGAGTCTACCAGCGGCTCATCGACTACATGAGCGAGCTCGACACAGAGCGCTACAACCGTCCCTTCCAGGTCATCATCGTCGACAACGACATACCAAGTGACATAGCACGGCAGGTGAAGGTGGTGGACTTTAAGCGAGGAAATGGCTTCATTCGGGATCTGAAGCTCCTCGAGCCTAGCAGCCTCGTGCAGATGACCATCGATGACCTGAGCTACAGCGAATAGAGGTAATTCACAGCCAACTGTCCTGTGCATTGCGAGAAACGATGAATTCTCGATCTCGGCTTACTCGGTTTTCCTAGATGACGCACTGCCGGAGTACGAAAGTGGCGGCTGGTCGGCGTTCCATTATGGGGCTATATACGTGCTCAAGTGCCAACTGGAGGGATCGCTCTCGATGGTAAGGAGAAGATTCGTGCTGTAGCAAAGCTCTCGTTGTATAGGTAGTGGGTGGATCATTGGCGTAGCGCTGCCGTGATCCAGCACGCGTTTTACCTTGCGGCGGTCGATGTTGAGCTCACGAGCTATGGCACGCTGGTTGGTGCCTGACAGGTACAGCGTACGTATCGCCTCTTCGAGGTTCGGTCCTGCCGATACATCTCCTGGCAGGTGGAAGCCGACCGATTCGGCGTTGACTGGTGCGCGGTTGTTGCGGTTGGTAGTCCTCACGAGCAGCATCAGCAGCTCGAAGGATCCGACCAGCGCCAGGGCGGGCCACGCGCTGACCAGGGCGCCGATCGGGCCGTGTCCCAAGCCATGCGCCATGTTGTCGCCGACGGTCGCCACGATGCCCGCGCTTAGGCTCCAAAGCGCCAGCGGTGGTACACGCTGGTTCCGTCGGCTCGCGTCGAGCACCGCCATGGACGCCGCCCAGATCAGGCCGTCCACCGTGAACGGCAGAAGCCGCGCGGTTAGCCCGGCCTGGCCGTGCGTGCGTACAAGTTCGTAGGCGTGCTGGTACGAGATGATCGCGGCCACGCTGGCGACCGCGATCACTGCAAGCGCCGTCGTCACCCTGATAAGGCGCTCGGTCACGGCAGCTCCTCTCGGAGCGCAGCCACGAGCGGTTCGTTGTCGGTGCGGCCAGCCACAAGAAGCTCGGCAACCGTCAGAGCTGTGATCGCCTGATCGCGGCTCAGCAGCCGATCAGGGCAACACGAGACGATCCACGCGCCCTGACCATCCGCCGCGGCATGCTGGCGGAAGGCCGCGGTGGCGATCACGCGACCGCCAGCCGCCGCGGACATGGAGTTGTTTTCGATACGAAGTGACACGGATGGAAGAACCTCCTTCGAGACGTTTCGAAAGAGGTCCGGAAAGCCAGTGCCTAACCAAGTGCCAACGACGCCAGCCCAGACCGGAGGACAACCGACCTACGCGGACACGATCATGCCCTTGACCTGCCGTAATACGACCCGGCAATACCAGGCCAGACGGAACCGCCAGGCATGGCATGCAAGAGGTCAGGGGTTCGAATCCCCTAAGCTCCACCAGGTCAGAGGCCTGTTGAGACCCGATCATGATCATCGGGGAGCAAAACGGGGGGCAAGCCGCAAGTTACTCGTCTGTTACGGACAGTTCTGCATCCCGTGCCCGGGCGTCGCGGGCGCAACGAGGGATCGATTTACAAGGACGAGGCCAAGGGCCGGTGGTATGGCGCGGTTTCTCTCGGCTATGGGCCGGACGGCCAG
>Ga0070741_10006561_pt1 | contig 24878 bp, 28 predicted proteins | sample Coa_R1_4_FD_66440 | JGI IMG/M metagenome (GOLD analysis project Ga0070741, IMG submission 66440) | Surface soil microbial communities from Centralia Pennsylvania, which are recovering from an underground coalmine fire - Coalmine... | ecosystem: Environmental > Terrestrial > Soil > Unclassified ... | reverse complement strand
GACCGCGTCTCTGCGGAGGACTTCGCCGAGGCCGAGCTCGAAGAGCCGCTCCTCGAAGACGACGACGACGAGGACGAGTAGCGCTACCCGAGCTCGCGCTTGCAGAGCGCGAGCAGCGCGGTGTAGAAGCTCCGTAACCCGTCGCGTGACAGCGGCCCGGTGTTGTCCTGCTCGCGTGCGGCGAGCAGCTGTTCCTCGCGTGCCGTGTCGACGAAGTCGACGCCGTGCTCGTCCTTGTGCCGCTTCAGCGCCGCGACGAGCTCGAGCCGCCGGTTGACCGCAGCGAGGATCGCACGGTCGACCTCGTCGATCTGCGTGCGGAAATCGTCGATGACCGGATCGCGGCTCAATAGACGTACACGGTAGAGCCGTCGGGCATCAAGCCGTAAACCGTCGTCGCGACCCACATCGGGATGCGTGCGCAGCCGTGCGACGCCGGGTACGGCGGCACGTCGGGATAGCCGTGCACGGCGAAGCCGCGCAGGAAGTAGCTCGGGTAGTACAGGACCCAGTCGTAGCCCGCGACCTTGCGATAGACGTGCCAGACGCCGAGCGGCGTGTTGCCGGTTGCACCGGTGGACGTCGCAACCACGAGCACGACCTTGCCGCCGCGCACGACGAGCAGCACCTGTCGTGTCTTGTCGACCTCGACGTGGTTGCCGGCGTACCGCGCCGCCGGCGTGTGCGCCGTCAGCAGCCGCTGCCACACCGCTCGCGTGACGAGCCCGGTGCGCGGGAGGCCTTCGATCTTCTGGAAGGCGTAGACGGCCTCGGTGTCGTCGTCGCCATACGCACCGTTCACCTGCACGGCGTAGTGCAGGGCGGTGAGCCGCTCCTCGAGCATGCGGACGCTCGCGCCGGTGTCGCCCGGGCCGAGGTCGGGTGCGACGACGGTGACGGCGAGCGCGCCCGACACCTTTGCCCACCCCGGCGCGGGTCGTGATGTCGCGACGACGTGGGCGACGTGCGGTGTGCGCGTGTCGACCGCGTGCGGCGCGGCGACGGTGCCTGCGCTCGCCGGGTGCAGCGTCGCCACGACACGAACGTCGCCGCCGACGATCGGCGCCCCGCGGGTCGAGAGCGTGAGCGTCGGGACGACGAGCGCCGACGCGGTCGCGGTCACGCCGTCCGCCGAGGCGGTCCACGGACGCGCGGCCAGCACGCGAACGCGCAGCTTGCCGTGCTCGAAGCGGCGGCCGCCGAGCGTGACCGGAATGCGCGGCACGACCTTCGCGATGAGCGCGATCCACGCGCCGTAGTGCGCCCGCTTCGGCGCCGTGAGGGTCAGCGACACGGACGTGACCGGTCCGAGCGCGTCCGTGCCCGCGTCGCTTGCGAGCGTCGGCCGGAACGAGCCCGGGGCGAAGACGTGCTGCACGCTCTGCCCCGTCGCCGACGACCCGTCACCGAAGCTCCACGTGTAGGCGGCCGACGCGCACTGCGCCGTGAAGGTGACCGTCAACGGGGCGCGACCCGTGAGTGCGGACGTCACCACCCCGCAGCTCGCGTGAGCGGCGGGAGCGAACGTGAGACCCACGAGCGCGACGAGGACGAGGCGGCGCACTGCGCCAAATCTAGTTGTGGATCGTGACGGCGGCGATGAGGGCGACGGCGTTGAACAGGCCGTGGACGACCATGCCCGGAACGACGCTGTCGACGCGCGAGCGGATCCACGCCAGCGTCATTCCGAAGACCGCGATGATCGGGAAGTCGAGCACGAGCCCGTGCGCGAGACCGAAGACGATCCCGACGACGACGATCGCCGGCCAGCGCCCGAACGGCTCGAGCAGCGTGTAGCCGAGACCCCGGAAGGTCAGCTCCTCGACGAACGGCACCCACGTGCAGATGACGACCGCGTTCGCGACGTACGCGACCCAGTGGTGCGGCTCCCAGTGGCTCGGCGTCAGCCCCTGCTCGTTGCCGGGGTTGACGATCGCGGTGTAGACGAGCTCGAACGCGTAGATCGCGAGAATGGCCGCGCCGACGAGCTTGGCGGCGAGGCGCCACGAGACCGGCTGCCGGAGCGCGAGCCGCGCCGTCGAGAAGCCGGCGATCCACAGCACGAGCACGAGCACGATCGCGTCCTGGATCACGGCGCCCGCGACGCTCGACCACTCGTAGAGAACCTGCGGGTCGGGCTTGCCGGACGTGAAGCGCGTCGCGTACCCGAGCACCGCCAGCACGCCGACGAGCACGAGCCACCACGCGAGGCGTGTCGCTTCCGCCGTACCATGGGCCGGCGCCGTGCCGAAACGCCTCTTCACCCCTGCCGAGGCTAACAGCGCCCTCGCCGAGGTGCGCCCCGTCGCCGACCGCCTCGTCGCCGCGCGGACGCGGATGCACGAGCTGGTCGGCGAGCAGGGGAAGCTCGTGACCGCGATCGGAGGGAACGGCGGCGGCTACGCCGCCAGCGACCTGAACGCCGCGCAGGCGGAGCTCGAGCAGCTCGCGGAGCAGGTCGCGTCGGCCGCGTCCGAGCTCGAGGCACTCGGAGTCGTGCTCAAGGACCTCGACCTCGGGCTGCTCGACTTCCCGTCGCTCCGCGACGGTGAGGAGGTCGAGCTGTGCTGGCACGCCGGCGAGGACGCAGTCACCTTCTGGCATCCGCTCGGCGCCGGCTATGCGGGGCGGAAACCGATCGACTGGAGCGAATAGGAACGGTCGTGTCCCTTTTCTGGCAGCGGCTCGTCATCGCCGTCGTGGTGATCGTCCTCACCTCGCTCGTCGCGCGGATCGTCGACTGGCGCATCGCGCGACACGATCTCGCGCCGGAAGCAGCGACGCGCTACCGCGTGCTGCGGCAGGTGACGATGGCGGCGATCGTCTTCGTCGGCGTCGTGTCGGCGCTGCTCGTGATCCCGCAGATCCGTGCCGTCGCGGGCGCGGTGCTCGCGTCGTCGGCGGTCATCGGTCTCGTGATCGGCCTCGCAAGCCAGCGGACGATCGGCAACGTCGTTGCCGGCGTCCTGATCGCGGTCACGCAGCCGCTTCGGCTCGGCGACGAGGTCGAGGTCGAAGGGACGCAGGGAGTGGTCGAGGAGATCGGTCTGACCTACACCTGGCTCCGCACGCGCGACAACGACCGGCTGGTCGTGCCGAACGAGAAGCTCGCGTCCGAGACGATCAGGAACTCGACGATCCGGAGCTCGGAGACGCTGGCCGAGGCATCCGTCCAGGTCCCGGTCGCGAACCTGGAGCAGACCCTGGCGAGGATCAGGGCCGACGGCGAAGAGGTGTACGTGACCGAGCTTTCGGGGGACAACGCGACCATCGTGGTGCGCAAGTGGATCCCGGGGGAGGCAGCGGCGGAGCGGGCGGCGAGCGACCTGCGCATCGCGCTCGCCGGGCGGCTCGCCGGGGGGACTGCCTCTTGAGCTCTCGCAGCCGCCGCCTCGACGATCTCGACTTCATCCTCGCCCAGCGCGGCCGAAAGCGAAAGCGCTCGGCGCGGCTCCGGCGCCGGCGGCGCGCGGGCCTGATTCTCGGTGCGTTCGGCGCAGCGATCGTCGCACTGCTCCTCGTGTTCGGCTTCGGCGCGGGGGCCGCGCTCACTGTCGGCTGCAACCTCAACACGCTGCGGCCGATCGAGATCGGCCAGAACTCGTTCGTCTACGCGAGCGACGGCTCGCTGCTCGGCTCGATCCCGGCCGATCACAACCGCGTCCCGGTGACGCTCGCGCAGATGTCGCCGTGGCTCCCGAAGGCGACGGTGGCGATCGAGGACCGCCGCTACTACGAGCACGGAGCGATCGACTACGTCGGCATCGTGCGCGCCGCGTGGGCCGACGCCACCGCCGGAAAGGTGGTGCAGGGCGCATCGACGATCACGCAGCAGCTCGTGCGCAACCTCTACACGGGCGACGAGCGCACCCTGCAGCGGAAGCTGAAGGAGGCGTGTCTTGCGATCAAGCTCGCGCACAAGTGGTCGAAGCAGCGCATCCTCGACGACTACCTCAACACCGTTCCGTACGGCAATCACGCCTACGGCGTGCAGGCCGCGGCCGAGACCTACTTCTCGAAGAACGCCAAGGACCTGACGCTCGCGCAGGCGGCGCTGCTCGCCGGGCTGCCGCAGGCGCCGTCGGCGTACGACCCGTTCCACGCCGAGGCGGCGGCGCTGATCCGGCGTAACGAAGTGCTGCACGCCATGCTCACGAACGGCGACATCACGCAATCGCAGTACGACCACGCAGTCGCAGCGAAGATCACGCTCAAGGCGGGACACATCTACACGCGCATCAAGGAGCCCTACTTCTTCTCGTACGTCCGCGAGCAGCTCGAGCAGCAGTACGGCGCGAACACCGTGGCCGAAGGCGGGCTCAAGGTCTACACGACCATCGACCCACGTCTGCAGCGACTGGCCGAGAAGGCGATCACCGACGTGCTGCCGTACAAGACCGATCCGGCGGCGGCGCTCGTGTCGATCCAGCCCGGCACGGGTGCGATCCGCGCGATGACCGCCGTCGTGCGGACGAAGGGCAACCAGTTCAACCTCGTCGCGCAGTCGGCGCGACAGGCGGGCTCCACGTTCAAGACGTTCGTGCTCGCGTCCGCGATCGAGAAGGGGGTCGATCCGGACACGACCTACTACACGTCCGCGCCGTTCACCTGCACGAACGGCCCCTGGTGTCAGACGCCGTGGACCGTGCACACGTTCGAGAACACCTACTCCGGGTCGGAGTCGTTGACGCGCGCCACGCTGCAATCCGACAACACCGTCTACGCGCAGCTGACGCTCGACGTCGGGCCGAGGTACGTCTGGCAGATGGCGCACCGCCTCGGCGTGCAGATGACGCCCGACAAGCCCGTCGCGTCGATCGGACTCGGCGCGCTCTCGGTCTCGCCGCTCGACATGGCGGCGGCGTACGCGACGTTCGCGGCGATGGGCGTCTACGCGAAGCCGATGGCGATCACGAAGGTGATCCTGCCCGGCGGTCACGTCGACAAGGACTCCGGCTGGGGCAAGCCCGAGACGAAGCGCGTCGTCTCGCAGGGTGTCGCCTGGAAGGTGAACGACGTGCTGCAGCAGAACGCGGAGTACGGGACGGGCGCGGGGTCGTGCGACGGAACGCATCCGTGCGCGGGCAAGACGGGCACCACCTCGAACTGGGCGGACGCCTGGTACGACGGCTACACCCGCCAGCTCGCGACGGTCGTGTGGATGGGCTATCCGACGGGGGAGATCCCGATGACCGACGTGCACGGCGAGACGGTGCAGGGCGCGACGTTCTGCGTGCCGATCTTCCACGAGTACATGGCGGCGGCGCTGTGGCACCGCAAGGTCGAGGACTTCCCGGCGCCGAACGTGTACCCGGTCTGGCGGCCGATCACGCGCGGGTACTACGGCTCGCTCGGCTACACCTACGAGCCGACGTACACCGAGACGTACTCCGCGCCGACGACCTACACGGTGCCGACGACCGCTTCACCGCAATCGCCTGACAAGCAGGCGCCCGAACAAGTCTCCGGCCGCTAGGTCGTCGTCTCGTCGGTCGCGGTCGTCGTCGTGGGCGGCGGCTCGGTCGTTGTCGTCTGCGGCTCGGTTGTAGTCGGCGGCGGCGGCGCGACCGTCGTGGTCGGCGGCGGCGTGAAGGTCGTCGTCGGCGCAGTCGTCGCCGGCGGTGTCGTCGTGATCGGCGGCGCCACGGTCGTCGTCGGAGGGGTGACCGTCGTGGTCGGGGTCGTCGTGCTCTGCCGGAACGTGGTCGACGGCTCGGTCGTCGACTGCTGGTGCGTCGTCGTCTTCGACGACGGAGCGTTCGGCAGCGTCACGTTGCCGGGCGAGGTGCCGCTGTTGTCCCCGCTGCCGCCGCCCGACGTCAGCACGAGCGCGAGCGCGCCGCCTGCGAGCAGCAGGACCAGCACGACCGCCGCGATCGGCACGACCGGCGGACGGCGCCGCGCGGTCGCCGCGCGGCGGATCACCTGCGTCGCCGCTGCAGTCGCGCCCGCCGTGGCGGCGCCGGCGGCGATCATCGTCGCGGCCGTCTCGTCTCCGCGCAGCTCGGCGAAGAGCGCGCGTCCGTCCGGCGGCCGGTCGGCCGGGTCCTTGGCGAGCGAGGCTGCGGCAATCGCCTCGAGGCGCGCCGGCGCATCCGGGCGGATGTCCGCGACCGACGGTGCGGGATCGTCGCGGTGCATGCGCACGAGCTCCATCGCGTTCGTCGAGACGAAGGGCAGCCTGCCCGTGAGCATCCGGAAGAGGATGACGCCGAAGGAGTAGACGTCGCTCGCCGGTCCGGCGGGCCGGCCGGATGCCTGCTCGGGGGAGATGTACGACGCGGTGCCGAGGACGGTGCCCGCTTCGGTCAGCGTGCCGGTGCCGCCCATCCGCGCGATGCCGAAGTCGGCGATCTTCGCACGCTCCTCGCTGTCGAACAGGATGTTCGCCGGCTTCAGGTCGCGGTGCACGAGCCCGCGCTCGTGGGCGTGCGCGAGCCCCGCAGCCACCTCTGTGGCGATGCGCTGCGTCTCGGCGTCCGGGAGCGGCTTGCCTGCCCGCAGCCGCTCCTCGAGCGAGCCGTTCTGCAGGTACTCGAGCACCATGAACGGGCGGCCCTCGGCTTCGCCGTAGTCGTAGAGCGCGCAGATGTTGGGATGCGAGAGCGCCGCGACCGCGCGGGCTTCACGCTCGAACCGCTGCCGGTCGGCGCTCGGCGCGAGGGTCTTCACGGCGACGCGCCGCCCGAGCTCCTGATCCTCCGCGAGCCAGACGGCGCTCATCGCGCCGCGGCCGAGCGGCTCGATCAGCCGGTACCGCCCCGCAATCAGCTCGTCCGCCATCCCGCCGGGATTATCGTGATCCACGGTGGCGGACCTCCCGACGATCGACGAAGCACTCGCGCTCGTGCTCGCGCACACACGGCCGCTCGCGGCCGAGGAGGTCACGGTCGCCGACGCGAGCGGCCGGTACGCGGCCGAAGATGCGCGGGCAGTCGTCGACCTGCCGCCGTTCGCGAGCTCGGCCATGGACGGCTACGCAGTCCGCGCCGTTGACACCCCGGGCGAGCTGCGTGTCGTCGGCGCGTCCGCCGCGGGCCGGCCCGCGCAGGTCGCGCTCGGCGCCGGCGAAGCGATCGAGATCTCGACCGGCGCCGTCGTGCCCGAGGGGGCCGATGCAGTCGTGCCGATCGAGCGCACGCAACCCGGCATTACGGTCGAAGGCGTCTCTGCCGGCGAGAACGTCAGGCCGCGCGGCGGCGACGTTCGTGCCGGCGAGGTCGTCGTCGCGGCCGGCGCGCGCATCGGGCCGCCGCAGGTCGGGGCGCTCGCAGCGGCCGGAGTCGTGACGGTTCGCTGTGCGCGGAGGCCGCGCGTCGCCGTGCTCGCGACCGGAACCGAGCTGCGTCGGCCCGGTGAGCCGCTCGGCCCGGGCGAGATCTACGAGTCGAACTCGCTGCTGCTCTCGGCGCAGCTGCGGGCCGCAGGCGCAGAGCCGATCCTGCTCGATGCGGTCGCGGATGACGAGGCGGCGACGCGCGCTGCGCTCGAACGCGGGCTCGACGCAGACGTGCTGATCACGTCGGGCGGCGTGTCCGTCGGGCCGCACGACCTCGTGCGGCCCGCGCTCGCCGAGCTCGGAGCGCATGAGGTGTTCTGGCGTGTTGCCGTGAAGCCGGGGAAGCCGATCGCGTTCGCGACCCGCGGTGACGCGCTCGTCTTCGGGCTGCCCGGCAACCCGGTCTCGTCGCTCGTCGGCTTCGAGCTGTTCGTCCGGCCGGCGCTGCGTGCGCTTCAGGGTGCGCTCGACCCGAAGCCCGAGTTCCGGGCTGGAGTGCTGGGCGCGTCGCTCCGTCGTGGCCCCGATCGTGACGAGCTCGTGCGCGCGCGGCTGCGCGACGGCGTGCTCGAGCCGGTCGCCGGGCAGGAGTCGCACATGATCGGGCGCACGGCGTCTGCGGACGCGCTCGTGCTCGTCCCCCGTGGTGACGGCGAGCTCGAGCAGGGTTCCGCGGTCAGCTGGCTTGCGTTGTAGTCGGCGCGACCGACACGAGCTTCGCGTCGACGATGTAGCGGTGCGTCGCGAAGAAGCGCGGGTGACACGCCTGCAGCCGGAGGATCTCGGTCCCGCTGTTTTGCAGCACGGCGAGGTCGTCGTCGGCAACGACGTAGTGGCGTGTCACGCGGTAGACGAACGTTCCGTACGGGACCTCGAACCGGATCAGGTCGCCGACGCGGATCTCGTTGATGAGGGAGAACGGCGCCAGGTACGTCGTGCGATGCCCGGCGATGTAGATGAGACGGCCCTCGCCGGGAAGACCGCTCGGCATGTAGTGGCCGGGCCCCTTCTTCAGTGAGCTCTCGTCCGTTCCCTGGACGACGATCATGCTCAGGCCGATGCGCGCGATCTTCAGGCGGCCGACCGGGTCGCCTCGCTCGAGCGTCTTCGCATAGGCGGCCGCGTCGGCCGCAAGCTCCTGCTTGTCGGCAACGAGCTTGCCCGCGGGCTGCGGTGCGTGGAAGGCTCTCGCGCGCTGGTCGTAGGCATGCGACAGCCTGTTTTGCTCGATGTGCGTGTAGAGCGCGGTGAACGGGTCCTGCCAGCGCCACACGACCACCACCCACACGAGCGTGAGGACGCCGGCGGCGAGGCACGCCGTGCCGAGGAAGCGGATGAGCCTGCGCATCTAGCCTCCGAACGCACGGCGACGCTCTGCGGTTACGCGCCGCCTGGCCCGCACGGCGAGAATGGCCGCCCGCACGAGCTGCCTGACCGGCCCGAGCGGCGGCCGTTCAGCTGCCGCCGGATACGGGGCGTAGCGATTCGCCGCCACCGTCACGAGCTGTGCGGTGCAGGCCGCGGCGACCAGGCTGATCGCGACCCCGGGGAGATGCACGACGCCGAGCCCCGCGAGCGCGATCAGGTACCACGGCGCATCGAAGCCGAGGCCGAAACGGAAGGCGAGCGAGCCCACGAGGAGCGCCGGTCCCGCGAGCCCCATCAGCAGCACGACGGCCCGCGCCGGGCCCGGCCGGGCGCGCACGTGCGGGAGCCACAGGAAGGCGTGGAGCGCGGGGACGACGAAGACGAGCGCGAACGGGTTCGTCGCCGCGACGAGCAGAGCCACGACGAGCAGCCCGAGCAGGGCCGCTGTCTCCCCGGCGAGCCGCTCGTCAGCGCCGATCGCCCGCCGCGGGACGAGACGCTGCCGCGTGACGAGCCATCCCGCGCCGCCGAGGAGCGCGAGCACGATCAGCGCGATCATGTGCCAGTCGCCGGCGACAGGCGTCTCCGGGTTCGGCGGCCGCGCGACGCCGGACGGCCACGCGCCGACGAGTCCGAGCGCGTAGAACACGACACCGACGAAGAGCCACAGGGCGATGCGGCTGCGCAGGCTGCGGGCTGCGGGCAGCAAGGCGATGCCGCGCCGGCGGCAGTGTGCGAACAGGTCGATCACGGTCACCGCGTACGGGATGAGCAGCGAGAAGAGGAACAGCTCGACCGCCCAGCCGCGCAGGATGCGGCTTCCCGCCCACAGGTAGGTCGACGTGCCCTGCGTCAGCTCGACGCCCTGGTCGAGCGAGCCGACGAGCTGCTGCGCAGCGCGGCCGAGCCGGGTGATGTTGGTGAGGGACAGCTCGCCGCGGCGATCGGTGAACGCGGGCGGCGGGCGCGTTCCCGCGGTCGTCAGCGTCACGGCAGGAATGCCGCGTGCGACGAACGGGCCCTGGTCGTAGAGCGTGAGCGGGAAGCCGAGATCGACGAGCTGCCCGAGCACGCCGGTGTGGTGCGGTGCGAAGCCGCCGGTCTGCTCGGCGACGCGGCGCGATGCGGTCTCGACGAGCGCGGCGGCAGGGGAGCGCGGCGTGTCCGCTGCGATCTCCAGCCGCGGCTGCCCGTTGCCTGCGATCGCCTCCAGGTTCACGACCGCGACGATGTGCAGGTGCGTGCGGGCGGCGAAGCGCGCGGCGCCGACGCCGCCGAACGCGCCGCCGTCGGTCGACAGGAACACGATCGTGTGCACCGACCGCACGCCCGAGACGTAGCCGCGCGCGAGCTCGACGAGGGCTGCGGTGCCGCTCGCGTCGTCGTCGGCGCCGGGCCCGGAGCCGGTGTCGTCACGGTGCGCGACGACGACGATCGCCTGCGCGGACTGACCGGTCACGACGGCCCACTCGTTCTCGAGACGTACGTTGCCCAGACCGGCAACAGTCGCGTGCCACGTATCGGAGTGGACCGGGAGGTCGTACTGCCGCATCTGATCCCGGAACCAGGCCGCGGCGCCGACGGCGCCGCCCGTCCCGGGCGCACGGTCGGGATAGTCCTTCGCGAGGCCGGCGGCGAGCGAGCGCGCTCCGCCACCGTCGAAGTTCGCAGGCAGCGGCGGCGCCGGCAGCGCGCCGGGCCGGACGTTCCCGAAGGCGAGCAGGAGCAGCGGCAGCGCGACGACGAGGAACGCGCCGCGGTACAGCCGCGCGTTCACGGGGCGCTCGAGCGAGCCGCGGCGGGCCCGGCGCCGGCGCGCGGGAGCAGGTGTCGCCGCCATCGAGGGCTATCCTGGCAGCGCCGCCCGGACGATGCCCGACGCCTCCCCCACGATCCTGCTGGTCGACGACGAGGACTCCGTGCGGACCGTGCTCGCGTTCCCGCTCGAGAAGGACGGGTACACCGTTGTCCAGGCTGGCGACGGCGAGGAGGCGCTGCAGAAGTTCGCGGCGCAGCCCGTCGACCTCGTCGTGCTCGACATCATGCTGCCGCGGCTCGACGGGCTCGAGGTCTGCAAGCGCCTGCGCGCGACGAGCACGGTGCCGATCATCATGCTCACCGCCCGCGACGACGAGCTCGACAAGGTGCTCGGGCTCGAGCTCGGCGCCGACGACTACATCACGAAGCCGTTCTCGATCCGCGAGTTCCGCTCACGGGTCCGCGCGCTGCTGCGCCGGGCGCGCGCGCCGCACGTCCCGGCGAACGGCGACGACGAGCGCATCGAGGCCGACGGGCTCATGATCGACGTGCCGCGCCGGACGGTCGAGGTACGCGGCGAGCAGGTGCAGCTCACGTACGTCGAGTTCGAGCTTCTCCGCACGCTCGCCGCCAACCCCGGCCGCGTCTTCAGCCGGCGGATGCTGCTCGAAGCGCTATGGAAGAGCGCCGACTACCGCGATCCGCGCACGATCGACGTCCACGTGCGCCACCTGCGCGAGAAGCTCGAGCTGGAGCCCCGCACGCCGGAGTACATCCTCACCGTTCGCGGCGTCGGCTACCGCTTCCGCGACAAGTGAACCCCTTTCAAAGCGTCGGCGGCAGGCTCTCGCTCGCGCTCCTGGTGGTCGTGGGCGGCGCGCTCGCGATCGTGTACCTGATCGTCGTGCCGTCGTACCAGCGGTCGCTCGAGAACGCGGAGCTGCGCAGCCTCGGCTCCTCGCTCGTTCACGCGGTGATGCCGAAAGCGGCGTCGACGCCGGAAACGGGCATGCAGCCGTTCGCCGCCGCGACGCAGCCGGTCGTGAACGCGCGGGTCGTCGTCTTCAACGCGCTCGCCGCCAACGGCCCGCTCGAGCCGATCGCCGACTCGAGCACCGAGCAGAACTCGAGCTCGGTCGAAAACGATCGGGTCGCCGCGGCGGCGCGTGAGCATTCGACGCTCGCCCGCGCGGTCGTCTCCCGGGAGGGCCAGCTGTACGCCGAGGTCGCCTCGCCCGTCGGCTCGTACGTGGTGCTGCTGTCGGCGCCGCTCCACGACCAGCTCGCGACCGTCGCGCTCGTCCGCCGCCGGGTCTTCATCGCCGGCGGGATCGCCCTGGTCTTCGCGGTGCTCGTCGGCTACGCGGGCGCCTCGCTCTTCGCCCGCCGACTGCGCCGGCTCGAGGCCGCCGCCGAGCGGATCGCCGCCGGGGACTTCGACGAGCCGGTCGTCGATCCCGGCGAGGACGAGGTCGGCCAGCTCGCGCGGGCGTTCGAGCGCATGCGGCTGCGGATCGCCTCGCTCGACCGCGCGCGCGGCGAGTTCATCGCCAACGCCTCGCACGAGCTGCGAACGCCGCTCTTCTCGCTCGGCGGCTTCCTCGAGCTGATGGACGAGCCCGACCTGGACGTGGCCACCCGGGACGAGTTCCTGGCGCAGATGCGCGTGCAGGTCGATCGGCTGACGAAGCTCGCGACCGACCTGCTCGACCTCTCCCGGCTCGACGCCGGGCGGCTCTCGGTCGCCTCCCACCCCGTCGATCTGAGCACGCTCGCCGGCGAGCTCGCGCTCGAGTTCGGCCCGCGGGCCGCCGGCGCAGGGCACGAGCTCGAGCTGGCGGCGGAGGAGCCGGCCGGCGCCCGCGGCGACGGCGCCCGCATCCTCCAGATCGGCCGCGTTCTGGTCGAGAACGCGCTGGTCCACACGCCTGGCGGGACCCGCATTCGCCTCGCCACCGGGGTGGAGGGCGGCCGCGCCACCCTGAGCGTCGGCAACGACGGCCCGCCGATCCCGGCCGCGGCTCAGCGGCAGGTCTTCGAGCGCTTCTACCGGCTCGAGGGGCAGCGGGCGTCCGGGAGCGGGCTCGGGCTGGCGATCGCCCGCGAGCTGGCGGAGGTGATGGACGGCCGGATCGAGCTCACGTCGGAGCCCGGCTGGACGCGGTTCACGCTCGTCCTTCCCGTCGAGCCGGTGGCCGCGAAAAGCGTGAAAACGGCGCAACCGGCCGTCTAGAGCCAAAAACCCGATCGGCCCGGCCGGATCGTATAGTGCCGCGAGAGTGCGCTCGAGCCCGACCGCCGTCCTGGTGCTCGTCGCCGCCGTCCTCGGCGGAGCCGTCGTGCTCGTGCTCGCCCGGGCAACGGGAGTCGTCCACGGCTCGACCCGCACGGTCTTCGTCGGGTCGGCGCAGCCGAAGGGGGACGTCCAGGTGCCGGTGGTCGTGGCCAAGCCGCTCGCGGGCAACGGCTTCGAGCCGGCCCAGATCTACAAGCAGCGCTCGTCCGGCGTCGTCACGATCTTCGCCTACTTCGACGCCGGCGCGGATGGCGGCCAGGGCTCCGGGTTCGTCGTCTCGAAGACCGGCACGATCCTGACGAGCGCGCACGTCGTCACGACGGCGGGGCAGGCGAACGGCGAGTCGTTCGCCGTGGCGCACAACGTCTACGTCCAGTTCGCCGACGGCGACCGCGTCCCGGCCAAGGTGGTCGGCTACGACCTCTACGACGACGTGGCCGTGCTCCACGTCGATCCCCGCCAGCATCCGGTCGCACCGGTTCCGCTCGGACGCTCGGATCGCGTCGTCGTCGGCGAGCCGGTGGCGGCGATCGGCAGCCCCTTCGGCGACGCCGGCTCGCTGACGGTCGGCGTCGTGTCGGCCGTGAAGCGCTCGATTCCCTCGCTCACCGCCGCCGCCTACGACCTCGTCGACGCGATCCAGACGGACGCGCCGATCAACCACGGGAACTCGGGCGGGCCGCTCTTCGACGCGCGCGGCGAGGTGATCGGGATCAACGCGCAGATCAGCTCGAGCGGCGCGAACGCCGGCTCCGAGGGCGTCGGCTTCGCCGTTCCGATCGACTCGGCCCGCCGCTCGATGAAGCAGCTGCTCGCGACCGGGAAGGTGCACTACGCCTACGTCGGGGTCAGCACGGAGGACCTGACGCCGTCGATCGCGAGCCACTTCGGCTATGCGGCCCACGCCGGCGCGTTGATCGACAGCCTGGTGCCCGGCGGGCCGGCGGCCGCGGCCGGGCTGAAGGCGGGGACGCACACCGCCGCCTTCGAGGGGCTCGCCGTGCACGTCGGCGGCGACGCGATCGTCGCGATCGACGGTATCCCGGTCAGGAATGCCGAAGATGTTGTGCGGATTGTTGCAACCCAGCTGCTCCCGGGCCAGGTGGCGCGGTTCACGGTCGTTCGCGGCAGCGCTCGCCGCACGGTGCGGGTGAAGCTGACGGAGCGCCCGTCGCCGGCAGGTTAGGAACGCGTCCGATCGGGAAGGCGCCTCCTGGACGAGGTTGTCCAGAAGATTTCGGCAGAATCTCCGAGGTTTGCCTTTCGAATCCGATGGGAAGTGGACGTCCATGGGCCAAAACGGCCACGCGCAAGCAATTCGCCTGACCATCCCCGCCAAGGCGGAGTACATCACTCTCGGCCGGCTCGCCCTGACCGGCATCGCCCGCCTGCGGGCCGAACCGGTCTCGGCGGAGGTGCTCGGCGACCTCAAGCTCGCGCTCACCGAGGCGTGCACGAACTCCGTCCGCCACGCGTACGCCGGCGGCGAGGGCGTCGTCGAGATCCTCTACGAGCTCCACCACGACCGGCTCGTCGTCGAGGTGCACGACCACGGCGAGGGCTTCGAGCCGCCGGCCGCGGCGCAGGCAGCGCTCGACGACGACGAGCTGTCCGAGGGCGGGCTCGGGATCGCGATCATCCAGGCGCTCTCGGACGAGTTCGAGCTCGACGGCGGCGACGAGCGCGGATCGCGGCTCCGGTTCGTCAAGCTGCTCCGCTGACGCCTCGTCGGTTGGCCTTTCGCCGGCAGCTGATCGTCGTCTCGAACCGCGGGCCGGTCACGTACGACCGCGACGCGAACGGCCAGCGGATCGCGAAGCGCGGCGGCGGCGGGCTCGTCACGGCGCTGCGCGGGCTGCTCGAGCACCACGACGTGACGTGGATCGCGAGCGCCGCGACGGACGAGGACCGGCGCGTTGCCGAAGAAGGCAACGGTGAGGTCGTCCTGCTCGCGCACGATCCCCAGGTGTACGACCGCTACTACAACGTCGTCGCGAACCCGATGCTGTGGTTCGTGCAGCACTCGCTGTGGGGGCGCGTGCTGAAGCCCACGGTCGACGAAGCGTTCCACGAGGCGTGGCGCGACTACGAGCAGGTGAATCGAACGTTCGCCGACGCGGTCGTCGCCCAGTTGGACAACACTCCGGATGCCGCTGTCTTCTTCCACGACTACCACCTGTACCTCGCGCCGCGGCTCGTGCGGACCGAGCGCCCGGATGCGGTGCTCGCGCACTTCGTCCACATTCCGTGGCCGGTCGACTGGACGGTGCTACCGCGCGACTGTCGCCGTGCAGTGCACGAAGGGCTGCTCGCGAACGACGTCGTCGCGTTCCACACGGCGCGCTGGGCGCGCAACTTCGAACGGTCATGCGCAGAGACGGTCGGCGGCTGCGGGACGACACACGTCAGGCATCACGCGATCTCGATCGACACCGGTGAGTTCGACGAGCTGCGCACGTCGCCGGAGGTGCGGGCCGAAGAAGAGAAGATCGTCGCGACGCGGCCGGAGAAGCTCGTCCTTCGCGTCGACCGCACCGATCCGTCGAAGAACGTCGTGCGCGGCTTTGTCGCGTTCGGGCTCTTGCTCGATGCGCATCCCGAGTGGCGCGACCGCGTGCGCATGCTCGCGCTGCTCGATCCGTCGCGTCAGAAGATCCCGGAGTACGTCGAGTACCTCGAGGCGGTCGAGCGCACCGTCGCGGAGGTGAACGACCGTCATCCGGGATCGATCGAGCTGCGGGTCGCCGACAACTTCCCGCAGTCGGTCGCCGCGTACAAGCAGTTCGACGTGCTGCTCGTGAATGCGGTCTACGACGGCATGAACCTCGTCGCGAAGGAGGCGCCGCTCGTCAACGAGCGCGGCGGCGTCCTCGTGCTGTCGGAGAACGCGGGCGCGCACGAGGAGCTCGCCCAGTGGTGCCTCACCGTGAACCCGATCGACGTCTGGGAGCAGGCGGAGGCCCTCCACGAGGCGCTCCTGATGGACGAGGGCGAGCGGCGCCGTCGGCTGGAGGCGATCCAGGAGCACGTCCGCGTCAACGACGTCCGGGCGTGGATCGACGGCCTGCTCGCCGACCTCGATGCCGTGACGGCGTAGCCTTCGTCCCGTGAGCGAGCTCTCCCACGTGGACGAGACCGGAGCCGTCCGGATGGTGGACGTCGGCGGCAAGCCGGCGCAGCGGCGGCGCGCCGTCGCGCGGGCGCTCGTTCGTCTTGCGCCGGAGACGATCTCCCGGCTCGGCGACCTGCCGAAGGGCGACGCGCTCACGACTGCGCAGCTCGCCGGGATCATGGCGGCGAAGCGCACCTCCGAGCTGATCCCGCTCTGCCATCCACTGCCGCTCACGCACGCCGGGGTGGAGCTGACGGTGACCGGCGACGGCGTCGAGATCGTCGCGTCGGCGGAGACGACGGCGCAGACGGGGGTCGAGATGGAGGCGCTGACCGCTGCGTCCGTCGCTGCGCTGACGCTCTACGACATGGTCAAGGCGGTCGACAAGCAGGTCACGTTCACGGTTGAGCTCGTCTCGAAGGAGAAGGCATGACGGCAGCCGCGGTGCTCACGGTCTCGGATCGCGTGTCGCGCGGGGAGGCCGACGACGCGAGCGGCGACGTGCTCGCAGAGCTGTTGCGCGGCGACGGCTACGAGGTGGCGCGGCGAGTCGTCGCCGACGAGGCCGACGCGATCGCGGCTGCGATCGAGGAGCTCGCCGCCGAGGCCCAGCTCGTCCTGACGACCGGCGGCACCGGGCTCGCGCCGCGCGACGTGACGCCGGAGGCGACGCGCACGGTGCTCCAGCGCGAGGCGCCGGGGATCGCCGAGGCGCTGCGCGCCGACTCGATCGCGAAGACGCCGCACGGCCTGCTCTCGCGCGGGATCGCCGGCGTGGTGGGCCGGACGCTCGTCGTCAACCTGCCCGGCTCGACCGGCGGCTGCCGCGACGGCTACGCGGTGCTCAAGCCCGCGCTCGGGCACGCGCTGTCGCTTCTCGCCGACGAGCCGACCGCGCATCAGCAGACTTCCGCCTGATGCAGATCGCCCGCCTCTACTACCGGCTCGTCAAGTTCGAGCACACGATCTTCGCGCTGCCCTTCGCGTACGTCGGCGCGTTCCTCGCCGTCGACGGCGTGCCGTCCGGCCACGACCTGTTCTGGATCACGCTTGCGATGATCGGCGCTCGCTCGCTCGCGATGGCGCTCAACCGGCTGATCGACGCGAGCATCGATGCGCGCAACCCGCGCACGGCGTCGCGCGAGATCCCGTCGGGCGCGCTGACGGCGTCCGAGGTGCTGTCGTTCTGCGCCGCGGCGTTCGCGCTGTACGCCGTCGCCGTCTTCGAGCTGGATCCGCTCGTCCGCTGGCTCGCGCCGATCCCGGTCATCGCCTTCGTCGTCTACCCGTACCTCAAGCGCTTCACGTGGCTCTGCCACCTCTGGCTCGGCGCAGTCGACGGGCTCGCGCCGGTCGGCGCGTGGGTGGCGATCAAGGGGCAGCTGCCGTGGCAGGCGTGGGCGCTCGGCGGCGCAGTCGCCGCCTGGGTCGCGGGCTTCGACCTCTTCTACGCGCTGTTCGACGTCGAGGTCGACCGCGAGCAGGGACTGCACTCCTGGGCGACGCGGTTCGGCGAGCGCGGTGCGTTCGCCGGGGCGCGGGCGCTGCATTTCGCGACGATCGCGCTGCTCGTCGGCGTCGGTCTCGGGCTGCCCGTCGGCGTTCTCTACTGGCTCGGCGTCGTCGCCGTGGGCTGCCTCCTGCTCTACGAGCACTCGCTCGTGCGCCCGGGCGACCTGCGCCGGCTCGACGCGGCGTTCTTCACCATGAACGGCGTCATCTCGGTCGCCTTCTTCGCCTTCGTGCTGCTCGACGTCCTGTGAAGGTGGGGCTGCTGCACCCGGGCGAGATGGGGGCAGCCGTCGGCGGCCGTCTCGACGCGGAGGTGCTCTGGGTCTCGGAGGGACGAAGCGAGGCCACGCGGCTCCGCGCCACGGCGTTTCGCGATGCGGGCACGCTCGCGGCGCTCGTCGGCGAAGCCGACCTGATCCTCTCGATCTGCCCGCCGCACGCAGCGCTGGACGTCGCCCGCGCGTGCGCCGGGCTCGACGGCGTGTATGTCGACGCGAACGCGATCTCGCCGCAGCACGCGACCGAGATCGCGGCGATCCACCCACGCTTCGTCGACGCCTCGATCATCGGCGGGCCGGAGGAGCCTGTGATCTATCTCTCGGGAACCGGCGCCGAAGACGTCGCGCCGCTGTTCCGGCTCGAGACGCATGTCGTGCCCAACGCATCTGCGGTCAAGATGGTCTACGCCGCCTGGTCGAAGGGCACGGCGGCGATGCTGCTCGCGATCCGCGACGTCGCGCGTGCGTTCGGCGTCGAGGACGACTGGCGTGCGGCTGCGCCCGAGCTCGGAGAGCGGCTTGCGCGCGCCGAAGCGTCGGCGGCCAGGAAAGGCTGGCGCTGGATCGGCGAGATGGAGGAGATCGCCGACACGTTCGCGGCCGCCGGCCGGCCCGAGGGCTTTCACCGGGCCGCCGCCGAGGTCTACCGCTCGTGATCGCCGCCCGCGCGCTCTCGAAGCGCTACGGCGATCGCCGCGTCTTCCGCGACGTGAGCGTCGAGCTCGAGGCGGGCGGGCTGCTGCTCGTCACCGGCGCGAACGGGTCCGGCAAGACGACGCTGCTGCGCATCCTCGCGCGGCTCGCCGCGCCGAGCACGGGCACGCTCGAGCTGCCCGCGCGCGAGACGATCGGCTATCTCGGCCACGAGCCGCTCGTGTACCGCGAGCTGACCGCGCTCGAGAACCTCACGCTCTTCGCGCGGCTGTATCGCGTCGAGCGAGAGCGCGTCGGCATGCTGCTCGAGCGCTTTGGCCTCTGGGACGTGCGCAACCAGCGCGTCTCGACGTACTCGCGCGGCATGCAGCAGCGGCTCGGCCTCTGCCGCACGCTGCTGCACGACCCCGCGCTGCTCGTCCTGGACGAGCCGGCGAACGCGCTCGACGCGCCCGGCCTCGAGCTCCTCGACGGCGTGTTCGCCGAAGGGCGGACGACCATCGTCGCCACACACGAGCCGGAGCGCGTCGAGCCCTTTGCGACGCGGAGGCTGGCGTTCGCGTGAGGTACGCGCAGGACACCTGGGCGCTCGCGCGCAAGGACCTGCTGCTCGAGCTGCGCGCGAAGGAGACGCTGCCGTCGATGCTGCTGTTCATCATCGCGGCCTTCACCGTGTTCCACTTCGCGATCCCGCACGGCACCGGAGTCGTCGCTGCGCGCGGCCTCCTCTGGTCGGCGCTGGTCTTCACCGCGCTGCTCGGGCTGACGCGCGCGTTCGTCGCCGAGCGCGAGCAGGGGATGTTCGACGCGCTCGTGCTCGCGCCCTGCGACCGGAGCGCGATCTGGCTCGGCAAGACGGTCGCGGTGCTCTGCTTCCTCGCCGCCGCCGAGGTCGTCGCCCTGCCGGCGTTCTCGATCTTCTTCACCGGTCTCGACGGCCGAACCGTGGCGGCAGTCGCGCTCGCAGACCTCGGCATCGCGGCGGTCGGGACGCTGTTCGGGGCGATGGCGGTCGCCGGCCGCGCGCGTGAGCTCATGCTGCCGCTGCTCTTCCTGCCCATGGCGATCCCGATCGTGGTCGGCGGGGTCGGGCGGTATCTCTGGTTCCTCGCGCTCTACGACGCGATCTTCGCCCTGCTCGCCTGGGCGTCGTTCGAGTACGTGGTCGCCGAAACCTAGAGCGGGACTACCATTCCGGCGTGAAGCTCGCGGCCCTGACGACGGCGCTCTTCGGCGCGGCGGTCGCGCTGATCTTCTTCTACGCGCCCACCGACGCGACCCTGGGCTTTCAGCAGCGGATCTTCTACTTCCACGTCCCGATCGCGCTCACCTCGTACGCGTGCTTTGGCTGGGGCGCGTGGAAGGCGCTCCGCTACCTGCGCACGCGTGACGAGCGTGCCGACCTCGAGAGCTACGTCGCGATCCACCAGGGCGTCGTGTTCGGCGCCCTGACGCTGATCACCGGCTCGATCTGGGCGAAGGCGTCGTGGGGTGTGTGGTGGACGTGGGGCGAGGACGAGCTCGTCCTCTTTCTCGTGCTGTTCCTCTTCTACTGCGCGTACTTCATGCTGCGCTTCTCGGTCGAGGCAGGTCCGATGCGCGCGCAGATGAGCGCCGTGTACGCGCTCTTCGGTGTCGTGCTCATCCCCGTGTCGTTCCTTGCGATCCGTCTTTCGAAGCAGTTCCTGCACCCGCAGGTCTTCACGCTGCACGGGCCGCAGATGGCGCACTCGCAGTTCTTCACCTTCTGCGTCGCGTGGGCGGCGATGCTCTGCCTGTTCGCGACGCTGTACCACGTCGAGCTCGCGGGCAAGCGCATCGACGCGCACCTGCGCGAGCTGCGGGAGCTACTGGGCCGTAGGCTCGACGGAGGCCCACAAGGAGCGCAGGTGTCGGCTTTGCCGGCACCGGAGCGGAGTTCCTCGTGACGCCCAAGGCGCCGCCGTCGGAATGGCAGTACGTGGCCGCGGCGTATCTCGTCGTCTTCGTGGTCGTGCTCGCGTGGGTCGCGATCATCGCCGCGAAGCTGCAGCGGCTCCAGCGGCAGCTCGGCGACCTCGTCGCGGAGGCGCGCAGCCGTGGTTGAGGCGCTCTTCTGGCCGGCCCTCCTCGGCTACGGGGAAGCGGCGCTCGCGTATGCGTCCACCCGGACGACGCGTGCCGCGACGTGGGGCGTGCGGCTCGGCTGGCTCGCGCAGACGGCGCTGCTCGCCGTCCAGGCCGCGCGCGCTGACGGCTTTCCCTGGGCTGGCTGGTCGGCGTCGCTCGACCTGTTCGTCTGGCTGATCGTCGGCGCGTACCTGATCTGGGGCTGCCGCCCGCGTTACCGGCTGCTCGGTCTCGCCGTCATGCCGCTCGCTGCGGCGCTGTTCGTCGTCGCGCGCATCGGCGGCGCCATGCACGCGCATCCGAACTCCGGCTACGGGACGGCGTTCCTCGTCCTGCACGTCGGGCTCGTGCTGGCGGCGTTCGCCGGCTTCACGCTCGCGGCCGCGCTCGCCGGGCTCTACCTCTGGGAAGAGCGGCGGCTCAAGCGCCGCGCCGCCGACATCCTGCGGCTGCGGCTGCCGCCGCTCGCATCGCTCGAGCTGCTGACACGCCGGACGGTCGCCGTGTCGCTCCCGCTCCTCACGCTCGGGCTCGTTGCCGGCTTCGTGCGGCTGCGCGAGGAGCATCGCGGGCTCGACGCGCTCGAGGCGGTCACGCTGCTCACCTGGGCGGTGTACGGCGGCTTCGTCGGCCTGCGTCCGACCGGGCGCCGCGCCGCGTACCTCGCGCTCGGCGGCTTCGCGCTCGTCATCGTCGCCCGGCTCGTGCTCTCGGCGAGGCACTTCACGTGACCGCGCTCACCCTCATCGGCCTGTCGCATCACGTCGCACCGGTCGAGCTGCGTGAGCGCGTGACGCTCGATGCAGCGGCTGCTGCAGAGCTTGCGCGCTCGCTGGGCGATGCGGTCTGCCTCTCGACGTGCAACCGCACCGAGCTCTACCTCGCCGGCGCCGACGAGGAGGCCGCGGTTGCCGCCCTCGAAGAGCTCGCGGGCGAGTCGCTCGGAGGCGTGCTCTATCGGCTGCACGAGGACGAGGCGGCGCTGCATCTCTTCCGCGTCGCGGCCGGGCTCGACTCGCTCGTCCCCGGCGAAGGCGAGATCCTCGGCCAGGTCCGCGACGCCTACGAGGCGGTGACGCCCGGGCCGGTGCTCGACCACGTCTTCCGCCAGGCACTGGGCGTCGGCAAGCGGGTGCGCACCGAGACCGCGATCGGCGAGAGCCCGGCCTCGGTGTCGTCGGCCGCTGCCGCACTCGCTGCGCAGGTGTTCGGAGAGCTGCGCGGCCGCCGCGTGCTCCTCGTCGGCGCGGGCCGGATCGGCGAGCTGGCCGCGGCGAATCTCTCCTCGCGCGGCGCGCAGATCGCGTACGTCGCGAATCGCACCGAGGACGCCGGCCGCGAGCTCGCGCAGCGGTTCGGCGCGGAGGCGGTGCGGCTCGACGAGCTGGCGGCGAAGCTCGGCGAGGTCGACGTCGTCGTCTGCTCGACGGCGGCGCCCGAGCAGATCCTGCGCGCGCAGGACGTGCCGGCGCGGCGGCGCACCCCGCTCTTCTTCATCGACATCGCCGTGCCGCGTGACGTCGATCCCGAGATCGCGAAGCTCGGCGGCTGCTTCCTCTACGACATCGACGACCTCGAAGCGGTCGTCGCGGAAACGCTGTCGGGCCGCCGCGCCGAGGCCGAGCGCGCCGAGCAGCTCGTCGACGAGGAGGCTGAGCGGTTCCGCAAGTGGCGGGCGTCGCTCGACGTCGTGCCAGCGATCGCGTCGCTGCGCGCGCGCGCCGAGGAGATTCGCAGCGCCGAGCTCGCCAAGGTCCGTGTGAGCGAGGACGAGCGCCGAACCCTCGAATCGGTGACGGCGCAGATCTTGAACAAGCTGCTGCATCTGCCGACGGTGCGGATGAAGGAGGCGGCGGTCAGCGCGGACGGCGCTGTCTACGCGGATGCGGTGAAGCACCTCTTCGGACTGGAAGAAGATTGAGCGAGAAACGGATCGAACGTCCTTTGCCGGTGGTGGCGCCGTCTGCGTTCCTGCGCGTGAAGCTCGGCTTCCCGGTGTGCGGCCGCAGCAAGCGCGGGGGGAGGCACTGTGCTCGTACGCGTCGGGTCCCGCGGCTCTAGGCTCGCGCTCACGCAGGCGGAGCAGGCGGCGCAGGCGTTGCGGCGCGAAGGTGTCGAGATCGCGTTCGTGCCGATCACGACTGCAGGCGACCGCGACCGGACGAAGCCGTTCGGCGAGATCGGCGCGCGCGGCGTCTTCGTCAAGGAGATCGAGGAGGCGCTGCTCGCACACCGCATCGACGTCGCCGTGCACTCGGCGAAGGACATGACGTCGAGCGACACGGACGGTCTCGTGGTCGGCGCGTACCTCGAGCGCGACGACCCGCGCGACGCCCTCGTCGGCGTCGCTGCGATCGAGCCGGGCATGCGCATCGGCACCGCGTCCGCGCGCCGGCGCGCGCAGCTGCTCGCCCGCGAACCGTCGCTCTCGATCGAGCCGCTGCGCGGCAACGTCGACACGCGCCTGCGCAAGCTTCGCGAGCGTGGGCTCGACGCGATCGTGCTCGCTGCATGCGGGCTCGACCGGCTCGGGCTCACGGGAGAGATCGGCGCCCGGCTCGAACCCGACGTGATGCTGCCCGAGGCGGCGCAGGGCGCACTCGCTCTGCAGGTGCGCGCCGGCGAAGAGGAGCTCGTCGCTCACGCGGATCACGCCCCCACGCGTGCGCGCGTCGAGCCCGAGCGTCGGTGTGTCGCGACGATCGGCGCCGGCTGTCTCGCGCCGGTCGCGGCGCACCATGACGGCACGACGCTGCACGCGCTGATCGCCGGCGAGAACGGCGAGTGGATCGAGCGCCGAAGCGGGGACGACCCCGACGCGCTCGCACGCGAGCTGCTCGCGCTGCAGCGATGAGGGCCATCGTCACGCGGCCGCGTGCCCAGGCACGGCCGCTCGTTGCGGCACTCGAGGCGATCGGCGCCGAGGTCGTCGAGTGCCCGCTGATCGAGATCGAGCGCACGTCGGACGAGCCGGTCGACGCGGCCGGCTACGACTGGCTGATCGTCACGAGCCCGAACGGCGCCGACGAGATCGCACGGCGCGGGCAGAACCTGCCGCGCGTTGCCGCGGTCGGCCCCGGCACTGCAGAGGCGTTGCGTGCACGCGGGATCGAGCCGGCGTTCGTTCCGCTGGAGTCGTCGCAGGACGGGCTGCTCCGCGAGTTCCCGCAGCCGGCGGGACGCGTCCTCTTCGCGGCGGCCGAGGGGGCGAGGCGCGGCCCGATCGACGCGCTCGGCGCGGACTTCGTCCCGCTCTACCGCACCCGGCTCCTCACGCCGGAGCCACCCGACGGCGACGTCGTCGTGCTCGCCTCGGGGTCGGCGGCGCGCGCGTACGCCGGCGTCGGCGGTGCGGCGCCGGCGGTGACGATCGGGCCCGAGACGACGCGCGTTGCGGAAGGTGTCGGGCTGACGGTCGTCGCCGAGGCGAGGACGCACGATCTCGACGGTCTCGTCGATGCGGTGCGCGGTGTGATGGAGTCCCACCCGTGAGCGTCATCACGTTCCTGACCGACTTCGGCCTCCAGGACGACTTCGTTGGCACCTGTCACGGCGTGATGGCGCGCATCGCACCCGAGGTGCGCGTCATCGACCTCACGCACGGCATCTCGCCGCAGGCGGTGCTGCAGGGCGCGCTCGTGCTCGCGAACACGACGCCGTACCTGCCCGTCGGCGTGCACCTCGCCGTTGTCGACCCCGGCGTCGGCAGCGAGCGCCGGCCCGTTGCCGTGCGCACCCGCGACGAGCGCGTGTTCGTCGGCCCCGACAACGGATTGCTGATGCTCGCTGCGGATGCGATCGGCGTCGAGGCCGCGCACGAGCTCGCCGACGCGCGCTTCCGCCTGCCCAACGTGTCGCACACCTTTCACGCCCGGGACGTCTTCGCGCCTGCCGCCGCGCATCTCGCGACGGGCGTGCCGCTGGCCGAGCTCGGGCCGGCAGTCGAGCCCGGCGACCTCGTCAGGATCGACGTGCCCGCCCCGGAGGTTGGCCGGACGCAGATCGCCGGCGAGGTGCTCGTCGTCGACCGGTTCGGCAACGTCTCGACGAACGCGCGTCGCGAGCACGTCGCCGCTCTCGGCGTCGAGGCGGGCGACAAGGTCGAGATCCGGCTTGCGCTCGACCGCTACTACGCGCTCGTCGCCGAGACCTTCGCCGACGCGCAGGCGGGCGAGCTGATCCTCTACGAGGACTCGTACGGGCTGATGACGCTGGCGATCTCAAGCGGCGACGCGGCGGGGCTGACCGGCGTCGGCGCGGGCGACGAGATCAGGATCGCCGTCCCGTGACCCGGCAGCAGCGCTTCGCACGGTTCGTGACGACGATGGTCGTGCGCGTCCCGGCGACCTGGCGGCTCTTCCGCGGCCCGCTCGAGCGCAACTTCGACCGGCTCGCGCCCCAGTGGGACGCGACCCGGGTCAGCCCCGAGCGCCTGCTGCCGCTCCGCGCCGCGCTCGAGGCCGTGCCGTCGCCTCCGGCGCGTGTTCTCGATCTCGGCACGGGCTCCGGCGC
>Ga0070741_10006560_pt1 | contig 24879 bp, 24 predicted proteins | sample Coa_R1_4_FD_66440 | JGI IMG/M metagenome (GOLD analysis project Ga0070741, IMG submission 66440) | Surface soil microbial communities from Centralia Pennsylvania, which are recovering from an underground coalmine fire - Coalmine... | ecosystem: Environmental > Terrestrial > Soil > Unclassified ... | reverse complement strand
CCTCTCCGACGCCGCGCGCATTTCGTAGGGGCTGACGCGTCATCACGCAGAACGCCCATCCGACACAACATGCGTGATGACGCGTCATAGGTCATCCCGCCCTTGATTGTGCCATCAACAATGACCCCCGCGCGTCTCGGTCGCCTCGCCGCGTTTCTTGCCGCCCTCGCTTCCTTCGTTGTCTATTATCTGACTCTCGCGCGCACCGTCACGTGGCTTCACAACGGCGCGGACAGCGGTGATCTCGCCACGGCGGCGTTCACGCTCGGCATTCCGCATCCACCTGGCTATCCCCTCTATACGCTCATCGCCGCCGCGTTCGCGCGCATCCCTGGCATTGAGCCTGCGTTCGGCGTCGGAATTTTTTCCGCACTCGCCGCGTCGGGCGCGGTCTTGATGCTTTCTCGCGCGGGCGACGCGTTACTCTCGTCTTCCCCAAACATTTCACCTCCAGCGCCGCACGGCAGTTATGCGCTCGCATTAATTCCTCCGCTCGCCGCGCTCGCCTTTGCCTTTGCGCCGATGCTCTGGTCGCAAGCCACTATCGCCGAGGTCTATGCGCTCAATTTATTTTTCGTTGCCATCATTTTATGGGCGTGCCTGAAGAGTCGCATCTATATCGCTGCGCTCGCGTTCGGCTTGGGCATGACGCATCATTTGGCAATTTTGCTCCTCTTGCCCGGCGCGCTCATTGCGTTGAAACCGAAACTGCGCGATACGGGCGCGCTCCTGCTGCTCCTCGCGCCATTACTCCTCTACGCCTATCTTCCAATCACGGCGCGCCACAATCCGCCCGTTATCTGGGGCGACCCGCAAACGGTTGACCGCTTTATCTGGCTTGTCACCGCCGCGCAGTATCGTACCTATTTATTTGGGGTCAATGCGAACGAGGTCTTGAGCCGCGTCGCGTTCGCGGCACGCGCCTTGTTAGACCAATTTACTCTGGTGGGAATTGCCTTGCTTGTGTGGGGAGTGATTCAACTGGCATTGACGCGGCAGCGCATCGCTATTGCCACGGCATTGATGTTTTTCTTGACCGTCGCGTACGCGGTAATTTACGCCTCGCGCGATTCATTTCTCTATCTACTGCCCGCCTTTGCTGTAGTGCTGCTGTGGCTCATCTATGGAGCAGGGGACGTAATTGCGTGGTTCGGTGATGACCGAATGCTGCGCGCCATCGCCGTCGCGCTGTTCGCCTTGCTGCCCGCGTACAATCTCATCACGAACTATGGAACGATGGACATTTCACGCGACCGCACCGCGTTCGAGTATGCGAAACAAAATCTCGCCCCGCTGCCCGTTGATACAGTGCTGTTCGCAGATGGGGATGAAGCGTTATTCGCACTTTGGTATTATCGTCACGCGGTCGCATTCCAAAATGCCCGTTCCGTGATTGTGAGTCAAGGCTTACTCCAGTACGATTGGTATTACGACGCGCTGCGGCGCACCATGAGCGAAGTTCAATTCGCGCCGCCCGACCAGGTGACTGACGCGCACCAACGCGCTCGTGAACTTATCCGCGTCACCTTTGCCGAAGGCCGCGCCGTTTGCTTTACCGAATCCAGTCCCCTCCTCCCCGAATTCGAGTATGTAAAACGCGGCGTCGTCCAATGTGTGCTGGCAGAAAAATAACGTAGGGGCGGCGTTACGTCGCCCCTACAACGACGAACGAATATGCACAATATCGCCGTCTTTCACGACGTATTCTTTCCCCTCTAACCGCAGCACTCCATTCGTTTTCGCTTCATTCATTCCGCCACTCTTGATGAGATTGTCATACGAGACCACTTCCGCGCGCACAAAGCCGCGCGCAAGGTCGGTATGAATTGTTGCCGCTGCATCTACCGCCGTCGCGCCAACGGGAATTGTCCACGCGCGCACTTCGTCTTCACCTACCGTAAAGAAGGATTGCAAGCCAAGCAATTGATACGAAAGACGAATCACGCGTGGCAAGCTGGGTTCCGCAATGCCAAACTCGGCGAGAAATTCTTGCGCTTCCTCGTCGGACATCTGCGCTAATTCCATTTCCACTTTGCCTTGCAGTGCGACGACCTGCGTTTGCTTGTGATTGTAATTCAACGATGGAAGTGCCTTGTCGTCCCCTTCTTCGCCTGTATTCAGTACCACCAGCGTCGGCTTGAGCGTTGTCAAGGCAAGCGAGCGCAGCGATTTCAATTCGGCAGGCGTCAATTCCAGATCGCGTAACAATCCACCTGCTTCCAGTGTCGTCTGGAATTTTTCCAATTGCGCGAGTTCTTTTTGAAATGCTTCGCGTTCCTGTGGTGTCGTCCCGCCTTTGCCGAGCGACGTTTTCAATCGTTCGATGCGCCGTTCGACCACGCCCAAATCCGAGAGAATCAATTCCGTATCGAGCAGTTCCAAATCGCGCGCAGGATTCACACTCCCCTCGAGATGCGGAACATTTTCATCCTCAAAGGCGCGCACGACATGCACCAGCGCGTCATTCTGCACGATTTGATTCAACAGGTTCCCATCCATCCCACCTTTTTCGCCAATCCCGCGCGCCAGACCCGCAATGTCGTTGTATTGCACCTGCGCGTAAATCGTCTTGCGCGGATTGAACATTTTTGAAAGCGTATCCACGCGCGGGTCAGGCACCTGCACGCTCGCGGTATGCACCTGCAATTTGCCCGACGCGAAATTTGTCACATCGGCGTGCCCATGTGTGAGCGCGTTAAAGATGGTCGTCTTGCCCGAAAGCGGAAGCCCAATGATACCGATTTGCATAAGGAGAATTATACACATCCCAACTGTCATTTCGAGCCGTCTTTGCGAGAAATCTCTCTGTGGCAGCAGTCGAAATGATAGGTATGATTTAATTTGTCAGGTCAACGTTTCACGCGAAACGTTATATTAGGATTTATTTTTACGCTTCCTAACTAAAGAAGCGTCAACTTTCTGGCTTGAGCTGCAAAACGATTTGCCGCGCATCGGCAGCGATAAAGAGCGAGCCAGTGACGCAAATGACTTCATTCGCAGAAATTTTTTCCCGCACCATATGGAGCGCGTCGGCAACGCTTGGCGCAATGGCCGCGTTGATATTTAAAGGACGTGCGATATCAACAAGAGCTTGTGGCGTGGCGGCGCGCGCATGATGCGATTGGGTAAAGGTCAACGATGCCGCGCGCGGCGCGAGCTCAACCAACATTCCTGCAATGTCCTTGTCGTTGGATGCGCCGAAAATAAAATGCACCTTCGCATTGGGGAATACTTCATCGAGCGTACGAACGAGTTCGTGTGCCGATGCGCGATTGTGTGCGCCGTCCGCGACGATGTACGGTTCCCGCTCGAGAATTTCAAAACGCGCGTGCCATTCCACCTCTGCGATGCCTTGCCGAATCGCGGATGCTGGAATGCGCCAGCCTTGCGCTCGCAGCTCGTGAATCGCTGCGAGCGCGGTGGCGAGGTTCGCGCGCTGGTGTGGACCGAGCAAGGGCAGGGTATATAAATGCCCGCGCACATCTTTTTTCATTCGCAGCTGGAGCTGTTGATGATCGGGCGTGACGCGCACGAGCTGCCAACACATTGTTTCCGCCACATTGATCAGTGGCGCGTGCTGCCGCGCGGCGGTTTCTACAATGACCTGCAATGCTTCGGGTTCTTGCGGCGCGACGACGACAGCCACATTCGGCTTGATAATTCCCGCCTTTTCACCCGCAATCGCCGTGAGGGTATGTCCCAAAATATCCATGTGGTCAAAAGAAATTGGCGTAATGATGGAAACACGCGGCGTCAAGACATTCGTACAGTCAAGCCGTCCGCCCAACCCGACTTCGACAATTGCAATGTCCGCGCTCTTACGCGCAAAATACGTGAATGCGAGCGACGTGACCCATTCAAAAAAGGTTGAGCCAGGAAATTCGGGCGCGACCGTTTGCAGATTCGCCGTCCCTTGAATGACCTCTTCCTGTGAAATCGGTTCGCCGCTCACGCGGATTCGTTCGCGGAACGAGTGCAAATGCGGCGAGCTAAACAGCCCTGTACGATAGCCCGCCGCGCGCAAGATTCGTTCCATCAGCGCGGCGGTAGACCCTTTGCCCTTGGTGCCTGCAATCAGCACAGATGGAAATTTTTTTTCGGGATGGTCGAGACTTGCGAGAATTTGGCGCATCCGCGCGAGCTTGAGTTCGTCGGGGACGCGCGGCAGATTTGGGTCAAACCGAGCGAAATCGTAATACCATTGAACAGCGTCGGCGTAGGTCAGAGACATGACGCGGATTGTAACAGGCGATTGCAAATCAGGCGAATTGCTTCAGACCCGAAGGGTTTGTGCGAAGCAGAACGGGGCGAGAAACCCTTCGGGTCTGAAGCAATTGACACACATTCCTATCGAATTTAGAATCGGCGGGTGCATCTAAATTGGATGCGGCGGCGTTATAACTATTGATAGGTTTTATCAAGAAATTTCGAGGGTCAGTTGGCAGAACCTAAAATTTTATACGGTGGGCAGGCGGTCATCGAGGGCGTGATGATGCGCGGGCGCAATTTTGTCTCGTGCGCCGTACGACGCGCCAACGGCGAAATCGTTCTAAAACAGGGCACAATTCCGAAAGGGGTGTATGCAGGCGTCTGGAGCAAGACACCCTTTCTGCGCGCGCTCCCGCTGCTGTGGGACACGCTCGTGCTTGGAACGCAGATGTTGACCTGGGCAGCGAACGTGCAGGCAAACGACGAACTCGCAAAGGAAAAAAAGAGGCAAGAAGGCGACGATACGCGCGCGGTTGTAAATGCGCTGGAAAATGAAGCGACGATGGAAGCAATTGTCGGCGGCGCGAGCGGCGCAGTGGAAGGCGCTGCGCTGATGATGCAAGCCGAACGCGAAAGCGAATCGTTGCATCCCAGACCGTCCGCGCCGACAGACGGAAAGGGCGAGCCGCACGCCGCACCAACGACGCAAACACCAAAAGAGCAAGAAGGTCTCCCGCCTGCCGCGCTCTATTCGACGCTCGCCGTTTCGCTCGGACTGGGAATTGCGGTCTTTTTCTTGCTTCCCGTCTTGGTCGCCAGCTTTCTCGGAAATTTTGGCGTGACGCCGTTCTGGAACAATATCATCGAAGGATTAATTCGCCTCGCGTTGTTCTTGGGTTATCTTCTTCTCATTGGACGCATCCCTGAAATTCAACGCGTGTTCATGTATCACGGCGCGGAGCATAAAACGATTGCTGCATACGAAGGTGGCGCGCAGCTTGTGCCCGCGCAAATTCAAAAATTCAGCAAGGAGCACCCGCGCTGCGGTACGGGCTTTTTGCTCACCGTCGTCGTCATCTCGATTCTCTTTTTTGTCCTGCTCGGCGATTTACCGCTGCCGCTGCGTCTCGCCTCGCGCATCATCTTGATTCCGATTGTCGCCGCTGTGAGCTATGAACTGATACGCTTTGCCTCGCAGCACCGCAACTTTTTCCTCTTTGACTGGCTGATCGTGCGCCCCTCGCTCGCGCTACAATCGCTGACGACACGCGAACCCACCGACGATATGATTCAAGTTGCCGTCGCTGCCTTTCAAGACGTACGCCAACGCGAAGAACGCCTCGTTGGTCAAGTTTAATCCGACGCAGTTCGTCGCGACTTGACCTACTCCTATGTTCATTGACCTCTCCTACGAAATTTTCGACGGGATGCGTGGGCTCAAAATGAAAAATGGGGACGGGAGCGTGACGCAGTTCCGCGTTACTGTGCGCCCATTCCTCACCCACGCGCAAACGCGTCCCAATTATCAAAACAAGGCGGAATTTGAAATCACCGAAGTTTCATTCCAGACCTCCATTGGCACGTATCTCGATGCGCCATATCATCGCTTCAAGGATAAACGCGCGATTGGCAATCTGCGCCTCGAAGAAGTCGTGCTGGATGGCGTCGTAATCAATGCGCGCGGGATGAATGAACGCGAGCCGTTTGACTTGGCGCGTATGCCGCGCGAGCTAGATGTGCGCGGGCGCGCGGTGTTATTTCATTTCGGTTGGGACAAGTATTGGGAGACGCCGCAGTATGAAGCGTACCCGTTTATTGCGCGTGACGTGGTCGAGTGGTTAGTTACACAAGGCGCAAAGTTGGTCGGCGTGGATACGCTCAATGTTGACGATACGCGCGACCCTGCACGTCCGACGCATACGCGGCTTTTGCAAAATGATATTTTGATTGTAGAAAATTTGCGGAATCTTGGCGCGCTGCCTGTCGCGCCGCAGGGGAAACACTTTCGCTTTTACGCCGTACCGATTCAAGTGCGAGGCGCAGCCGCGATGCCCGTGCGAGCGTTTGCCGAAGTGACCTGAAGGATTTTTCGCGCCGCTGTTCGGCGCACAACCCCTTCAGGTCTTTACTAGCGGCCCCGCCTCGCGCACCTCTTGCGGCACGCGGTCGGCGAATTTTTCAAAATTCTTGGCAAACATCCCCGCGAGTTTTTTCGCCTGCGCGTCGTACGCATCTTTATCCGCCCACGTGTTGCGTGGGTTAAGAACACTGCTTGGCACATTGGGGCAGGTGGTCGGTACCGCAAATCCAAAAATCGGGTCGGTTTCGGTTGGAACGGATTCGAGCTCCCCATTGAGCGCAGCGCTGACCATCGCGCGGGTGTACGCAATTTTCATTCGCTGTCCGACCCCATAGGGTCCGCCGCTCCATCCTGTATTCACGAGCCACACATTCGCGCGATGCACGGCGATTTTTTCCCCAAGCAATCGCGAATACACATCGGGATGCAATGGCAGAAACGGCGCGCCAAAGCACATCGAAAAATTCGGTTGGGGTTCCGTGATGCCGCGCTCCGTGCCCGCGACCTTTGCCGTATAGCCGCTCAAGAAATGATAGCGCGCTTGGGGGATCGAGAGGCGTGCAATCGGCGGCAGAACCCCAAACGCATCCGCCGTGAGAAAGAGGACATTTTTCGGATGACCGCCCATGCCCGTCCGTGAGGCATTGGGAATAAACGAGAGGGGATAAGAGGCGCGCGTATTTTCCGTAATAGACGCGTCGTTGAGATTCATCTTGCGCGTCAATGGATCCAGCACCACATTTTCAAGAATCGTGCCAAACATACGCGTCGTCGCGTAAATTTCGGGTTCGGCTCGCGCGTCGAGGCGAATCACTTTGGCGTAGCAGCCGCCTTCAAAATTGAATACGCCGTTCTCACTCCAGCCATGTTCATCATCGCCGATGAGCGTGCGCTGTGGGTCGGCGGAAAGCGTCGTCTTGCCTGTACCGCTCAAGCCAAAAAAGATGGCGGTGTTCCCATCTGCGCCGATATTGGCAGAACAGTGCATCGGGAACACACCTTCCAGCGGCATGAGGTAATTCATCACCGAGAAAATCGTTTTCTTGATTTCGCCCGCGTACGGCGTGCCGCCAATCAGAATCAAACGGCGTCCGAAATGGACCAGCACGATCACTTCGCTGCGAGTGCCATCCCGCGCAGGGTCGGCGCGAAAGGTGGGCGCGTCCACGACGGTAAAGCCAGTGTCAGGATCAAACGACGCCGCGTCCTCATTGCTGATAAACATATTGTAAGCGAATAGATTGTGCCACGCGTGCTCGGTCACGACGCGCACGGGCAGGCGATAGTGCGGGTCTGCGCCCGCGAACATATCGCGCACAAATAGTTCGCGCGCGGTGAGGTGCCGCCACATTTTTTGGCGCAGCGCCTCGAATTTTTCTTCACTGATAGGTTGATTATTGTCCCACCAGATGTTTGCTTCGCTGGATGGTTCGCGGACGATGAATTTATCTTTCGGGGAACGGCCTGTGTACGGTGCGGTGTTGGCAACCAACGCGCCGCCTTCGGCGATCAACGTTTCATTGCGACGCACGGCATGTTCATACAATGCAGGAACGGGGAGATTCCAATGAATCGGCGCAGAGCTGTAAAGACCGAGAGTCTCTAACCCAGTTTCGTCTAATAAAATTGCCATTCAGTCACTCTCCATTGAGTGGATTGCGGAGGAATTGAACCAATCTTATTATATCACCTATAGATTCCAAAGGGTGTTGGCTTTGCCATGATTTCTGAATGGGCTATAATCATTTTTGAGTTGGCGTATTTTTAGGTGACTCTTACGTTTTATTCTTAGCCAAGAGCTGTATAAATACACTTTATTCAATTGGTTGAGCTTGCACAATGCGATTGACGCGTTGGAATCAAGAAACAAAGCCGTCTCTTGATGCGATGCGTATGGCGCTAGGGAAGCAAGGGTATCGGGTATCGGAATGGGCCGACCCGCCCGGCACCGTTTATCCTGTCCATACGCATGAGTACGCCGAAGCCCGCTGGGTGGTGCGCGGCAAGTTACGCATCGGTCTTCCCGAACGCGGCGAAGAAATTACACTCGCCGCCGGGGACCGCCTCGACCTCGATGCCAACGAAACGTACTGGGCGGACGTGGACGGCGAACAGCCCGTAATCTATCTCATCGGAATCAAAAACGGGAGTAAAAAATAAGGATGCGAAAGATTTCTGTCATTGGCGCGGGCAAGACCGGCGCGACGACCGCGCAGCGACTTGCCGAACGAAATTATGCAGACATTGTGTTGTTCGACGTAATCGAAGGGCTGGCGGAAGGCGAAGCCCTCGATTTATTAGAGTCGGGTCCGATTGTTGGATTCGATTCCAATGTGACGGGCGTAACCATTAAAGAAAATCAAGGGTATGAGCAACTCGCGGATTCGTCCATTGTTGTAATGACGGGGGGAATCGCGCGCAAGCCGGGCATGAGCCGCGATGATTTGGTCAAGACGAATCAGAAAATCATGCACGGTTGGGCGGAAGCGATCCAGCAATACGCGCCCGATTCGATTTTGATTGTCCTCTCGAATCCGGTGGATGCGATTACGCAGTACGCCGCGCACGTGACCCAATTTCCGCGCAATCGCGTGATTGGACAAGCGGGCATTCTCGACAGCGCGCGCTTTCGCACCTTTATTGCAATGGAATTGGGCGTATCGGTGCAAAACATTGACGCGTACGTGCTTGGCTCGCACGGCGATGATATGGTTCCGCTGCCGCGCTATACGACGGTGGCAGGCATTCCGCTGACCGAGCTCTTGCCCGCCGACCGTGTGGAAGCTCTCGTAAAGCGCACTCGCAACGGCGGCGGCGAAATCGTCAATCTGCTCAAAACGGGTTCCGCGTTTTATGCGCCGAGCGCCGCGCTCGCCGAAATGGTGGACGCCATTGTGTACGACAAGAAAAAGATTTTGCCTTGCACCGTGCGGCTCGAAGGCGAATATGGTTTGAACGATATTTTCGCAGGCGTGCCCGTCAAGCTCGGCGCAGGCGGCGCAGAAGAAATCGTAAAATGGAAATTGGTAGATGAGGAACTCGCTGCGCTCCACAAAAGCGCAAACTCGGTGCGAGAAGTGTTAAAGGTGATGGGGATAGGTTAAGACCTTCGAGGTTTTCAAAACCTCGAAGGTCTAGAGCTGGATATGACTAATAGTGTACAGGAAACGCAGTTAGACAATGGGTTGAGAGTGTTGACGCGCGAGCTACACAACGCGCCCGTTGCCACATTTTGGGTATGGTATCGCGTCGGCTCGCGCAACGAAGTACTCGGCATCACGGGCGCAGCGCATTGGGTCGAGCATATGATGTTCAAAGGAACGCAAAAGCTCGCCAAGGGCGACGTGTTCAAAATGGTCACGCGCAATGGCGGCGTCAATAACGCGTTCACGTGGATGGATTACACTGCCTATTTTGAAACGCTGCCCAGCGACCGACTGAATATTGCGATTGAAATCGAATCCGACCGCATGGTGAATTCGCGCTTTGACCCCGAAGAAGTGGAAGCGGAGCGCACAGTCATTATTTCCGAGCGCGAAGGACATGAGAATGACCCCGGCTTTTGGTTGTCGGAAGAATTGCAGGCAACCGCGTTCAAAGTGCATCCGTATCATCACGAGACGATTGGCTGGAAAGCCGATTTACAGCGGATGACACGCGAAGACCTCTTCAACTTTTACAAAAAGTATTATGAGCCGAACAACGCCACGGTGGTCGCCGTGGGCGATTTCAATACCGCGCGGCTGCTTGACCAATTGAATGCGACGTTCGGCAAAATTCCGCGCGGCGCAGATGTTCCGTTATTGACGGTAGATGAACCGCCCCAATCCGGCGAGCGTCGCATCACGGTGCGCCGTCCCGGTGCTGCGCCCTATTTCATGGCAGCGTACAAAGCGCCGCGCGCGACCGACCCCGATTTTTACGCGGTGATGATGCTAGCAGGCGTACTGTCCGGCTCAAGCGGTCTCGCAATGGGACGCGCCGGCCCGGGGCGTTCTTCGCGGCTTTATCGCGCGCTGGTGGACAAGGCATTGAGCGCGGACATTGGTGTTTTTTACGCGCCGATGCTCGACCCGTATCTCTTTCAGGTCAGCGCGACCGCGCGCCCCGGCGTCGCGTTGGAACGCATCGAGCGCGCCATCTTTGACGAACTGGACAAGATTGCGAACAAGCCGATTACGGACGCTGAATTTGAAAAGGTCTTGAAACAAACCCGCGCCCAATATGTGTACGCAGAAGATGGCGTGGCGAATCATGGCTATCGGCTGGGCATGTTGGACATGGTGGCGTCGTGGCAGATGTATGATTCATTTCTCAATAACCTCGAACAAGTCACGAAAGATGACGTGCAGCGCGTGGCGAAAAAATACCTTGCCGAAACAAATCGGACGGTGGGCTGGTTCATTCCGACGAATGACGGCGCAGGGGTTATTCCTGCGGTTCAGAAAAATAAACAAAAACACACCGCAAGAAACGGCAAAAATACAAAAACAAATAAGGACTGATCCTTTTCTAATCCATATGAATCGCCGTCGCGCAAAAGAAATTCGCTCTTCGTATGAAATTCAACGTCCCGCTAACATGCCGTTCTGGAATGAAATTGTTTGCGGAAATAGTAATGTATTACTCAAACTCATTCCAGCAAATAGCGTTAATTTGGTAATCACCTCGCCGCCCTACTTTCAACAGCGGAATTATGGTGAAATAGGCATTGGAAACGAAAAATTTGTTTCCCAATATATTGATGCTTTGATAGAAATTTTCTGTGAATGCGTAAGAATTATTAAACCTTCAGGTAGTATTGTGTTTAATCTAGGAGATAAATATGAAGATAGTAATCTATTACTAATGCCGTATCGCTTTGCAATTGCTGCAACTGAACGATGTGGAGTCAAGCTTGTCAACAACGTTACTTGGGTCAAAACGAATCCAACACCTCGTCAATTCAAACGGCGGCTCGTGAGTAGCACAGAACCCTTTTTCCACTTTGTCAAGACTGATGAATATCAATATTTTATTGACGAGTTTATGAAGTACGAAGATGAGCAAGTCAAACCTTCCAATGGCAATGGTGCAGGGGAAAATGTGGGTAAAAAGTACTTTAAACTGGTTGATCAATCCGAATTAACTGAGAAACAAAAGGACATGGCTCGGGCCGCGCTACGTCAGGTTATTGAAGAAACACAACGCGGAGACATAGAAGGCTTCCGCATGAAGATTAGAGGAATTCATTCTGAACCATTTGGTGGACAGGACGGTGGAAGAAAAATTCAGCTAACGAAAAATGGATTCACTATTATTCGGATATATGGAAACCCTCTTAAGAAGGATGTTATAACCACACCCGTTGAATCGCTTAAGAATTGTCCTCACCCTGCCATTTATCCCGTCAGGATCGTTGAAGAATTTTTACATTTGCTTACAAAACCGGGAGATGTTGTACTTGACCCGTTCGTTGGCTCGGGTTCAACGGCCGTGGCAGCGGTCAAGCAGAAGCGTGTATTTGTAGGACTAGACGTAAATGCAGAATACTGTGAGTATGCACGTAACCGCTTGGCTGCTCTTGCTTATCAACCAACATTGGTCTGATCTCAATGTCGAAGTTACCGCAACAGATTCTTCAAGACGCTTTCAATTTAGCAAGGCGCAAGTCGGTCGAACAGCTTTTAGGACATCTTTCACCGGAAATTGTTAATGATGCAACTACAATTGTGGAGAATGCCGAGAGCCAAAAGGCGGTCTTAACAGTTGCTCTTACATCAATTACTTTCAAGATTCACAATCCCAATCAAGATATACGATACCATCAGGACTCGATGCCAAATGGCTACGCAGGAAGAACTTTCGACACAAAGGTTGTGACGCCATTTCTTCAAGAAAACTTTAAGCGATACGCCATGAGCGAGAGTGGTTGGCTTACGCGCTCTCTAGAACAACCTCACCCTTACGACTTGAATTATCCAGGGCACATTCAAAACAAGAAACTTAAACAAGCATTTTTGGATTTACTCGATCATCTTGAAAAAGACAAAACCCTCGCGGGGAAACTGCTACCATTGTTCTTCGCTTTGATGATTGGAAGAGTTGGTCTTGACGACCTACTATTAAGAAAATTTGAACTTTCGGGAGAACCAAGCATCGCCGATATTGTGCGAGCCGTTAACGCGCATCTGGCTCACAAATATTCGGTGCGTGGCGCTTCGCGGTTGCCTGTTCTCGTTATTTATGGAGTATATGAGTTATTAATACGAGATGTTGTTCGTTATTCGAATAAGACTTTGGCTGAATTGGAAGCGCATACCGCTGCGGATATGCGCTCAAAATCATTCGGAGACATTCAAGTTCTCGCAGAGGATAAATCTGTCTTTGAAGCGATTGAAATTAAGCACTTGAAGCCTATTACCGTAGGAATAGTAAACGCAGCTTATCAAAAGATTAAAGATTGGGACCTTGACCGCTACTACATTCTGACGACCAATGATCCGAACTTGGATAATGAAGAGGAAGTACTAGATCGAATTGAAGAGCTGCGCCAGATTCATCCAACCCAAATTGTTGTTAATGGTGTCTTGCCTTCTTTGAAATACTATCTCAGGTTAGTCAATCAACCTAAAGCATTCATTGAAACTTACACCAATATTCTAGCTGAAGAGTTCCGAATGGGCAGAATCAAGAGTGAGCATTTGACAGTCTGGAATGAAATTCGTCAATAGAAACTGATGGCATAATGACCCATCCCATTACTCCTGAAAATGTCACGCGCGCCGAATTGAAAAACGGCATCGTGGTCTTGGTCAAAGAGAATCACACGAACGCGTCCATCTCGCTGCGCGGGCGGCTGCGCGCCGGCGCAATGTACGAACCCGAAGCGAACGCAGGGCTTGCCTCGTTCACCGCCTCGGCATTGCAGCGCGGCACCAAGAAATACACCTTTCAAAAATTGAATGAACTGTACGACAACGCGGGCATGTCGTTCGGCGTTTCCGCAGGCACCGAGAACGCGACCTTTGGCGGCAAATCGCTTGCGGAAGACTTTGAATCGCTGCTTGGCATCGCGGAACAGGTTTTGCGTTATCCCACGTTTCCCGAAAAAGAAATTGAGAAATTGCGCGGGCAGCTTGTGACAGGTCTGCGCGAAGCAGAAGACGATACGCGTTACCGCGCGTGGACAAAATTTCGAGAGCTCTCCTTTCCCAAAGGGCATCCATTTCATCACGATGCAGATGGCACTGAAGCATCTGTGAAAAAATTGACCCGCGCGAAACTCGCAGAATTTCATGCGCGCTATTATCGTCCCGAAGGCGCGATTTTTGCCATCGTCGGTGATATTGATACCCAAAAGGCGCTCGACCTCGTGACGAAACATTTCGGTGGCTGGACAGGCAAAAAGGGTTTGTCGTTCGATATTCCCGACGCGCCCTTGCACAACAAACCGATGCGCGAAGATATTGCGATGGCGGGTAAAATCCAATCGGATGTCATCATGGGCTATCCCGGCATCAAGCGCAACGACCCAGAATTCTACCCATTACGCACCGCCGATTTGATTTTCGGACAGCTCGGCTTGTCGGGACGCTTGGGGGAAACCGTGCGTGACAAGATGGGCTTGTGCTATTACGTGTACAGCACCTTGGATGCGGGCATCGGCGCGGGCCCGTGGATTATTGGCACGGGCGTGAATCCGCGCAATGTGGATTTAGCCATCGAAGCGATTGGCGATGAGGTGCGGCGTTTGCGCGCCGAAGGGGTGACGAGCGATGAACTCGCGCACGCGCAGGATTATTTGACTGGCTCGCTCGCGCTGCGCCTCGAAACGAGTGATGGCGTAGCGAACACACTCGCGGATATGGAATTTTACAGTTTGGGTATGGATTACATCTTGCGTTATGAAAGTTTGTATCGCAACGTGACCCAAGAACAAATTTTGAACGCAGTAGAAAAATATGCGCGCTTGGAAGACGCGGTGATTGTGACAGCAGGACCGGAGAAAGAATAGGGAGGACTCATGGACGAGCCAATCCGAGATGGGTTGCAAGAAATGACCCAAGAAGCGGAAGACGAGATGATGGGGGAAATGAATCGAACAATTCACGGCGAAGTCGTGAACATTACGCAAGGCGGCGTACGCAACATTGACGCGCAAAGCGTAACGGTGAAGCAAGGCGGTGTGCAAAACGTCAGTGCCGAGGTAGTGACCGTCAAACAAGGTGGCATCGTTCAGGCGGAAGGTGGTTCCGTCGAAGTCGTGCAAGGCGGGATTGGTCTCGCGCGCGGCGATCAGGTCAAAATTACGGCAGGCGGCGCATTCGCAATCTTGGGCAGCAACGTGCAAGTGGAAGCAGGCGGCGCGCAGTGGATGCTGGCGCGTCAATCCATTAGTGTGGATCAAGGGGGCGCGGCGGCAATGATTGCGCCGAAAATGGATGTCAATAATTCGTTCGTCGGTTTGATTCTCGCGCAGCAGGTCACCGGCAGCGTGCGAACATTGTTCGATACACGCGCCGCGCTCGTGTTCGGAATTGCCGCCGGCGTCGTCGGCGGCTTGGTGCTTTCCATGCGGAGAAGGTGATTTAAAAAACCGCGAATCCACGCGAATCTACGCTAATATTTTATTACCTTCGCGTAGATTCGCGTGGATTCGCGGTTAATTCCGTAAGGTCTTTTGCATTAAATCTATTCAACGGAGCATCTTGCAATGGCACATGCTGTAACCCTGATTCGGGGCGATGGGACAGGACCCGAATTGATTGAAGCCGGACGCCGCGTCTTGGAAGCCACCGGCGTCAAATTCGATTGGGACATCGTGGACGCGGGCGTGGACGTAATGGAAAAATACGGCACGCCGCTGCCCGAAAATGTTTTAGAGTCCATGCGCCGAACGCATGTCGCCTGGAAAGCGCCGATTACGACGCCAATTGGCACGGGCTTTCGCAGCGTGAACGTCGCGTTTCGCAAGGAATTTGATTTGTACGCCAATGTGCGCCCCGCGAAAACGTACAAAGGCGTTCGCAGCAAGTACGAGAATATTGACCTCGTGCTGATCCGCGAAAACACCGAAGACCTCTACGCGGGCATCGAATTTGAAGAGGGAATGCCCGATACGGTCGAGCTCATCAACTGGATTCGCACCAAGCAGCCCAAAGCGGTGATTCGGGAACCTGCTGGAATTTCCATCAAACCGATTTCTGTCCCCGGCACAGAGCGCATCGTGCGCTTTGCGTTCGATTATGCCATGAAGAACAATCGCAAAAAAGTGACGGCGGTGACAAAAGCGAACATTATGAAATACACCGACGGACTTTTTTACGCGGTGGCGCGCGAGGTCGCAAAAAATTATCCAAACATCCAGTACGACGAAGTGCTCGTGGACAATATGTGTATGCAGCTCGTCCAAAAACCCGAGCTGTATGACGTGATGGTGCTGCCGAATCTCTACGGCGATATTTTGAGTGACTTGTGCGCGGGCTTGGTCGGCGGCTTGGGGGTTGCACCCGGCGCGAACATCGGCGATAACGGCGCGATGTTTGAAGCGGTGCACGGCTCCGCGCCCAAATACAAAGGGCAGAACAAAGTCAATCCCACCGCCGTGATTCTGGCAGGTATGCTCATGCTGCGCTATCTTGGCGAAGAAGACGCGGCGAATCGCTTGGAAAAAGCAGTCGCCGCCGTCATCGCCGAAGGCAAAGACGTGACCTACGATATGAAGCCCGACCGCAATGACCCGACGGCGGTGGGCACGAGCCAGATGGCAGATGCGATTATTCGCAAACTAGAATAGTTCGAAAAATTAGCGGGCACTGCCCGCTAATTTTTCGTAAACTGGCTCCAAGCTTTGACCAATCGAGTGAATGGATTAGAATTGCGCGCGATGGTTCAGATTACGTTTCGCAACAAAAAATTCGAGGTCAAAGAAAACATTTCGGCGCGCGATGCGCTAAAAAAAATCAACATTGACCCCGAAAGCGTTCTGATTATGGTCAACGGCAAATTAGTGACCGATGATGTCGTCCTACGCGCAGGAGATCAGGTGAAATTGGTCGCAGTGGTGTCAGGGGGTAGTCGTTAGTCATTAGTCGTTAGTCATTAGTCGTTAGTCGTTAGTGATTACCTCTGATGGCTAATGTCTAACGACTAACAACTAGCGTCTCTTTATGCGTTGTCGCAAATGTGATTCTGCTGCTGTCATCAACATGCGCCACCACAAGCTCGCGCTGTGCGCGGAGCATTATGGCGAATGGTTTGTTACCTCGACGCAGCGGACGATTGAAAAGTACAAAATGTTTGACCACGATGCGCGGATTCTCGTCGCGGTGAGTGGCGGCAAAGATTCGCTCGCCTTGTGGGATGTTTTGACGCGCCTCGATTATCAAGCGGATGGGTTGTATATCGGTCTCGGAATTCAAGGCGATATTGCCTACTCCGACCAATCGCTGGCGCGCGTGCGCGAATTTGCCGTGCAGGTTGTACCGAATGCGACGCTGCATGTCGTGGACCTTGAAGAAACCTACGGCAAAACAATTCCCGAAATCTCGCACGAAAAGATGCGCGGGCATGGCAAACCCTGTTCCGCATGTGGCTTGACGAAACGCTATGTGATGAATCGGCTCGCAGCGGAACGCGGCTATGACGTGCTGGCAACGGGCCACAATCTGGACGACGAAGCAGCGGTGCTCATGCAAAACACACTGCATTGGCAAACGGGCTATCTCGCGCGCCAAGCGCCCGTGTTACCATCGAGCGATGGACTAGCGAAAAAGGTCAAACCCTTCTGCCGCTTTTACGAACGGGAAACGGCAACCTATGCGCTCGTGCGCGGAATTGATTACGTGTACGACGAGTGCCCGCACGCGGTTGGCAACCTCACCAATTTTTACAAGACCCTGCTCAATCAATTGGAAACGGAATCGCCCGGCGCAAAACTGCAATTCTATATTCAATTCTTGAAAGCGCGCGAAGAAGGATTCTTCCAAGCCGCCGCCGATAAAGTGAGCGTCGAGCTCCACGCCTGTGAAGTGTGTGGACAACCCACGACCGCGCCCGGCCGCTGCGCGTTCTGCCGCATGTGGGGCATCACGGCTCCGCATGGCACACTCATTTCCGCCGATGCGATTGCGGTGCGCGGCGAGGATGAGTTTGATGACGTTGAAATGCGCGTAGCAGAGAGCGTAGATGTATCTGGTCTTTGAAACCTAAATTTCCGTACGAGAATTTGGGTTTCAAAGAAATACTTTCCCTCTTTTAATTCCTCCTCTTGAATGTCTAAAGAAATTTCAAATATGGGTGTGCTCGCGCCCGAAGCGACGCCTGCGCGCGGAATTGTCGGCGCGGCGACAATTTTGGCGTTGGGCAATATCTCGTCGCGTATCTTGGGATTGGGCCGCGAGATTGTCATTTCCTATTTCTTTGGCGCGACTGGGTATGTCAGCGTTTTTCGCGTCGCGTTCACACTGGTGTTGACCTTGTATGATTTTTTGGTCGGCGGACTAATGACAGCGGCGCTCGTTCCGGTCTTTAGCGAACACGCGGAACGCAAAGAGGACTATTGGCAGCTAGTAAGCGTCGTATTGAGTGTGCTGGCAGTTGTGCTCGTGTTGGCCATAGTCGTTTTAGAACTGCTCGCGGAACCGATGTTCACCCTGCTCGGCGCGGGCTATCCCGACGAGTTGCGCGCGGCGGGCGTGCAGATGATCCGCTTGATTTTGCCCGCCGTCTTTTTTCTCGGCGCGGCGGGCGTCCTTTCGGGAATTTTGCTCTCGCTGAAACGCTTCACGCTGCCTTCGTTAACAACCGCCGCGTTCAATTTAGGTATCATTGTCTGCTCCATCGCCCTTGCCCCCGTCATCGGAATCACGAGCGCGGTGGTCGGTGTGGTGCTTGGCGCGGCGGGGCAAGTCATTTTGCAATATATTGGCTTGCGCCATGCGCCGCTGCGCTTTTCGCTGAATTTTTCGCACCCTGCGTTGAAACGAATTTTCCGACTCTATCTGCCGGTGCTGGGTGGGTTGAGCGTGGCGCTGGTCGGCGTGACGATAGACCGCAATCTAGCATCGCGCACGGGAGAACAATCGCTGGCGTGGATGCAAGCCGCGACATATCTGGTACAGCTGCCGCTCGGCTTGGTCGCTACCGCGATTTCATTTGCGATTTTGCCGAACCTTTCCCGCGCCATCGCGCCGAATGAGTTTCGCAATACACTGGTGTTCGGTCTCAAATTCGTGCTGCTCTTGATTTTGCCCGCTGTAATTGCCTTGTTCATTCTAGCCGCGCCAATTGTCACCTTGTTATATGAACACGGTGCGTTTACGGCAGGGGATACCGCGCAAACGGCGCGGGCACTGCAATTGTATTTGCTCGGAACGACGTTCGCGGCGATTGACCAGCCGCTCGTCTTTGCGTTTTACGCGCGCAAGAATACGCTGTTGCCAAATCTCGTCGCTGTAGTAGGTTTAGGAATCTATTTGGTGGTCGCGCTAACGTTGATTCAGCCGTTGGGATATTTGGGATTGGTGTTGGCGAATTCCGCGCAGCTCACGGGACACGCGCTGGTGATGTTGTGGCTGACGCAAACGCACCTGCACGGACTGGGCGGGGAACGATTGGGTAGAACGGCGGTCAAGCTCTTGTTGTCGGCCGCCGCGATGGGCGCGGTGATGTTTTTGCTGCCAACATGGAACCTGTCAGCCGGAATGATTGCGACGAGCGTACGGGTGATTGTCCCTGCGCTCGTCGGCGCGGGCGTCTATATTGTTGCGTTAAAAGTACTGCGCGTGCGCGAAGCGGGGCAGCTCGGCGAGGTCGTAAAGAGTCGCTTGCGCCGTTAAACGTAACGGCTCTGCATTGTTTTTTTATAGGCTTTCTTGAGACGTCGAATTCAATTCGATGTCTCTTTGACGCACCTCCGACGGGGCGGTATAATGCGCGGCAGGAATGTTCAGGAAAAAGTCTGTCGGCGATTCCCGGCGCGTCGGCGACTTGTCGTTAGACGAACTGGAAGCGATTGTCGAAGAACGCCGACGCATCGAGCGCGCCCGCGCGTTCGCCGAAGCCGATGAGACGCGCCGCTTTAGTGCAATCACAATAGAGCCGGGCAAGGAACGACGTAGAAAACGCCCACGCCGCGGCTGGCGCGACAATATTTTGTTTCTCGTCGAAGTCGCGGCCGTGTTGGGTCTAATCGGAATTATCATCGCCGCCGCAGGCAACCTGCAAGCCTTGAACGAAGAGGTCGCGCAGGCGATTCGCGGACAACAGCAGGCAAACAAAAATACACAGTCCATAACCAACATCGCTGCCGCACCGCTTCAACAAGTTGGGGAACTGCCCGGTTCGTCGTTTGCCCCATCCACTGGCGATGAACTGCCGGGTTCGTCAGCGCCGCCGGACGCCTTGCCCGCTTCGATTGGTGTCAATGTCGAACAAGCGCCGCCGCTCCCACCGCCGACTATCGGTCCGCAATCACCGACGCGCATTGTGATTCCGGCGATTGGCGTGGATTGGCCCATTGTGCCGGGCGATGGTTGGGAAGAATTGAAAAAAGGTGTAGGGCATCGCGCGGGTTCGGTGAATCCCGGCGAACGCGGCAATATGATTCTCTCCGGGCATAATGACGTGTTTGGCGAAGTATTTAAAGATTTGGAAGCGTTAAAGAATGGGGATGAGATTCAAGTGTTCGCGGGTGGACGCGAATTCAAATATCAGGTGCGCGCCAAGCGCATCGTCGCGCCCACTGAACTATCGGTGCTTCAGCAAACGCGTGAACCCATTGTTACCTTGATTACATGCCATCCCTACCGGGTGGACACCCACCGCTTGGTGGTGATTGCACAATTAATCCCGTAAATACAGACGGACAACGGAGGACGGTTGACGGACATTTTTCGTCTGTCGTCATTCATCCTCCGCCGTTTTTGAGGAATTCTATGCCACAAAAAACTCGTAGAGAAAAAGAACGCGCAGCACAGCGCCGCGCGTCAGGTCAAGTCAGGATGCCCGTCGCGCCCCCGCCGATTGAAACGCCTGCGCGGGAATCCGAGATGGGCGTGACCATCCCACCACCGCGCACCCCGACGCGGCGCGCACCCAGTACGCCGATAATGCCGCCGAGCATGAGTACCGAGTTTAACTATAGCTATGTCTTTGCGGACTTGCGTCGGATTGCGCTGCTGGCGGTGTTGTGTTTTGGAATTATGATCGTGCTTGCGTTTGTGATACATTAGGAGGATATGCATCGCTGGTTTTTGATTTGGTTTGGCATTGTTTCGCACGCGGTAAATCTCCTTCCCATTCGCCCAAAACGCATTTGCCCGAATAATGCGTTTCAATTGTCTTGCCTTACAACCCGCCGCTGAACGCCCGATGCAGCAAAGTCTGAAACAGATGCTCCGCTTGGCGTCTGGCTTCACGCTGCTGGGCGCGCACGCGTTCGTGTTGTTGAACGCGAAATTTTGTTGGAGCGCAGGGGAGCGGTTCAGGCGGGTTCGTAATGAAGAACGATCAACTGGTCGGAGCGGAGTGCCAATTCGGCGTAGGTGCGTCCTTCATTATCGCTAAATTCCACCTCGTATGCGTCTTTGCCAAGAATCTCGACGACTGTGCCAACCTGCCCGCGCACAAGTCCATGCGTTGGTAGATCTTGGGTCAACGCTACCACATCAAGTAATTCAATCTTTTCTTTCATATGTGATTCTCCACTAGACCACGTAGCAACTGGTGAGTCGCGCAAAGTTCTCGCCCCGGCGCACAATCCAGCCGCTGTGAATCATTGCTCGCCTTTCGCCGCGCTGCATCTCAAATTCTATCACATAGCGCTGCCCATGTTCATCCATTTCGCGAGGTTCGGCATTCTCACTCCGCGCCGCCGCCCGCAATGCTTCAGCCAATTCTTCAGCATCGTGTTGGGTCAACCCCAGAGCAGATTGAAATACACGTGCCTTGTGGCGTCCGCGCGAGTGTGCGGGATTGAGGGCGTAATCGCGGAGTTTACGAATATCTACGACTGCGCGCTCGGCATTTGGCAGTTTCATCTTTTCGGCAAACTCTATACCTCACCGTCAAACGCCCGATGCAGCAAAGTCTGAAACAGATGTTCTGCTTGCCGCGTGGCTTCACGCTGCTGGGCGCGCAAGCGTTCGTGCTGCTGGACAATGCGCGCGAATTTTTGCTGGAGCGCAAGCGGTGGAATGAATACTTTCCACTCTTTGATTTGGTCGGTACTCAAATTCTGCCAAATTGCTCCTGCTGCTTGAGATTTGTTAATACTTTGAAGTGACTTGAGAAGAGATACAAAGAATATTGGCAGAACTGATTCATTCAAATCACGGAAACCTATAAAACCGTCATGTATGCAAGCGTCAATGTTTAGAATTGCTGGAAGCCCGACAGCGCCACTCACCCCCATAACTACACTCCCCGCCTTCATTGGTCGGCTTTTCTTTGCTCCTTCTTCGGTTAACGAATCAATTCGTGGAGTCACATAAATACCATCTCGCGTTAAATCAGCGACCATTAAACGCGGGACAGAACCACCGAAGTAACGTGGGTCACCTCGGGGTCCTGGGAGAACTGCCTCTAACAACATCGCTAATTTCTTCAACCGTCTGATAATCCCAGTCAATCGGGTTTTTCACAGGGTCACCAAACATCTGCACAAACACCGATTGCAGAAACGTTCCGCTCAATTCTTCCGCATAGCGGCGCATTCGGCGCAGGCGGTCTGCGCGGTCCAGCAGCGCGGCAATGTGCTGTTGTTCGGGGAGGGTTGGAGTAGGAACGCGAATGCCCTCAAGATCATCACGTCCAATTGCTTCAAACGTTGAGCCTTTACCAATCTGTGCTAACTTGGATTCATGTGCCCGAAAGAAATAAAGTAAATATTTTGTATCCGTGCCATCTTTTGGACGTATTACTGCTAACCCGCGACCAACTGCAGATTTGCACGGGGCAGTAGGAGCGGAACCCGACGTATTGCATTTTCCAGAAATTGAGCCCGCGTTTTCACTTCGCGCGTTGTCCGATTGGATGGTAGTGTTGTGCGAAAGGCGACTCTATACATGCGACAATATGCCATGCTCGGTTTGCCGCCGGCGATCATACCCTTTAGGTTATTCCGAAAACACGGGCAGCTTTACGAGAATCGTGCTTGCGTTTGTGATTAATCGCTAACCGAAGCATTAGATGTACAACATAAAATGAGGAATTGGATTTGTCCAATTCCTCATTTTGTGCATATGAGAAATGAGTTTTACCGCCGCCGCGAGGAATTGCCCGCCATCGCCATGTCTTCCTCGTCGCCTTCTTCCGCTTTGGCGTTAATAAAGCTCTCGGCCAACTGGCTCAACAATTGGTCTGCTTCTTTTTCTTCGTTGAGCGTCTGTTCCAGCAAGTTCGCCGCGCGGCCTTCCCCCATTAGTTGCGCCCACGTCCGGGCCGTGCCGTACCCGGCAATTTCATAATGCTCGACGCTTTGCGCCGCCGCAATAATGCCCGCGTCCAGAACGTCCGAGTCTGCCTGCTCTTGGAGCAGCTCTTTCCCCTCTTCCAAAAGCCCTTCCATGCCCGCGCATTTCTTGCCGCGCGGCGACTCACCCATACCGCGCGCAATCTGTTCAATACGGCGGGCATGTCCCTCCGTGACTTTCAGATGTTGCTGTAACGCCTGTTGCAGTTCGGGGGTGGACGTGTTCTTGATCATGCGCGGCAACGCCCGGATAATTTGACTCTCCGCGCTGTACAAGTCTTTAAGTTTTTCGACATACAGATCACGTAACGAATCGAGTGCCATTCTTGTCTCCTTTTCAAGTAAATTTTGCTTGTATTGAGTCTAACGAATTCTAGCCACTCGGCTAGTACCTTTTCCCAAGAAATGGGTACAAATTAGGTACAGCTTGAATTACAAACGGCTGACCTTTCTCATCACGCCCATTGCACTCCATCGTTACAAAGTGTGCTGGCCATGATTATTGACGCTCACCTACATTGTTCGGGCCGAGAAACGCGCGCCGACATTTTGACCGCACTCGATACGGCGAGCGTGGACATTGCCGTACTCCTCGCGCCGTTCCTGACTCCTCCCTATACCCTAGATGACCGAGATTTGCTACGCGCGGGCAATCGGCACCTCGGACAGCTAGTGCGCGGCGCATCCGACCGCCTCATTGGGTTTGCGGTAGTCAACCCCCGCTTTCCCGATGCCGCCGACGATTTGGAGCGAGCCGTTCAGGAATTTGGCTTGCGCGGACTCAAGCTCGTGCCGAGTGGGTGGTATCCCTACGACGATTGCGCGCACCGCGTGTATGAACGCGCCGCAGAATTGAACCTACCGATTTTGTTTCACAGCGGAATTTTTATTGATGGACGGTCGGGGCGATTCTGCCGCCCAGTGTTTTATGAAGCCGTACGCGACCATCCGACCTTGCGTGTAACACTCGCCCATTTGGGCTGGCCCTGGTGCGACGAGGCGAACGCGGTCGGCGTGATTGATTTAATTAATGGTATCGCGCCTGATGACAGCCAGTTTCGGTTCGATATTTCCTTCGGCCCTCCGCCGATCTATCGGCGTGAGGTGCTGCACAAGGCGCTCGCCGTTTTAGGGCCCGAGCTCTTGCACTTTGGCAGTGACCGCTTTTTTCCATGTGAGGGAGAACATATTCGTTCGGCAATTCAAGAAGTCACGCATCTGTTCGACAGCCTCGATTTAAGCGCCACCGCGCGGCAGCGCATTTTGAGCGGAACTGCTGCGAACTGGCTTGGCATCGTACAGGAGTCACAGTAGTGTAACCCCAAACCCCTATAGACGCCCAGCATAAAATCGTGTAAATTACTGCCCGCGCTGTTCACCCCAGTAATGGAGAGTATATGACGACCATCGCCTTTATTGGCGCAGGCAGTGTAGTGTTCACGAAAAATTTGCTAGGCGATCTTTTGAGCGATAGCGCACTTGATCCCCTTGCCATTCATCTGCATGATATTGACCCCCGCCGTTTAGAAACCGCCGAACAGGTCGCCCGCACAATTGCGCGGCAGTGTAACCCCCCGACCGCAGTTCAATCTTCCCTAGACCGCCGCCGCGCGCTCGACGGCGCAGATTATGTGATCAATACCATTCAGGTCGGCGGCTATGCGGCAACGCGCGTGGACTTTGATGTTCCTCGTAAATATGGCGTGCGCCAGACTATCGCCGATACCCACAGCATTGGTGGAATTTTCCGCGCCCTGCGTACGATTCCCGTACTCCTCGACATTGCGCGGGACATGCAAGAATGCTGTCCCCACGCCCTGTTTATCAATTACACCAATCCGCTCGCAGCGCTCTGTCGCGCTGTGTTTGAAGCCACGCCGCTCCGCATCATTGGGCTGTGTCACAGCATGCGGAACACGACCAAGCAGATGGCGCAATATGCAGGCGTGCCGTATAAGGATGTGACCTTTCTCGGCGCAGGCATCAATCATCTTGCCTGGATTCTGCGCTTTGAATATCAAGGGCAAGACGCCTATCCGCTCTTGCGCCGTGCCATCGCCGAAAAACGCATTCCCAAAGATGACCTCGTGCGGGCGGAATTGTGTACCCGTCTCGGCTATTTTGTCACCGAATC
>Ga0070741_10006559_pt1 | contig 24887 bp, 20 predicted proteins | sample Coa_R1_4_FD_66440 | JGI IMG/M metagenome (GOLD analysis project Ga0070741, IMG submission 66440) | Surface soil microbial communities from Centralia Pennsylvania, which are recovering from an underground coalmine fire - Coalmine... | ecosystem: Environmental > Terrestrial > Soil > Unclassified ... | reverse complement strand
CGGGCTCGGTGTCGGGCATCGCCGAGGGCATCCGCTGGGCGACCGATCACGGCGCCAAGGTGATCAACATGAGCCTCGGCGGGCCGATGGCCTCGTCGGTGCTCGCCAAGGCGGTGAAGTACGCGCACGACAAAGGCGTGACCGTGGTGTGCGCGGCGGGGAACGACGGGCGCGGCAAAGTTTCGTATCCGGCGGCGTACCCGGGCGCGATCGCGGTCGCGGCCACGCAGTTCGACGAGTCGACGACCTTCTACTCGAACTGGGGCAAGGAGATCGATCTCGCGGCGCCCGGCGGCAACACGCGCGTCGATCAGAACGGCGACGGGATGATGGACGGCGTGCTGCAGAACACGATCGTGCCGGGCGACATCTCGCGCAACGACTACCTCTTGTTCATGGGCACGTCGATGGCGAGCCCGCACGTCGCGGGCGTCGCGGCGCTGGTGATCTCGCAGGGCGTGACCGATCCGGACGCCGTCGAGAAGGTGCTGAAGGACACCGCGCGCCCGTCGAAGATGAAGAAGGACGACGGGCAGAATCGCTATGGCGCGGGGCTGGTGGACGCGGCGGCGGCGGTCAAGCGCGCGAAGATGGACTTCGGCGGCTACGAGCTCGGCATCGCGTTCGCGGGCGCGGCGCTGCTGCTGATGCGGCTGCGGCGGCTGGGCAAGCTCGGCGCGGGGCTCGGGTTCGCCGGGTTCGTGACGCTGGTGATGGGGTCGAGCGGGTTGTTCTTCCTGCCGACGTTCGGGCTGCCGGGCGCGTCACTCGTGGTGCACGGGCTGCCGGAGTGGGATCTCGGGCTCGGCGGAATTCACGGCAACCTGCTGCTCTACAGCGCGCTGATTCCCGTCGGCGCGGCGCTGCTGCTCTATGGGCGGCCGAAGCTGCGCGGGCTGATCGCCGGCCTGGCGATCGGCGTGGGCGCGCACCTGGTGTTCCACGCGTTCTTCCGCACCACCGAGCTGTCGCTGGTGCCGCACGCGCTGCAGTCGACGTGGCTGGCGCTGAACGCGCTGGTCTCGTTCGCGACCGGCTACGCCGTCCTCCGCAAGTAGCCGCGCGAAAATCCGCGCGCGAAAAATCCGAGCCCCAAAAAAACTGAACCCCCGGAGGGCTTACCTCCGGGGGTCCTCAAGACTAATCGAAAGCCAATCTATAGAGTCGCTCCACGCGGGCGGGGTTAAGCTATTTTAGCGCCCGGCACGGAGCCGCTTAATCCATCAACGCACGTCGCTTTGAGCAACGCATGTGCCACGCGGCGCCGCGCGTCGGGAAAACCTTGTGTGGCGCGGGCTAGCGTGGTACGAGGGCGGCCAGAACCATCATGCCGGGCCTGGCCGCTCTGACATCGCCGTCAGGCTCGCCCTTCAGGCATGCAAACTTTGCGTAGAGACTAAGACCGTGGCCGGAGACCTCCTCGTCATCAACGCCGACGGGCCGGAGACGCGCGTCGCGCTCATCGAAAAAGGACAGCTCGTCGAGCTGTACATCGAGCGGCGCCGCGAGCGTGGCATCGTCGGCAACATCTACAAGGGCCGCGTGCGCCGCGTGCTACCGGGCATGCAGGCCGCGTTCGTCGACATCGGCGTCGAGAAGGCCGCGTTCCTCTACGTGGCCGACGTGCGCGGCGCGCCCGAAGACTTCAAGTCGCTGTTCCTCGACTCCGACGAGCCGCAAAAAGCCGGCGCCACCAAGGGCAAGCACGACGCGCGCATCGAGGACCTGGTCAAAGAGAACCAGGAAATTTTGATCCAGGTCGCCAAGGGCCCGATCGGCACCAAGGGCGCGCGCTCGACGGCGTACGTCTCGCTGCCGGGCCGCAACCTGGTCTTCATGCCGACCGTCGATCACGTCGGCATCTCGCGCCGCATCGGCAACGAAAAGGAGCGCAAGCGGCTGCGCGGCATCATCGACTCGATGCGCCCCGAGGGCGCCGGCTTCATCGTGCGCACCGTCGCCGAGGGCGTGAGCGAAAAAGAGCTGCGCGCCGACATGGAGTTCCTGATCAAGCTGTGGAACTCGATCCTGAAAAAAAATCAGACGGCGAAAGCGCCCGCGCTGCTCTACAACGATCTCGATCTGCTGCTGCGCACCGTGCGCGACCTGTTCACGCCCGAGGTCGACAAGCTGATCGTCGACTCCCGGTCCGAGTACGAGCGGCTGATGAAGTTCGTGGCCGCGTTCATGCCCGACTTCCAGGGCAAGATCGAATTGTATGAAGGCCGCGAGCCGATCTTCGACGGCTACGGCATCGAGGCCGAGATCGATCGCGGCCTCGAGCGCAAGGTGTTCCTCAAGTCGGGCGGCTCGCTGATCATCGATCAAGGCGAGGCGCTCACCGCCATCGACGTCAACACCGGCAAGTTCGTCGGGCGCCGCAGCCTCGAGGAGACGATCACCAAGACCAACCTCGAGGCGTGCAAGGAGGTCGCCGATCAGCTCCGCCTGCGCAACATCGGCGGCATGATCATCGTCGACTTCATCGACATGGATCGCGAGCAGAACCGCGAGAAGGTGATGCGCGCGTTCGAGGAGTGCCTCAAGCACGACAAGGCCAAGGCCAACGTCACCAAGATCTCGGAGCTCGGCCTCGTCGAGATGACGCGCAAGCGCACGCGCGAGTCGCTCGGCCGCATGCTCACCGAGCCGTGCCCGTACTGCGAGGGCAAGGGCTACATCAAGTCGAAGACCACCGTGTGCTACGAGATCCTGCGCGAGCTGCGCCGCGACGGGCACACGTTCGCCGAGGACACGATCGTCGTCACCTGCAACCCGGAGATCGCCGACCTCTTGGTCACCGTCGAGCAGCAATACATTGACGAGCTGGAGAAGCGGCTGCAAAAGAAGGTCGTGATCCAGTCGAAGAAACGTTTTCACCTGGAGAAGTTCGAGATCCAGGGACGCACTCCGCAGAACAGTGCCGGCGAGAGCGACGGCATCGGAGGCGGAGGCCCGGCGTGAGCATCTCCAAGCGGCTGATCGATCTGGCCAAGGCGAACCTGAACGCCTTGCTGGACAAAGCCGCCGGCGGCGAAGGGCCGCTCGCCGACCACAGCGACGAGGATCTCGAGGCCGAGCTGGCGCGCCGCCGCCAACGCCGCCTGCGCGAAAACGAGGAGCGGCGCGATCGCGAAGCCGCCGAGCGCGCCGCCCGCCAGCGCGCCGCCGATCGTGCTGCAGCGCAAAAAAATGCTCGCGGCGTTCCGCCGCAATCGCCGAGGACCCCGCCGCCGCGCGGCGCGCCCAAGCCGCCGCCGCGCCAACAAGCGCGCCGCCCGCCGCCGTCGACGCCCGCGCCGCCCGGCTCCGAGCGCCGCCTGCGCGAGCTCTACGCCTCGCTCGAGGTCCCCTACGGCGCCGGCTTCGACGAAGTCAAAAAATCGTTCCGCCGCCTGATGCGCAAATACCACCCCGATCTGCACGTCGGCAATCCGGCGATGCACAAGACCGCCACACAGCTCACCATGTCGCTCACGCAGGCGTACAACGAGCTCGAGATCCACCTCGTCGGCGGCCGCCGCACCTAGCGCTACTTGCCGGGGAGCAGCTCGAGCAGATGCGACGCGACCCGCTCACCGACGAACGCGTCGGCCTGATCGGTCCAGCTCAGCACCACCAGGCGCGCCGCGCCGGCGGCGTACTCGTACAGCCCGATGCGATCGCCCGCGCGCCGCTCACCGACGGCGCCGGCGCGGATCACGGCGGCGATCGCGCGCGAGCGCAGGCGGAACGACTGGCCCGCGTGCACCAGCGTCTCGGGCGCTCCCTCGACGGCGAGGCCGGGCGCCGCGTCGAGCAGCAGCGGATCGGGCTCGCCCGGCGACGCGTACAAGAAACGCTCGGCGCCGCCGTCGACGAGGCGGAACAGCCGCGCCGCGCGCCCGTCCTCGGAGAACGTCAGCGCGCCCTCGACGACGTAGTCGGTGCCGAGGTGCTGCACCACGTCGCCCACCTGCAGCGTCGACGGCGTGCGATCGGGCGCGTCGAGCAGCGGCGGCGGCGGCGCGGCCGTCTCGTCCGCCTGGCGCGATTTGCTCCAGAGCGCGTACGACGCGAACCCGATGGTCGCCACCAGACCGAGGACGAGCAGCTCCATGCGCCTCTCTCTTCGACTCTACCAGACCATAACGCGCGGCGCGGGCGGTTCCAGCGGTGGCTCGCGATCTCGTCGCTGGCGATCGCGCTCGGGATGGCGCTCGCCGGTTGCGCGGCGCAGCCGCTGCGCGTGGTGGCCGCCGGCGACCTGCAGCTCGACGGCGCCGGGCGCGCCGATCCGCTGGCGCAGCTGGCGATCCTCGACGGCGACGTGCGCTTCGTGAACCTGGAGGGGCCGCTCACCACGCGCGGCGCGCCGAGCGGGCTCGACGCCGACGGGCGGCCGAGCGGCGGCGCGATCCATTTTCAGGCGCCGCCCGAGCGCGCGCGCTGGCTCGCCGGCCGCGTCGACGTGGCGTCGCTGGCCAACAACCACGCGCTCGATCAAGGCGCGGCCGGCCGCGACGACACCGCGCGCGCGCTCGCCGCCGCCGGCGTGCAGCCCGCGTGGCGCGATCATGACGCCGAGCTTCGCCGTCGAGGGCGCCGCGTGATCGTGCTGGCGCGCGACTTCCCGCCCGGCGCCGAGCTCGACGGCGCGAGCGAGCTGGTGGACGCGGTCGCGCGCGCCCGCCGCCGCGGCGTGGTGCTGGTGTCGCTGCACTGGGGCGAGACCGGATCGCTCCTGCCGTCGGACGCGCAGCGGCGTTTTGCCGCACGTCTCGCCGACGCCGGCGCGGCCGCGGTGATCGGCCACGGCCCGCACGCGCTGCAAGGCCTCGAGCGCCGCGGCGGCGCCGTCATCGCCTACTCGCTCGGCAACCTCGCCTTCGGCTGCCGCTGCACCGACGCCGCCGACGCCTACGCGCTCGCCTTCACCATCGACGCCCGCGGCCGCGCCGCCGACGCGCGCGCGATTCCGCTCGAGGCCGGCCTCAGCGGCAATTTGCCGCACCCCTCGCGCGACCCCGGCCTGCTCGAGCTGATCGAGACCTTGTCGCGCGATCTCGGCTCGCACGCCACGCGCACCGACGGCACCGTCCGGATCCGCTAGTGCAAACTTTGCGCTGCATCCTTCGCGGCCGATGGTCGTAATTTTGGAGGTCAACCGGGGAGACTAGCCTATGAAGAAAAGCGCGGTGGTCCTGCTGGCCGGTGCCTGGCTGCTCAACGCTTGCGGTGACGACACCGCCGCTCCTCCTCAAGATCAGGGCGTCGCCGATCTCGCCGTACCGATCGATCTACGCGGCGGCCCCGCCGACCTGAGCGGCAGCGGCGACGGCGGCGGCGCCACCGACGGCGGCAACGTCGTCGACGCCTTCATGTGCACCGCCTCGGCGTTCGTCTCGTGCAACGGCAACAACGCGCAGTACTGCAACTCCACCGGCAACGGGCTCACCAGCTTCGACTGCGGCGCCGCGTGCAACGCGACGTCGATGGGCTGCGGCCAGTGCACCGGCGACACCTGCACCGGCGGCCAGCTCACCGCGTGCGACACCGCGCACCAGAACACCGGCGCCACCACCACGTGCGTGACGCTCGCGGCCGACGGCAACGGCAGCAGCTGCAACAGCGGCGGCACCGCATGCCAGCAGTGCAGCGGCACCTCCGTCTGCGGCGACGGCGTCAGCTACGGCACGTCGCTGAACTCGCAGTACGCGTGCAACGGCAACGGCACGCTCGGCGCCGCGACGCCGTGCGCGCTCGGCTGCGACCCGGTGACCGGGCAGTGCCGCGATCTCGTCCCCGCCAACGACGGCCGCGCGAACGTCAAAGCGGGCGACACGTTCACCTGCACCGGCACGCAGGACGCGACGCTCGCCGCTCTCACCGCCGGCACCGGCGACACGCTCACGTTCGACACCACCGCGTTCACGATCAAGAAGGTCAACGGCCCCACGACCACCGACTACACCGCGATGTCGAAGTGGGGCGTCTCCTATAAACCGAGCGGCTCCGGCACCAACGCGATCGTGGCGCACGTGAAGAGCGTCGCCGTCACCGCGGGCGCGACCGTGGTCGTCACCGGCTCGAACGCGCTGGTGCTGCTCGTCGACGGCGACGCGAGCTTCGCGGGCGCGGCCGGCAGCACGACGATCGTGAAGCTCGCCGGCACGCGCGCCAGCGGCGCCGGACCGGGTGCGCCGACGACGACGGCGATCGGCGCCGGCGGCGGCGTGGCCGGCTCGGTCGGCGGCGGCGGCGCGGGCCACGGCACCGACGGCGCGGCCGGCGGCCAGAACTCCAACCTCGGCACCGCGGGCACCGGCGGCCAGGCGTACGGCGGCGCGGCCATGACCGAGGCGCTCGAAGCCGGCGCGACGGGCGGCGGCAACGGCACGGCGGCGGGCGGCGTCGGCGGCGGCGGCTTGCAGGTGACCGCGTGCGGCACGCTCACCGTCGGCGCGAACGTGATCTTCAACGCCTCGGGCGGCGGCGGCACGGCCGGCGGCGGCACCACCGCGACCGCCGGCGGCACCGGCGGCGGCTCGGGCGGCACGATCCTCCTCGAGGCGTCGAGCTTCGCCGGCAACGCGGTCGCGGGCGAGCTGGTCTCGAACGGCGCGGGCGGCGGCGGCGGCGGCGCGCTCGGCAACAGCGGCGGCCCGGGCGGCGAGTGGGATCCGACCATGACACCCACCACCGTCGCGTCCGGCGGAACCGCCGGCGCGGTGAACGCGGGCGAAGGCGGCAAGGGCGGCGTCGCCGGCACCGCGCCCACCGCCGGCGGTAACGCCTCGACGCTCGCCACCAACGGCGCCGGCGGCGGCGGCGGCGCGGTGGGACGCATCTTCCTCAACGCGTCGCCGATCGCGACCGCGCCGACCGCGACCTCCGCCTCCCCCGCCGCCAAGGTCAGCACCACCTGCGTCACCAGCAACGGCTCGCCGCCCGGCAACTGCGTCTATCCGTAAATCGCGCCGCCCACCCGGGGCGGATTCAACTCATCAAGCACCGTCGGTGGCCGGCTCGGCGAGATAATCCTCGTCGCTGAGCGGCCCGCCGAACTCGTTCTCCACCGACTTGATGAGCGCGATGTTGCGCGTATCCGCTTTGGTCAAAAGTTTATCGCTGTAATTGGGATCGACTTTGTACCAGCTCATCCCTTCGAAGTGATCGCGCAGGATCTGCGATTTGAACGTGCGCCCGCGCCGCGCATAAATCGTGTTTCTGAGCAGCCGCAGATCGCGCAGCGAGAGCTGGCGAAGCTGCGCCGGCGTGAGCTGCTTGTCGAGCGACTCCTCCTGCTTGCCGCGCGAATCGTCGTCGAGCGCGAAGCTCCCCATCGCCCGCGACAGCAGCCCCAGCTCGACCTTGTCCGCGGCCGAGATCTTCGCCTCGTCGAACGACGGGTCGGGCTTGTACCATTTCTTGGCCGCATAGAAACAATCGTTGTGCTGGCTCAAATCGAATTCATCGAGCGGCTGCTGTCCCTTTGGCGCTTTGCAGCTCTTTACTTTGCCGCCGTCCGGTAAATCCCACTCCGGCTTATCGTTCCAAATCTTCCCGTAATGGGCAAAGATCTCTTCGCGCCGCGCGCGCAGTTCCACGTCGGTGAGCGACTGCTCCTGCGCGCCGATCAAATGCGCGTTCTTCCGGTCCGAATCGCTCAATACTTTATACGTGAACTTTGGATTGGCTTTGAACCACGATTGCGAATGAAAATAGTCGCGCAGCCACGGTTTGCGATATCCGTCCCAACCATATCGCGCATAAATCGTATTGCGTAGAATCGAGAGCTCGCGCAGCGATTTCTTGGCGAGGAAATCGTCTTTGCACTTCACGCGCGTGCGATCCTCGCGCGTGATCTCGCACGGCATCACCGTCGGGAAATAGTTGGTCACCTGGTCGGCCGGCGCGGGCTGAAACGTCTCCTCGGCGCGCGCCACGGACGCGAGCGCGAGCGCCGCCAGCAAAGCGTGTGCAGATCGCCTCATGACCGAATAGATTACCATGATGATCGCGCTTCTCTTCCTCGCGCTCGCCTCCGCGCCGCCCGCGCCGCTCGTGTGTCTCGCGCGCCACTACGCGGTCGTCGCCGTCGAGCGCGACGGCAAATGGTTGGCGCAATTTCCCGACGGCAAAACCGTCCCGTACGACGACGGCGCGAGCAAGACGTTCGAGCAGCGCCTTGCCTCGCCCGATATCGAAGACACGTTCTCCATTCGTTACGACAAAGGCGCGATTCACCCGATCACCACGCCCGACGACGATCCCGGCCGCATTCGCGTCGACGCGCTGTTTCAGAGCACGTATCCGGAGAGCGGCCTCACGCAGATCACGCTGTTCGGCAAACGCCACACGGTGCACAAAAAAGTCGCGCCGGCGTTCTTGCGTGTCGAGAAGCGGCTCAAGGCCGCGCTCGCCGCCGATCCGTCGCTGGCGCCGTTCTTCGTCGATCTCGGCGGCACGTTCGCCAAGCGCAACATCGCCGGCACCAACCGCCCGAGCGCGCACTCGTACGGCGTGTCGATCGATCTCAACGTCGCGCGCTCGCACTACTGGCGCTGGCAGAAACCGGCGGCGCCGATCAAGTGGCAGAACCGCGTGCCGCAGGCGATCGTCGACGCGTTCGAGGCCGAGGGGTTCATCTGGGGCGGGCGCTGGTATCACTACGACACCATGCACTTCGAATATCGGCCCGAATTGCTGGATCCCGCGTGCTATCCCGCGCGTTCAAAAGAACCATGACCATGAGATCGATCGCGTGCGTGCTGGTTCTCGCGGGCGCGGCGGACGCGGCCTGGGCGGCGCCGCGCTGCCAGCTGGCCGGCAAGCCCTGGCTCGAGGGGCGCGTGGCGGGCGGCGGCCGCGTGTCGCGCGCCGTCGACGCGAAGCTCGGCGAAGAGATCGAGGTGTTCGTCGCCGCGCCCGGCCGCCTCGACGGCAAGGCGGTGGTGTTCGGCGAATCGCGCGCGCCCGGACGCACGCCGTGGCCGAGCGCGTGCGGCGCGCTCGAGGTCGCGTGGCGCCGCGTCGAGCCGCGCATGCAGCACACCGACACGCCGTCGCCGAACGCCGAGGCCAAGGTCTACGCCAACGCCGTCGTCTTCGGCGAGAAGCACGGCACCTGGATCGGCTTCGATAAACTCGAATATTTCGAAACTTCGATGGACGTCGCGGCGGCGAGCGGCCCGTCGCTGCGCGTGCGCGACGCCAAGCCGAGCGCGGCCACCGGCCTCGAGCGCGATGACGCCACCGCCCCGCTCGGCACCATGCGGCTGGCCGCGACGGTGACGTTCGGCACCACACGCGTCTCGACGCCCGGCGCGAGCGACGCGCCCGACGGCCAGATCGCCGACCGCGTGTTCCGCTACAGCTTCCGCGCGAGCGACGGCTTCCTCGGCTGGCTGACCTCGTTCTTCAACGTGCCCTACCTGTTCGGCTCGGCGGGCAAGGGCGCGCGCAGCCAGGCCGAGCGCTACGTCGGCGCCGACTGCGCGGACATCCTGGTGGCCGCGCTGCGCCGCGCCTTCCCGTCGAGAAAACACCCGCTCGAGTACTCCAGCGTCGCCGATCTCGTCGACGAGCTCGTGCGCGTGGCCGGCCCGATCGAGCTCACCCCGCCCTGCGCGCCGAACGATCCCTGCGGCGGTTTGCCGCAGGCGCCCTCGAACGTGCGCTGGGGCCGCGACATCAAACCCGGCGACCTGCTGGCCATCGACTACATCGGCGCGGAGGAGCTGCCGCGCTCGTGGGATCACATCGTCGCCGCGGTCGAGGATCGCGGCCCCGACGGAAAACCGGACGGCGTGCTCGGCCCGGAGGACCTGGTGGCCGACAGCGGCGACGCGCGCGGCCTCAAATTCGCGCCGCTCGCCGAGCAGGGCCACATCCGCGTCGCGGTGCTGCGCCCCGACGCATTGCGCTAGTTTTCGCCGTCGGGGATCGCTTGACTTCACGGGTGGAGACGGTTAAATCGGCCGCAACTCGAACGCCCGTGGAGACCCCTTCGATGCTCGCAAAAGGGCAGCCGGTCGACGCCGATTCGCAGCGCGACTCGCAAGAGATCTTTTCGATCCTCGACGACTCCGGCCGGGTGCGAGCCGGCGTGGAAGCGCCCGCCGTCCCCGACGCCGATGCGCTGCGCCTCTACCGCAGCCTCTTGCAGGTGCGGCTCGTCGACGATCGCATGATGAAGCTGCAGCGCCAGGGACGGCTCGGCTTCTACATGCAGTCGACCGGCGAGGAGGCGACGCACTTCGGCGGCGCATACCCGCTGCGCGACGGCGACTGGATCTTCCCGTCGTACCGCGAGCCGGGCGCGGCGTTCTGGCGCGGCTACTCGCTGCGCGACTTCACCAATCAGTTGTTCGGCAACGCCGAGGATCCGGTGAAGGGGCGCCAGATGCCGGTGCACCACTCGGCGCGCTGGATCAACTACGTCTCGATCTCGTCGCCCGTCGGCACGCAGATCCCGCAAGCGGTCGGCATGGCGTGGGCGGCGAAGATCTCGAAGAAGGACGATCTAGCCATTGTCTACTTCGGCGAAGGCGCGACCTCGACGGGGCAGTTCCACGTCGGCATGAACTTCGCGGGCGTCTACAAGGCGCCGGTGATCTTCTTCTGCCGCAACAACGGCTGGGCGATCTCGACGGCGCGCGACAAGCAGACGGCGTCGAAGAGCTTCGCCGTCAAGGCGGTCGCCTACGGCATGCCGGGCGTGCGCGTCGACGGCAACGATCTGCTGGCGGTGATCGCGGTGGTCGACGACGCCGCCCGCCGCGCGCGCGCCGGCGAGGGCCCGACGCTGATCGAGGCGGTGACCTACCGCCGCGGCGGCCACTCGTCGTCGGATGATCCGTCGCAGTACCGCGATCCCGCCGAGGTGACCGCGTGGGAGGCGCACGATCCGATCGAGCGCTGGCGCCGCTATCTGGTGACGCGCGGCCTGTGGAACGAGCAGCTCCACGAGCAGTACACCAAAGAGATCACCGAGGAGATCCTCGAGGCGCTCAAGCACGCCGAGAAGGTCGCGCCGCCCGACGTCGGCACGCTGTTCGACGACGTGTTCGCCGAGCTGCCTGCGCATTTAGCCGAGCAGAAAGCCGAGTTGCTGGCGTCGCCGCGCGCCCGCTCCGGTCACGGAGGACATTAGCGAATGCCGGTCTTCAACATCATTCAAGCGGTCAACGATGCGCTGCGCATCGAGATGAAGCGCGACGCGCGCGTGGTGGTGCTGGGCGAGGACGTCGGCAAGTTCGGCGGCGTGTTCCGCGCCACCAGCGGACTGTTCGACGAGTTCGGGCCCGATCGCGTGATCGACACGCCGCTCGCCGAGGCGGGCATCATCGGCGCGGCGATTGGAATGGCGCTCTATGGTTTGAAGCCGGTTCCCGAGATTCAATTCGCCGATTTCATCTATCCGGCCTATGACCAGATCGTCAACGAGCTGGCAAAGTTTCGCTATCGCTCCGGCGGGCAATATCCCGCGCCGGTCGTGATTCGCACGCCCTACGGCGGCGGTATTCGCGGCGGTCATTATCATTCGCAATCGCCCGAGGCCTATTTCGCGCATACGCCGGGATTGAAGGTGGTGATTCCCTCCAATCCATACGACGCGAAGGGATTGTTGTTGTCGGCGATCCGCGGCGAGGATCCGGTGATCTTCATGGAGCCGAAGCGCGTGTACCGCGCCGCCAAGGGCGAAGTCCCCGAGGGCGACTACACCGTGCCGATCGGCTCGGCCAAGGTCGTGCGCGAGGGCTCGCAGCTCACCGTGCTCTGCTACGGCGCGATGGTCCACACCTGCGTCGAAGCCGCCGAGAAGGCGACCGCCGAAGGGTTCGATCCCGAGATCATCGATCTGCGCACGCTGATGCCGCTCGACACCGAGACGGTGCTCGCGTCGGTGCGCAAGACCGGGCGCGTGGTGATCGCGCACGAGGCGCCGAAGACGTGCGGCTACGGCGCCGAGCTGGCCGCGCTGATCGCCGAGAAGGCGCTGATGTCGCTCGAGGCGCCGATCAACCGCGTCGCCGGCTTCGACACGCCGTTTCCGTACACGCTCGAGAACGAGTACCTGCCGTCGCCCGATCGCGTCGCGCTCGCCATCAAGCAAACCGCCAGCTTCTGAGAGGCCACATGTTCGAGTTCCGTCTGCCCGACATCGGTGAAGGCGTGGTCGAGGGCGAAGTGGTCAAGTGGCACGTCGCGCCCGGCGACCCGGTGCGCGAGGACCAGCCGATGGTCGAGGTGATGACCGACAAGGCCACCGTCGAGATCCCGTCGCCGCGCGCGGGGACGATCCGCGAGATCCGCGCCGAGGCGGGCAAGCTGTGCAAGGTCGGGGCGGTGATGGTGGTGATCGACGAGAGCGGCAAGGCGGGCGAGAAGGCGAGCGAGAGGCACGCGATGCCGCCGACGGCGAAAGAGGAGCGGCAGTTCGAGAAGAAGCTGCCGGCTACGGCTACGGCTACGGCTACGGCTACGGCTACGAAGGTGAACGGCGACGGGCATGTTGCCGTTGGCAAGATCCTGGCGACGCCGGCGACGCGCAAGCTGGCGCGCGATCTCGGCGTCGATCTGTCGACGGTGATCGCCAGCGGCGAGAACGGGCGCGTGACTTCCGACGACGTGCGCGCGGCGTCGGGCGCGCCGGCCGCGCGGCCGGTGAGCGGTCCCGGCGACGCGCACCCGACCGGCCCCGGCCCGTTCGTGCAGCAGCAGGGCGACGAGCGCGTGCCGTTCCGCGGCGTGCGCAAGAAGATCGCCGAGAACATGCACCGCTCGCGCGCGACGGCGGCGCACTTCACCTACGTCGAAGAGTGCGACATGACCGAGCTGGTCGCGCTCCGCAAACGCGCCCGGGCGCGCGCCGAGGAGCGCGGCCTCAAGCTCAGCTTCCTGCCGTTCATCGTCAAGGCGGTGTGCGCCGGCCTGAAAAAATTTCCCATCGTCAACGCCACGCTCGACGAGGCCAAGCAGGAGATCGTGCTGCGCAAGCGCTACCACGTCGGCGTGGCGGCGGCGACCGCCGACGGCTTGATCGTGCCGGTGCTGCGCGACGCCGATCAGCGCTCGCTGTTCGACCTCGCGCGCGCGCTCGACGAGCTGAGCGAAAAGGCGCGCATCGGCAAGGCGTCGCGCGACGAGATCACCGGCTCGACCTTCACCATCTCGTCGCTGGGCGCGCTCGGCGGCGTGCTGGCCACGCCGATCATCAACTATCCCGAGGTGGCGATCCTCGGCGTCCACAAGATCAAGCCGACGCCGGTGGTGCGCGACGGCGCGATCGTAGTGCGCGAGATGATGAACCTGTCGATCTCGCTCGACCACCGCATCGTCGACGGCTTCGAGGGCGCGCAGTTCCTCCAGCACGTGATCTCGCTGCTGGAAGATCCGACGCTGATGTTCATGGAGATGGTCTAGCGTCGATGCCGACGATCCGCGGCGCCGTCGCCGAGCCGCCCGACACCGATCCGTCGCTCGGCCTCCTCCAGATCCTGCCGGAGTCGGGCGTGCCCGATCCGACGCGCGTGCCGCGCCTCTCCGCCGACGAGGTGCGCCGCATCTACCGCGGGATGGTGACCATCCGCGTGATGGACGAGCGGCTGCTGGCGATGCAGCGGCAGGGGCGCATCGGCTTCTACGGCGAGGCGCGCGGGCAGGAGGCGGCGATCATCGGCGCCGCTGCTGCGTTGCAACAAAATGATTGGATCGTGCCGGCGCTGCGCGAGGCGGGCGCGGCGATCTTCCGCGGCCTCTCGATGCGCGAGTACGTGGCGCAGATCTTCGGCAACGGCAACGACGTGGCGCGCGGCCGCCAGCTCCCGTGTCACCCGGGCACGCGCGCGGCGCGCTACGTGACGATGTCGTCGTGCATCGCCACGCAGCTGCCGCACGCCGTCGGCATGGCGTGGGCGGCGCGGCTGAAGAAAGATCCGATCGTGGTGCTCGGCTGTCTCGGCGACGGCGCCACCAGCGAGGAGGATTTTCACGTCGCCGCCAACTTCGCCGGCGTCTACAAGGCGCCGGTGGTGTTCCTCTGCCAGAACAACCAGTGGGCGATCTCGACGCCGTGCACGCAGCAGACCGCGTCGCGCACGTTCGCGGTGAAGGCGCTCGCCTACGGCTTTCCCGGCGTGCGCGCCGACGGCAACGACGTGTTCGCGGTCTACTCGGCGGTGCAGGCGGCCGCCGAGCGCGCGCGCCGCGGCGACGGGCCGACGCTGGTCGAGGCGCTCACCTACCGCGTCTCGGCGCACTCCTCCTCCGACGATCCGACGCGCTACCGCGACGAGCGCATCACCGAGGCGTGGCGGAAAAAAGATCCGATCGCGCGGCTCGAGCGCTTTCTCCTGCAGCAAGGGCTGATCGACGAAGCGGCCAAACAAAAGATCTACGCCGACGCCGACGCCGAGGTGCGCGAGGCGATCGCCGCCGAGGAGCCGGCGCCTCCGCCGCCGCTGGCGTCGCTCGTCGAGGACGTGTTCGCCGAAGTGCCGGCCCACCTGCGCGAGCAGCTCGCCGAGCTCGAGCCGGTGCCGCGCCAGAAGCTCGGCGGCGTCCACGCCTGACGCGCACTCGGCCCGCCTGGACTTATCTCCAAGCTCGGTGCAGTTTGTACGCGCGGGGAGGCGGGCCATGAAGAAGTCGGGCGGGCGATCACTGGTGATCGCGATGATGTTCGTGACGGCCAGCTTCGTCGTCGCGAGTCTGTACACGCTCTGGCTGGGCCGCCACATCCACGCCGAGGCGCGCAGCTTGCGCTCGAACGCCATGCCGAGCGTCGAGTGGCTGATCACCTCGCGCAACCGGCTGCTCCAGATCACCGCGTGCCTCGGCGAGTCGACCGACGCCGCCTCGACCAACGAGTGCATCGATCGCGCGCGGCGGCAGCTCGACCAGGGGCTGGCCACCTACGACGCGCTGCCCGACTATCCCGGCGAGCAGGCGCTGTTCGCCGGCGTGCGCCGCGAGCTGGCAGCGCTCGACGACAAGATCGATGGCTACGATCTCGCCGCGGCGTCCAGCCGCTCGCGCGCCGAGCGCGAGCGCACGCTCAAGGAGCTGCTCTCGGCGATCCAGCGCACCGACGCCTCCATCGGCGAGCTGACGCTGTTCAACGCGGCGCACGGCAACCAGCACGCCGATCGCATCGAGGAGCTGTGGCTGCGCTCGGCGGTGGTCGAGTTCGCGCTCGACGGCGTGTGCATCCTGTTCGCGGCCATCGCCACCGTGCTCGCCGTGCGCGCCATGCGCCGCTACATGACCTTCCTCGAGGACAAGACGCGCGAGCTGGAGTGGTTCGCCGGCACGGTCGCGCACGACGTGCTCAGCCCGCTGGCGGCGGTGGGCATCGCGGTGCCGGTGCTCAAGGATCGCCACCCCGAGGACGAGACCACCCAGCGCATGGCCGAGCGCGCGCTCGCGAGCCTGCGGCGCGTGCGCCTGATCGTCGACGGGATCCTGGAGTTCGCGCGCTCGGGCGCGCAGCCGTCGAGCGAGCACGCCGACGTCGGCGAGGTGGTGGCCGGCGCGATGAGCGAGCTGGGCGAGCAGGCTGAATCGGCGAACGTGAAGCTTTCAGCCGAGCCGATCGCCGACGCGCGCGTGGCGTGCTCGCCCGGCGTGCTCACCAGCGTGCTGTCGAACCTGGTGCGCAACGCCATCAAGTACATGGGCGGCTCGGTCGAGCGGCGCATCACGGTGCGGGTGACGGCGCGGCGGCGGCGCGTGGTGTTCGAGGTCGAAGACACCGGGCCGGGGCTGCCCGAGGAGCTGCAGGCCTACGTGTTCGAGCCGTACGCGCGCCTGCCGGGCTCCAAGCAGCCGGGGCTCGGGCTCGGGCTGGCGACCGTGAAGCGGTTCGTGCTCGCACACGGCGGGCTGGTCGGCGTGCGCTCCTCGCGGGGCGCGGGCGCGGTGTTCTGGTTCGAGCTGCCGCGCGTCGTCGAGGAAGCGGCGCTTCCCGTCGCGACCACGTAGTTCCGCGCGCGCGGCGCGCGAGTTCCATTCACCGCGAAAAAACCGCGGCCTGCCGCTTGCTCCTCGGGCGAGCGGAGGGGTCGATGCGCGGACCGGGCGTGCTGTTCGTGAGCCTGCTGCTCGCCGGTTGCGGCGCGAATTCGGACAACGTGGACGGCGCGCGCGGCGGCGGCGGACCGGACGACGGCGGCGCGGCGCGCGATTTCTCGACGGGCGGCGACGCCGGCGCGGGCCTCAACGGCGGCGACGCGGGCGCGAGCCTCGACGGCGGCGCGCGCGACGCGACGTCCGTCACCGCGACCGATCTGGCCGGCCCGCCGCGCCCGTCGCCGATCGCCGCCGAGAACCTGCTCGCCGGCGATCCCGGCTGGCGCCTGACCGCGCCGTCGAGCGGCGTGGCCGGCTTCGCCGATCGCGTGAGCTACGCGCCCGGCGACACCATCACCGTGCACGCCGCCGCCTCGGCCGCCACCACCGCGACGTGGGAGCTGTGGCGGCTCGGCTATTACAACGGCGACGGCGGCCGGCGCGTCGCGAGCGGCGGCCCGGTGAATCTGCCGGCGGCGGCGCCCGCGCAGATCGATCCGACGACCGGCGCGGTCTCGGCGCCGTGGGCCGCGTCGTTCACCATCGCCCTCGACCCGCAGGCGGTCACCGGCGTCTACCTGGTCAAGCTGATCGCGCCCGCGTCGCAGTCGTACGTCCTCGCCGTCGTGCGCGAGCCATCGCCCGCCGCGCCCATCCTGTATCCCGTCGCCGTCGACACGTACCAGGCGTACAACGCGTGGGGCGGCACCAGCCTCTACGACAACCTGCGCTCCGACTGGTCGGCGTCGCACGCGTACGCGGTGTCGTTCGATCGCCCGTACGCGCAGGGCAACGGCGCGGGCCAGCTGTTCAACGTCGATCGCGACTTCATCACCTTCGTCGAGGCGCAGGGCTACGATCTCGCCTACGCCACCGACGCCGATCTCGACGCCGACGCGTCGCTGGCGTCGTGGCGGCGCCTGGTCGTGCTCGAGGGCCACAGCGAATATTGGACCGCGAACATGCGCTCGAACCTCGAGGCCGCGCTCGCCGCAGGCGTGAACCTGGCGTTCTTCGGCGCCAACGACTGCTACTGGCAGGTGCGCTGGGCGTCGAACGCGCGGCGCACGCTCATCGGCTACAAGGACTACGCGGCGCTCGATCCGGCGCAGGCGAACGATCCGGCGCACGTGACCACGCGCTGGCGCGATCCGCCGCTCTCGCAGCCGGAGAACGCGCTCCTCGGCGTCGAGTTCGGCCAGTGGATCTGGACCGCGTCGCCGTTCGTCCCCGCCGACGCGACGCACTGGCTGTGGACCGGCTCGGGCATGACCGCGGGCGCGATGGTGCCGGGGCTCTACGGCTTCGAGATCGACAGCCGCCAGGCGAACGGCGCCGAGCCGGCCGGGCTGACCGAGATCGGCGGCGCGCTCGTCGAAAATCACAACGGCGTGTACGGGCGCGGGGCGGCGACGCTGTACACCGCGCCGTCGGGCGCGCAGGTGTTCGCGTCGGGGACGGTGCCGTGGGCCAACGCGCTCGCCGGGCCCGGCGCGTGGGATCGCCGCGTGCAAATCGCGACCGCGAACCTGTTCTCGCGCTTCGCCGGCGACGGCACGCTCGGCGCGTCGCTGCTCGCCAACCTGTCGCTGCCGCCCGGCCCGCAGCCGTACGACTACCGCGCCGGCGTGCAGGTCTCGACGGTGACCAGCGCGCTCGCGAACCCGGTCGCGCTGGCGGTGGCGCCGGGCGGCGACGCCATCGTCGTCGACGACAATCGCCTGGTGCGCGTCTCGGCGGCGGGCGCGGTCACGCTCATCGCGGGCGGCCAGGCGGGCGATCAGGACGGCACCGGCGCGGCGGCGGCGTTCAACGGCCCGCGCGGCGTCGCGGTCGCCGGCGACGGGACGATCTACGTCGCCGACACCAACAACCACAAGATCAAGCGCGTGACGCCGGCCGGCGTAGTGACGACGCTCGCCGGCTCCGTCGAGGGTTACGCCGAGGGCACCGGCGCCGCGGCGCGCTTCGACACGCCGATGGCGATCGCGATGATGCCGTCGGGCTCGCTGCTGGTCGTCGACACCTGGAACAACCGCATGCGCGCGGTGACGACGAGCGGCACCACGTCGTGCATCGCCGGCGACGGCAAGCGCAACCTCCTCGACGGGCCCGCGCTCAAGGCCGAGCTGTACTTTCCGATCGCGCTCACGGTGATGCCCGACGGCAGCGTGGTGTGGCCCGAGGCGGAGACCGGCCTCGTGCGCGTGATGGGCACCGACGCGCAGCGCACGGTGTCGACGTACGCCGGCGAGCTGGGCCGCATCGGCTGGCAGGACGGGCCGGCCTCGACGGCGAGCGTCTCCGAGATCATCAGCGTCACCGCGCGCCCGAACGGCGAGCTGCTGCTGCTCGACACCGCCGCCTACCGCGTGCGCTCGCTCGCCGGCTCGACCATCTCGACGGTGGCCGGCGGCGCGCGCCAGGATCTGTTCGACGGCGCAGGCAGCGCCGCCGGCTTCTCGATGCCGCGCGCCGCCGCCGTCGCCCTCGACGGCAGCGTGCTGGTCGCCGACTCCGGCAACCACGCGCTCCGGCGAATCACGATCCCTTGATCACCGAGCGCATCGCGAACGCGCGCGGCGAGACCGCGCGATCGACCGCGAGGATCCCGTCGAGGTGATCGAGCTCGTGCTGCAAGAGCTCGGCGAGATCCTCTTCGGCGTCGATCGTCTGCGCGGCGCCGCGCTCGTCCTCGTACTCGACGCGCACGCGGCGCGCCCGCTCGACGCGCACCATCAAGTCGGGAAAGCTGAAGCAGTCGTCCCACAGCTCGAACCGCTCGCGGCTCTCGTCGACGACGCGCGGGTTGCACAGCGCCGCGGCAAAACCACCGGGCACGTTCACCACGATCACGCGCTCGAGCGCGCCGATCTGCGGCGCGGCGATCGCGCGCCCGAACCCGCGCTCACCGCGAAACGCCGCCAGCGTATCGGCGAGATCGCGCACCAGCGCCGCCGTCGCCGCCGCGCGCGCGTCGACGGGCCGGGACGGCGTCCACAAGCGCGCGTCGCCGAGCTGGAGGATGGTCCGCCTCGCCATTGCGCCGATAGTACGTCGACGGTATAAGGCCACGCATGGAAACTTTGCGCACCGAGGTGGTGGTCATCGGATCCGGGCCGGGCGGCTACGTCGCGGCGATTCGCGCCGGGCAGCTCGGCAAGAAAGTCGTCTGCGTGGAGAAGGAGCAGGTCGGCGGCGTGTGCCTCAACGTCGGCTGCATTCCGTCGAAGGCGCTGATCACCGCCGCCAAGAATTACGAGAAGGCGCGGCACAACGAAACCATGGGCATCTTCGCCAGCGACGTGAAGGTCGACGTCGCGCGCCTGCAGGCGTGGAAGAGCGAGGTCGTCAACAAGCTCACCGGCGGCGTCAAGCAGCTGGTCAAAGGCGCCGGCGGGCAGCTCCTCCTCGGCACCGCGACCTTCACCGCGCCGCGCAAGCTCGAGGTGAAGAAAGAGGACGGCTCGACCATCGCCGTCGAGGCCGACCACGTGATCATCGCGACCGGCTCGCGGCCGATCGCGATCCCCGGCTTCACCGTCGATCAGAAGCGCGTGCTCGACTCGACCGGCGCGCTGGCGCTCGGCGAGATCCCGGCGCGGCTGGCGGTCATCGGCGGCGGCTACATCGGGCTCGAGCTCGGCTCGATGCTCGCCAAGTTCGGCAGCAAGGTGACGGTCATCGAGGGCACGCCGCAGCTTTTGCCCGGCACCGATCCCGATCTCGTCGGCGTGGTGCAGCGCAAGCTGAAGAAGGCCGGCGTCGAGATTTTCCTCGAGGCGAAGGCGCTCGGCTGGGAGGACCAGGGCGGCGCGGCGCGCGTGAGCATCGAGACCAAAGAGGGCAAGAAGACGATCGAGGTCGACAAGATCCTGGTCACCGTCGGGCGCAAGCCGAACTCGGACGGGCTCGGGCTGGAGAAGATCGGCGTGCGCGTCGAGAAGGGCTTCGTGGTCGTCGACAAGCAGCAGCGCACCAGCGTCGCCGGCGTCTACGCGATCGGCGACGTGTGCGGGCAGCCGATGCTGGCGCACAAGGCGAGCCGCGAGGCGGAGGTCGCCGCCGAGGTGATCGCCGGCCACAAGTCGGAGATGGACGTGGTCGCGATCCCCGCGGTCATCTTCACCGATCCGGAGATCGCCTACGTCGGCCTGCAGCAGCACGACGCCGAGAAGGCGGGGCGCAAGCTCAAGGTCGGCAAGTTTTCGTTCGCCGCGCTCGGGCGCTCGCTGGCGATGGCGGAGACCGACGGCTTCGTGAAGATCATCGCCGACGCGGCGTCGGACGAGGTGCTCGGCTTCGGCATCGTCGGGCCGGAGGCGAGCGACCTGGTGTCCGAGGGCGCGCTGGCGCTGGAGATGGGCGCGTTCCTGCCCGACCTCGCGCTCACCGTGCACCCGCACCCGACGCTCGGCGAGGCGATCATGGAGGCGGCCAAGGCGGCGCTGGGCGAATCGCCGCACCTCGTCGGAGGCGGCCAGCGCCGCGCGTGAAGCCCGGCTGGTGGATCGATCTCGGCCGCCGCGAATACGCCGAGACGTGGCGCCTGCAGCTCGCGCTCGTCGAGCGGCGCCAGGCGGGCGAGATCCCCGACGTGCTGGTGCTGGTCGAGCACCCGGACGTGATCACGCTCGGCCGCCGCGCCTCGTCGCGCAGCAACATCATCAATGATGCGATGCCGATCTTCGAGGTGGAGCGCGGCGGCGACGTGACCTACCACGGGCCGGGGCAGCTCGTCGGCTATCCGATCGTGCGGCTCGGCGAGGACGAGCGCGATCTCCACGCGTACCTGCGCGCGCTCGAGGACGCGCTGATCGGCGCGTGCGGCGATTTCGGCGTGGCGGCGGAGCGCAACCCGGGCTTCACCGGCGTGTGGACCGGCGGGCGCAAGCTGGCGTCGATCGGGATCGCGGTGCGCCGCTGGGTGACGCTGCACGGCTTCGCGCTCAACGTCTCGACCGATCTCGAGCGCTTCGCCGCGATCAATCCGTGCGGGCTCGACGCGCAGGTGATGACGTCGCTCGCGCGTGAAGCCGGCCGCGCGATCTCGCTCGAAGACGTCAAACCGCGTATAACCGCGAGAATCGGCGAATCGCTCGGCCGCGCCTTCGAGCCCGCCCCCTCGCGCTTGCTCGTGGAATAAATACAATGCGGGCGTCCTTAGTCACACACCGGGGAGGAACCATGCGAATCACGACCGCGTCGGCGTTGGCCTTGATGATCTCGTGCGGCGGCTGTCTCGACGCGCTGGCGTCGGATGAGACGGTGACCACCACCGAGGACATCCCGGTGAGCGGCGCGCCGTGGATCATGGTGCAGACCGCCGGCGGCGGCATCGACGTGCGCCCCGGCACCGACGGGCACGTGCACGTCGAGGTCAAGCGGCGCGCGCCCACCGCCGACGAGGCCAAGGCGCTCAAGGTGACCGCGAAGGTCGACAACGGCGTGGTGCGCATCCTGTGGCAGTCGGACGGCAAGCCGCACCGCTCGGTGTCGTTCGTGATCCAGGCGCCCGCCTCGTGCCGGCTCGCGCTCGCCACGTCGGGCGGCGGAATCTCCGTCGACGGCTTCACCGGCGGCGTCACTGCAAATACTTCGGGCGGCGCGATCAACGTCGCCAACCTGCGCGGCGAGGTGAGCCTGAAGACGTCGGGCGGATCGATCGGCGCGCTCGGCGTCGACGGCACGCTCGACGCGCGCACCTCGGGCGGCGACGTCAAGGTCGCGGGCAACCTGCGCGGCGCCAACACCGTCGCCACCTCGGGCGGCGCGATCGAGGTGCGGCTCGCCGACAAGAGCAAGCTGCGCGTCGAGGGCTCGACCTCGGGCGGCGGTGCGACCAACGACTTCGGCTGGCCGGCGACGGGCGGGCGCTTCACCGGGCAGATCGGCGACGGCTCGTCGGGCTCGCTCAACGCGCACACCTCGGGCGGATCGATCGCGGTGCGCCGCTTGTAGCTCTCGCGCGCGGTGCCTAAGACTTCGAGGTGACTCGCGCGACCTTGCTCGCGGGCGCGCTGGCGCTCGCCGCGCTCGCAGGTTGCCGCGGCTCGCCGGCGGCGGTGAGCGACGCGGGCGCCGGCGGCGCGACGTTCGTGGCGCAGGCGGGCGACTTCCAGCCGTTCCGCTCGTGGCGCTCGGTGGCGCTCGGCTCGCAGCCGAACAGCGCCGATCCGCCGGGCCGCCGCGTGGCGTTCGTGAGCGCCGCGCCCGACGCCGCCGCGCACCGCTACCCGATCGGTTCGATGATCGTCAAAGCGATCGAGAACACGTCCGATCCGCACGGCTGGGATCTGTTCGCCATGGCCAAGCGCGGCGGCGACTTCGATCCGTCGGGCACGCACGACTGGGAGTTTTTTCTTTTACGCCTCGAAGCCGACGACGCGATCGCGATCTTGTCGCGCGGCACGGTGCTCGACGATCCCACCGACGCGGGCGCGGCCTACGGCTCGGTCGGCGCGATCTTCTGCAGCGCGTGCCACGGCGCGCTCGGCACCGACGCCACCGATCACGTGCTCAGCCCCGAGCTCGCGCCGTGATTCCCAGAGGGGAAAACCGCCATGCCGCCGCAGACGCCAAAAAGATCAGAAATTAAAAATTTCTGGTGGCGGCTTTTTCCTGGCGTCTGCCGGCGTCATGGCGGTTCTCTGTTCTGACTCTTTACGCGGCGAAGAGGGACGGCGCGGTGAGGCGCAGCGTGCGCATCAGGCCGGAGAAGAGCGCGCGCGCGAACTCGCCGTCCTCGTCGAGCAGGTCGTGCAGGTCGGCGCGATCGATGCGCAGGAGGCGCGTGGTCACCGCGGTCACCGCCGTCGCCGCCTGCGCGCCGTCGGAGAACAGCGCCAGCCCGCCGATGAAGTCGCCCGGCCCCGCCAGCCGCGACGGCACCTCGATGCCCTCGATGCGCACCGCGCCGTCGAGCACCACCCACACCGCGTCGGACTGATCGCCGAGCGTGAACAGCCGCTGGCCGAGCGCCACCTCCACCTCGTGCGCCACCGACGCGAGCCGCGCCAGCGCGTCGGTCGACGCGTCGCTGGTGACCGGCGCGCGCATGAGGAACAGCACCTTCTCGACGGCGCTCAGCATCGCGCGTCCTTCTCCGCGAGCGCGGCCGGCTCGGCCGGTTGCGCCGCGCGCGCTTCACCGTCGCCGCGCGCCGCCTCGCGCACCATCGGATCGGGATCGTTGCGCGCCAGCCGCTCGAGCGTCTCCGCGTGCAGCCCCGCCGCGCGGGCGGTGAACGCGGCGCACGCGCGCAGCCAGCCGTCGCCCTCGTCGAGCAGGAGGGCGAGCGTGTCGGTGCGCTCCTCGCGCTCCTTCGGTGCCAGCGCGGCGCCGAACGCCACGTCGTCGAGCGCTTGCATCAGCTCCCCTTTCCAGCCGCCTTCGAGCAGGTTGTCGAGCAGCTCGAGCGCGCCGGCGCGATCGCCCGACGACGCGCCGTGCAGCGCGCGGTACGCCGCCAGGATGTCGCGCGGCGGATAGACCAACGACAGGAGGCGCGTGATGCGCTCGAGCGCGCGATCGAGCCGCTCCTCGAGCGTGCGCACCAAGAGCGGGCGCGAGCGCGTGCGATCGCCGATCGGCTCGGCGCCCTCGCCGCGCAGGCCGCGCGCCAGCAGCGCCACCTCGGCGATCTCGCGGCGCAGGTGCGGCTCGATGCGATCGCGCGGCAGCCGCAGCTCGGGCGCGCCGCGCTGCAAGCGTCCGATGGCGCGCAGCGCGCGCGTGCGCGCCGGCGGATCGGAGTCGAGCGACGTGCGCAGGATCGCCTCGCACACGCGCGTGCTCGCCTGCTCGCGCGCGAAGATCTCCGTCGGCGCCGGCGGATGATCGACCGCCAGCATGCGCCGGTACGCGTCGACGTAGCCGCCGCGCGCGCGCGCGATCACCACCAGCCACACCGCCACCAGCGCGATGGTCACGAGGCTGGCGAACCCGATGCGCCCCGGATCGTCGATGTGAAACGCCCACGTCAAAAACAGCCACAGCACGCCCGCCAGCGCGCCCGCCGCGCGATCGGCCACCGTGTCGATGAACGGCTTGGCCTGATCCTTCACCGGCCGCGGAATCGGCAGGTAGAGCAGCTCGACGCTCGCCTTGTCGACGGAGAAGCGGAACCCGTCGGAGAGCAGCACCGCCACCGCCGCCGCCGCCAGCTCGAGCCCACCGCCGAGCAGCGACGACACGATCAATAAAACGCCGCCGATCAGGAATCCGGCCGGTAGAACGCGCAGGCCGGTTTTTACGCCGAAGCGCGCCAGCAGGCGCGGCGTCACCAGGAGCTGCAAGAAAAACGATCCGAGGTTGAGCACCGCCGCCAGCGTGCCGAAGAACGCGGTCATCTCGTCGCGGTGCGATCCGAAGTGCGCCTTGGCGATGCCTTTGTACTGCCACTGCACCAGCGTCATGCAGATGGTCATCAGGACCATCATCCAGCCGAGCAGCCGCACGTAGCGGATCTTGCGCAGCGCCTTGACGCCCTCGGCGAAGCGCAGGTGCGCGGGGCGATGCGTCTCGGCGCTCAGCTCGGCGGGGCGGCGCTTCCACGCGAGGTGCGAGAGCCCCGCGGCGATCACCAACTGCGCGGCGACGACGTAGAGCAGGTTGGTGGTGCCGAGCGGGCGCGCCAGCCAGCCGGAGAGCGCGCCGCCGACGACGCCGCCGAGGATTCCGCCGGCGCCGATGAGCGCGAACAGGCGCTTGGCCTCGCGCGCGTGAAACAGATCGTTGGCGAGCAGCCAGAACTCGGCGACCAGCAGCAGGCCGAAGACGCCCGACCAGAAGTACAGCGCCCACGAGAGCCACGGCAGGTGGCCCGAGCG
>Ga0070741_10006558_pt1 | contig 24891 bp, 15 predicted proteins | sample Coa_R1_4_FD_66440 | JGI IMG/M metagenome (GOLD analysis project Ga0070741, IMG submission 66440) | Surface soil microbial communities from Centralia Pennsylvania, which are recovering from an underground coalmine fire - Coalmine... | ecosystem: Environmental > Terrestrial > Soil > Unclassified ... | reverse complement strand
CCGAAGGGCGCCCGGCCGCTCGTGGTGGTGAACGCGCCCAAGGTCGTGCCGCCGTCGTTGCTGGTGCTCTCGGCGGCCGGCGCAACGCAGACGACCGGACCGCATCCGAAGGCGCCGTCGGGGCTGTTCACGTACTACTTGATCGAGGGGCTTCAAGGCGCGGCCGACGCGGACGGCGACGGGCAGATCACGGCGAACGAGCTCCTGCGCTACGTGCAGCCGCGCGTCGAGCGCGAAGCGCGCCACGAGAATCGCGATCAGTCGCCCGAGCTGCGTGGCGCCAAGATGGACCTGGTGCTCGAAGCCGGCGTGCGCGCGCGCTGAGCTACTCGGCGGCGAGCGCGCTCTCGATGCGCGGCACGGCCTCGGCGCACAGCGACTCGGCGGTGCGGGCGTCGCTCGGCTCGTCGAGCAATACGCCTCGGCGCTGAGACACGATGCGCAGGCGGCCCGGCCGCGTGATGGTCAGCTCGACGCGCAGCGGGGCGTCGCGCTCCGTCGAGAGCGGCAGCTTGAAGTCACCGAACATCTGCACGCAGCGCGCGCGGCGCCGATCGTCGATGTCGGTCCCGGGAAAGTCGACGGCGACTGTCGGTGCGCGCCGCGAAGCGGCCCAGGTCGGCGGAGCGGCGGGCGCGGACGGAGCCGGCGGCGGCGCCGCGACGGGCGCGGGCGCTTTCGCGCGCGGGCGCAGCCAGGGCCACGTGGTCGCGGCTCTCGGCGCGGCGGCGACCGGCGTCGGATTGCGCAGCGGCGGCGCCGGCGGATAGGAGTTCGCGGCCGGCGCGCTCGGCGGAGGCGCGCTCGGCGGAGGCGCGCTCGGCGGAGGCGCGCTCGGCGCCCGAGGTATCGACGCGATTGGCGGAGGCGCGCTGGCCCTCACAGGCTCGACGGGCGGCGGCGGCGCGCTCGCAGGCGGCTTGACGGTGGCGACGGCGATCGTCGAGACGGGCTTGCGCTCGATCGGCGCGGGCGTCGCGGCGGCCGGCGGCGCAGTGCTCGCGGCCGGCGGCGCAGCGCTTGCGGTCGAGGGCGTGGCGCTCGGGCTCGACGGAGCGGCCGGAGTTGACGGAGCTGCCGCGGTGCTCGGCGCCCGCTCCGTCTTGGCGAGCGCCAGCTCGAGCTGCGCGAGCGCGTCGCGGCACAAGGCGTCGGCGCTGCGCGCCGCTCGCACGCCGTCGAAGAGCACCTCCGCGCCCGACGAGAGCTTGAGCCGATTCGGCTTGTCGATGGTGACCTCCAGCTTGAACGCGGCGCTGTCGACCAGGCGCAGCCCGGCGCGCGAGAGGATCGACGCGCAGATGGAGCGGTTCTTCCCCTTGCCGTACTTGCCGACGATGTCGACCGAGAGCTCGCGCCCGGCGAGTGGCCCCGCCTCGGTCTCGCCCGGCGAGGACGGCGCCACGACGACGGGGGGCGGCGACGGCGGAGTAACCGTCGACAGCTCGATGGGCGGAATCGCCGGCGGCGCCGGCGGCTCGGGCTTGGGCACGACGGCGGCCGGCTTGGGTGGCTCCGGCTTGGGTACGACGACGGCCGGCTTGGGTGGCTCGGGCTTGGGCACCACGACGATGGTCTTCGGTTCCGGCGGCGGCACATTCGTCGGAGTCGTCGGAGTCGTCGGCGGCGGGACGGGCGGCTGCATGGTCGGCGGCTCGACCGGAGCATTCGCCGGCGGAGCGCTCGTGGAGGGCGCGCTCGGCTCGTTCGGCGGCGGCGGGCTCGGCGCCGGCTCGCTCGACGGCGGCGGAGGCGGAGGCGCGGCTGGCGTCGTCGGCGCGACCTCACCCGCGATCGGCGACGCCGGCTCCGGCTCGACGGCAGTCGCGCCGGTCTCGCAGCCGGGCGCCGGCGCGTTCAACGCACACGCGCGCTGAAACAGCGACTGCGCGCGCGCCTCGTCGGCGGCGACGCCCTTCCCCGCCTGGGCCATCAATCCGAGACGGCGGCAGCTCCAACCGAACCCGCTCCCGCACGCGCGCTCGTGAAGCGCCGCGGCTCTCGCCGCGTCGGCGCCGACGCCGAGCCCTTCCTCGTAGAGCGCGCCGAGACGTCCGCACGCTTCGGCGTTTCGCTCGGCGCACGCGTTGTAGTAGAAGGCCGCCGCGCGCCCGTCGCTGCGAGCCACGCCTCGTCCGGCGTGGTGCATCCAGCCCGCCCACAAGCAACCGGCCGCGACGCCGCCCAGGCACGCGCGCTGGAACTCGACGAGCGCCGCCGCGTCGCTCGCCGGCACGCCCGCGCCGTGCGCGTAGCGCCAGCCGGCGGCGACGCAGCCGCGCACCGCGATCCCGTCGCAGCCCGCGCGCTCGCCCGCCTGGTCGGCGCGCGCCGGCGCGCAGGCGACGAGCACGATCGTGAGCGCCAACCGCCGCATGCTCAGCGCGGCCTGATCCCTTGCACCAGCACCACGTCGTTCCCCGTCGAGCCTTCGCGCCCGATGATCAGCTCGGGTGTCTGGTCGCGATTCTCCTTGCGCGCCTCACGCTCGACGCGCGGCCGCACGTAGCGGATGAGCTCGTCGGCCGTGATCTGCCCGTCGCCGTCGGCGTCGGCCGGCCCGTGGAGTCCTTCCATCAAGAAAAACGTGAAGAGGCCCGACGCGCCGTTGGTATACGGGCCGGTGATCTGCGTGGGGCCCGCCGCCGCGATCACGACCAGCGGCGCAGGCGGCCGCTTGGCCATGTCGACGCGCACGAGCGGCCGCGCTCCCTTCGGCAGCACCGAGCGCCCGCCCGAGCCGGTGAAGCACGCGTCCAGCATCACCACCACTTCGCGCACGCCGGTCGCCGAGAGCCGCCGATAGAGATCGTTGAGATCGAGCGCGCTCTCCTTCAAGAAGCGCGGATCGCCGTCGTAGGGCACGAGGTGCGCGGCGCCCGAGCTCACGTCCGGCGAGCCGTGCCCCGCGAAGTAGAAGTAGAGGCGATTCGCGCCGCGCGCGACTTTCGGCAGCCAGCCGTCGATGTACTTGTTGATGTCGGTGCGGCCTGCGTTGCCGTCGAGCAGCACCACCATCCGGTCGTCGGGGATGTCGAGCACGTCGCGCAGGTACGCGCTCATCCGCTCGGCGTCGGCGCGCGCGTGATCGACGCGCGGAAGATCGCGGTACTTCTCGATGCCGATGACGAGGGCGACGTTCTGCGGCTGCCCGGCGGCGTGCACCGGCCGGTACGCCGGCTCGACGGGCGCCGGCGGCTCGACGGGCGCTGCGGCCGGCGGCGCTCGACGCACCACCGGCGCTTGCGGCGCGGGTCCGCTCTCGACGAGCGCGTACGTCGAGCGGCTGCGCTCGGCGCCGGCGTCGAAGTTCACGATCACGATCGCGCTGCGCTCGACGAACAAGTGATACTGCGAGCTCGACGTGCGAATGAGCAGCCGCTCGCCGGGCGCGAGCTGCGCGAGCTGCTGCGTCACCGCCGGCACCATGTACGTCACGTCGCTCTCGACGAAGTTGCCGTCGGAGAGCAGCGCCGAGCGCACCACCGCTTCACTGACGTGCGCCGGATGCGCGTACTGCGCGCCCGGCGCCGCGAAGACGCTCAGCTCGAGACCCGTGAGCGGGTTGGTGCTCACCGGGCGCAGGTCGCTCGTCGCGGCGCCGCCGCACGCGAGCAGAAACAGCGCGAGCGCGACGGGAGCGCGGCTCATTTTTCCGGCGCCGAGAGCATGTTGGTGTAGCCGGTGTTGCTCTCCGGATCGATCACGATGTGCGATTCGCCGTCGCCCACGCCCTGCGCCGGCCGCAACCCGGCGGCGTTCGGGATCACGCGCAAGGTGATGCGCACGCGTCCTTCGAGCGTGAACTGGTGGCCGGTCGGCTTCTGGATGAAGCGCCAGATGAGCGCCGCGACCGGTCCGAGCAGCATCATCGCGCCGCCTGCCGCGACCGCGCCGAGCTTGTCGCTGCCGGCGCCGAGCGTGATCGCGCCGAGCACCACGCCGCCGCCGGCGACGCCGAGCATGCCGCCGAGCCGCGGCCAGATGATGTAGCTCTGATCCTTCAGATCGACGCCGCCCCAATCGACCGAGGCGATCACGCGCAGATCCGGCGCCGGTCCCGTCTGCTCCGCGGGCGGCGCGAGCACGATCACCGTCGACGCCGCGTTCGCGCCTTCCGGATGCGTGGGCGTCGATCCGACGTGCTGAATCACGCGCATGCCGGCGCGCGCCATCTCCGCCTCGACGGTCGACGCGATGTAGTCGAGCAGATCGTACGCGGAGTGCGGAAACACTCCGTTGACCTCGACGCGCCCCGATTGGCCGGCGTACTGAACCAGGTTCACCTCGCGGCTCGCGTTGGCCACCGCCTGCGAGACCGAGAGCGCGATCAGCCGCTGTTGGTTGGGCACGCGCAGCGGCGTGGTGCTGGTGCGAATGGGGACGAACTCTTTCACGTTGGCGCAACCGACGACGAGCGCCAGCAGACTACTCAGCATGGCGAGCTTCATGAGACCCCCTGATCCCGCGGCCGTGTCCGACGGGACCATCAATTTATCAGAACGCCGCGCTTTCAGTCGAGCGGCATCGCGCAGCGGAACCCGATGTAGCGGTTCGGCGCGTTCACGAACATGCGCACCGTCGTCGTCAGCTCGTCCTTGTCGGTGTTGTAATAGGAGCCGCCGCGCACGACGCGAAAGCCGACGCCGGGCGGTGGCAGCGACGCGCCCGGGTACGGGATCGCGGCGCCCGACGTCCACTCCCAGACGTTGCCCGACAGGTTGACGAGGCCTTCGGGCGTCGCGCCGCACGCGTTCGAGCTCACCGGCTCCAGCGCGCCGTGGAGCCCGCGCATGCCGTTCACGCACTTCTTGCGAATGGCGGTTTCGCCCCACGGATACAGCCGACCCGAGGGTCCACGCGCGGCCCACTCCCACTCCGCTTCCGTCGGCAATCGGCCACGGGTGTAGCGCCAGCGGCAATATGCCGCAGCATCGTCGAAGCTCACGTTGACCACGGGCAGCTCGGCGAGGCGCGTGAGATCGTCGCTGGGCGCCCACGGCGATTTCGCGCTCCCCTCGTCGACGAAATCCTTGTAGCGGCGGTTCGACACCTCTTCGCGCGCGATGGCGAAGCTCGGAACCTCCACGGGATGCGGCGGCACGTCGAGCGCCGGCTTGCCGTACTCGGGGCGGCCCATCGTCAGCCGTCCGCCGTTCACGCGCACCATGTCGTCCGGGATCACGGCCGGCTCGGGCGCGGTCTCGACGGGCGGTGGCGGCGGCTTCGGCTGCACGACGTTGGGTTCGACCGGAGGCGGCGGCTTCGGCTCGGGCGTTCGGTGAAACGCGAACCAACCACCGACTCCGAGGCCGGCGACCGCGATCGCCGCCGCGGCGATGAGCGGTGCTCTCGATCGTGGAGGTGGCGTCGCGGCTGACGGGTGCATCTCTCCGGCGCTCTGGCTCACCGACGAGCGGCCGAGCTGCGGCGGTGCCGGTTGCGGTGGCGCGGTTCGCGGCGGCGCGGTTTGCGGCCGCACGTAGGCCGAAGGCGGCGTCGCGGTCCGAGCGCCCGATGGCGCGGCCTGCGGCGAAGCCGGTGTCGGCGGCTCGGTCGCGGCAAACGCCGCGTGCGCCGCTTGCGGTCCGTCGACGCGCATGGCGCGCAAGAACTCGACGACCTCGCGCGCGGTCGCCGGCCGCTGGTCGCGCGACTTGGCGAGAAGCCGGACGATCAGATCGCGCAGCTCGCCGGGCATCACCGCGTAGGCGCTCGGATCCGGCACCGGCGCGTTCAGATGCGCATCGAGCCACTCGTACTGCGAGTTGGCCGCGAACGGCAGCCCGCCCGTCAAGCACTCGAAGAGGATGATGCCGAGCGCGTACAGATCCGATCGCCCGTCGAGATCCTTGATGGTCTGCCACTGCTCGGGCGACATGTAGCAAGGCGTGCCGATGAGCATGCCCGTCTGGGTCTGCGTGGCTTCGCCGTGCAGCTTCGCCACTCCGAAGTCGAGCACCTTGATGAACTCGGGGTTGGTCTCGCGCGGCACGACGAAGATGTTGTCCGGCTTGAGATCGCGATGAACGATGTTGATCTGATGCGCCGCTGCGAGCGCGCTGGCCACCTGGATGCCGACGTTGATGGTGCGCCGCGCGTCGAGCTTTCCGTCGCGGATGACGCGCGAGAGCGGCGCGCCCTTGAGGAGCTCCATCACCGCGAAGCACGTCCCGTCGGGGGTCACGCCGCCGTCGAAGACCTGGATGATGTTCTCGTGCTCCGCCCGGCTGGCGGCGCTCGCCTCATTAATGAAGCGCCGTTTGAAGTCGGGGTGGAAGCTCATGTGCGGGTGCAGCACCTTGACCGCCGCGCGTCGCCCGGGGATCGAGATGTGCTGCGCCTCGTACACGGCGCCGAACGCACCCTCGCCGAGCAGCCGCAGGAGCAGCCAGTTCCCGATCTCGCGTCCGGTGAAGTCGGGCCCCACCTCGCTCATTTCTTCGGCTCGATGGTGTAGCGCGCCGAGTACATCGCCCAGCGCGACGGCTTGAGCTCGCCCAGCTTCTTTTCGAGCGAAGCGGCGTAGGCCGATCCGTCGGCGTCGGTGGCGCCGACGGCCGGCTTGAAGCGATCGAACGCGTCGCGATCGGCGAACGCGAACACGACGAACGTCTCGTGCGACGCCACGCCGCGCGCGCGAAGCTGCGCCTCCAGCGCCTTGCCCGCGCGCGCTTCGTTCTCGGAGAGCAGCATCGCCGGGCGCGACGGTCCCGCCCGCGGCGCCGGCTCCCACTGCGACGGCCAAAGCACCGCGCCCGGCCCCTTGTCTTCGAGATAGTAGACGACCAGCCACGCGTCGCAGGTCGTGCGCACGCGGATGCCGAGCAGATCCCCCTCGGTGACCTTGGGCGGAAAATCGACCTCGAGCTTTACGTTCTCGTTCGCCTTGCACTCGCTTCCCGCCACGACCGGCGGCGGTGCGGCCGGCTTCGTCTTCTTTTCGACGTGCTTCTTGGTGGCCGCGCAGGGTTGAATCCAGAACATGCCGCTACACCGCGAGCTGCGGCAGCTCACGCACTCCTGCGCCCATGCGGTCGCTGTCGATAGCAGGAGCAGCAACAACGCACGCATGTCGAGCTCGGCCAAGCCTCCCCAGGGCGACGATAGACCGAAGCCGCCCGCCTTTCAACCGCGCCGCGGACCAGGCTACTGAGTGGAGCGGCCATGCGCTCAAGGCGCGACGGTGACGATGCTGGTCTCGAGTGAGAGGTTGTCGATCGTGGTCGAGGATTGGAGCCACAGCGGGATGAAGTTGAGATTCACGCCGTCGTAGAAGAAGGCGCCGCGCTCATAGTCGCCCGTGATCAGCCAGCCGAAGCCGTTGCTGTCCGAGTCCGCTTGGAGCCAGGACCAGCTCGCCGTCGCCAGCGGGTTGGGGCCTGAGAGCGTGGTGTCACCGCGGACCGATTGAACCGTCGCATTGATCGGGCCCCACCCCGAATTCCCGGAGAGATAGTTCGAGGTGGTGGTCTCGTAATAATAAATGGCGCCCTTTTGGCTCGCGGTCGTGAGCTCGTTCCGGTCGGTCTCGATCGACGTGGCTTGCAGCACCGATCCCGTCGAGCTGGTGGCGGTGATGGTCTGGTGCGACAAGACCGATGCGGTGAACGCCGACGTGCCGATTCCCGTCGTGCCGACGGCCAGCACGCGCATCACCTGCCGCGCATTGCAGACCTCGGCGTTGTTGCACGTCTCTCCCTTTGGACAGTCACCGTTCACGCTGCAAGCCGTCGTCGTCGTCATGCTGCACGCTCCCGACGGACAGTCGAGATTCGTGCCGCAGCTCTTGGTCGTCGTCGTGCTGCACGTTCCTTCGGAGTGTGGATAGATGACCCGTACTTTGGGTCCGGTGTGGGTGACTGAATCTACTGTGAAGGTGCCGACGCCGAGCCGAGCGATGTTCTGACTGTCGTCGCCGCGCACCGCCATCCCCGACCCGGAGACCGGCATTCCGATCTCCGAACAGTCTCCAGTCCAGAGGCTCACGCCTTGCGAGAGCGAATTGGTGGCCGGGTTGTAGCTGAAGAGCATTGGATTGTATTTCCCGCCCGTGTCCACCGGACTCCCGAGCGGAGGCGTGGCTACGCAGTTGAACAGCAACAGCGAACCGTCTTCCGTGGACGTCATGACCGTTCCCCCGAAGCCGAACGGCAGAGGAGACTTGCCGGTCAATGGATCGTTCACGATCGAGAAGGTGTTGCCGCTGTCTTTAGAGACAAAGAGCGCCGCCGCCGCGTCTTTGGTGCCAGCGGCGTGGGAGACCGTGACGTAGACGTTTTGTGTATTGTCCGAGTTCAGCCAAGGGTGGACATAGAGCTCATTGCGATCGAGCCCGCTGCCTGACCAATTCTGGCAGCCCGGCAGCGTCGGGTCACACCTCGCATTGTTGTTCGAGTAGGCGCCCGAATCATAGAGCGCACTGCGCGGATCGATGGGATCTCCCCGTAGCGCCCAGGTCGCGCCACAGTCGGCCGACGCGTAGAGGTACTCCGCTCCTCTCGGGTAATCGACACAGTGGTCTCCATCAGTGCCTCCGATCCCCACTGGGATGGGGGTGCCGGAGAGGCAGTGGTATCCGTCCGCCTCGAGCGTGGGATACCCCGGCACATAGTCGAGGCGAATGCCCTGGCGCAACATCAGTATTGTGCCGTCTTTCAAACGACTCATTTGGTTGTCGCTCGCCCAGTCCGGGTGGTCGTCAAAGCCGGCGTAGCTCGGTAGTGGAGGATAGACGTATTTTCCCGAGCAGGTCGCCGAGCCGGTCATCAAGCACGAGAGCGTCGTCCTCCAGATCATCTGCATGGAGTGTTTCGGGTTGCCGAGCGAGACCAGGTACTGACCGTCGGTCGCGATGGTCTTGTCGGCGCACTGGGTATTGAGCGGGAGCGCGAGCGACGTGTTCTCCCAGAGTCCACCGTTCGTCCCGCAGGTCGAGCAGCCGAGATTTTTTCCCAGACTGTCTTTGGCCGTCACCTCTGCGGTGTACGTGAGCGCTCGAGACGAGAGGCCCGGCTCGGGATCGCCGCCGCAATTCGCGAGCGACGCAAACAGGCCGAGGCTGGCGATTGTCGTGCGCATCAAAGACACGCGGGGCCGGCGGCAAGGTTGGCGGATCGCGAGCGCGATTCTCGATGGCGAAACGATACGAGCTCGACGCGACATATGCCCCCCGCCTCGGTGGGACGAGAGGAATCGGCGCCGGTTCCCGTCTTTCGGAGAATACTCCGGGCCGCGCGCGATCTCGCCGTGAAGCGATCCGAGCCGCGCTCGGCGCCGTCATCGCCGCCACGCGCGCGGAAGACGGCTGCGAGGAAAACTGAGAGCCGCTTACTGCAGAGGGACGCCCATTGGCGGAGCGACGGTATCCGGAATGACGCAAGAGGAGAGATCGAAGAGCATGAACTCGAGCGCCTTCTCTTGCGGCGAGAGATCGGTGTTGGCGCAGCCGCCGGGCGGCGGCGATTGATCGCTGGTCGTCGGATCGCCGGAGACGTGCAGATCGCTGAACACCGCGCGTCCGCAGTAGGCCGGGATGTTGTCGGGCGACACCGGCGGGTTCACCGGAGTATCGAACGAGAGATACATCGTCGAGCCGGCCATTCCCGACGCGTCGGAGGTGATCCACGGCTGCGACGGCGTGTTGGTCGCGGCGACGGTCGAGTTGTAGCGCGGCTGATAGATCGACAGCTCGCCGGACGGCACGCCGTTCTGCCCCAGCGCGTTCACGTTGGTGAGCCACTTCTGCAGAGAGACGCCTTTGGGAAACGGCATCGTCGAGCCGTTCAGCGTCGTCTGGATCACGCCGCCGATGGGGCCGTTGCTCATGCCGCTGCCCGCCGCCCACGACGCGAGGTTGGGGCCCCAATCCATCGGCGCCGAGTAACTTTGATTGCTGCCGAGCGGCCCCGCGAACCACGCATAGTGGAAGTGCGACGCGAACACGCGCCCGCCCGCGTCGAGATACGCCTCGAGCGCGGGCGGGTTCGCGTTGTAGGTCTCGCCGCCCTCGCACGAGAGCAGCACGATGTCGTAAGGCATGAGCTGCGCCTGCGTCGACCACAGATCCGTGGGGCTCGACGGCGCGCCCGGCATCGCCGGCTGCTCGGGCCTGCCGGCGCGCGAGCCGCCGCCGCCAAAGCCACCGCCGCCCGCGCTCGAGCCGCCCGAGAAGACGTGCACGTGTCCGGTGCTCGCGTTTCCGGCGACGTATTCGCCGGCGTCGATGCCGATCCGCCGCATCAAGCACTCGAGCGTGTCGGCGCTCCCCGTCGAGACCGCGATATCGGGGATGTTGTCATCGGTGTTACCCGCGGCGACGGTAGTCGGGAACGCGAGCGATCCATTCGACTGCGGATTGTCCTGACACGACGTCACGCTGACGTGATATTGCCGCCGCCACTTGCCGACTTGAATGACGAGCGGGACGCTGCTTCCGACCGGCGCGTTCGACAGCGTGAAGGTTCCATCCTCGGCGGTCGACGTGCTCACGATGGCGCCGCTCGAGTACAGCGCGGCGCACGAGCACGCGTCCGATCCGGTGGGAACGCCTTTCGGCAGCGGCGCGAGCGGTCCCGCGGGAACGTAGACCGCTACATTGTATAGTCCGTTCTTGCCGGCCGGATCGTAGACCTTGCCCGAGATGGTCGTGGACGTGCCGCCTGCGCACGCCACGTTGCACATCAATCCATCGGGACACTGGATCGCGCCGGCGAGATCAGGGCCGCCCGACAGCGACACGCAGCGGCCGGTGGCGTCGCAAGTCTCATCCGGCCCGCACGACGAGCCGCCGGCGGTGCAATCCGCGACGCACGTCGAGCTGCTGCCGCAGTAGAGCCCGTGACCGCAATCCGAGTCCGTCTTGCAACCGGTGCCGCACTTCGTGCTGCCGACCATCGTGCACGGGACCGCGCCGCGCCTGCTCTCACTGCACGCCGACGATGAACAGCAGACCGCGAAGAGAACGAATCGAACGAGCTGAAGCCGGCGCATTGAGACAGTGTCCATAAGCCACCTCGGGATCGGGAGCGTTGAGCGCCCGCTATACGCAATCCCCGAGCCGCGCTCGAAAAGCCAGCGCCACCCGTCGCGCCATCGATGATTTCTCGTTGAAGATTGCGAGTGCAAACGACTGCTCGCAGTGACTGGGGGAAAACGTTCCGGGGCATTCTTCCGCAATGGAACGAGGCGAGTTGCTACGACTCCTACTTGCAGAGGCCGACGTCGCGTCCCGAGATGGTCTGCGCGCTGCCATCACTACCGCCGACTGCACCTCGACGAGACTAGTTCTTCGCGCGAGGCGCTTGCAGCGGTTGACCGGGAACGGGCGGAATCGAGGGCACCGATTCGTTCGGGTTCAGTGCCTTGTTCCAGCTGACGACATGTTGCAAGAACGCGACTTGCTTCGCGCGCGACGCGATCGCCGCGTCTCTGTTCGCTTGGAAGTTCTGGGGGTCTGCCGATGGGACGTTGGGGAATTGATAGAGCATCACCCCAAGACGGTTCGGCAGCAGCGTATCCTGGATCAGTTTATCGAAGTCTTTGGGCAGCTCACTGAAATTGATCATCGGCTGTAGCTGCGCGGGGTGAATCCCTGACTCGAGCGCCTTCTTCATCGTGGCGCGAATCTGGTCCGCCGGGATCGTGTGTGGACCGTCCAAGCACTGAGGCCGTGCAATCAGATTCGGATTGTCCTGCACGAACGAGAACGGTTGAGCCTTCATGAACGGGTTGGGGTTGTCTTCGCCCTGCGCCGCATTGGCATAACTGGCAAATGCTTCGCTCTTCATCGCTGCCAGTTTCCTGGCGGTACCTTGATAGAGCTTTCTAATGTTTTCCTTCTGCGTTGGTCCCAGTCCGTCAGTCTCGAAATCGAACTGAATACCGTCAATGTCGAAGAAGACAGAAGGCTCGTTGTCGATCTCCCATTTAGTGGTGTCCGTCAGCAGATCGACGAGCTTGTCGATGGCCGCATCGTCGGCGGTGGTCATGTAATCGACAAAATCTTTGAACCTGGCGTAGCCACCCACGGGTGAAAAGCCAACTACGAGCTGCATGCCCCTCTTGTGAGTCTCTGAAATCATCTGCGTCAGATATTTCGAAAGTGGGAAGACATCGAGCTGCGTGCTCAGCAATCTCATTCGTGGACCTTTCTTGTTCTTCACGAGCGGATTTCTCGTGTCGTCCACGAACTGGAGAATGGAGTTGATGGTTATGTCGTCGATATGCGCGTCTTTGGCGAGATCGAGAAGGTCTGTATCAATCGCACCGGCTTTGTTGATATCCATGAACGGCAAAAAGAAACTGATGAGCGTGATGCGCAGGCGCGTCGACATCTTGCGTTCGACGATGTGCGGCGAGGTGCTGCCGCGAAGGCTCTGCGTGTCAAGCGGCTCTGCGGGATCGAGCCGCCAGACGATTGGCATGTTCTTCGTACCACCGCGTTCGAGTGAGAGCGTCGCGGTCAAGCCGTCCGCGGATGGTTGCGTAGGCAGTGGAAACGCGGTGACGCCGCGCTTGGAGCCATCGGTGTGCGGGAAAACCGGCAGCGAGATCGGATCCGAAGGTTTGCCTTTGAAATGCAAGGTCACGATCAGGCGATCTTGCGACCACGGTTGCACGCCGCCGGCGCCCGCGCCTTCGCGCGCGGGATCGGTGAGCGACTCTGGGCTCTCGGTGATGACCACTTCGATCCAAACGACCATCGACATGACGATGTTGTTCGGGCCGGTGGTGAGTGGTTGGCTCGGTGTCGGCGTGGGCTTGGCGGAAGGCGGCGGGTCGCCGTCTCTCAGCGCGAACGGAACCAGCGCCGATCGCGGACTGTCGCTCGTCTGTGGCGACGCGGGGCCATTCGCGGGCGGCGTCCCCGCGACCACGGTAAACGGGATCGACGCGGGCTCATACGGACTGCGCTCGAAATCGAGTTGATAAGGACCAGGCACGAGCTCCGCCAGTCGCAGCGTGCCGTCAGCAGCGGACGTTCCCATTCGATTGCTCGCGCCAGACGCGGTGACCGTCGCGTTCGCAATCGGCTGTCCCAATCCATCGACAACCAGGACATCGATCCAGCCTTTGTCGTTATTGGGTTCATTCGGATCATTGCCCGGCGGCGTAACCGGACTATCGGGATCACCCGGCGACGGCGGATTGGGATTATCCGGATTATTGCCTGGATTGGGATTACTCGGGTCATTGCCTGGATTGGGATTATCCGGGTTATTGCCAGGACTGGTATTGCCTCCAGAACCACCGCCGTTGCTACCACCACCGCTGCTGCCACCACCGCCGGCACCGCCACCGCTCGAGGAGTCGCCGACAATGACGTCGCTCGAACCTTCGATGAGCTGACCCATGCCGCCGCAGTGCTTCGATGGGTCGTTCATGCGGTAAGCGGCTTTGCCGTTGATGAAGACCGTGGGCGCGCCCTTGAACGCTTGCCACATGTTCGGGCCGCAGCAGATCGCGTGAATACCGACGTCGTCGACGCGAAGCGCGGGGCGCCCGTTCACGAAGACGTCCGGCGAGCCCTGAATCGCGGGCCCGGTTCCCGGATGCGGGCAGCCGGGACAACCGTGCGCATCCGCCGAGACGTTCGCTTTGTCGCCAAGCCGTCCTTGTCCCGGCACTCGTCAAGGAAGCCTTGCGCGCGAGGACGCGGTCAAAGAAAAAGGAGCTTACACGAGGGAAGCCGAGCTTACGCGACGCGGTTGACGTCACCGGAACGTTTGCGGCACGATCGCTCGCTCATGACGGTGGACCTGCTCGACCTCGTCGAGGCAGCCTACGATGTCGATGCTTCCGAGGCGGATTGGCTGGGTCGAGCAGTCAAGGCGTGCGGGCGGCTCTTCGGCCGCGGACTCGGCGCTGTCATCTACACGTACGAGTTCAGCGGCCCCGAGCCGTCGGTGCGTGCACTGCAATTCGCCGAAGGCTTCGACCCGGCATGGCTGGCCCGCTTTCTAACGCGCATGGGCGGCGCTCCCGACCTGATCTCGCAGGCACCGGCCGAGTGGCGCCGCTTCATGCACTTGTCCGCCGGCACTGCGCGCACCACACCGAACCTGGACGAGCTCACGCGCGCCCTCGAAGAGTTCGGCGGCGCGCGCGACGCGTTTTGCATCAACGGGCGCGACCCCGAGGGATTCGGCGTCTTCTTCGCGGTTCCGCGGCCGCGCACCATGCGGCTCGACGAGGCGCGGCGTGCGCTCTACGCGCGAGTAGCCGCGCACTTCGCGGCCGGCTACCGTTTGCGACGGCAGCTCGCCGGATCGCGGCTCTCGTCGAGCGGCGCCGAGGCCGTGCTCGAGCCCGGTGGCGAGCTGGTGCACGCCGAAGGCGTCGCGCGCGGCAACGAGGCGCGCGCCGTGCTTCGCCTCGCGACGCGGCGGATCGATCGCGCGCGCAGTCGCGCCGGTCGTAAAGACACGGACGCCGCTACCCGCTCGTGGCGCGGGCTCGTCGAGGGCCGCTGGACGCTGGTCGACTGGTTCGAGCACGGCGGCCACCGCTATGTCCTGGCGAAGCGAAACGACGTGCGGCTCGAGCAGCCGCCGCCGCTCAGCGAGCGCGAGCGGCAGGTCCTCGCGTTCGCCGCCCTCGCCCACAGCAACAAGGAGATCGCCTACGAGCTCGGCCTGTCGGCGGCGACAGTGCGCGTGCTCATGTCGCGAGCGGCGCGCAAGCTGCGCGCAACCGGTCGCAAAGACGCCATCGAAATCTTCCGCCGGCTCGCCAAGCCACCGTCACTGTGAGCAAGGACGCGTGGGAAGCGAAGGCGCGCGCGTTCGCGGAATAGTCAATCCACTGAACGTGCGACACGATTCTCTTGACGGGTTCAGCGACCGCATGTTCGAAGAGATCCTGAGCCATGTTGCCTGATTCGGTCGGCAGTGGGTCGCGCTCACGTGCGATAATGGGGTATGGCCATATTCCGGATCCTCAACCTGCTCACCGACCTGTTCGTCAACAACGTCTCGAAGCCGGCGGCGGCGCGCGCCGAGCAGGGCTACCATGCGTGGGTCGGCCAGACGATCGCGCGGCTGCACGAGCAAGGCGGGGCGGTGCGGTTCGAGCGCGGGCAGCGCGAGTGGGCGTATCGCGCGGTGAACGAGGGCCACCTGATGCTCACCGGCGACGACCAGGTAGCGCTGCCGCCCGCCGCGCGGCCGCCGCCGAGCTCACCGCTCAACGATCTCTACAACAAGAAGTAGACTGCTGACGTGAGCGCCGACGACTTGCGCTGGTGCCCGGCGCCGTGCCGCTCCTCAGCGATTTCGGCGTCGCCGATCACCACCGCCTCACCACCGAAAAGCTGCGCCCCAAGCGCTACGGCCGCTCGCTCAACCACCCGATCGAGTTCGCCACCATCGATCACTTCGCGGGCCACACCGGCTGGGCGATATCGCGTCGCAGCTCGATCCGCTGCTGCTGCTGCAATTGCCGACGACGTGAGTGCTCACTCGGAGCCGAGCAGCCCCTCTTTGCGAGCTTGCTCGCGCAGGCGATCCTTCACCAGCTGAAAGCGCTTGCGCAGGCGGGCCGCCTCGCGCTTGCGGCCCGCGGCGTCGAACGGCGCGCCCTCGTGCAGCACGTCGACGAGCTCGTCCCAGTCGAGCTGCTTGTCGACGCGCAGGATGAGGATCATCTGATCCTCGACGGGCAGCGACTCGCGCAGCTCGGTCAGGCGATCGCGCGCCGCCGAGCGCAGCCACGGGATGGTAGTCGTGCGCACATGCGCGGCGGCGCGATCGACGAGCGATTCGCCCTCGAGCGGTGACTGCCGATCGGCGCGCTTGAGCTCGCGGCGCCAAAAGCGGTGCGCCGCGTGGCGCGCCAGCGTGTACAGCCACGTGCGCACCGATGCGCGCCGCTCGAAGGACGGCAACCCGCGCCACACGTCTTCGCACCACGCGGAGAACACGTCGTCGGCCGCGCTGACGTCGCCGACGATGGCGGCGAGGAAGCCGAGCAGCTCGGGGCCGTAGCCGCCGATGGCGCGCGACGCGGCGGTTTCGAATTCGCCGCGCGCGCAGAGCGCGACCAGCTCGTCCTCGAAGGCCTGCCGCTGGCTCGGCTCCACGGAGCCGATTATACGTCGGCGGGCGCTACGCCGCGAGCGCGAGCGCCACCGGCGCCGCCTCGTCGCACTGCGCGCTCAGCCACGCCGCCACCGTCGCGTGCGTGCCGTCGTCGAGCATCATCTCGTCGTCGGGCGACCGGCCGAGCGCGCGCGGCAGCACCGCCTCGATCGCCCGGCGCGCGAGCGCGAGCGCGGCCCGATCGCCATCCGACAGATCGCGCGCGAGCGAGCGCGGCAAGCGCGGCGGCGCCGGCCAGCCGCGGCGCGCAGCCACGGCCACGTTGAGCGCCAGCCAACGCACCACCACGCGCGCGCCCGCCGACGCGCCGAGGCCGTGCGCCGCGATCAGCCGCTCGGCCACGCGCTCCGCCTCGGGCCACGCCTGCGCCACGTGCGACGCCGACGGCGCCGGCGTCTCGCGCCAGAAGCGCCGCGTCTGCTCGATCCGCTCGGCGGCCGCCACCAGTTGCGCCCGCACCACGCGAAACCCGTCGAATCGATCCATGCGTCACCTCCCGCTCGTTACGTAAGAGGCACGGCCCCGGCGAATGTGAAGTACGATGAAGCTGCGGCCATGGCAGACGCGCCGGACAAGACCAGCGTCGACGCGTGGCTTCAGCGCGTGGCGCGGGTCGCCGATCTCGATCCGGCGCCGCCCATCGACGTGCCCGAGCTGCCGGTGGTCGAGCGCGAGCGCTACCGCATCCTCGGCGAGCACGCGCGCGGCGGCATGGGGCGCGTGCTGATCGCCGAGGACCTGCGGCTCGGACGGCGCGTGGCCATCAAGGAGATCCTGCCCAAGCGCAACGTCAACGTGGTGCGCTTCATCCGCGAGGCGCTGGTGACCGCGCGCCTCGAGCACCCGTCGATCGTGCCGGTGCACGAGATCGGGCGCTGGCCGTCGGGCGAGCCGTTCTACGTGATGAAGTTCGTCGCCGGGCGCGCGTTCGACCGGGTGCTGGCCGAGCTGCGCACCTTCGACGAGCGCCTGGCGCACCTGCCGACGCTGATCGCGGTCGCCGAGGCGATCGCGTACGCGCACAGCCACCGCGTGGTGCACCGCGATCTCAAGCCGAGCAACATCATGATCGGCGAGTTCGGCGAGGCGCTGGTGGTCGATTGGGGGCTGGCGAAGCGGCTCGGCGAGGGCGACCAGGCCGACGGCTCGCTCGACGGTGGCGCGCCGGCGGCGACGCTCACGGGCGCGGTGGTCGGCACGCCGGGCTTCATGGCGCCCGAGCAAGCGGCGGGCGCGCCCGTCGACGAGCGCGCCGATCTGTTCGCGGTGGGCGCGATCGCCTATCACCTGTTCGCGGGCGAGCCGCCGTATCGTGGCTCGACGGTGAAGGAGGTGCTGGAGCAGGTGCGCAGCGGACCGCCGGTGCCGCTCGCCGTGCGCGTGCCGGCGGTGCCGCGCGATCTGGCGGCCGTGATCGCCAAGGCGATGGCCGGCGATCCGGCGGCGCGCTACGCAAGCGCGCGCGAGCTGGCGGCCGATCTGCGCCGCGTGCAGACCGGATCGCTGGTGGCCGCGAGGCGTTATTCGCGGTCGGAACGGTTGATCCGATGGGTTTTACGCAATCGGGTACCGGTGGGCGCGGCCACGGCGGCGCTGCTGGCGATCGCGGCGATCGGCGGCGTGAGCGTGCGGCGCGTGGTGCGCGAGCGGACGGTGGCGCTGGCCGAACGCGCGCGCGCGGAGGAGGCGCGCGCGACGGTGCAGGCGCGCGTCGACGAGCTGACGCTCACGCAGGCGCGCGCGGCCGCCGACGCCGATCCCACCGCGGCGCTGGCGTGGCTCAAGCGGCTGCGGCCCGGCTCGCCGCGCTGGAGCGACGCGCGCGCGGTGGCGCAGGCGGCGGTGGCGCGCGGCGGCGCGGCAGCGGCGATCGTGGCGGCGCGGCACTTCGCCTTCGCGCCCGACGGGCGGCTCGCGGTCGCCGACGCGCTCGGCCGCGTGCGCATCGACGGCGCGGCGCGGACCGTCGACGGCGGCGGGCCCGTCGAGGCGCTCGCGTTCGCGCGCGACGGGCGGCTGTGGCTCGCGGCGCGCTCGGTGCGCGTGTTCGCGCCGGACGGGCGCGCGCTCGATCGCTGGGACCTCGCCGCGCGTGAGCTGGCGATCGCGCCCGACGGCGCGCACGCGCTCGCCGCCGGCGACTCGGGCGTGGCGTGGCTCGCGCCGGGCGGCGCGGTGCTGCGCCTCGACACGTCGCCGTCGAGCGCGCCGCGCGTCTCGCCCGACGGCACGCTGCTCGCCGCCCGCGCGCCCGACGGCGTGCGGCTGTGGAGCGCCGGCGGCACGCCGCGACGCCTCTCGCCGCGCGTGGGCGGTGACGGCGGCCTCGCGTTCTCGCCCGACGGCCGGCAGCTGGCCGCGGCCGCCGACGGCGGCGTGATCGTCTGGGAGCTCGACTCGGGCCGCGCGCGCCGGCTGGCCGCCGGCGGCCGGGTGGTGGCGCTCGCCTTCTCGCCCGATGGCGCGCGTCTCGCCGCCTGCAGCGACGACGGCGCGGCGTGGCTCACCACGCTCGACGGCACGGTCACGCCGCTCTCGCACCGCGGCGCCGACTGCCGCGACATCGCCTTCAGCAGCGACGGGCACTGGCTCGCGTCGACGCGCGGGCCGATGGCGCGGCTATGGAGCACGGACACGCTCGCCCTGCGCAAGCTGCGCGGCCACGCGGCCGATCTCGCCGCGCTCGCCTTCGCGCCCGACGGCGCGCGCCTGGCCACGCTCGCGCCCGACGACGGCGTGCGCGTGTGGCGTCCGCGCGAGGCCGGCGCGCCGCCCGACGGCGAGGCCGCGCTGCGTGCCTGGCTCGACGCCACTACCGACGCCACCATCGGCGACGACGGCCGCTTCCACCCCTGACCGAAACGCGCTCCCGCCCGCCCCTGCGGCAAATCGCCGCAGCCGCCATTCTAATGCGGCTCGGTCGCCGTCCACTGCGACTCCAGCCCCCCGGCAAGCAGATCGACCGCGCCCACCACGAGCACCAGCAGCGCCGTCGCGTCCAGCTTGCCCAGCACCTTGTCCCACGCCGCCCAATCATTCGACGGCAGCGCGCTCAAGCGGTCGAGCGCGAGCGATCCCTTCTTCCACGAGCAGTACGCGTGCGGGTTCTCGGTGAGCGCGCCGATGGTGAGCGTGTGCACGCTGGCGAAGCCGAGCGCCTCGAGCGTCACATGACACTTGCCGAACACCAGCGTCGCGCAGCTCTGCGCGTCGGTGATCTGCTCGACGATCAGCTCGAGGTCGTCCTTGTTGATCGTCAGGTGGCACGGCACCGCGCCCTTCGCCGTCACGAGCGAGCAGCCGGGCAGCGCGATCATGAACGTGTTGGCGCCGCCCACGAACCCGATGCTCGTCAAGCACGACGTCAAGCGGCGCCGCTTCTGCTGCTTGAGCTGCTCCCGCTGAAAGCGCGCCTGCAGCTCCTCGAGCCGCTGCTTGAGCGACTTGAGGCTCGCGATGAGCTGCGACGAGCTCTCCCACAGGTCCTGCCCCTGCCAGATATCGGCCATCTCGACGAGGAGCTGCTCGCCGGCCAGGATCGCCTGCGCCGCCTTGATCATGAGCTGCGCCAGCTCGTGCTCCTGCTGCGAGAACGCCGCGAGCTGGCCGATCGCGTGCGGCCACTCGAGCAGCGGCGTCGCGTCGGTCTTGAGCTCGATCTCGATCTTCTTGAGCGCGAGCGCCTTGCCCGCGCACGCCTTCTCGGCCTTGAAGCTGAGGTCGAGCTTCTCGCCCTCCTTGGTGTCCTTCTGCTCGGCGCTCGACTGGCGGCGCCGTTCGCGATCCAGCTCGGCGCGCTGCTGGCGCTCCTGCTCCTGCTTCTCGGCCTCTTCCTGCGCGCGCTGACTCTCGAGCTTGCGCTCGCGGCGCCGCTCCTCCGCTTCGGCCTGCGCCCGCTTTTCGGCGCGCTCCTCTTCGCGCTCGCGCCGCTCCGCTTCGTCGCGCTCGATGAGCTCGTACAGCTCCCGCTGCGCGACCACCTGCAGGCGCTGCTGCACCTGGATCTTGAGCGCGTCGAGCTTCTCGAGGATCGCCTTGATCTTCTCCATCGCGTTGCGGAACAGCGACGCGTTCTGCTCGATCGACGCAGACAGCGACGTCAACGTCGTCGATTGCGCGAGCTCGACGGTGATGGCCTCGTGCCACTTGTTGGCGAAGCCGATGAGCATCAGGAGCTGTTTGCCGAGGGCCGTGACGTCCTTGTCCTCCTCCGGCTGAAGCTCGGCCTGGTGCTGGGTGAACCAGTCGGTGGCGCACGTGGCCGCGATCAAGCCGCCGCCCGACCACGCGTCGAGATCGCGCGCGAGAATGCGCGCCGCGCCGGTGACCGAGCCCTTGTCCTCGGTGGTCTTCTTTTCCTTCTTTTTCTTTTTCTCCTCTTCGCGGCGCTCCTGGCGGTTCGGCTTCTTGCCGCCGTCGCCGGAGCCGCCGATGCCCGGCATCGACTCTCCCTTGCCGCTCAGTTGCAGCGACGGCGCGCCGCCGTGGCCCTGGAACGGCTCGAGCAGCGGCTCGGCCGACGTGCCCGCCACCACGCGATCGGCCACCGCGTCGGCGTGAAGCTCGAACGCGTCGCCCGCGCGCCCGACGCCGCCCGGCACCTGCGCGCCGCTGCGCTGCTGCACCACGTGCGCCGCCTCGTGGGCCGCCAGGTGCAGATCGGGCGCGCCCGCGAACCCGACGTGTTGCCCGTAGGTGAAGCCCGGCGAGCCGAGCCGTCGCGCCAGCTCCGCCGCCTCGCCGCCGACGTGCGCCTGCACTTCGGCGACGCCGTGGCGGCCGAACGCTTTCTGGATCGGCTCGAGGTGCGGAAGCGGCGCGCCGCCGCCGGCCGCGATCCGCCGGGCCGCGTCGAGCAGGCTCTCGCCGCCGTTCGCTTCCTCGTCGTGCTCGCGCGCTCGATCGAGATCGACCTCTTGCTCGGGCGGCTCGACGCGCGGGAGGAGCGGCGCCAGCGCCGCGCCCGGGTGCGCGAGACCGAGCCGCGCCGCCGCCTGTCCCGCGAGCGTCTGCTTGCCCTGCGCCGCCTGCTTGGGCGCGTCGCTCGCGCCCGGCTTGTGCCGCCGCCCGTCGTGCTGCTGCGACGAGCCGCTCACGACGACACCTTCTTGAAGGTCCACTTGCGCACGTTCCACGCGGTCGACTCGCCGCCGTCGTCGGTGCACTCCCAGACGGCGTCGTCGGTCTTGGCCTTGAGCTGCTCGCCTTTCTCGACTTTGATGTCGCGCGGATTGTTGGTGCCGCACTTGAACGCGGTCATGACCTGCATGGCGCCGTACTGGCGCGCGCCGGTCTCGGGCTCCTTCTTCTTCTCCTCGACGAGCTGGCCCTGCTGCTCGAACTGCTTGCGCTCGCGCCGGAAGTGCTCGTCGGTGCGCGCGATGTCGTTCTGCTTGGACGAGAGCAGCTCGCCGAGGTGGCTCGCCGCCGCGCCGTAATCGAACGCGCGCGCCGCGAACGCGCAGTTGATCTCGTATTTGGTCTCTTTTCGCTCCTGCAAGAAGCCCTTTTCCAGGCCGCTCGTGAGGAACACGTCGGAGTAGAGCTCGAGCACGCCGCCGCCGCAGATCGACTGCAAGAGCTTCAGGTGATCGTTCGGATCGAGCACCTTGTTCTTGGTATCGACCAGCCACTCGAACAGGTAGTAGTGCTCGACGTAGCTCTGGTGCACCATGCCGCGCAGCGGATCGGTCGGCCGCTCGCGCGCGAACACCTCGACGACGTAGGTGTGGCCGAGCCCCTTCGGCTTGGATTGGAAGTCGAGCTGGATCAGCATCGGCTGCACGTTCTCGGCGAGCACGTGCAGGAGCGAGCCGAGATCGCCCGCGGTCCCGGCGACCATGCCGTGCGCGGACTGCGGCTTGAGCGGCGTCTTCTTGTCGAGCTCGTCGGTGTTGGCGCGGCACGCGACCGCGTACAGCTCCTGGAACGCGCTCACGTCGCCGCAAAAGAAGATGCGCCGCAGCAGACTCGCGGTGGTGCCGCAGTCGATCGGGTTGCGGCCCTGGGCGGCGGCTTTGATCTCGTCCTTGCCGCTGGTGAGCGCGTCGTAGCTGCCGTACTGCAGCACCAGCTCGACGGCGGCCTTCATGTCGTGCTCGAGCAGCGCGCGGATGAGCGAGCCGGACGTGAGCGCCTGCGCGCGCGACAGGAGCTTGTGGTCGTCGCCGAGATCGAGGTGCACGTCGGGATCGGTCTTCTGTCCCTTGGCGATGGCGAGGTAGTGGTTGGCCTGCTCGAGCGTGAGCTTCTCGATCTCGAGCGGCTTGCCTTCGTTCACCTTGGCGTCGGCGAGGCGCTGCACCGGCGCGGCCGGCGACGGCGCCGAGAGCGGCGCGCGCGTGGGCGGCGCGTGCGTCGCGTCCTCGCCGGAAGCGGCGCGCCGGCCGAGCTCGTGCGCCTCGGCCTCGAGCGACGCGTCGTCGTTGAGTGGCACGCCGCCGCGCTCGCGCGTCGGGGCCACGCGCCCGAGCGCCTGCTGCACCACGTGCGCCAGCTCGTGTGCGATGATCTCCTGCCCGCGCCGGCTCTCCGGATCGTACACGCCCGGCGCGAAGAAGATGTCGAACCCGCGCGTGTACGCGAGCGCGCCCAGCGGCACCGACGAATCGTCCTGGTGGACGCGCACGCCCGAGAGATCGCAGCCGTACGCGCGCTCCATTTTTTCGCGCAGCTCGGGCGGCAGCGGCGCGCCCGGCCGCACGCGCTCGGCGACCTGCGCGGCCAGGCTCTGCTTGCCCGGCCGCGGCTGCGGCTCCTGCTTGAGCGATTGAAACGCTTCGCGCGGGGCGAGCGGCGAGTGCTGTCGCGGCATCGGTTCCTCCACGAAGTTGGAGGACGCCTCGCGGCGTGTGTGAAGGCCCCGCGTGTGAACGCGGCTATTGGTTCTTCGGCGGCAGCGTGAGCTCGGCGTGCTCGAAGTGCGCGCCCGAGTGGAACACGTAGAGCGGATTCACCTCGGGCACGGTCGGCGCCGGCGTGACGCGCACGAACATGCCCGGCTGCCGATCGTCCTCGCGCACGAGCACGAGCGGACGTCCGAGGATCTGCGCCAGCAGCTCGAGATCCTCCTGCCGCAGGTAGTAGCCGCGCCGCCGCACGCACGGCGCGTACGCCGGCAAGAGGTGCTCGAGCCACTTCGTGACGAACGCGAGCAGCCCGTTGCCGGTCTGCGCCGCGCTCTTCTGGTACCCGAGGAACTCGTCGACGTTGGTGCCGCCCATCCCCAGGATCTGGTGCAGCAGATCGAAGTTGCTCTCGACCGCGTCGCGCAGCTCGCTCTCGTCGATCGAGCCGAGGAGCGCGATGCACGGGTCCTCCGCGCCGTCGAGCGAGAGAAACAACGCCTGCAGCGTGAGGTCGCTCTCGGCGTTCGACGCGTTGATCTCGCCGATGAGCGCGAGCTGCAGCGGGCGCGCGGCCGGCTCGGCGCTGCGAATGAGCTTCAGGAGTCGTTTGAGCAGGATCTCGCGCTGCTGGCCGAGCGCGTGCATTTGTTCTCGGTCCGCGCCGACGGCGTCGTACAGCGCCTCGCACAGCGGCCCGTTCTTCTCGATGACCGACCACATGATCGTCTGATCGGCGGTGCAGGCGGTGCCCGACGCCTTCTTGATGAGCAGCGCGCGCAGCAGCTCGGCGATCAGCGCCGCGTACTTTCTCGCATCGACCTGTCCCTTCTCGATCGCGTCGGCGAGCTGCTTGCGGAGCTTGTCGGGCGCCTTCTCGCGCATCTGACCCCAGAGCGGATCGACGGTGCCGGTCATCGCGTGAATGCCGCAGTCGCCGTCGCCGAGCGTGGACAGCACGGTGAGCGTGCTGCCGTCGGCGCCCTCGAGCTTGCGGGTGACGTACGCCGGGCGTGGCTTGCGCTCGCCGCGCCCGCGCCCGCCCCGATTCGAGTCGCGCGACGAGCCGTCGTCGTCTTCTTCTTCCTTGTCGTTACGCTCGCCGGGCTGGTTGTACTTCTGCACGATCTGCATGAACGTGTGAAACGAGTAATCCTTGGCGCGCTTGAACTCGCGCACGATCGCGGCGCGGTTGCGCGCGGTCTGCATCGGCTTGACCGTGCGATCGCCGGCGCGCACCACCTCCAGGATGAGCGCGCAGTTCTTCTTGTCGCCGAAGAACGCCTCGAGCTCGTCGTTGAACTGGTCGATCAGGTTCACGTAGTCGTCGAGGCACGCGCGCTCCTCGAGGCCGGGCGTGAGCCGCAGCGTGTGCGCCGTCGGGCCCAGGTTCGAACGCGCGAAGCCGAAGCTCGAACGGAACGTGAGCGGCGTGCGCCCGTCGCTGCGCTTGCTGGCGCACGCGACCAGGTAGTAGACGAACACCACCACGATGTTCTCGCGGAACGCCTTGCGCGAGCGCGTCGAGCTCTCGCCCGGCTTGCACGGGTCGTGCTTGCGCAGCTCCTCGTCGGTGTACAGCTCGTCGATCGCGTCGAACTGGAACGACAGGTACGGCAGCCCCTGGTCGCGCCCGCCGAGCTGGATGAACGATCCGCCTTTCTTGCCGAGCAGCCGCTCGGAGATCTGCTCGGCCAGGTAGTCGGCGTTGTCGCGGATCTGCTGCAGGTAGCTCAAGATGAGCGACGTCTCCTCGAGCGGCGTTCCCTGCTCGCCGGTGTGCAGCGAGCGGAACACGAGCTGTAAAAAGCCATCGAGCGCGTGCGTCGAATCGGCGAGGAACTCGTGCCACGCGGCGCGCTGCTGCATCCCTTCGGCGTCCTCGTTGGCGAACGACACCATCAGCCCCGAGGTGAACTTGTCCCAGCCCTGGTTGGCGTACTTCA